>Ga0187892_10007582_pt1 | contig 15388 bp, 11 predicted proteins | sample MA1701073metaG_FD_139345 | JGI IMG/M metagenome (GOLD analysis project Ga0187892, IMG submission 139345) | Bio-ooze microbial communities from a basaltic lava cave in the Kipuka Kanohina Cave System on the Island of Hawaii, USA - MA170107-3 metaG ... | reverse complement strand
GGACAACATCAAGATGGTGGTGGAGCTGATCGCGCCGATCGCCATGGAAGAAGGGCTGCGGTTCGCGATCCGCGAGGGCGGCCGCACGGTCGGCGCCGGCGTGGTCTCCAAGGTGATCAAGTAGGGAACGGAACGAGAGGGCAGTAGCTCAATTGGCAGAGCGGCGGTCTCCAAAACCGCAGGTTGGGGGTTCGATTCCCTCCTGCCCTGCCACCCGCCACGGACAGCGATGAACGAAACGCAGGCAGTCAACACGGGCGTCGGAATGCTCGACGCCTTCAAGCTGGTGCTGGCGGCCGCCGCGCTCGCCGGCGGCGTGGTCGCGTATTACCTGTACCAGGACCAGGCGCAGGTGCTGCGCGTCCTGATGGTGCTCGCGGGACTGGCCGGCGGGCTGCTGCTGCTCTGGTGGTCGCAACCGGGCAGGGATCTGTTCGCGTACGTGCAGGGCTCGCGCGTCGAGCTGCGCAAGATGGTCTGGCCGACGCGCCAGGAGACCTGGCGCACGACGCTCGTGGTGTTCGTGTTCGTGATGGCGCTCGGCGTGTTCTTCTGGCTGGTGGACATGGCGCTCGCCTGGGGCATGCGCAACGTGACCGGACAGGGAGGCTGAACCCTTGTCGTTGAACTGGTACGTCGTGCACGCCTACTCGAACTTCGAGCACAAGGTCGCGCAGAGCCTGAAGGAGCGCATCAAGCTCCACCGCCTCGACGACAAGTTCGGCGAGGTGCTGGTGCCGACCGAGGAAGTAGTCGAGATGCGCGGCGGACAGAAGCGCAAGAGCGAGCGCAAGTTCTTCCCCGGCTACGTACTGGTGCAGATGGCGATGGACGACGAAGCCTGGCACCTGGTGAAGGAGACGCCCAAGGTGCTCGGCTTCATCGGCGGCACGCCGGAAAAACCGGCGCCGATCACCGACAAGGAGGCGAATGCCATCCTGCGCCGGGTCGAGGAGGGCGTCGAGAAGCCGAAGCCGAAGGTGCTGTTCGAGCCGGGCGAGGTGGTGCGGGTCGTGGACGGCCCGTTCAACGACTTCACCGGTGTGGTCGAGAACGTGAATTACGAGAAGAGCCGCCTGCAGGTCGCGGTGCAGATCCTCGGCCGGTCGACGCCGGTCGAGCTGGATTTCGGGCAGGTGGAGAAGGTCTGAAACATGGCGAAGAAAGTACAGGGCTACATCAAGCTGCAGATTCCCGCGGGCGGGGCGAACCCGAGCCCGCCGGTCGGGCCCGCGCTCGGCCAGCAGGGCGTGAACATCATGGATTTCTGCAAGCAGTTCAACGCCGCCACCCAGAAGGAGGAGAAGGGCCTGCCGATCCCGGTGATCATCACCGTGTACAGCGACCGCAGCTTCACTTTCATCCTGAAGACGCCGCCGGCCGCGGTGCTGGTGCGCAAGGCGATCGGCATCGAGAAGGGCTCCGGCACGCCGAACACCAAGAAGGTCGGCAAGATCAGCCGCAAGCAGCTCGAGGCGATCGCGAAGCAGAAGTTGCCGGACCTGACCGCGGCCGACCTGGACGCGGCGGTGCGCACCATCGCAGGCTCCGCCCGCAGCATGGGCGTCGACGTGGAGGGCGTCTGAGATGGCCACGATATTCAAGCGCCAGAAGCCCTGGGCCGAGCGCGTGAGGCCCGGCCACGCTTACCCGGTGGACGAAGCCTTGGCGCTCGTGAAGGAGTTCGCGAACGCCAAGTTCGACGAGACGGTGGACGTCGCGATCAACCTCGGCATCGACCCGGCCAAGTCCGACCAGCAGGTGCGCGGCTCGACCGTGATGCCGAACGGCACCGGCAAGAAGGTGCGCGTCGCCGTGTTCACGCAGGGTAAGAATGCCGACGCTGCGCGCGAAGCGGGCGCCGACATCGTGGGCCTCGAGGACCTCGCCGAGCGGGTGCAGGCCGGCCAGATGGACTTCGACGTGGCGGTGGCGAGTCCGGACGCCATGCGCGTGGTAGGCCAGCTGGGCCAGATCCTGGGTCCGCGCGGCCTGATGCCGAACCCGAAGGTCGGCACCGTGACGCCGGACGTTGCCGGCGCGGTAAGGAATGCCAAGGCGGGCCAGGTCCGCTACCGCGTCGACAAGGCCGGTATCGTCCATTGCACGATCGGCAAGGCGAGCTTCGAGGGCAAAGCGCTCAGGGAGAATCTGATCGCCCTGATCGCGGACATCCAGAAGCACAAGCCGGGGACGTCGAAGGGCGTATTCCTGCAGCGCGTGTCCGTGTCCTCGACGATGGGGCCGGGCGTCGCCGTCGACCGCGCGTCGCTGGGAGTTTGACGGGGACTGTCCCCATTTTCGCTTCGCGAAAATGGTGGACTGTCCCCTCTTGAAAAGTTTCGACCGTCCGGGTCTGGGAACCCGGGCCATCGAAGACCGCAGGCGGGGCGACGGCCCCTTAATGGCTGCCTGCGCAGATGGTGGAACCCGTGCCGGTCGTTCCGGCCTGGTCCCACCGCAAGGAGGGTTGGATGGGACTGAGACTGGAAGACAAGCAGGCGATGGTGACCGAGGTGCAGGCCGTTGCGCAGTCCGCGCATTCGGTGGTCGCGGCCGAGTATCGTGGCCTGACGGTGTCGCAGCTGACGGGATTGCGCGCGAAAGCGCGCCAGTCCGGCGTCTGGATGCGCGTCGTCAAGAACACGCTGGCGCGCCGCGCGGTCACCGGCACTCCGTACGAGTGCATCGCCGGCAAGCTCAAGGGACCGCTGATCCTCGCGTTCTCCAAGGACGACCCGGGCGCCGCCGCCCGCGTGGTCAAGGAGTTCGCGAAGGGCAACGACAAGCTGGTCCCGACGCTGGTGGCCCTCGGCGGGCAGGTGTATCCCGCCGCCGAGATCGACCGCGTCGCCAGCCTGCCGACCCGGGCGCAGGCGCTCGGAATGCTGCTCGGCGTGATGCAGGCACCGGTGGTCAAGCTGGTGCGCACGCTCGCCGAGCCGGCCGCGATGCTGGTGCGCACGGTGGCAGCGGTCCGGGCGACGAAATCCGCCTGACGGCCGCACCTCGGGTTCAACGACACATATTTATCTGGAGACATGACGATGGCAGCTAGCAAGGAACAGATTCTCGAGGCGATCTCGAACATGACGATCATGGAAGTCGTCGACCTCGTGAAGATGATGGAGGACAAGTTCGGCGTCAGCGTCGCCGCGCCGGTCGCGGTGGCCGCCGCCGCCGCTCCGGGCGCCGCCGCGCCGGCCGTGGAGGAGAAGACCGAGTTCACCGTGACGATGAAGGCCTACCCGGCGGAAAAGAAGGTGGGCGTCATCAAGGTGATCCGCGAGATCACGGGCCTCGGCCTCAAGGAGGCCAAGGACCTCGTGGAAGGCGCGCCGTCGACCGTCAAGGAAAGCGTGTCGAAGGCCGACTCGGAGAAGATCAAGAAGCAGCTCGAGGACGCGGGCGCCACGGTCGAGGTCAAGTAACGACCTCCATGCGGGCACCGCCCCGCAGCGATGACCGCGGCACCGGACACCGGCGCTGCCTGCCCCGTCGCGGGGGCGGGCGGCTGGCCGCTGTCCGGCGCGCCGTAACGGCAATGATCAGGCACAGGTGACCATGATGGCCTACACGTTTACCGAGAAAAAGCGCATCCGGAAGAACTTTGGCAAGCGCCAGGGGATTCTGGACGTGCCGCCGCTGCTCGCGATCCAGACCGACTCGTACGCGCAGTTCCTGCAGCTGCCCGATTCGCGCGCGCTGCACGCGGAGCTGTCCTCGCACACGGGCGGCGCGGTCGCCGGCGGCCGCCTGCTGTCCGAGGAGCAGGAACGCGCCATCATCGACCGCCACCTGCGGCGCGCGGGCCTGCACGCGGCGTTCCAGAGCGTGTTCCCGATCAAGAGCTACTCCGGCCACGCCACGCTCGAATACGTCTATTACTACCTCGGCGAGCCCGTGTTCGACGTCAAGGAATGCCAGGTGCGCGGCCTGACCTATGCCGCGCCGCTGCGCGTGCGGCTGCGGCTGCGCGTGATGGACAAGGAATCGCCGGGCGCCTCGCGCGTCAAGCGCGCGATCGAGCAGGAGGTCTACCTCGGCGAGCTGCCGCTGATGACCGACAACGGCACCTTCATCGTCAACGGCACCGAGCGCGTGATCGTGTCGCAGCTGCATCGCAGCCCGGGCGTGATTTTCGACCATGACAAGGGCAAGACCCACAGCTCCGGCAAGCTGCTGTTCCAGGCGCGCGTGATCCCGTATCGCGGCTCCTGGCTCGACTTCGAGTTCGACGCCAAGGACTGCGTGTTCGCGCGCATTGACCGGCGCCGCAAGCTGCCGGTGACGATCCTGCTGCGCGCGCTCGGCTACTCGAACACTGAGATCCTGAAGCTGTTCTTCGACCTGAACACCGTGCACCTGACCCGGAAGGGTCCGGAGCTGGAACTCGTGCCCGAGCGTCTGCGCGGCGAGACCGCGTTGTTCGAAATCAGCGCCAACGGCAAGGTCATCGTCGAGGAAGGCCGCCGCATCACGGCGCGCCACGTCCGCCAGCTCGAGGAGGCGGGCGTGCGCCGCCTGTCGGTGCCGGTCGAGTACCTCGAGGGCCGGACCCTGGCCCACGACGTCGCGGACCCCGCGACCGGCGAAGTGCTGGCGAGCGCCAACGACACGCTGACCACCGCGCTGGTGGAGCGCTTCGTTGGCGCGGGCGTCGAGACCTTCGGCACGCTCTACGTCAACGACCTCGATCGCGGACCGTACATCTCCGACACGCTGCGCATCGACCCGACCACGACCCGCCTCGAGGCGCTGATCGAGATCTACCGGATGATGCGCCCGGGCGAGCCGCCGACCAAGGATGCGGCCGAGAACCTGTTCCACAACCTGTTCTTCAACGGCGAGCGCTACGACCTGTCGGCGGTCGGCCGCATGAAGTTCAACCGGCGCGTCAACCGTGAGGTGCCGGCCGCCCTCGCCGGGACCGATTCCGAGCGCTGGCTCGAGGAGCCGGGCATCCTGTACGACGGCCGCTACTTCGCGACCGTGGCGGAACTGCGCAAGGACGAAGCCGCGCGCGCGCTCGGCGCCAAGTACGGCAGCGGCCTGTCGGACGTGGTCGACGTGCTGCGCACGCTGATCGCGATCAAGAACGGCGACGGCAAGGTGGACGACATCGACCACCTCGGCAACCGCCGCGTGCGCTGCGTGGGCGAGATGGCAGAGGTCGCGTTCCGCATCGGCCTGGTGCGGGTTGAGCGCGCGGTCAAGGAGCGCCTGACGATCGCGGAGAACGAGGACATCAACCCCCAGGACATGATCAACGCGAAGCCGGTGGCGGCCGCGGTCAAGGAGTTCTTCGGCTCCTCGCAGCTGTCGCAGTTCATGGACCAGAACAACCCGCTGTCCGAGATCACCCACAAGCGCCGCGTGTCGGCGCTCGGCGAGGGCGGGTTGAAGCGCGAGCGCGCCGGCTTCGAGGTGCGCGACGTGCACCCGACCCATTACGGCCGCGTGTGCCCGATCGAGACGCCGGAAGGGCCGAACATCGGCCTGATCAACTCGCTCGCCGTGTACGCGCGCACCAACAAGTACGGCTTCCTCGAGACGCCGTACCGGCGCGTGCGCGACCGGCGCGTCACCAGCGAGGTGGACTACCTGTCCGCCATCGAGGAGAGCGAATTCGTGATCGCGCAGGCCAACGCGCCGCTCGACGACAAGGGCCGTTTCACCGGCGAGCTGGTCTCGTGCCGCTTCCAGAACGAGTTCACGCTGATGCCGGCCGAGCGCATCGACTACATGGACGTGTCGCCGCGGCAGATCGTGTCGGTCGCGGCCGCGCTGATCCCGTTCCTGGAGCACGACGACGCGAACCGGGCGCTGATGGGATCCAACATGCAGCGCCAGGCGGTGCCGACGCTGCGCTCGTCCACTCCGCTGGTCGGCACGGGCATCGAGCGCACGGTCGCGATCGACTCCGGCGTGGCGGTGGTCGCGCGCCGCGGCGGTGTGGTCGACTCGGTCGACGCGTCGCGCGTGGTCGTGCGCGTGAACGAGGCCGAGGTCACCGCGGGCGAGCCCGGCGTCGACATCTACAACCTGACCAAGTACACGCGCTCCAACCAGAACACGTGCATCAACCAGCGCCCGCTGGTGCGGGTCGGCGACGCGATTGCCAGGAGCGACGTCCTCGCGGACGGCCCCTCGACGCATCTCGGCGAGCTCGCGCTGGGCCAGAACATGCTGGTGGCGTTCATGCCGTGGAACGGCTACAACTTCGAGGACTCGATCCTGATCTCGGAGCGCGTGGTCGAGGAAGACCGCTTCACGACCATCCACATCGAGGAGCTGACCTGCGTCGCGCGCGATACCAAGCTCGGCCCGGAGGAGATCACGGCCGACATCCCGAACGTGGGCGACACTGCGCTCGCCAAGCTGGACGAGGCGGGTATCGTGTTCATCGGCGCCGAGGTCCGCGCCGGCGACATCCTGGTCGGCAAGGTCACGCCCAAGGGCGAGACTCAGCTGACGCCGGAGGAAAAGCTGCTGCGCGCGATCTTCGGCGAGAAGGCCTCCGACGTGAAGGACACCTCGCTGCGCGTGCCGCCCGGCATGGACGGCACGGTCATCGACGTGCGCGTGTTCACGCGCGACGGCGTCGAGAAGGACAGCCGCGCGCTGTCGATCCAGAAGGCCGAGATCGAGAAGGCCCGCAAGGACCTGAACGACCAGCGCCGCATCCTCGAGGACGACCTGTTCGCGCGCCTGCGCGCCGAGCTGGTCGGGCAGACCGCCAGCGGCGGCCCGCGCCGGCTGAAGGCCGGCAGCGCCGTGACGGCCGAGTACCTCGACGAGCTGCCGCGCGAGGAGTGGTTCGAGATCCGCCTGCGCGATGAGTCTGCCAGCGAGCGGCTCGAGGCCGCGCGCCGCCGCCTCGCCGACCAGCACAAGGAGTTCGAGCGCCGCTTCGAGGGCAAGAAGGCCAAGATCACGGCCGGCGACGATCTCGCCCCGGGCGTGCTCAAGATGGTGAAGGTCTATCTGGCCGTGAAGCGCCGCGTCCAGCCGGGCGACAAGATGGCCGGCCGGCACGGCAACAAGGGCGTGGTGTCCACGATCGTCCCGGTCGAGGATATGCCCTACCTGGCGGACGGCAGCCCGATCGACATCGTGCTGAACCCGCTCGGCGTGCCCTCGCGCATGAACATCGGCCAGATCCTCGAGACCCACCTAGGCTGGGCCGCACGCGGCATCGGCGAGAAGATCGGACGGCTGCTCGAGTCGCAGAACGCGATCGTGGAGTTGCGCAAGCTGCTCGACCGCGTCTACAACGCCACCGGCGGCCAGAAGGAGGACATCGCCTCGCTGGCCGACGCCGAAGTCGTCGAGCTGGCGCGCAACCTCGCGGACGGCGTGCCGATGGCGACGCCGGTATTCGACGGCGCGGGCGAGGCCGAGATCAAGGCCCTGCTCGAGCTCGCCGGGCTGCCGGTCTCCGGCCAGACCATGCTGACCGACGGCCGCACCGGCGAGGCCTTCGACCGGCCGGTCACCGTCGGCTACATGTACATGCTGAAGCTCAACCACCTGGTGGACGACAAGATGCACGCGCGCTCGACCGGGCCCTACAGCCTGGTCACGCAGCAGCCGCTCGGCGGCAAGGCGCAGTTCGGCGGCCAGCGCTTCGGCGAGATGGAAGTCTGGGCGCTTGAGGCCTACGGCGCGGCTTATACGCTGCAGGAGATGCTGACGGTCAAGTCGGACGACGTGAACGGCCGCACCAAGATGTACAAGAATATCGTGGACGGCAACCACGCGATGGACGCCGGCATGCCGGAGTCGTTCAACGTGCTGGTCAAGGAAATCCGCTCGCTCGGCATCAACATCGAGCTCGAGCAGGAAGGGTGATCGAATGAAAGACCTCCTCAAGTTCTTCAAGCCGCAGGTCCCGGTCGAGAATTTCGACTCGATCCGCATCGCGCTGACCTCGCCGGAGATGATCCGGTCGTGGTCGTTCGGCGAGGTGCGCAAGCCCGAGACCATCAACTACCGCACCTTCAAGCCGGAGCGGGACGGCCTGTTCTGCGCCAAGATCTTCGGGCCGGTGAAGGACTACGAGTGCCTGTGCGGCAAGTACAAGCGCCTGAAGCACCGCGGCGTCGTGTGCGAGAAGTGCGGCGTCGAGGTCACCCAGTCGAAGGTGCGCCGCGAGCGCATGGGCCACATCGAGCTGGCGAGCCCGGTCGCGCACATCTGGTTCCTGAAGTCGCTCCCTTCGCGCATCGGCCTGATGGTCGACATGACGCTGCGGGATCTCGAGCGCGTGCTCTACTTCGAGGCCTTCGTGGTGGTCGACCCGGGCATGACGCCGCTCGAGCGCGGCCAGCTGATGTCGAACGAGATGTACCTCGAGGCGATCGAGAAGTACGGCGACGAGTTCGACGCGCGCATGGGGGCCGAGGCGATCCTCGAGCTCCTGAAGTCCATCGACCTCGCCACCGAAACCGCCAAGGTCCGCGCCGAGATCGACGGTACCACCTCCGAGACCAAGATCAAGCGCCTGACCAAGCGCCTGAAACTGCTCGAGTCCTTCGTCGAGTCCGGCAACAACCCGCAGTGGATGGTGCTGACCGTGCTCCCGGTGCTGCCGCCCGACCTGCGCCCGCTGGTGCCGCTCGACGGCGGCCGCTTTGCGACCTCGGACCTGAACGACCTGTACCGCCGCGTCATCAACCGCAACAACCGCCTGCGCCGGCTGCTCGAGCTGAACGCGCCCGACATCATCGTGCGCAACGAGAAGCGCATGCTGCAGGAGTCGGTGGATGCGCTGCTCGACAACGGACGCCGAGGCCGCGCGATCACGGGCACCAACAAGCGCCCGCTGAAGTCGCTGGCCGACATGATCAAGGGCAAGCAGGGCCGGTTCCGCCAGAACCTGCTCGGCAAGCGCGTGGACTACTCGGGCCGCTCGGTCATCGTGGTGGGGCCGACGCTCCGGCTGCATCAGTGCGGCCTGCCGAAGAAGATGGCGCTCGAGCTCTTCAAGCCGTTCATCTTCCACAAGCTCCAGCTGCGCGGGCTCGCGACCACGATCAAGGCGGCCAAGCGCCTGGTCGAGCGCGAGGGCCCGGAGGTCTGGGACATCCTCGAGGAGGTCATCCGCGAGCACCCCGTGTTGCTCAACCGCGCGCCGACGCTGCACCGCCTCGGCATCCAGGCCTTCGAGCCGGTGCTGATCGAGGGCAAGGCGATCCAGCTGCACCCGCTCGTGTGCACCGCGTTCAACGCCGACTTCGACGGCGACCAGATGGCCGTGCACGTGCCGCTGTCCCTCGAGGCCCAGCTCGAGGCGCGCGCGCTGATGCTGTCCTCGAACAACATCCTGTCGCCCGCGAACGGCGACCCGATCATCGTGCCCTCGCAGGATGTCGTGCTCGGGCTCTATTACCTGACGCGCGAGCGCGCGGGTTCGAAGGGCGAGGGCATGATGTTCGCCGACGTGCGCGAGGTGCACCGTGCGCACGAGACCCGAGCCGCCGACCTGCACGCGTCCGTGCGCGTGCGCATCGTCGAGCACCTGCGCGGCCCGGACGGCGAGTACCGCGAGAAGCGGCGGCTGGTGAAGACCACCGTCGGCAGGGCGCTCCTGTCCGAGCTGCTGCCGAGGGGTCTGTCGTTCGACCTGGTCAACCAGGACATGACCAAGAAGCGCGTGCAGGCCGTGATCAATTCGTGCTACCGCGCGCTCGGCCTCAAGGAGACCGTGATCTTCGCCGACCGGCTGATGTACACGGGCTTCTCCTTTGCCACGCGTGCCGCGGTCTCGATCGGCGTGGACGACATGATGGTGCCGCCACAAAAGGAGAGGATCCTGTCCACCGCCGAGCAGGAGGTGAAGGAGATCCAGGACCAGTACGAGTCGGGTCTGGTCACCAACGGCGAGCGCTACAACAAGGTCGTCGATATCTGGTCGCGTACCAATGACCAGATCGGCAAGGCCATGATGGACCAGCTGCGCCACGAAGAGGCGACCGACCGCAAGGGCCGGAAGGTCCAGCAGGGCTCGTTCAACTCGATCTTCATGATGGCCGACTCCGGCGCGCGCGGCTCCGCGGCGCAGATCCGCCAGCTCGCCGGCATGCGCGGCCTGATGGCGAAGCCGGACGGCTCCATCATCGAGACGCCGATCACCGCGAATTTCCGCGAGGGCTTGAACGTCCTGCAGTACTTCATCTCGACCCACGGCGCCCGCAAGGGTCTCGCGGACACCGCGCTGAAGACCGCCAACTCCGGCTACCTGACGCGTCGGCTGGTGGACGTGGCCCAGGACCTGGTGGTGACGCAGCAGAACTGCGGTACCGAGCACGGTCTCGACGTCACGCCGATCGTCGAGGGCGGCGACGTGGTCGAGGGCCTCGGCGAGCGCGTGCTCGGCCGGGTGACCGCGACCGACGTGCCGCAGCCGGGCACCGACGAGGTGCTGGTCGATGCCGGTACGCTGATCGACGAAGGCTGGGTGCAGCAGCTCGAGCAGCATGGCGTGGACCAGATCAAGGTGCGCTCGCCGATCACCTGCGAGGTGCGCTATGGCGTCTGCGCGATGTGCTACGGGCGCGACCTGGCGCGCGGCCGGCTGATCTCGATCGGCGAGGCGGTCGGCGTGATCGCCGCGCAGTCGATCGGCGAGCCGGGCACGCAGCTGACGATGCGTACCTTCCACATCGGCGGCGCGGCCTCCCGCGCGGCCGCGATCTCGCTGGTCGAGATCAAGGGCAAGGGCACGCTGCGCTTCCATAACGTCAAATCGGTGCGCCATGAGAAGGGGCACCTGGTCACGACCTCGCGTTCCGGCGAGATCGGCGTGATCGACGAGTTCGGGCGCGAGCGCGAGCGCTACAAGATCCCGTACGGCGCGACCATCACGGCCGACGAGGGCGACGCAGTGGCGCCTGGCCAGGTGGTGGCGAACTGGGACCCGCACACGCACCCGGTCGTCACCGAGGTCGCGGGCTTCATCCGCTTCATCGACTTCGTGGACGGCGTGACCGTGCAGGCCCAGGTTGACGAGATCACGGGCCTGTCCTCGGTCGAGGTGCTGGATCCGAAGCAGCGCGGCGCCGCTGGCCGCGACCTGCGCCCGGTGATCAAGCTGGTGAATGCGAAGGGCAAGGAAGTGACCTTCGCGAACACCGACATCCCGGCCGTGTACACGTTGCCGGCGGGGGCGCTGGTGTCGCTCGAGGACGGCGCCAAGGTGTCGGTCGGCGACGTCATCGCGCGGATTCCGCAGGAGTCCTCGAAGACCCGCGACATCACCGGCGGCCTGCCGCGCGTCGCGGACCTGTTCGAGGCCAGGAAGCCGAAGGAGCCCGCGATCCTCGCCGAGGTGACGGGCACGGTCAGCTTCGGCCGCGAGACCAAGGGCAAGCGCCGGCTCGTGATCACGGGCGAGAGCAGCGAGCGCTACGAGGAGCTGATCCCGAAGTGGCGCCAGCTCAACGTGTTCGAGGGCGAGCACGTGGAGCGCGGCGAGGTGATCGCGGAGGGCGAGCCCAACCCGCACGACATCCTGCGCCTGCAGGGCGTGGCGGCGCTCGCCAACTACCTGACGCGCGAGATCCAGGACGTGTACCGGCTGCAGGGCGTCAAGATCAACGACAAGCACATCGAGGTCATCGTCCGGCAGATGCTGCGCAAGGTGGAGGTGAAGGAGGCCGGCGACTCGGCGCTCCTGCGCGGCGAGCAGCTCGAGCGCGCGCGGCTCCTGGAGCTCAACGACCGCCTGACGGCGCAGGGCAAGAAGAAGGCCGGCTACGAGCCGATGCTGCTCGGCATCACCAAGGCCTCGCTGCAGACCGACTCGTTCATCTCCGCGGCCTCGTTCCAGGAGACCACGCGGGTGCTGACCGACGCGGCCGTGCGCGGCATCAAGGACGATCTGCGCGGGCTCAAGGAGAACGTCATCGTCGGCCGCCTGATTCCGGCCGGTACCGGCTTCTCCTTCCACGCCCAGCGCCGGCGTCAGGGGGGCGAGGCCCTGCATCGCGGCTTCATGGACAGTGGCGCCGAAGCCGCCAGCGAGGAGCCGGCCGCGCAGGAGGCGGTTGCGGAGTAAAATCAAGGGCTTAGGAAATGGGGACAGGTACACTTTTCCGCGGACGGAAAAGTGTACCTGTCCCCATTTCCGTGGCTTGACGCACCAAAGCCGCGGTCACTACAATCGCGGGCCCTTTGCGGCCCCCGCCCCGCTACACGGGTGGGGCGGCAAACCAATAACTGTATCCGGGCCGCCACGGGGCGGCCCGGTGCTTCATGCGTACTGAGAAGTTATGGCGACGACCAACCAGCTGATCCGTGGCGGCCGCGTGGCCGCCACCTACAAGTCGAAGGTGCCGGCGCTCGAGCGCTCGCCGCAGCGGCGCGGCGTCTGCACGCGCGTTTACACCACGACGCCGAAGAAGCCGAACTCGGCGCTGCGCAAGGTCTGCCGCGTGCGCCTGACCAACGGCTACGAGGTCACCAGCTACATCGGCGGCGAGGGCCACAACCTGCAGGAGCACTCGGTGGTGATGATCCGCGGCGGCCGCGTCAAGGATCTGCCGGGCGTGCGCTACCACACGATCCGCGGCACGCTCGACTGCGCCGGCGTCGGCGACCGCAAGCAGGGCCGCTCCAAGTACGGCGCCAAACGCCCGAAGAAATAAAGCCGGAGAGCATCCATGTCCCGTCGTACGTCTGCGCCAATCCGCGTCATTCTCCCCGACCCGAAGTTCGGGAGCGAGATGCTGGCCAAGTTCATGAACATGGTGATGAAGAGCGGCAAGAAGTCGGCCGCCGAGCACATCATGTACGGTGCGATCGACCGCATCTCCGAGAAGACCAGCCGCCAGGGCGACGCCGCCCTCGAGGTGCTGGCGATGGCGCTCGAGAACGTGAAGCCGGCGGTCGAGGTGAAATCGCGGCGCGTCGGCGGCGCGACCTACCAGGTGCCGGTCGAGGTGCGCCCGGCGCGCCGGCAGACGCTCGCCATGCGCTGGCTGATCGAGGCCGCGCGCGCGCGCAGCGAAAAGTCCATGGCGCACCGCCTGGCGCACGAGCTGATGGACGCCGCGGAGAACCGCGGCACCGCGGTGCGCAAGCGCGAGGACACGCACCGCATGGCGGAGGCCAACAAGGCCTTCGCGCACTACCGCTGGTAAGGCGACCACCATGCCCCGCAGCACGCCCATCGAACGCTACCGGAACATCGGCATTTCCGCGCACATCGATGCCGGAAAGACGACGACGACCGAGCGCGTGCTTTTCTACACCGGCGTGTCGCACAAGATGGGCGAGGTCCACGACGGCGCCGCCGTGATGGACTACATGGAGCAGGAACAGGAGCGCGGCATTACGATCACCGCCGCTGCTACGACTTGCTTCTGGAAGGGGATGGACAACCACCACCTCGAGCATCGCATCAACATCATCGACACGCCCGGGCACGTGGACTTCACGATCGAGGTGGAGCGGTCGCTGCGCGTGCTCGACTCGGCGGTCGCGGTCTATTGCGCCGTGTCCGGCGTGCAGCCGCAGTCCGAGACGGTCTGGCGGCAGATGAACAAGTACCGCGTGCCGCGAGTCGCCTTCGTCAACAAGATGGACCGCGCCGGCGCCAACTTCCTGCGCTGCGTGGACCAGATCCGCACGCGCCTGAAGGGCAACCCGGTGGTGATCCAGCTGCCGATCGGCGCGGAAGAGAAGTTCGCGGGCGTCGTCGACCTCGTGCGCATGAAGTCGATCTGGTGGGACGACGAGACCCAGGGCATGCGCTTCGAGTACCGCGACATCCCGGCCGACATGCAGGCCGAGTGCGCGGAGTGGCGCACCAAGCTGGTCGAAGCCGCGGCCGACGCCAACGAAGAGCTGCTGCACAAGTATCTCGAGGGCCACGAGCTGGCGGTGGACGAGGTCAAGCGCGGCCTGCGCGAGCGCGCGGTCCGCAACGAGATCTGCATCGTCACCTGCGGCTCCGCCTTCAAGAACAAGGGCGTGCAGGCGGTTCTGGATGCGGTCATCGACTACATGCCCTCGCCGGTCGAGGTGCCCGACGTCAAGGGCCAGACCGAGGAGGGCGAGGAGAGCACGCGCAAGTCCGCGGACGACGCGCCGTTCTCCGCGCTCGCGTTCAAGATTCTGAACGACCCCTTCGTCGGTAACCTGACTTTCTTCCGCGTCTACTCCGGCACGCTCTCCTCGGGCGACCAGGTGTACGTGCCGAACCGCTCGCGCAAGGAGCGCATCGGGCGCCTGCTGCAGATGCACGCGAGCGATCGCGAGGAGATCAAGGAAGTCCGCGCCGGCGACATCGCCGCGGCCGTGGGCCTCAAGGACGTCACCACCGGCGACACACTGTGCGACCCGGACGACATCATCGTGCTCGAGAAGATGGAGTTCCCGGAGCCCGTGATCTCGGTCGCGGTCGAGCCGAGGACCAAGGCCGACCAGGAGAAGATGGGCCTCGCCCTCCAGCGCCTGGCCAAGGAAGACCCGTCGTTCCGCGTATCGAGCGACGCCGAGTCCGGCCAGACCATCATCTCCGGCATGGGCGAGCTGCACCTCGAGATCATCGTCGACCGCATGAAGCGCGAGTTCAAGGTCGAGGCCAATGTCGGCAAGCCGCAGGTCGCGTACCGCGAGACGATCCGAAAGAGCGTCGAGCAGGAAGGCCGCTTCGTGCGCCAGTCCGGCGGCCGAGGCCAGTACGGCCACGTCTGGATCCGGCTCGAGCCGCTCGAGGAAGGCAAGGGCTACGAGTTCGTCAACGAGATCGTGGGCGGCGTGATCCCGCGCGAGTACATCCCGGCTGTGGACAAGGGCATCAAAGAAGCGCTGCAGACGGGCGTGATCGCCGGCTTCCCGATCGTCGACGTCAAGGTCGCGCTGACTGACGGCTCCTACCACGACGTGGACTCGAGCGAGATGGCGTTCAAGATCGCGGGCTCGATGGCGTTCAAGGAAGGCTTCGCCAAGGCGAAGCCCGTGCTGCTCGAGCCGATCATGAGCGTCGAGGTCGTGACGCCGGAGGAATATTCCGGCGACGTGATCGGCGACCTCAACCGCCGCCGCGGGCAGATCACCGGCATGGACGAGTCGCCGTCCGGCAAGGTCGTGACCGCCGAGGTGCCGCTGGCCGAGATGTTCGGCTACGCCACCACGGTGCGCTCGATGAGCCAGGGACGCGCGACGTTCACGATGGAATTCAAGAAGTACGTCGAGGTGCCGAACAACGTCGCCGAGACGGTCCTGAAGAAAGCCTCCTGAGGAACAGACGATGGCCAAGGAAAAATTCGTACGCAGCAAGCCGCATGTGAACGTGGGGACGATTGGGCACGTGGATCATGGGAAGACGACGCTGACGGCGGCGTTGACCAAGGTGATGGCGGAGCGGCATGGGGGCGAG
>Ga0187892_10007581_pt1 | contig 15389 bp, 13 predicted proteins | sample MA1701073metaG_FD_139345 | JGI IMG/M metagenome (GOLD analysis project Ga0187892, IMG submission 139345) | Bio-ooze microbial communities from a basaltic lava cave in the Kipuka Kanohina Cave System on the Island of Hawaii, USA - MA170107-3 metaG ... | reverse complement strand
TGCTGTCGCTGATCCCGCGCCTGGCCGATGTGTCCGAGGGACGGGTGGTGCTGGACGGCCACGACGTGCGGGACCTGCGGCTCGAGTCGCTGCGACGCCATGTGGCGGTGGCCTTCGACGACCCCCTGCTGTTCTCGGCCAGCGTGCGCGAGAACCTGCTCCTCGGGTCGCCGGGCGCGTCCGACGACGAGTTGGCCGCCGCGTTGGAGATCGCGCAGGCCGGCTTCGTCTTCGACCTGCCGTGGGGGCTCGACACCCGTGTCGGCGAGCAGGGTCTCACCCTGTCGGGCGGGCAGCGCCAGCGCCTCGCCCTGGCCCGCGCCGTGGTCGGCCGCCCCGCCGTGCTGGTGCTGGACGACCCGTGTCGTCGCTCGACATCCACACCGAGGCTCTGGTGGAACGGGCCCTCGCCCGGGTGCTGGCCGGCACGACCGCGCTGGTGGCCGTCCACCGGCGCTCCACCCTGGCCCTGGCTGATCGCATCGCACTGCTCGACGGTGGTCGCGTCCGGGCCGTGGGCACCCACCGCGAGCTGTGGCGCGACGAGCCGGCGTACCGCGCCTGGCTCGGCCCCGCCGCTCCGACGCCCGTCGAGGACGTGGCGTGACGCCGACCGCTCCTGGGCCCGAGCACGCTTGGCGGGGCGTGGCCGCCGAGGCGGTGGACGACTCCACCGGCGGGCTGTCGGCGTTCCTGCGGGCCCGGAGCCGCCGGCTGCTGGGATCGCTGCTCCGGCCCCATCGCCGGGCGCTGCTCGTGCTCGGCGCGGCCGCCGTCGCTCAGAACGCGGCCGCCATGTCCGGGCCGTACCTCGTCAAGATCGGGATCGACCGCGGCATCCCTGCCATCGAGCGGGGCCAGGGCTCCGCCACGCTGGTCGTCGTCGTGGTGGTGTTCCTCGCCATGGCCGGCGTCGAGGCCGCGCTCACCGCCGCATTCATCCGCCGCTCGGCCCGGGTGGGCGAGGACGTCGTGTTCGACCTGCGGCGCCGGCTGTTCGGCCACTTCCAGGGGCTCAGCATCTCGTTCCACGAGCGCTACACCTCGGGCCGGGTCATCTCCCGGCTGACCTCCGACGTCGAGGCGCTGGGCGACCTGCTGGGCGACGGGATGGCCCAGCTCGTCTTCGCCCTGCTGTCGGTGGGAACGACCGCCGTCTTGATGCTGCTGCTGGACGTGCCCATGGCCGCCGTGGCCCTCGTCTCGTTCCCGGCCCTGCTGGCGCTGACGGCTTGGTTCCGTCGCCAGGCCGAGCGGGCCTACCGGGCCGGGCGTGTCGCCGTCGCCATGGTCATCGTGCAGTTCGTCGAGTCGATGGCCGGGATGCGGGTGGTGCAGGCGTTCCGGCGCGAGCCCCGGAACCAGGAGATCTTCGCCGGGCTCAACGCCCGCTACGCCGAGGCCAACCTCCGGGGGATGCGCCTGGCCGCCGTCTTCGGTCCCGGCACCCGCGCCATCGCCGCGGTGACGCTGACGGCCACCTTGGCCTTCGGCGCCTTCCGGGTGATCGACGGGCACACCACCGTCGGCGTGCTGGCTGCGTTCCTGCTCTACGTGCGCCGGTTCTTCGAACCGATGCAGGATCTCGTCCAGTTCCTCAACAGCTTCCAGTCGGCGTCGGCCGCCCTGGAGAAGCTGTCGGGCGTGTTGGAGGAGGAGTCGTCGGTCCCTGAGCCCTCGGCGCCGGCCACCCGCGCCCCGGGCCCGGCCGACATCTGTCTCGAAGGCGTGCGCTTCGCCTACGTGCCGGGCCGCCCGGTCCTGCACGGCATCGACCTGGACATCCCGGCCGGCCAGACGGTGGCCGTCGTCGGCGAGACCGGCGCCGGCAAGAGCACCCTGGCCCGGCTGCTGGTCCGCTTCTACGACCCGACCGAGGGGCGGGTGACCCTCGGCGGCGTCGACCTGCGCGATCTCGACGCGCCCTCCCGCCACCGCGCCGTGGCCATGGTGACCCAGGAGAGCTTCCTGTTCACCGGATCGGTGGCCGACAACATCGCGCTGGGCCGGGCCGGTGCCTCGCGGGCCGAGGTCGAGGCGGCCGCCGACGCCATCGGCGCCGGCCGGTTGTTCGCTGGCCTGCCCCGGGGCTACGACAGCGCGGTCGGCAAGCGGGGCAGCCAGTTGTCGGCCGGCCAGCGCCAGTTGGTGGCGTTCGCGCGGGCCTTCCTCGCCGCACCCGACGTGCTCATCCTCGACGAGGCCACGTCGTCGCTGGACGCCCGCTCGGAGGAGTTGGTCCAGCGGGCGCTGGTTTCGCTCCTGGCTGACCGGACCGCAGTGATCATCGCCCACCGCTTCTCCACCGTGCAGGTCGCCGACCGCGTGCTGGTCGTCGATGGCGGGCGCATCGTCGAGGACGGTGCGCCGACCGACCTGCGGCGCGGTACCGGCCACTACCACGATCTCCACCAGGCCTGGGCGGCCAGCCTGGCCTGAACGGCGCCGGCAGGTGTCAGTAGACGGTGCGGGTGCCGTCCTGGGCGATCGTGCCCTCGAGGGGGTACACCATCGGCTGGGCGTCCAGGCCAGCTTGGACAGTGGCCGGGCCGATGACCTCGCCGAAGGCGGTGAAGGACGATTCGTCCTGCCACACGTCGACGACCGTCCACCCACCGTCGGTGCGGAAGCAGACGTGGCTGAGGCGGGCGGGCTGCTCGAGGATCGGAGCACCGCCGACCTCGAACACCTTGTGGTACTTGGCGATGTCCTCGCCCGGGAACTCGAACACGGCGACGATGGGCATGATCACTCCTCCGGCTGCGTGGCCGCCGACCTGGCGGCACGGAGGAGTATCGATCCGAACCGCCGTCCGGCACATGGGTGCTACGCCCCCATCCTGGGCGTTGCGTGCTCGGCTGCCACGCGGCGCAGCGCGGCGCGGTCGCCCGCGCCGAGCTTCATCAGGAGGCTGGCCACGTGCTTCTCGACGGTGCGGGGCGACAGGAACAGGCGGGCCGCGATCTCCTTGTTGGGCAGGCGCTCGGCGACCAGGGCGAGGACTTCGACCTCCCGCGCGGTCAGCCTGGCCCGCAACAGCGTCCCGGCGACGGCGCGGTCGTGGCCGCGGCGGCGGGTCGTGGGTGCCCCCGCCCGTCGCAGGAGCCCTCGGCACGCGGAGGCGATGCGGGCCTGGCCGCCGGTGACGAACAGCGCCTCCGCCTCCCGCAGCCAGTCGCACGGCTTCCCCCAACCGTCGTCGATGGCCGCCTCGGCCACCAGGCGCAGGCCGATGGCTCGAAAGAGCGGGTGGCGGCGCCCGGCCTGGTCGGCCGCCTCGAAGGCGCCCCCGGCACCGTCGCCGTCGCCGCGCCGGCCGGCCAGCACGGCGTCGGCGTAGCCGAGCCACAGGTCGGACCACCCCGCCCCCGGTGTGGCGGTGACTCGCGCCGCCTCCCGCTCCTGGCTGGTTGCCTCGCCGGTCACGGCGTGCACGAGCAGCAGCGGCGGCCGGCCGGCGTCGAGCGACCCGACGGGGGCGTCGGTCCGCAGGGAGCGGGAGAAGGCGGCGACCGCGTCGGCCCGCTCCTCCCGGACCAAGGCGCACAGCCCGCGGCCAGCCGCCCACGCGAACGCCTCGAGGTCCCCGTCGTCGGGCGACAGATCGAGGGCGGCGCGCAGGTGGCGCTCCATCTCGCCCCGTTCGCCGACGAACCCGTGGCGCAGGGCGAGCATCACCAGGGCGGCAGCCGCGACGGGGCGCAGGCCCAGCCGCATGGCCTCGTCGTGCGCGGCCCGACCAGCGGCTTCCACGGCCGCCAGTTCGCCCCGCATGGCGTAGAGGGCGGCGAGGTTGGCCGACGCACCGGCGGCAACGTCGAGTGCGCCGGCGGCGAGCGCGGCCTCGCGGGCGCGGAGGAGTCGGGCTCCGTCGGCCGATCGCAGCATCTCGACGGTGCCCAGCTCGTTGAGCAGCCGCAGCCGCCACGACGTCAGGCCCGCGCCCTCGGCGATGCCCTGCGCCCGCTTGAGCAGGGCGGTGGCGTCGTCCAGCGATCGGTTCCGGGTGCAACGCGCCGCCAACTCGAGCGCCTCGCAGTGTGCCGCCGGATCGCCCGGCGCGACGCCGAGGGCCTGGCGCGCCAGGTGCTCGGCGACCAGCCGCCGTTCGGCGCCGCCCGACAGGAGGGCGAGGCGCGCCTCCAGCACGAGCCGGGCCGGGCCGTCGAGCCCGACGGCCCGTAGCGCGTCGAGGTGGCCGGCCGCCCTCGCCGCGTGCCCCGCTTCGATGCTCGACCGGGCCAGGATGAGCCGGAGCCCCGGCTCGTCCCCGGGACGGGTGTCGAGGAGCCGGCTCCCCAGCGCCTCGACCTCGTCCGCCCGGCCGAGGCCGGCCAGGAGGTCGAGGCGGGCCCGGTCGACGCGCCGGCGGGTGGCCGGGGTGGCGGCGAGGCCAGCCGTCCGGTCGAGCAGGGCCAGGGCGACGTTGGGGGTGCCCTCCCGATCGGACTGCGCCGCGGCGCGCTCGAACAGCTCGATCGCTCTCTCGTGCTCGCCGGTGTCGACCCGGAGCTGGGCGGCCCGGGTCAGCTCGCTCGCCGAGCCGGCCGACTCCAGGGCGACAGCGACGGCCGCGGCCATCGCGGCCCGGAGCGCAGGCGCCACGACCAGGACCGCCTCGTGGGTGAGCGCGTGGCGGAACCGCAGGGAGCCCCGCTCGGCGACGACCAGGCCTGCGGCCAGCGCCTCGTCCATGGCCGCCGCCACCGCCGCCGTGCCACCGCCGACGGCCGTGGCCAGGATCGTGAGCTCGAACCGCTCCCCGAGGAGGGCGGCCGCGACGACCACCGGCCGCGCCCCGGCCGACAACCGGCCGAGCCGCTCGGCGACCAGGTTGGTGAAGCGGGCAGGCGTCCCTTCCTCGACCAGGTCTTCGACGAGGAGCGGCAGGCCGCGGGACAGCGCATGGAGCCGAGCGACCGTCGCGGCCGGGACCTCGTCGCCCGTGCACCCCGCGGCGACCTGGGCCACTTCAGCGGGCGACAGCGGGGCCAGGGTGAGCACCCGCCGGCCCCGAGCGTCGAAGGCCCGCAGCAGCCTCGCCGAGGCGTCCTCGTCCGGTCGCCACGAGGCCACCATCACCGTGGCCGCGTCAGCGACGTGATCGGCGAGGTAGGCGCAGACGGCCAGCGTCGCCTCGTCGGCCCAGTGCAGGTCCTCGACGAGGAGCACCGCCGGCTCGTCGCCGCCGCACCACCGCAACAGCCGCAGCACGGACTCGCCGAGCACGGCCGGGGACTCGCTGGCCACGCGGGGCCGGTCGCGCCAGGCCGGCACGAAGCGGGCCAGGACCGCGGCGTAGGGTGCCAGCTCGCCAGGGACCGGCCGCGGCACTCGCGCCGACAGCGCAAGCACGGCCTCCGCGATCGGGCGGCATGGCGTCGACCGGTCGACCGACGAGCACCGGCCGATCGCCACCGTGATCCCGGCCTCCCCGCACCAGGTGGCGAACTCGTCCAAGAGACGGCTCTTGCCGATGCCGGCCTCGCCCACCATGGCGAGCCAGGTCCCGTGGCCGGCGCGCGCCGCGTCGCGCAGCACTTCCAACTCCTCGGTGCGACCGACGAGGAACCGACAACGCATCCGTGGATGGTCGCGCGTCCGAGCCCGTCCGGATCGGGAGGCTGATGGTCGTGTTCAACCACCGCATGGCACCCCGGGTAGGCGCGGCCCACCGCGGCGCGCTCAACTGGAGGGGATGGCACTCCCGCATGTCCCAGAGATAGGTCCGTTGGATGCCCACGACCGGCAGGCCGACGCCGTCCTGCTCGACGTCCGTGAGCCCGACGAATGGGCGGCCGGGCACGCCCCGGGCGCGCTCCACATCACTCTCGGCAACCTGGGCCGGGACTACGGGGAGCTCCCCCGGGACGCGCCGATCCTGTGCGTGTGCCGAGGCGGTGGCCGCTCGGAGCGGGCGGCCGGGGCCCTACGGGGCGCCGGCTACGACGCGAGCAACGTGGCCGGCGGGATGAAGGCCTGGGCCGCCAGCGGCCTGCCTGTCGTCACCGACGACGGCGCGCCCGGCGCGGTGATCTGAGTCCCGGGCCCGCCGGTCGATCAGGTGGTCAGCGACGCCAAGGCCCAGACGGCGGCGACGAGGCCGACGGCGATCATGGCGATGCTGCGGCCGGCCGGCGCCCTGGCCAGCTCGTCGACCTTCGTTTCGGCGGGCGGCCGGAGCAGCGCCAGGCCGTGGCCGACCACCAGGGCCGCGCCCATCGCCAGCACCAGCAGCGGGAGGAGGTCGTCACCGAGGAACACGCCTCGCCAACGGTACTTCCGGTGCTCGGATGCCCTGGTGGCGCGGCTCGCTCGCACCGGGCTGCCTACAGGACCACCATCTCGACGAGGTCATGCACTGCACCGAGGTCATCGCCGTTGCGCGTGTAGAGCGGAAGGCCGGCGGCAAGGGCGGTGGCGGCGATGAGCAGGTCGACGGCCCGGGCGCCTCGGGCCTTGCGCCCGGCGGCCGTCACGGCCGAGAAGACCCGGCCGTAGGCGCGGGCGGCATCGGTATCGAACGGGATCGGATCGAACGCGGCCTCGGCCCGCTGAAGCCGGTCCTGCCGGCGCCCGCGCTCCTCGGGATCGATCGTGGCGTGAGGACCGGCGGCCAGCTCGGCCATCGTGACGGAGCTGATGGCCACCTCATGGGGGAGTCGTGACGGATCCAGGATCTCCATGTCGATGACGACTGACGTGTCCAGCAGGCCGCGCCCGTGCCGTTGCTCCTCAGGCACGGGGAGCTGGGTCCTGGCTTACGACCTGGTCCAGGTCGGCGCGGAATCTTCCGAGGTCGATGGCGGGTGCCGTTCGGAAGAGGGCGACCGCAACCTCGGCCGGAACGAACCGGTGCCGGCGCACCGGGGTGAGCTCGCCCACGGGAACGCCATGGCGCGTGACGACGAACGTCTCGCCGTCGTCGAGCTGGCGCATGATCTCACCGCTGTCGTTGCGGAGCTGTCGCTGCGTGATCTCGCGGCTCACGAGGCTCCCGGAGCACGGGTGCTACACCAGCTGGTCTCCTGGTCATCGCGGCCACTGCGAGACCTACCTCGGGCACGGTCGTGAGCGTCGACCGCGGTCACCGTCGGGAGCGCTCCCCGGTGCGGTCATCGACGGTCTGGCCGACCCTGCCATCGGGGCGCGGGTCGAGGCGCAGGTGTCGGAGCCGCTCGATCAAGGTGTTGGTCGAGCTGTCGTGGGACAGCTCGGCGTCGGCGCCTGCGGCCAGCTCGGGGAGGATCCGTCGGGCCAGCACCTTGCCCAGTTCCACGCCCCACTGGTCGAAGGAGTTGACGCCCCAGATCACCCCCTGGGTGAAGACCTTGTGCTCGTAGAGGGCGACGAGCTGGCCGAGCACGCGCGGCGTCAGGCGGGAGGCGAGGATGGTGTTGGTCGGGTGGTTGCCGGCGACGCGGCGTTCCGGCGCATCGTCGGCCGTGCCGAAGGCCAGCGCCTCGGTCTGGGCCAGGAGGTTGGCCAGCAGGGCCGTGTGATGGTCGCCCACCGCGTGGTCGGGTTCGACGAAGCCGAGGAGGTCGGCCGGGACCAGGCGTGTTCCCTGGTGGAGGAGCTGGTAGAAGGCGTGCTGGCCGTTGGTCCCAGGCTGGCCCCACACCACCGGCCCGGTGTCCCAGCCCACCGGCCGGCCGTGGCGGTCGACCGACTTGCCGTTGCTCTCCATGTCGAGCTGCTGGAGGTAGGCGGGGAACAGGGCGAGGTGCTGGCTGTAGGGCAGGACGGCGTGGCTCTGGGCGCCGAGGAAGTTGGCGTACCAGATACCGATCAGGCCGAGCAGCACGGGGAGGTTCGCGTGGAAGGGGGCGGTGCGGAAATGGGTGTCCATGGCGTGGAAGCCGGCCAGCATGTCGCGGAAGTGGTCGGGGCCGATCGCCACCATCAGCGACAGCCCGACGGCCGAACCCATCGAGTAGCGGCCACCCACCCAGTCCCAGAAGCCGAACATGTTGGCCGCGTCGATGCCGAACCGCTCGACCTCGGCGGCGTTGGTGGACACGGCCACGAAGTGACGGCCGACCGCCGCGTCGTCGCCCAGGGCGCCGACCAGCCAGGCCCGCGCCGCCGAGGCGTTGGCCAGGGTCTCGGCGGTGGTGAAGGTCTTGGAGCAGACGACGAACAGCGTCTCGGCCGCGTCCAGGTCGGCGGTGGCCTCCCACAGGTCGGTGCCGTCCACGTTGGAGACGAAGCGCACCTGGCGTGACCGGTCGCTCCAGTCCTTGAGCGCCTCGTAGGCCATGGACGGCCCGAGGTCGGAGCCGCCGATACCGATGTTGACCACGGTGGTGATCGGCTTTCCCGTCCACCCGGTCCAGCTCCCGGACCGCACCCGGTCGGCGAAGCCGGCCATGCGGTCGAGGACGGCGTGGACGTCGGGCACGACGTCGTGGCCGTCGAGGAGGATCCGCTCCTCGCGAGGCGCGCGGAGGGCGACGTGCAGGACGGCCCGGTCCTCGCTGGTGTTGATGCGCCGTCCGGCGAACATGTCGTCGATGCGACCACCCAGACCAGCCCGCTCGGCCAGCGCGACGAGCAGCGCCAGCGTGTCGCGGGTGATGCGGTTCTTGGAGTAGTCGAGGTAGAGCCCGTCGACCTCGATGGCCATCGTCTCGCCGCGGTCCGGGTCGGCCTCGAACAGCTCCCGCACGTGGCGCCCGCCGATGGTCGTCCGGTGGGTGGTCAGCGCGTGCCACTCATCGGTCTGGTCGATCGGGATCGCCGGCTCCGCCATGGCACCCGAAGCTACCGGCGGGCGTGCCGGGGGCGGTCGACTGAGCTCAGCGGTACCGCTCGGCCTGCAGGCGGTACAGCTCGGCGTAGTGGCCGCCGGTCGTCTTGACCACCGACGTTCGACCGGTCGGTTCTACGGCCCAGAACGCTCCCCGCGGCTCGGGACGTGCGGGACCCGAGGGATGCTATCATAATGTAAGCATGCCGAACGTTCTTGTGCGAGATCTCCCTGAAGATGTCCACGCCGCGCTCCAGCAGCGCGCTGAAAGTCGTGGGCAGTCCCTTCAGCAGTACCTCGTGGCAGAGCTCAAGCGCCTCGCGGAGAAGCCGAGCCTGGAGGAAGTCCTCGATCGCATCGGGCGCCGCCGCGGCGGCTCAGTCGGACTGCGCCAGGCCGCCGAGGATCTCGCGGCCGAGCGGGACCGCCGTTGATCGTCGTCGATGCCTCGGTTCTGGCCAACGTCGTGGGTGACGATGGTGCCGACGGAGAGCGGGCCCGCGCCGAACTCCGATCCGCCGGCGGGATCGCCGCTCCAGACCTCGTCGATGTCGAGACCGTCGCCGTCCTGCGCAAGCGATGGTTGGCCAGGAGCATCTCAGCCCGACGTTTCGCGTCCGCGGTCGACGATCTCGAAGTGCTGGCCATCGATCGTTACCCGACCCTCCGGTTCATGCGACGCGCCTACGAGCTCCGGGACAACATGACGGCATACGACGCCCCCTACGTTGCGCTCGCCGAGATCCTCGGATGCGACCTCATCACCGGTGACCGCCGCCTCGTAGCAGCTCCCGGCACGCGATGCGCGGTACGCGTCCTGGCATGACACAGAACGACGCGGATGGTCGCTCTCGCGGGGTTGCTCTGGCGCCGCCCCATTGTTCTTGATCAGCTCGTCAACGTCGAACCCCTCCTCCGCCCTGCCGGCCAGCTCCTCGCGCCGCGCGTCGGCTATCGGCGTGCCGTTGCGGGTTCGTCCGTGGTCACGCTTCGTCATGTTCACCGCCCGGTGGCAGTCGCACGTACCTCGTGCGCATCCCCATCGCATGGATGACGAACTCGCGCTCGTGCCGCTCGCCGAGCACCGTGACGACCTCCAGCTCTCCCCACCGCACTTCGCCGCGTTGCGGACTGCTCACCACGGCTCTTCGAGGATTGCGTCACGGAGCGAGCTGATGGCGGCCTGCCGCTCTGCCTCGCCGGGTGGCACGCGGTGGTAGCCGACGACGACGGCCTCATAAACGAGACGCCGTCGATCGAACTCGAGGACCGCCTCGACTCCCGCACGCCACGGCTGCCGTGCGCCGCGGCAACGGCATCCGAGAAGTCGGGGTCCACGGACGACACCAGTACCAGGTGAGGTCGATGGCTCCCGCGGGCGCGCCGGGGACGGTCGACTGCACTCAGCGGTACCGATCGGCCTGCAGGTGGTACAGGTCGGCGTAGTGGCCGCCGGCCAGCAGGGCCGTGTGGGTGCCGGTTTCCACCACCCGGCCCCTGTCGAGCACGACGATCAGGTCCGCCATCTTCACCGTGGAGAAGCGGTGGCTCACCAGCACGGTCACGGCCCCCCGGTCACGGGCGGCCGCGGCCTCGGCCGTGTAGCGCTCGAACAGCAGATGCTCGGCCCGGGCGTCGAGGGCGGCCGTCGGCTCGTCGAGCAGCACCAGCAGGGGTGCGACGCGCATCAGCCCGCGAGACAGCGCTACCTTCTGCCACTGGCCCTCCGAGAGGTCGACCCCGCCGGGGAACTGCGGGCCGAGTTGGGTGCCGTAGCCGTCGACCAGCGCTTCGAGAAACGGGGCCGCACCACCGGCGCGGGCGGCCGCCGAAACTAGTTCCGCATCGTGGACCGCCGCGACGAACCCGACGCCCACCGACTCCTGTGCCCGCAAGTGGAACCGCACGAAGTCCTGGCAAGCGCCGGTGGTGCCGGCCCGCCACGCGACCGGGTCGAGGTCCCGGAGATCGATGCCGTCGATCGTGACACACCCGGCGTCGGGGTCGTAGAAGCGGCACAGCAGCTTGACCAGCGTCGACTTGCCGGCGCCGTTGTCGCCCACGAGGGCGACGGTGGACCCGGCCGGCAGCGTCAGCGAGACGTCGTGGACCGCGGGGGCGGTGCTCCCCGGGTAGGTGAAGCCGACCCGGTCGAAGACGATCCCGTCGCGTAGCCGGGACGGCACGGGACAGGGGTCGGTGGGGCGAGCCACCGGTGATCGGTAGTCGAGGAGCGACAGGTAGCGGCGGGCCACGTGGGTCTTGCCGGCCAGGTCCGATCCCAGGGTCTGCCCGAGAAAGGAGGCCGACGACATCATCGACTTCAGGAGCACGATCCCCGTGGCCACGTCCCCCGCTGTGGCCCGGCCGGCGGCCGCCTCCGCCACGACCAGGGCGACGCTGGTGGCGAGGAGGCCCGCCTGGCCTGCGGCCCCGGCGACGGCGACGGCCAGTGGCCGGCGCTCCGCGGCCACGATGGTGGCCGCCACCTCATCGGTGAGCGCGCGGTGCCGGGTCGCCAGCCACGGGGCCAGCCCGAGGGTCCGGACCTCGCGGGCGGGGCCGGCCGCAGTCCCCAACTCGACCAGCCGCGCCGCCAGGCGCTGCCCGGGGATGGCGGTGTCCATGTACGCGAGGGCCCGGCGGCGGGTGCCGGCCTGGGTCGACCCGAGCCCGACGGCGGTCGCCACCGCGATGACCAGGAGCGGGTGGATAGCGGCCAGCACGGCGGCTGCGGCGACGAGGCCCACCACCTGGGTGGTCACGACGGCGAGGTGGTCGAAGAGGCCGGCGAGGGTGTGGGCCTGGGTTCGCACCGTCTCCATACGGTCGGCGAACTCGGCGCTCTCCAGGTGTTCGATGCCGGCCGGCGCCGTCGACGCCACCATGGCGGCGCGTGTCGCGGCCTGGGCAGTGCGTTCCATGCCGCCGGTCTGGAAGTGGTCCCACAGATGCCACATCGGCACCGCGGTCAACAGTGCCGCCCCCAGCAGCACCATCCAGCCACCGGCGCCGGCCGCGTCGCCCCGTGCTGCGTGGTCGACCACGCGGCCGAGGGCCAGCGCCGGCAGGAGTTGACGGGTCAGGTCGTTGGCCAGCGCGACCAGGACGCGCGCCACCGTGCCGGCCGGCCAGGCGCGGTAGGCCAGGGCCGCAGTCGCCCACCAGGCACGCAGGGTGCCCGGCATGGGCGACGGCTCGGCGGCGGTCACCCGACCATCCCGCTCTCGCGGAACCGTCGCGCCTGGAGCTCGTACAGCTCGGCGTACCGGCCGGCGGCGGCGACCAGGTCGGCGTGGGCGCCGAGCTCGACGACACGCCCACGCTCCATCACGGCGATCCGGTCCGCCATGCGGACGGTGGAAAAGCGGTGGGAGACGAGCACGGTGGTGCAACCGGCGGTCAGCAGGGCGAACCGCTCGTAGAGGTCGTGCTCGAGGCGGACGTCGAGCGCCGCGGTCGGCTCGTCCAGCACGAGGATCGACGCCCGGCGCCCGAGCCGGGTGGCCATGGCGCGGGCCAGCGCCACGCGCTGCCACTCGCCGCCGGACAGCTCGACCCCACCGAAGCGGCGGTCGAGGACGGTGTCCCATCCGTCGGCGAGTGAGTCGACCACGGCCGCCGCGCCGCTCTGCGCGGCCGCCTCGGCGAGGAGGTCGCCATCGCCGGTCCGCTCGACGCAGCCAACCGACACGTTGTCCGCCGCGCTCATGGGCAGCCGGGTGAAGTCCTGGAACACCACCGCCATCCGGCGCCGCAGCTCGGCGAGGTCGAACTCGCGGAGGTCGACGCCGTCCAGGGTGATGCGGCCCTCGTCGGGGTCGTAGAACCGGCAGAGCAGCTTGACCACCGTCGACTTGCCGGCGCCGTTCTCGCCCACCAGCGCCAGCGACGCACCGGCCGGCACCTCCAGGTCCAGACCGTCGAGGACGGGCCCGCCTCCCCCCGGATAGGTGAACCGGACGTCCTCGAAGCGCAACCCGCCCGCCGGTGCTGCGGGCGGCGCCCTCCGGCCGGTGACGACGAGGCGGGGGTCGCTCGACGGCAGGTCGACCAGCGCGAACAGCTCGGGCAGGAACTGGGCGGAGCGGCGCAGGTCGGCGGGGAAGTCCTCCAGCCAGCGCAGGGGAGCGACCATCATCCCGAGCGCGATGACGACGGCGCTGAACGACCCGGCGCTCAGGGTGCCTTCCTCCAGCCGTCCGAAGGCGACGGCGAACGGCAGCGCCAGCACGGCGACCTTGGCTGCGCTGATAGCGAGGTTCCGCAGGAGCTGCGCCCGCATGTCGGCGAACAGGGGGGTGAACGCCTCGGCCCAGCGCTCGCCCTGGCGGGCCACGAGCCAGTCGCCGAGGCCGAACAGCCGGACCTCGTGTCCGGCCCGGAGGCCGAGGGCGAGCTCGGCGTGGTAGGCGGCCTGGCGGCGGGCGGGGCCGAACCGGAGCCGGATGTCCTTGCGAGCCCCGGCGTGGTGCCAGTTGAGGATGGTCCCCGGGACGGCCGTGGCGGCCACCAGGGCCGGGGCCCACCAGCCCAGCCGGGCGACCACCACGCCGCTGGCGACGACGGTCGCCGACCAGTGGGCGATGGTGCCGGCGTAGCTGAGCAGGCTGGCCGCCTGCGAAGCCCACTGCCCGGCCTGCACCTGGTCGGCCAGGCGCGCCGAGTCGAAATGGGCCAGGCCCGGAAGGCCGCCCACGGCCTCCAGCCGCAGCCTGTCCACCGCCGCGCCGAAGCGGTAGGCGACGAGGTAGTGCAGGAAGCTGTCGAAGCTCTGCGCCACCCGCCCGAGCACCAGCGCTGCACCCAGCACGACCAGCGCCATGATCGTCGCGCCTCGGGCCGACGCCGACGCCGAGGCGCCCGGCGCCCGGTCGATGAGCGTCGCGCTGGCCGCCACCGTCACCGCCGGGAGCACGCCGGTGACGACGTGCACGGCGAGGCGGCCGACCACTGCAAGGCGCGACGACCCCCACAGCAGTGCCAGCCCGCGCCAGGTCGGCCGGCTCCGGAGTGGCGGTAGGGCAGCCATAGGGGCCGAACAGTGTGCCACCCCGGCCCGGCCTTCGCCGCCGGTCTACCCGTGAGGGCGGTAGAGGCGGAAGAAGTCGTTCTCCAGCGGGAGGATCTCGAGGCCGGCGAAGCCAGCCTGGCGGGCGTAGCCCTTGAGTGTGGAAGGCCGCATGACGGTGCCCGTGGCGACCGACGGGGTGTGGCTGCGGCCGTCGGGCAGGCAGCATGTGATGCTGTAGCCGTACATCAGGCGCTCCACCTCGTCGCCGGGCGCGGTGAACGACTCGGCGACGCGTTCGTCGACGACCAGCACGGTGCCGCCGGGCGCGGCCAGCGATCGCATGGTCGCCAGGACCGAGACCGGATCGGGCATGTCGTGGATGCACTCGAAGGCGCAGACCAGGTCGTAGCTACCGGCGGTCCCGGCCGTCGCCCCGGCGTCGGCGTGGACGAAGCGGACCCGGTCCCCGACGCCGGCCGCCGTCGCGTTGGCGCGGGCGAGGTCCACCGAGGGCCCGTCGAGATCGAAGCCGTCGACGGTGGACCGGGGGTAGCCGAGAGCGATGCCGATGGACGACCAGCCGCCGCCGCTCCCGATGTCAGCGACCCGGCCGCCCGCGCCGAGCGCGGCGTGCACCGCGGCGATGGCCGGCAGGTACTCGGTGGTGAGGGGACTGAGGAACATCGGCCGGTTGGCGGCCGCCTGAGCCTGGAGGCCGTCGTCGCCGAACTTCGCCCAGCCGACGCCGGCGCCGGTGCGATACGCGTCGACCAGGTCGCCCAACTGCCGCCCGAATGCTGCGGTGATGCTGGCCAGAGGCAAGCAGTAGCTCAGGCTCAGCTCGGCGGCCAGAACTTCGGCGTGGGTGGCAGGCAGCTCGAACCGGCGCTCGTCGGCGCCGGCGCCGACATCGTCGACCGTCAGGTAGCCGATCACCGCCTGGTGCTCCAGCCACTCCCGGGTGTAGCGGGCGTCTGTACCGGTGCGGCGGGCCAACTCCGGTGCCGTGGCCGGCCCGCCGTCGGCCAGCGCCCGGTAGTACCCGAGTCGGTCGCCCAGGAAAACATGGCATGGACCTCTTGCGCGCCCAGCACGGCACTCACCACGCGCTGGGCGAACTCGTCGACGGCGGCCTGGTCGAACCCGGTGGCGGTCATGCCGGCAGTGTGCACTGCGGCAGCCCGCGCCCGCTATCGCGGTCATGCCGCCGCTCACTCTCGCGGCGGTGGCTCCGGCGGCGGGTCCGGCGGCCGGTGGCGGCCGCGGTTGTGGTGGCCGCAGGCGGGCCGGCCGTTGCGCTGGTCGGTCGCACCCCCTGCGGCCCAGGGCTCGATGTGGTCGACCTGGCACGCCTCGGCGGGTACGTCGCAGAACTCGTGGAAACACTCCTGGTCGCGCACCAGCACTGCTCTGCGGGTGGCCCCGGAGAACAGCCGCCGGGCCACGCCCACGTCGATCACCCTCGATGGCCCGTCGAACACCACCCGCTCGATCCAGGCCTGATCCAGCCAGTCCACCAGCTGGCCCGGGCTGACCACGGTGCCGTCGGCCAACTCACAGATGCGCCCGGCGAAGCTCTCGTAGCCCACCAGCACGGTGAACAGCGGCTCGGGGCGCCGGCCG
>Ga0187892_10007580_pt1 | contig 15392 bp, 15 predicted proteins | sample MA1701073metaG_FD_139345 | JGI IMG/M metagenome (GOLD analysis project Ga0187892, IMG submission 139345) | Bio-ooze microbial communities from a basaltic lava cave in the Kipuka Kanohina Cave System on the Island of Hawaii, USA - MA170107-3 metaG ... | reverse complement strand
CCATTCGACCGAGCCACCCACGCGTTTTTGTGGGTTGACGGAGTGTGGGCCGAAGGGGGGCGATCGTCCCGCTTGTTTGATCAGAAATGTCGAAATAAAGCCGGTGTTCGGGACGTCGCCCTCGTGCAGGCGTGCCTCCGGTAGGTAAAACCCAGTAATAAATCACGCGCCGAACGCATGAACGTCCCCAGAACTTTCAATTCAACCCGTCGATAGGTCAAGTCTCCAAGGCACGCGCTTAGCTTCCCTTGCCCTGTGGGCTCTCTGGAAGGACCGCTTCGTCCTCGATCCAGCGTGACCAGATCGTGACAATCGCGGTCGAGAACGGCCACCGCTGCACGGACGATCTCCGGTGCAAGATGGGCGTAGCGCTCGGTCATCGTGATGGAGCTGTGGCCCAACAGATCGCGAACGGCGGGCAACGGTACGCCCGCGCTCACCAGCCAAGCCGCACACGTATGGCGCATGTCGTGGATGCGGAAATCGGTGATCCCGCTCGCCTCGTGGCCGTCGTGAAGCCACGTTTTACCGCGGCGATGCGTGTTCCATCTTTTCGACAAAATACCCATGGGCTCGCCGGGCAGTATCGCTCGCGCCAGCGCAGGCGGTTGATGAAGGCTTGATAAGCCGTTTCGTTCACCGGTACAGAGCGCCGCTTACCGGTCTTGGTGTGGCAGCTCTCGAGGTGAATCAGCCGCGTACCTAGATCCACGCGTCGCCATTCGAGCCCAAGTAGCTCCGTCTTGCGACAGCCGGTGTAGAGCGCTAAGCGGATGAAGTCCGCCAAATGTGGCGCCCTCGGCTCATTCTCCGCCGACTGGATTAATCGCTGCGCCTCGGCGCGCGTGATCCAGCGTACCCGTCCTTCCGGCTCTTTCAGCTTGCGGCCGGCCACGGGGTTGGGGATCTCCCATTCCCATTCGCGGCGCGCGAAGTTGATCGCCGCCGACAAGAGCGCGAGCTCTCGGTTGATGGTAGCCGTTTGGATGCCGAGTGATTGGCGGCGTTCGATGAACGAGCGCACGTCGGCCGCTGTTAGCTCTTGAACAGTTCGACCTCCGAACTGTTCACGGAGATGTCGCACGATGGTTCGATCGCGCTCCGCACTTCGTTTCTGCGCTTGGGTGGCCTTGAGGTAGTTGAGAAGCAAATCGTCGAACTCCCGGCTCGGCTGCTCCCCCAGCGGTGCAGGCGATAGGCCTCCAGCTTCCATTTGGCTTCTAACGCGAGCGCTTCCTTGCGGTCGCTCGTCCCAGTAGTGCGTCTAATTCTCTGGTCACTTGGGCCGGACAACGACGCCCACCAAACGGGACTGTCTTTGCGTCGGTATGGCATGCTTTAGTCTCCTTGTTGAGCACACCAGGCCCCGCGCAGCCGGCATTATGGGGCCTGTGGTCCAGGGTGTCCACGTAAGCGTGTAGTTCTTAGCTCCGGATCCTGAGACTGCGTCCGATTGAAATGCCGCTGATCTCGCCGGCTTGGATCAGTCGCCGGATGGTTCTCCCGGACACGCGAAGCTCTTGAGCTGCTTCCGCGATGGTTAATAGCAACGTGTCAGGCATGACCCTAGCCGTCCGTTATTCCTGTCGCGTGGTGCAGTTTGCCCAGTACCGTGATCTGCTTGCGTTCAAGCTCGACACTGCATCGATGGGCCCTTGCCAACCAGCAATGTCTTATTCAACCATCGTTTACTCAATGTCTCGTCTCCTATTACATGGCTATACATTCAGCGAAGGCCTATGGCCTTCCGTCAAAGTCTGTGCATTCAGGCCCTGAGGGAAAGCACCTTTCGCGGGATAGCCCTTCGCTTACACGAAGCCTTTGCTTACCGCAGCATGGAACCGGGGATAATTCCGACTTGAGGATCCACGGTGATTCGCGCGCTGGAAACCAAACACCTGTACCGCACCGCCTGATCGCGGCGAGCGTGGTAGTTTCCTGTCATCGACGCAAAGAGGCCGTGTCAGGACAGGAAAAGGTGCCCTGGCTCTGTGAGTAGGCGTGCTTATGCTTGCCGGCGGCGGCCGTACAGCCGTCGCGTACCATTTTTCCGTTTCGTGCACGCATAGACACGCTTCCCAACTGTGAACTACCATAAGCAGCTGTGCTTCAGGTGTCCCGAAGAGGCGTCCGCTCGAGGGATGGAACGGGAAGCCAGTGCGTTCTTGGTTAGCCCCAAGGGCAATTCTGGCGCTGCCCCCGCAACGGTAAGCAAGTAAAGCAAGCAGCACCACGCCACTGTGCCTTTGCATGGGAAGGCGCTGCGCCAGGGTCATTACCCGCTTGCTAGCCCGGAGACCGACCTGAAGGTCTGGCAATGGCATCGCGGAGGGTGATGCCGTGGTGCACAGGCCGTTGTCCTTAGGACCCGTCCTGCCGTCATTCCTCCGTGTGCCTTGCGCTGTATTTAAGTTAACGTGATCACGCTTAGCTTCTGAGAGCGGCAGCGATTGAAAGGAGCGATAATCATGAGCATAGCAACGAAACGCGGTGATCGCGGGCAGACCAGTCTGGCCGGTGGGACGCGGGTCTCGAAGGGGCATCTGCGGATCCTACGGCACCATCGATGAGCTGAATTCGGCGATGGGGTTTGCGCGCTCAATCTCCGCGAGGTGCGCGAGAGCGTCAAGGCGATTCAGCGCGACCTTTTCCGGGTCGGTTCCGCGGTCGCCACCGCGCCCGGCGGCAGAAAGAAGCCCCGCCCATCACCCCGGACATGGTCGAAGCCCTGACGGCAGAGGTCCACCGCATCGAGGCCGTCGAGGGTGTGCTCTTCGATTGGTCTCTCCCCAGCGAGCATCCGGCATTGTCCGCGTTCGATGTGGCGCGCACGGTTTGCTGCCGGGCCGAACGGCACCTGGTCATCACCTGGTCCGGCTTGCAGAATCCGGCGAGGAGATCAACCCGCAAGTGCTTGTGTATCTGAACCGCCTGTCTGATCTGTTATGGCTGCTCGGGCGCTTGCTCGAGGCGCGGGCGGGCGTCGATGCCACCTTGCGCGATGCCGCGCACAAAGGGAGCCGGTGGTCGCGTCCCTGGTGAGCCCAGCGCCGCGATTTAGGTAACAAGCGCTCCGTGATCGTCTTCATTTCCGCGGCAGATACCGAGCTGCTCTTGCTCGAGGGCGCGATCAGGCAACTACCCGCCGCCTTCCCCGCCGTGCGCGCCTTCCTGAGCACGCGGCTGCAGACCGATGCAGATCTCGACGCGATATTGGCAGATGTAGGGGCCGAGGCCCGGATCTTCGTGGTACGCGTGCTCGGCGGCCGGTCCTTTTTTGAGCGCGGCTTCGAGCGGTTGCGCGAGCTTTGCCGAAGCAGACAAAGACTGCTGCTCGCTTTCCCCGGAGACCAGCACCCGGACCCGGAGCTGGCGTCGCTCTCAAACGTGCCGCTCGCCGATCTGAGCGCCGCATTCGAATACCTGGTAGCGGGCGGAGTGGGAAACTACAAGAACCTGCTGCTATCTCTGGCGGACGTCTACCTCTCGACCGCCTACGGGTTCGAGGCACCGTTACCTGCCCCGAGCGAGGGCCTTTACCACCCGGATGCTTCCGACACCTTCGCCTGCGCCGACTGCCCCCTGGAGGCCTTCCGCCAGACCTATTGGAAGGAAGGAAGACCCGCCATCGGTGTGCTCTTCTACCGCGCGCACTGGCAAAGTGGCAATCTGGCCGTGGTCGATGCCCTCGTGCGCGCGCTCGAGGGCGGCGAGTGCAATGTGTTGCCGGTCTTCTGCTACAGCCTCCGTGATGAGCAGGCGCAGACAGACGCCGCCCCGCGCGCCTACTCGCATTACTTTAGCGAGAGTGGCCGTCCCACCGTCGATTGCATCATCAGTCTACTCAGCTACGCGCTGGCCGAGCTGCACCACGACGAGCGGGCCACGCGAGCCGGCAGTGCGGCGCTGGACTACACCACGGCTCTGGGGATCCCGGTCGTTCAAGCCATCACGACGTCGCTCACGGTTGAGGAGTGGCGCGCCAGCGAGCGCGGGATCACACCGCTCGATGCGGCGATGAACGTCGTCATGCCGGAGTTTGATGGACGGATCATCAGCGTGCCGCTGGCGTTCAAAGGCGAGCTGACCAGAGCCGGTCGCAACCACCTCGAGGTACGCCGCTCGGCCAGCGTGGCCGATCGGCTCCAGGCAGTGGCTGCGCTCGCCCTGCGTTATGCAGAGCTTCGGCGCAAGCCGAACGCCGAAAAGCGGCTCTGCATCGTGTTGACCAACTTCGCCAATAAGCAAGGGCGCATCGGCGGCGCGGTGGGTCTCGACACCCCCGCCTCGGTCATCGAGCTGTTGCGCGCGCTCAAGGCCAGAGGCTACCGGATCGGTGAGATCCCGCCCGATGGCGATGCCTTGATGGCCGAGCTCATCGCCAGCGGTGGCTACGATCAAGACTTCCTCACCGACGATCAGATGCGGCGCGCCCCCGCACGCTATACGGGGACGCGCTATGCGCAATGGTTTGGCGCGTTTCCCGCACAGAATCAGTCTGCGTTGCGCCAGGCCTGGGGAGAACCGCCGGGCGAGGTGTATCGCACCGGCGATCACGTCTATGTCGCGGGCCTGCGATTCGGGAACGTGTTCGTGATGATCCAGCCCCCGCGCGGCTTCGGCGAAAACCCGCTCGCGGTCTATCACAGCGGGGATCTCATCCCGACTCATCAGTACCTGGGGACATATCGCTGGTTGCGCGAGGAATTTCGGGTCGATGCCCTCATCCACTGCGGCAAGCACGGCACCCTCGAATGGTTGCCGGGCAAAGGGCTCGGTTTGTCGGAGGCGTGTTATCCCGAGCTCGCCATCGGTGATATCCCGGTCTTCTATCCCTTCATCGTGAATGATCCCGGCGAGGGCACGCAGGCCAAGCGGCGCATGCATGCCTGCATCATCGATCATCTGATCCCGCCGATGACGCGCGCCGAGACCTATGACGAGCTCGCGCGCTTGCAGCAACTCCTGGCCGACTATGCCCATGCCGAGCGCGTCGATCCCGACAAGCTCCCGCTGATCATGCAGGCGATCTGGGATCTCGTGGTGAGCGTCAACCTGCACCGCGATCTGGGCATCGAGGCTCAGCCTGAGCGAGAAGCCTATGGCGATCTCGTTCAGCACATCGACGGCTATCTTTGCGAGCTCGGCGATCTGCAAATCCGCGACGGCCTGCACGTGTTGGGCCGCCTGCCGGAAGGGGAGGGGCTGGTCAATCTTGCGCTCGCCCTGGTGCGCCTGGATGCACCGGGTGTCCCCGGCCTGCGCCGGGCCATCGCCGGCGACCTCGGTCTGGACTACGCTGGCATCAGCGAGGCGGCGCATCTCGGCAAGCCGTGCGATCCGGCGGCGGGTAGCGCGCTAGCCGCGCGTTTACTGGAAGACACGCCGCATCGAACCCACGGAGATCTCCTGAACGCTATCGAGCACTTGGCCCGGCGTCTCATCGAGCGACTGGCCGCAGCCGACTTCGATCCGGATCGGCTCGCGCTCACGCTCCGCGCCTTCGGCTTGCCCACTGAGAGTCTAGCGGCCGTCACGCTAGACACGCTGATCCATAATATCGTGCCTGCGCTTCGCCGTACCCCCGATGAGATCGACAACCTGCTCGATGGCCTCGAAGGCCGATCCGTGCCCGCCGGGCCAAGCGGCGCGCCGACCCGCGGCATGACCAACGTGCTGCCGACCGGACGGAATTTTTATGCGGTCGATGTACGCGCCATTCCCTCGCCGTTCGCCTGGAAGGTCGGAACGAGACTCGGCGATGAGCTCTTGAGGCGCCACCTCGAAAAACAAGGCCGTCACCCCGAAGCAATCGGAATCACCATCTGGGGCACCTCGAACATGCGCACGCAGGGCGACGACATCGCCGAGGTGCTGTGGCTATTCGGCGTGCGGCCGCTGTGGCAAGAAGAGAATCGGCGCGTAAGCGATCTCACGATCGTCCCGCTCGCCGAGCTCGGCCGCCCGCGCATCGATGTCACCGTGCGCATGTCGGGCTTCTTCCGGGACGCCTTCCCGGGTGTGGTTAGGCTCTTGGACCGGGCCGTCAATTTAGTCGCCGATCTGGATGAGCCGGACGATCAGAACTTCGTTCGCTGCCATACCCGCGCCGCGGAGGGTGCGCTCCGCGAGGCCGGTGAGTCCTTGGAGAGCGCACGGGATCGCTCGCGCTTCCGGCTCTTCAGCAACAGGCCGGGCGCCTACGGCACGGGGATCCTCGCCGCCATCAGCGCGCGGAACTGGGAGAGCAGTGAGGATCTCGCGCGCATCTACCTCGAGTGGGGTGGCTTCGCCTATACCGGTGATCGCTATGGCGAGCCGGCCCCCGAGGAGTTCCGCACCCGGCTGGCGGCGGTCGAGATCGCGATCCATAATCAGGACAACCGCGAGCATGACATCTTGGATAGCGACGACTACCTGCAATTCCATGGCGGCATGATCGCGGCCATCCGCGCGCTCACCGGGCAGAAGCCGCTTGCGATGTTCGGCGATTCATCGGATCCGGAAGGAGCGCGGGTCCGCGACCTCGAGGACGAGCTGCGCCGTGTCTTCCGGGCGCGTGTCGCCAATCCCAGGTGGCTGCGTTCCATTCAGCGTCACGGCTACAAGGGCGCCCTGGAAATGGCGGCGACCGTCGATTACCTGTTCGGCTTCGATGCCACCACCGGCGTGATCGAAGACTGGATGTACGAGGAGATCGCGAGCAAATATATCTTCGATGCTAAGAGCGCCGAGTTCCTGGAGAGCAGCAATCCCTGGGCGCGGCACGAGATGATCGGACGCCTGCTCGAGGCGGCCTCGCGCTGCCTGTGGGCGGCCCCCGATCCGGACACCCTCGCGCGCCTCAAAGCGGTGTATCTCGCCAGTGAGGGCGCGCTCGAAGGCAGGGGGTCGGGGTGACAGGGCCGGAGATCCTGGCAAACCGGAGGGGGTCCTCCGCGCGGCCTTTGTTTCCGTTCACGGCCATCGTCGGCCAGGAGGCGATGAAACGGGCGCTTATCTTCAACGCCATCGACGCCTCCATCGGCGGGGTCTTGATCAGCGGGACGCGCGGCACGGCAAAGTCGACGGCGGTGCGCGCGCTGGCCGCCCTCTTGCCTGAGATCGAGGTCGTCGCGGGCGATCCGTTCAACGCGGCGCCTGATGAGGGCAACCATGACAAGGCGGTGCGTGGAGCCACGCCCTTCGTCAACCTCCCGATCGGAGCAACGGAGGACCGTGTGCTCGGCACGCTCGATCTCGAGCGCGCGCTGAAGACCGGCGAACGCCGCTTCGAGCCAGGGTTGCTGGCGAGGGCGAACCGGGGAGTGCTTTATGTCGATGAGGTGAACCTACTACCCGATCATCTGGTCGATGTCTTGCTGGACGCGGTGGCGATGGGTGTCAACCGGATTGAGCGCGAGGGCGTATCCTTCGAGCATGAGGCGCGCGTGATCCTGGTGGGCACGATGAACCCGGAAGAAGGCGAGTTGCGCCCCCAGCTCTTGGACCGCTTTGGTCTCTGCGTGCGTGTGAACGGCTACCTCGAGCCCGGAGAGCGCAAGGAAGTGGTCAGGCGGAGGATCGCCTATGACGCCGATCCGGAGGCCTTCGCCGCGCGCTGGACAGCGTCCGAGGGTGAGATCGAGCGGCGCATCGCACAGGCCCGCGCGGGACTATCGGAGGTCACTGTTGCGCCCGAGCGCCTCGATGAGATCGCCGAGCTCTGCGCCGCGGCGAGGGTGGACGGTCTGCGAGCCGACATCGTGATCTACAAAACAGCGTGCGCCATCGCCGCCTTCGAGGGGCGTTGTGCGGTGATCGCAGCCGACGTGCGCGAGGCGCAAGAACTAGCGCTCGCTCACCGTGGCGCCACGACGTCCCCTACTCCGCCGGGCGGGGGTCCCTCGGGTGCGCCGCCGCCAAGCGCCGAACCCCAGGGAGCACCGCCGAGCCGACGGCCGCCAGAAGCACCACCGTCCTCCTCGCTATCGCCACCGGGAACCGCTGAGCCGCAGGCAGCGGACGGCGATGCGGCGAGTCACGCCGAATCAGAACCGCGGCACTTTCCCATCGGTCAGGGCGTGCAACTGTCTCTGGGCCGGCAGCGTGAGCGGGCGCACGAGGGCACAGGGCACGGCAAGCGCAATGCTACCAGCGGCCGTGATCGGCGCGGCGCGTTCGTTCGCGCCATCATGCCTCGCCCAGGCGATCCGCCGGATCTCGCATTCGCCGCCACACTGGGGGCTGCGGCCCTGGACCGGCCGCGTCAGCCTGCCGGCGTTTCACTGCCATTGGAAATCCTGCCCAGGCACTGGCGCATCAAAGAGCGCCGCACGCGTGCCCGCAGTCTCATCGTTTTTCTCGTCGACGCTTCGGGCTCGATGGGCGCGCGGGCCCGGATGCGTGCGGCCAAGGGCGCAGTGTGCGCGTTGCTCGAAGAGGCCTATCAGAAGCGCGACTACGTCACCCTCATCGCCTTCCGCGGCGAGGGTGCCGAACGCTTGTTGCCCCCGACGCGCGGCGCGGTCTTTGCCTACCGGCGGCTCGGCGAGCTTCCAGCCGGGGGGCGCACCCCGCTCGCCGCCGGCTTGCGAACGGCGCGCTTGGAGGTCGAGCGGCAGCGGCGCAAGCAGGCGAGCTTGCGTCCCTTCCTCGTGCTCGTGACCGATGGCCGCGCCACGTTCCCGGAACCCGGCGCGCTTGATGCCGCGTGCGCCGAATCGGACCGCTTACGCGCACAGCGCATCGAGAGCCTGGTCGTCGACACCGAGACCGACTGGCTGCGCCTCGGCCAGACGCGGCTCCTGGCCAAGCGCTTGGGGGCGAGCTATCATCACATCACGTGCTTGCCGCCCAAGAGGTGGGGACAAGCCGTGCGCAAGTGGATAGCAAGCTCTGGCGCAGAGCCGGGGCCATGAGGGTGTCTCTCATCTTACGCATGGCGAACCGGACCGAAGGAAGAGAGAATGTAGCTTGGTATAAGTTGGAATTCTTACTCTGACCCCGATCTCGCGCCGCCGAGGCACTGGCGCATCAAAGAGCGCCGCACGCGTGCCCGCAGTCTCATCATTTTTCTCGTCGATGCTTCGGGCTCGATGGCCGCGCGGGCCCGAATGCGCGCGGCCAAGGGGGCGGTCTGCGCGCTTCTCGAAGAGGCCTATCAGAAGCGCGACTACGTGGCCCTCCTCGCCTTCCGCGGCGAGGGTGCCGAGCGCTTGTTGCCGCCGACGCGCAGTGCGATCTTTGCCTACCGGCGGCTCGGCGAGCTTGCGGTCGGGGGGCGGACGCCGCTCGCCGCCGGGCTGCGGCTGGCCCGCTTCATCTCGGTGAGAAATTTCTCCCGACGCGTGGTCTTGCTGTACTTCTCGAAACCCGTGCCCAGTGTCATTTGGTTGCTCATTATCGTCCTCGCCTGTATTCGGTCGCGCCTATCGATCAGATCGTGGACTTTTGCAGAGGTTCCTTAAAACACATATGTATTTGAAACATCTTTTCGACTCTGAAAAATCCGCCAGCCGGGACTTTTTTTACAGCCTCGTTAGACATACAGGTTCACCTCAGTATCATGAAGGTATTCCCAGTGGAGGAGTGATGTGTCCCTTCCGTCTCCCTTGATTACACGTTCAGAGCAAGTCATGAGCGGGATGGTCGTCTTTTCTGGGACGCGCGTGCCCGTGCAGACGCTGGTTGACTATCTCGAAGAGGGTGATCGTCTGGACGACTTTCTCGAGGACTTCCCAACCGTCAGTCATCTCATTCGCTTCCATGGCGTCCTCGCACCCAACGCTAGGCACCGTACGCCATTGTCCCGAACCCGCCGGCCACAACGCGACTAACAACCCATCAGGCCACGGTGAGACACCCTATCCCTGGACGCCGGTGCGCCTGAGGCTTAAGCCCGGCTGCTCAAACGGGTCGACATCGAACAGTGCCCCCACTGTGGCGGCCCTTTGAAAATCATCGCCGCCCCTTCGACAGGCTCAGGTCTGGCATCGTGGATCCCACCGTGATCGCCAAGATCCTCACCCCGGCGTGTCCGCCCGGGCGCCGCCCCGATCTCTGGCCAGGCACTTCGCTTTACCACACGGACTGATCACAGACCGTTACACAAATGGTTGACAAAATAAGAGGTTGCTCATATGCTTTTTAAACTTCTTTACTCCTGTACTCCTGCAATTGGCAGAGGAGGTTTCCGTGACCAAAGAGTTTTCTTGCGGCATGATGACGCTTGTCATGCTCCTGAGCAGCTTCGCTCTTGGCGCAGGTGCAGTTGAACAGATGAAGAGTGATCCTCCCCCTAAGGGATTTGGGACATTGCGCAATAAGGGCTTCCCGGCCGGCAAAATTGAATTTGAATCTCCGAGCAAGGAGTTTCCCCCTCGGCCCAAGGGCTATCGTGAGTCCAAGCCCGTCCCGTTTCAGACAATACAGGTTCCGGCAACCGAAGGCGCGCAGCAATTTCAGCGCTTGGCGCTGGAAGATGATCGGGTGCGGCAAGCTCTCGGCAAGCGCTACGTCCATATAACAACCGGGCCGGTTAGCAGAGATAAGGCGGAAAAGGATGCTGCTCCAGAGGCTACGCTTGTGCGCTACTATGGGTACGAGAAGGGCAACACCGTGGATGTAATCATCGGCCCGGACAATAGAGTTCGGACGGTCCAAGTGGTGCGCGGACTCCAGCCTCCCGAAACACCCGAAGAGATCAAAGCCGCGCACCGGATCGCGCTGCAGACCTCTAATGTTAAGGAGCGCATCAAAGATCTAAGCATCACAGGCATCTTGAGCGAGCCCCAAGCCATAGGGCTCCCTCAAGACCAGCGCGTAATTTATCTTACGTTTAGGTCTCCAAATAACGAGATCGTGCATGTCGCGTGGGTAAATCTGACGGCGCAGCAGATAATCAAAGAAGGTCCACCTCCGACCGAACGTTAATACGCAACTGTTTTATAGTGGGAAATGGCTATGATCCGGTTATTTGTTTTGGTATTTGTGTCGATATTCGCAAGCGTGGCCGCGGCGGCTCCGCCAAGCGGTAGCACAACCTGGAATGACTGGTCATTTAGTTGGAATGTGGGGGCAAATTTTGAAGGGCTTGAGGTCTCGAATGTCACATGGAAAGGGGTTAAAGTGCTCCATAAAGGGAGCATGCCCGTCATTCGGGTGCAGTACGCCAACAATGCTTGCGGCCCATACCCGGACAGAATTGGCCTGGGCAGTATGGTAAGTACAGCATGCCAGCCAGGTGATAAAATCTGCCTGCGCGAATGGACCGGTGGCAATCCGCTATTGGAGATCGGCGCCTATGCAAAGCTTGGAGGGTATGACATCTACCAGGCTTGGTACTTCACTAGATCCGGCTGGTTAGAGGCCGCGATGTGGAGCAAAGGTTGGCACTGTAATATTTCTCACCGCCATCACGCTTATTGGCGCCTCGATTTCGATATTGAGAGCATCGCAAACCAGGTCTGGCGTTTCCATACCTCGGGTGGCAGCACAGTTTGGCAACAGTATAACACGGAGCGTGATCAGTCGGTCGCTGGTCTTTCAGGGGTGGGGTGGTGGATACAAAATACTTCCGGCTCACGGTTCGTGCAATTGAGACCTTGGAACACCGAGGTGCCGGATGGGTTTGCTCCCCATGATGCCTCTGTTCGTCTTTATCGATCTGACGAAAACGTGGGCTGGCCTTGGGGAGCGAGTTCGCAGCTTCTCTTTAATAACGGCGAACAGCTTTGGAATCGGGACTATGTATTCTGGTGGATGGGGCATCTCTCCCACAATTGGGATGGATCCGATCCGCAAGGCGCCCACTGGCATTGGGTTGGCCCAGCCGTCTATATGAATTGGTAGGTCCCGTTGGAGGCATCCTGCGCGCGTGACGTCTCCCTTATGATGACCAACATTGCGGAGCGCGTTTTCACCACTGGGTTGCCCCAGGCGTTCCACGGCGCGGCAGCTTCATTGTCTTGAAGTCACCCCCTGGAAAAAGGCCAGCGAGTGGTTGCCGGTGCATATCGCTATCGCCAATCTCAAACGTTTTCTGTTGGGCACCTTCCAAGGTGTGTCCGCTAAATACCCACAGGAATACCTCGATGAATTCTGGTATCGATTCAACCGCCATTTCTGGGAGGCGCAGCTTCCCACCCGCTTGCTTAATCTCTGTTTGGAACATGCAGCCATCGAGTTAGGCTGAGAAGTCGTTAGAGGCATTTCTGAATAACACGAGTTGTATGTCCGAGTGGGCTATGTGTGGGGCGGGCTCGTGCGCGAGTGGATAGCACGCTCTGGCGCAGCGCCGGCGTCATGACGGCGCGCTTCTCATCGACGCATCATGTGCTTGGTCGTTGGGGGAGCAGCCGACATGGCTGCGGATCTCGAGAGGTGAGAGTCCTCTTACCGTCAGTTGCCCGAAACGGACGGTTAGGCATATCCACTGCTCGGGGAGGGTAACAAGCCGAGATAGGCGTGGAAGTAGAAGCCACGGCTGCCTGGCACTCCAAAGTGCTTCGGTAGGAGCAATCGGGGTGGCGAGCAAATCTGCGGGCATGAACATGAGTGAATGACTGCAGTCGAAAACAAGCCCATACGAAAGTTGCTGTATGGATATTGCCAGGCGCCGACCGGGTCCTAGCGTCGGGAAGGCCGATGTCCGGTGGGAAGAAACGGGCGTGTGCACCACAGGAGCCGCCGGGGTAGGGTCCAGGCACGTGGGGAAAGATTCGCAGAGATAACGTCGGGAAGGGCCAATGTCCAGCAGGGGCTCGCAGCCACCTGCAAAGACCCGCCGGCCGAGGGAAACCGAAGGCGGTGGGAGGGTGTTGGTCTGGCGCATGAGTCCTGAGTCACGAGGAGGGCTGGGTAATGCTGGCCCAGGTAGCGGTACACGCTACCCTCTGCGAGGTAACACCTAAAGGAGGCGAAGGGGCTCTCGGTACATGGCGGACACAGAAGGACACCTCTGCCGGCCGGACAGGTAGGGCTGGATCACAGGGGTCAACGGTGCGGAGTGTCGAGCCGGACAGCAAACTACGTGAATCGGGGGTGGATTGTGGGCGAGCACCTGAGCCTCCGGTACGTTAGGAAGGCTGTACGGGGACAGGCCATGACTGCCAACCGGACTCGGGAAAACCGACCGTCCGGGATGATAGGGGGGCTTGCGGAGACGCGGGTTATGGTAGGGGCTAAACGGGTACATACAGCGGAAACGCCGAAACAGACAAGCCTTTATCTAAGGTTGCGCGCGCCGCACTTCTATCCCGACCCGATCGACAAACGCCCTCTTGAGCTTACCGCGTTTTCGATCTCATGCTATTGTGAGCGTCAGAGAGCGCGAAAACCGCCGCTAAACGCCAGAATCCAGTGCGGGCATTGTCCGCTTAGAGCTTGTGAAAAAATCTGCTGCGCTCGGAGATTGGTCGTACCGACTTGTTTAAACTCTGGGACGATCGGCTGCTGGCGCGAATTGCCCCGCTGACACCGGAATTCCTAGATGAGCACAATAAAGGAGAATACTTATGGCAAATGTAAAACCAATTCCAGACGGATACCATTCGGTAACCCCGTACCTGATCATCAAGGGGGCGGGCGACGCTATCGAGTATTACAAGAAGGCGTTTGGCGCTACCGAACTGTTTCGCATGGCTCATGAAGGCAAAGTCGGACATGCTGAGATTAAGATTGGCGACTCGCCGATCATGCTTGCCGACGAGCACCCGGACATGGGACATGTTGGGCCAAAAACGCTGGGCGGCACACCGGTAGGCATTATGATCTACGTTGAAGACGCAGATACCGTTTTCAATCAGGCCATCGCAGCAGGCGGTGTGCAGAATAAGCCCTTGCAGGATCAATTCTACGGCGATCGCTCCGGCACATTGACGGATCCTTTCGGGCATGTTTGGACCGTCGCCACTCACAAGGAAGACGTGACGCCAGAGGAAATGGACAGGCGTGTCGCGGCTGCCCGCGGTGGCGGAAATTGAGAGTCTTTGTAGGGGCGGACCTTCATGTCCGCCCCCCCGGTCGCTGCTCGGCTGCGATGCGTTAAACGCCTCACCAAGCGTGAGGAGGTGACCGCAACACCCGCGATCCGACGGCGCTGCGCAAGCTGGTCGGCATCACCGAAGCCCCGGTCGACGACGTGATCAGGGTCATCAACGGTTTCACCCCATCGTCAATGCGTTTCCGTGACTTGCGTTCCGGCGGCTCAAGGTCATGATGACCGGTCAGATATTGCAGCATAAGGTCATGTCTCGATCTGGCTCGGCATGGGCTTGAGTGCACGGATCAGCATAATGCTCATGTCGCTGAAGTCGCGCGTCACGCACTCCCCGAGTGCGCCATGCCATTGTGCCTCCGTCTGCGTCAGGTCCTCCCAGACTTCGGTCGGATGCCCGTGCGAGATCTCGTGCTGCAGGAGGTAAGCCGCTATGTCGCGAGGCATGAAATCTCGTGGGCGGGGGATGACGATAGCGTTTCGGTTGTCTTGCAACACGTGGATCAGATGGCGCTTGAACGGTTCGAGATCCCCGCGACGATGGAAGCTGATGAACGTGGTCTCGTCGAAGCACACTCTAGCGCGGGAAGCGAGGATCTGGGCCGACGAGATCCCCGGCAGGGTATCGACCGGGTGGCCGCAGGCGCGCTCGACACGTTCGAGATACTGGAAGCCGCTGAAATGGACATCGCCCATAAATACGATGACGCAACGTTTACCGGTGTGGTGTGCCGCCGCCACCCGCGCCAGCTTCTCGGTCTGATCTCGGTAGCTCATGGTGAGAACCTCTGCCGCCGGCCGGATCAGGCTACGGACGATATCGACTACGGCGCTGAAACCGGCCACCACCTCGGCGGCGCGGATGAGCGCCGCGCCGTGCCGTGTCAAGTAACCCGTGTCGCCCGGCCCCGCGCCGATACAGACGATCATGATCCGTTACGATTGCAGATGGTGTATTAGCAGGTGCCTGCGATGGTTCGCCATCCGCAGCCGGTCAGAGCTTGTGAAAAAATCTGCTGCGCTCGGGATCTCGCGTTCCGGCGGTGCTCGGGATCCTCAGGTATTTCAATATACACTCCGGTTGCTCGTCTCATCCTTGAGACTCGCCCCTCCAGGGCTTGCGCGCCGTTTCGCTCCCGGCGAAACGGTCCTGTGCTCCGGCGGAACGCGACCTCCCTTCGCTCGCGACGATTTTTTCACAAGCTCTCACGCCATCTTCCTGTAAAACAGTCCCAGCAGGCTGCCCAGGGATAACCAGAACGCGGCGTTGGCGATGGCGGTGGCGACGATGAAAGCGTATATATGGACTCCACCCGGTTTGCAAGGAGAAAAACACTGATGGGCGCAAGGAATGACTGCATGTATATATCCGGCCTGTTGGTGAGCACGGTATCGGCTCTGGCCATGATGGAAT
>Ga0187892_10007578_pt1 | contig 15395 bp, 12 predicted proteins | sample MA1701073metaG_FD_139345 | JGI IMG/M metagenome (GOLD analysis project Ga0187892, IMG submission 139345) | Bio-ooze microbial communities from a basaltic lava cave in the Kipuka Kanohina Cave System on the Island of Hawaii, USA - MA170107-3 metaG ... | reverse complement strand
TTCGTCATCCTCGACGAGGCCCAGAACACGACCACCGAGCAGATGAAGATGTTCCTCACGCGCCTCGGCTACGGCTCGAAGGCCGTCATCACGGGCGACGTCACGCAGATCGACCTGCCGCAGGGCAAGCAGTCCGGGCTGAAGGAGGCGCAGAAGCTGCTGGTCCCCATCCGGGGCATCCGCTTCGTCAATTTCACCGAGCGCGACGTCGTGCGGCACCCGCTCGTGCAGGAGATCATCGCGGCCTACGACCGCGGCAACGCGTGAGGTCGTGCCCGTCTCGGTGACCACCCGCGATTGCCGCGCGCCGACTCTCGCGTCCCGCCTCGCGCGCAGCGGACGGCGCGTGCTGCGCGGATTGCACCGTCCCGACGCGGAGCTCTCGGTGCTGCTGGTGTCCGATCGGGAGATGCGGCGCTTGAACCGCGAGTGGCGTGGCAAGGACCGTCCGACGGACGTGCTGGCATTCTCGCAGCGCGAAGGGATCGTCCGCCCGCCCGCCGAGATCTTGGGCGACGTCGTCATCTCGGTGGCCACGGCGCGGCGCCAGGCGAAGGAGCGGGGAGAGACGCTCGGCCGCGAGAGCGACCGGCTGCTGATCCACGGGGTCCTGCATCTGCTCGGCTACGATCACGAGCGCGGCGCCACCGAGGCGCTGCGGATGCAGCGTCGCGAGCGCATGCTCGCGCGCCTGCTCGGGGCATGATGGGACTCGGCGCGGCGGAGGTGGTGCAGGTAGCCGAAGCGGAGACGCCGCGCCCGCAGCCGTGGCTCGTGCACCTGCTGGCGGCCGTGGCGAGCGGGCTCATGCTCGCCGCGTCGCTGCCCTCGCTCGACCTCGCCGGGCTCGCCTGGGTGGGGCTCGTGCCGTTGCTGCTCGTGACCCGCGGCGACAGCCTGCGCTCGGCCTTCTTCACGGGGTGGCTCGGCGGCCTCGTGTTCTACCTGGCGACCACGTACTGGGTCGTGCACACGATCGGCCACTACACCGCGCTCCCGGTGCCGGTGGCGGCCGGGGTATCGCTCCTCATGAGCGCGGCCCTCGGGCTCTACACGGGGGCGTTTCTCGCGGGCGTGCGCTGGCTCCAGCAGCGGCGGCTCCCGTGGGTGTACGTAGCACCGGCCCTCTGGGTGATCCTCGAGTGGATGCGCGGGTGGTTCTTCATCGGGTTCCCGTGGGGTGCGCTCGGGTACTCGCAGTGGCGCTTCACCGATCTCGTGCAGATGGTGGAGATCACCGGCGTCTACGGGGTGTCCGCGCTGCTCGTGTTCTTCAACGCCGTGCTCGCGGCGATGGTGACGGCCCGTGGCCGGCTCGACCGTGGACACGCGACCGCACTGTCCGTGCTGACGGTGCTCATGCTGGCCCTGCCTGCGCTCGGGCACCTGCGTCGCTCGACGCTGGACGACACCGAGCCTGCCGGGCGGCTCGTGGTGGGCATCGCCCAGGGCAACGTGGCGCAGGACCACAAGTGGGATCCGGCCTTCCAGGACGAGACGATGGCGCGCTACGTGCGGCTGACCGAGGCCGCGGCGGCGCGCGGCGCCCGCCTCGTCGTGTGGCCCGAGACCGCCGTCCCGTTCTTCTTCCAGGATCCCGGCCGCCGGCGCGACGAGGTGCTCGATCTGGCGCGACGGCTCGACATCCATCTCGTCTTCGGAAGCCCGGCGGCGACGTTCGATGCTTCCGGGCGCGTCGCGCATCAGCGCAACCGCGCCTATCTGATCGGGCCGCACGACGGCGAGATCGCCCACTACGACAAGATGGAGCTGGTGCCGTTCGGCGAGTACGTGCCGTTCGCGCGCGTGCTCTTCTTCGTTCAGCAGATGGTCGAGGCGGTGGGCACGCTGGCGCCGGGGACGCATGCCACCGTGTTCGACGGTCCCGGGGGCCGGTTCGGGACGCTCATCTGCTACGAGGGCGTCTTCCCGTGGGTGAGCCGAGTGTTCGCCCGCGACGGCGCGGATTTCCTCGTCAACGTCACGAACGACGCCTGGTACGGGCCGACGTCGGCGCCGTACCAGCATCTGGCGCAGGGAACGCTGCGCGCGATCGAGAACCGACGCCCGCTCGTGCGCGCGGCGAATACCGGCATCTCCGCCATCGTCGGCGACGACGGTCGCATCGCGTGGGCCGGGCCGCTCGACGAGATGCTCGAGCACACGGCCGAGATCAGCTGGCACGACACGCGCACGATCTACACCCGCTTCGGCGACGTGTTCGTGTGGGCGTGCGTCGTGGTGGTGCTCGTCGCCGGGGTCGCCGGGATGCGACGGCGTCCGGAATCGTGACGCGCTCAGGACGCCGCGGCCACGTCGTCGTCGGGTAGCCGAGCGCCCAGCAGGCCCCAGTAGCCGACCATCCGCGCGAGCACGTCCAGGTCGGTCCGCGCCGGCTCCACGCCGATCCCGGCTATGAGCCGCCGCGCGCGCCCGACGTAGCGACCGCAGAGGTGCTGCGAGAAGCCGATGGCGTCGTGCTGGCGGAGGAGAGCCAGGATGGTCGTCAGGCTCTCGGGATCTCCGGTGCGGCCGAAGCGGATGAGCGCGCGCTCCATGACCGCCCGCTCGGCGGGCGAGCAGCGCGCCCGGCAATAGGTGAGCATGGCCGATCCACTGCGCCGACGGAGGTCCGCCCCGAGCGTCTTCAGCGCCTCGTCCTCGCTGCCGAGATAGTCGATCGCATCGTCGACGAGCTGGAACGCGATGCCGAGCATCCGGCCGAACAGGCGAAAGCGCCGCTGCAGCGTCGCGTCCCCGCCACCCAGGAGTGCGCCCGCCTCGAGTGGTGCCTCGATCATCGAGCCGGTCTTGCGCCGGATCATGCGGAGATAGCGCCCCACCTCCGCGGAGTCGGCCGGGAAGGTGAGGTCGTCGACCTGCCCATGGCAGGTCTCGAGCGCGCAGGCGCTGAAGATCTGCAGCACCGATGGTGGGAGCGCGCGCAGATGCCGGTAGGCTTCGAAGATGAGGGCGTCGCCGGCCGTGATCGCGACGCCGATGCCGAAGAGCCGGTGGACGCAGCGGCGCCCGCGGCGGACGGTGGCGTCGTCCATGATGTCGTCGTGCACGAGCGATGCGGTATGGAGCAGCTCGAACGCCACCGCCGCGGGCAGCGCCGTCTCCGGTTGCCCCCCGGCGGCTTCGGTGGCGAGCAACGTCAAGCTGGCGCGCACGCGTTTGCCGTCGGCGAAGAGCACGTGCCGGACGGCGCGATCGAGCACGGCGTCGCCTTGGAAGGACCCCGCCAGGGCCGCCTCGACCATCTTCCGATGCCGCCGCGTCCGCGCGCGCAGGCAGTCGTGGATCAGATCGAGCGCGCGGGGCTCGAGGAGCGCGTACGCCGCCTCGTGCGAGCGGTCGCTGTTGATGATGATCGCCATGGCGTCGACGATGGCCCGATCGCCGCCGCGCCCACGGCGAATCGTGGCGTTGACGAGGTCGTCCTCCCAGAAGAACGGCCGCATCTTCACGTCCCAACGGCCTTCGTAGTCGCGGAAGTGCGCCCGCACCTCGGTGGCGTACGCCGTGAGCGACGCCGGCGAGCCCCGCTCGAGGAACGCATGCGCATGGGGCGCTGCCAGCGCCGCCGACTTCCGGGCTTGGTAGATGCCGCCGCCGTGGATCGCGCTCCCGAAGCCGCCGGCATCGCCGAGCAGCAGCGTCGAGGGGGCCGTGAGCCGCGGCACGACGAAGAACGGGATCGGCCCGCCATCGACGCGCACGACCCGTCCGCCGGCGAGCTTCCGCGCCGCGATCGGATGCTCGGCCACGAACCGGTCGAGCCGCGCGCGCAGCTTCACGGGCTCGGCATCGAGCGCCGCGACGTCGCACCCGAAGCCGACGGTGACCACGTCGCGCTTCGGGAAGATCCACGCGTAGCCCCGCGGGACGACGCTCGAGCCGTTGTAGATCTCGATGGTGTCGCCGATGCGCTCGTCGATCACGTCGCGGCCGAGCTCGAGCCAGTACTGCACCGTGACGCCGTACGCGCCCGCTTTGAAGAATCCCAGCCCGAGCGACTCCATCAGGTCGCGCGCGGTGCCGCCCGAAGCGATGGCGCAGAGCCGCCCGTGTACCGAGAGGGGCCCCCGGGGGGTCTGGGCGTGGAGCGTCACGCCGCCGGCGCTCTGCTCGGCGCCGATCACCTTCGCATGCGGGACGAAGGTCGCACCGGCCGCCTCGGCTCGCCGCGAGAGCCAGCGGTCGTACACGCTTCGCTTCACCGTCACGCCGCAGTCGGGAAGGTAGCGTGGCACCTCGAGCATGCCGCCGTCCGGTGCGACGATCCGTGCGGTCTCGATGCGGCGCTCCACGACCGAGTCGGGCAGCGGACCGAATTCGAGGATCTCTTGCGCCTGGATGCCGCCGCCGCAGGGTTTTTCGCGATCGAGCGCGTCGCGTTCCAGCACCATGACGCGGTAGCCGAGCGTCGCCATGCGAAACGCGAACTCCGATCCGGCAGGACCGGCGCCGGCCACGACGACGTCGATGTCGTCCACGACTGCGGTCTGACGCATTCGGTTCGCGCGCGTCAAGAAGATTGACGTGACTTTCGCTGTCTGCGACGCACGCACGCGAAGTCACAACGAGTCACGAACGAGGCGCGACGAAAATGTCACACGCTTTCGTTGACCGCGCGCGCGGCGTCCGTGGTAAGTGCGCGTGCATCCTCCGCGTCGGAGGATCATGCGCATGACGCTCAGGGAGAGAGGCGTCCAAGGAGGCCCAAGATGAGGCGATCCACGATCCGTGACCGAGCCCGCCGGTTGGCAGTGCTGTGTGCGGGCCTAACGCTCTTGTTCGGTGGACGATCCGCCGACGCGGCATGCACCGTGCCGTTCCTGCCGGATACCGAGAACCCCGGCGCGTTTCGCGGCTGCTGCGACGGCACGAACATGTTGGCGACCAATGCCGCCTGCATCGACGAGGCGAACCCGTGCAGAGTCGGCACGTGCAATGCGAGCGGTCAATGCGTCGATTCCGGCAATCGCGCCAGCAGTGCCGACTGTCGATCCCCGGTCAATCCGTGTCGGATGGGCGATTGCGGGAACGGCAACTGCACGGGTCCCTTCGATCTGACGGATGAGTGCAAACCGGCCGACGGCAACGTGTGCACGGACGACTGCCTGCCGAACGACGCGACGACCGGCGATTCCTTCGACGTCTTGTGCGGGCCCTTCAACATCACGCCCCGCACGTGCAGCATCGTCAACGGAACGGCGAGCTGCAAGCTCGGCGATTGCGACGCGAGCGGCGGATGCGTCGAACGTGCGGGTGAGCCTCCGGCGCAGTGTGAAGGCAATTTGACCGAGTGTCAGAAGTTCATCTGTACGGACATCGTCAACGGGGATCCCGTGTGCGAGAAGGTCGCCCACGACGTCGGCATGAACTGCGAGGCGGCGCCGAAAGTGGATGATCCTGCCCTGTGCGACCCGAACGATGCCGGCTACAACCCAGTGAACAACGCGTTCTGCCTGAGCGACTGCCGCGAGAAGACGTGCAAGGACAACGGGAACTGTACGTGGAACGACGACGAGTTCCAGGGGTGGATCTGCGAGGACGACGGTCAGCAGTGCACCAAGGGCGCGTGCAACTCCAACGGCAACTGCACGAACGTCCAGAACCTCCCGAACACCAATCGCCCGTGCAACAGCGACGGCAACGTGTGCACGCTCGACGAGTGCCGTGACGGCGCGTGCAACCACGCCAACGACGATCCCAACGTTCCGGACGGGACGGCGTGCACGAGCTCGAACTCCTGTTCGGAGGGTGCCCAGTGCTCCGGTGCGACGTGCGCGATCACCGACTGTCACGAGAACGACCGCTTCTGCATGGGCTGCATCGGGAGCCCGTGCAACGGCGGCGCGCCCAGCACCGGCTGCGGGTGTCCGTAAGCAGGTTCGTATCCTGAACGATCAACGCCGCCCGGGCATCTGGAGATGCCCGGGCGGCCCTCCCTCGGCCCTCCATGCAACCGATACTCTTCGAGCTTCCCTGGTTGGGAGTTCACGTCCGTCCTGCCGAGGCGAGCGTCCAGCTCGCGATGCTCACCACCGTCGCGCTGAGCGTCTTGTTCGCCCGGTGGGTGGAAGGACTCGGCACCCGCCGCGTGGTGTGCGTCATGCTCGTGCTCGCGGTGGCCGTGCTGATCGGCGGCCGGTTGCACTTCCTCGCCACCTCCTGGCGCGTGTTCATCGGGCGCCCGCTCGAGGCGCTGGCGCTGTGGCGCGGGCAGTTCCACATTCCCGGCGGGATCATCGCGCTCGCGGTCGCGACGCCCTTCGTCTGTCGCCGTTTCGGGGTTCCTACCGGCAAGCTCGCCGACGCCATGGCGCCGGCGGTCGGCGTCGGAATCATCGTGGCGCGCCTGGGGTGCTGGTTCGAGACCTGCTGCTACGGCGACTTCTGCGAGGGGCCGTGGTGCGTGACGTTCCCGCGTGCGAGCCAGGCATTCGAGATGCATTGGCGTACGGGACACATCGCCCCAGACGCGGCCGCCTCGCTGCCGGTGCACCCGTTGCAGCTCTACTTCGCCGCGGTCGGCGCCGTGATCGCGGTGGGATCGCTTCTCGTCTCGCGCTACAAGCGCTACGACGGACAGGCAGCCCTGTGGGCGATGCTCGTCTTCTCGTCCACGTCGTTCGGCTTGGAGTTCCTGCGCAACGACCTTCCGCCGCGACGGTACTGGGGGTCGTTGCCGCAGCTCGCGTGGACGACCGGCGCCATGACCGCGGTGTCGTTGCTCGCGGTTTTGGCGGCCGAATGGCGCCATCGCCGTACCGTGACACGACCGACGGCGGCCGCCACCGTCGTTACCCCGTGACGCGCGCGCGACGCCGCCGGAGGTACAGCCCTGCGAGCACGACGGCCGCGAGCGCGAGGACGAGCCACGGGAAGGTAGCCCGGGGCGCGGGTGGCGCGGTATGAGCGGGTGCATGCTCTTGCGGTTTCGTGGCGGCGGGTGTCGCAGCTTTGCTCGCGACCTCGGCCGCGACGATCGGTACGGCTGGCGGCCCGTCGATGCGGCGGAGCGCCGCAGCCGCCAGCGCGCGACCGTCGCGGTCGAGCATGGCGACGAGCTTTCCCGTCGCGGCCACGCCACCTTGGCCCTCGTAGCGAGACACGCCGGCCCGGAAGATGGCGTTCGGATCGAGATCGACCAACGCGGAGGCCGCTCCACCCGGCGACGCGGTGTCGGTGCCGGCGAGCGCGGTCAAACCCTCGCGCGCGGTGACGATGTCGCCGGCACGGTAGCGGGACCAGGCGGCCCCGTAGCTTCCGTCGTCCGCGAGCGGGCTCTCCGGGTTGAACCGTGGGACCTCGTCGAACGTCGTTGCGGCATCCGCGAACTTGCCGCTCCAAAAGTAGGCGTACCCCATGCCGAGCCGTGCCACGGCGTCGAGGTCGTCGGGTGTTCCGTCGGCATAGACGACCGCATTCAGCAGCGACACGGCCTTCTCGCCCTGCCCATCGCGGGCCGCGATCAGACCGAGGATGGTCACGGCGAGCATCGCGTGCGGTCCCGACCGGGAGACCTCCTCGAAGTGTGGCGTCGCGCCGGAAACGTCGCCCGCCGAGAGCGCCAGCCATCCGAGACCCAGGTTCGCCATGTCGCGTGTCGGCGGATCGGATTCGCCGGTGAGCAAGTCGTCGAGGACGCGTCGGGCCTCACGCGTGCGCCCCGCCGAGACGAGCGCGTCGGCGAGCATCAGCGACAGGCCGGGAGGCAACTCCTCGCGGTGCCGCCGCAGCGTCGCGATCATGGCGTCGCGATGCTGCGCGGGGTCCTTCTGATAGGCGAGCAGCAACGCTGCGATCTCGTCGTCGAGCGGCGTCGGCGCGGGATCGTCGTCGGCCGCGCGCGCCGTTCCGCACAGCAGCGCCACCGCGATGGCCAGCGCCGCGGCGGGTCGCGCGCGGCACATCGTCCACCGGCGACCTGTGGTCACGAAGCGGGATCTAGGTCACGCGTGTCGTCTGCGTCAAGGCGAGATGCGTCGTCACGGGGTGTGGCGTGAACGTCGTCCTCCTCGTCGTCGACTCGCTGCGCGCGTGTTCGCTCGGGCGCGCGGCCGAGGGAGGGCCGCGGACGCCCTGGCTGGATCGGATGGCTGCGGAGTCGGTCGTCTTCCGGCGTGCGCACGCGACCGAGTGCTGGACGCTTCCGACGCACCTCAGCATGTTCACCGGTCTCCTTCCCTCCGAGCACGGCGGCCACTTCCAGCGGCTGGCCTATCAGGGGGCCCGGCCGACGCTCGCCGAGCTGCTGGCGCGCGGTGGCTACCATACCGAGGTCGTGACCAGGAACTCGCTGTTCGACGGCACGCTGCCCGGCGTGACGCGCGGGTTCGCGGCGAACACGCAGGTGCTGGCGGACGTCGAGCGAGCGCGCGGGCTCGGATTGCTCGTCGCGCTGAGCAAGCCGCGCATCCGCAGGCTCCTGCGTGACAGCGGCTTCTTCCATGCGATGCAGCGGCAAAACCGCAGCTTCATCGCGACGCTGGCGCGCATGATCGTGCCGGCCGACCAGCGCGCGCTCGAGACGGCGCTCGCCCGCATGGAGACCCGCCGCCGCGCCCGGCAGCCCTACTTCCTCTTTCTCAACCTCTACGACGTGCATGCGCCCTACGCGCCCACGGCCACGTCGCCGCTCCGGCCGTTTCGGACGCTCGACGGGTGGATCGAGAACCTGCTGCTCCCGGGCGCGGCGGTTCGTCTCGGAGGACACGCGTACCTGCGGGACGGATTCCAGTTCTCACCGCGGGTGCGCGCCATGCTCGAGCGTCGGTATCACGACGCGATCGAGCTCATGGATGCCAAGATCGGTGGCTTCTGGACCGCGGCCAAGGACGCGGGCCTGCTCGACGACACCATGCTGGTCGTCGTGTCCGACCACGGAGAGGCGTTCGGTGACCACGGGCTCTACTTCCACGACGCCTCGGTCTACCAGACGCATCTCCACGTGCCGCTCCTCGTGCGCCATCCCGAGACGGAGTCGCGGCTCGTCGACGACGTCGTCAGCACGCGCGATCTCTTCTCGCTCATGCGGTCGGTGGCGCTGGAGGGGACGACACGCGGGACGCTGCTGGACGAAGACGTCCCGGCGGCCGCCCCCGTGGCGTTGTCGGAGCACTTCTTCTATCCCCACGCGCGCGCCATGGCGCCGCAATACGCCCAGAACCTCGCGGCGGCCGTGGTCGGATCGCGCAAGCTGATCGTCCGCCGTGAGGGCACGTTTGCGTACGACCTCGCGCGTGATCCCGGCGAGCAGGCGCCCGAGCCGCTCCCGGTGTCGGAGTTCGCCGTGCGCTGCCGGCGCGACGGAGTATCCGCCTCGGCGGTGGCGGATGCGCTCGCGCATCTCCGCCGCTGGGACGACTCCCGATCGCGCTCGGTCCTCCCGCTGCGGGACGAGGGTCGCGCGGACCTCCCGCACTTCGACGGCGTCGACGCCGTGCCGTCATCGGACGGGGTCGTGCCGCTCGGTGCCGGGAGTCCGGACCGCTAGCGCCGCACTACGATGCCCGCAGGGCGCCGAGCTGCCAGCGCTTGATGGCCTCGATGGGAGCCATGAGCATGAGCACGTTCAGCACGAGGCCGTCACGGATCCAGAGAGCGAGGGTCACTTCGAGAACGGCGAACGCGATCAGCGCGGTGCGCGTCGAGAGCGAGGCGACGGCCATGTACCCCGCCATCGTCGCCAGCACGTCGCCGAGCGAGTTGGCGACGCTGTCGCCGAAGTAGTCGAGCGACATCGTCGTCTCGCGATAGCGACGGATGACGACGTCGGTGTTCTCGCCGACCTCCCAAGCGGCTTCGAGCACGGTCGCGACGACGAGCCCGATCGTGTAGCGGCGCCGGCCGCGGCAGCAGACGCGCAACACGAGCGCGAAGAGAATGCCGTGCGAGAGGTGTGACACGGTGTAGGGATCGAAGAGGTGCTGGGAGTTGTGCCGGCTCCACACGTTTCCCGACCACAGCCATGGTTCGCCGCCGGCGCACCAGAGCGGCTGGCCCATGACCGAGAGCGCGAGCGCCGTGGTTGCGAGCACCGCGGCGCAGAGTGCTGTCGTCGCGGCCGGGGTGTCGAGCTTGACCCTCATGCGCCCGGCATCCTACTCACGAGCGGCGCCGCCGGCGCAACGATGGAGACGCTGCTCTCCGGCTACGTGTTCCCCGAGGCCCCGCGCGTCGATGCGGCCGGCACGCTGTATTTCAGCGACATCATCGGCGGGGGCGTGCACCGGCGGACGGCCGACGGATCGGTCGACACGGTGATCCCGAAGCGCCGCGGCGTGGGGGGGCTCGTGTTGCACGCCGAGGGCGGTCTCGTCGTCTCGGGCCGCGACGTCGTGCACGTGCGCGACGGCGTGTCCCGGCCGCTCCTCATGGTGGACGGCGCGCTCGGCTTCAACGACCTCACGACCGACGCCCAGGGCCGCGTCTACGTCGGCTCGATGCGCTCGATGGCGGACGTGTTGGACGGCCGCGTGCCGGGCGAGCTCTGGCGCATCGACGCGGCGGGACAGGACCGCGCGCTGTACCGCGACGTCGACTTCCCGAACGGCGTGGGGTTCTCGCCGGACGGACGCACGCTCTACCACAGCAACTACAGCGGCGGGCACGTGCTCGCGCACACGATCGCAGCCGATGGCCGCGCGACCGACCGCCGGATCTTTGCGACGATGCCGCGGGGCCGGCCCGACGGCCTGGCGGTCGACGAGGACGGCGGGGTGCTGGTGGCGCTCGGCGATGCGCGAGGCGTGGCGCGCTTTCGCAGCGACGGCACGCTCGACCGCGTGGTTCCCGTCCCGGGAGCGTTCGTGGCGAGCCTCTGCTTCGGGGGCGACGACCGGCGCGACCTGTACGTCGTGGGTGTGGCGGACGCGGTGGATCCGGCTCGTGCCGGAACCGTCTGGCGGACGCGGGTGGACGTGGCGGGGTTGGTCGCTCCCCCCGCGCGCGTCTGAGGAGTTGCAGCAGCTGACGGGCGAAGTGCTCTTGCGGCTCGACTAGGCGGCGTGCCGCTTCGGTGCTCTAAGCAACCAGGAGGATCCCACATGCGACGAATGGTGTCCGGACTGGTCCTCGCGGCATTCGCGGCCGGCTATCTCTGCGGCATGGCGACCACCACGCCCGCCGAAGCGCAGGTCGGCGACCTGATGAAGGGCGCCACCAAGTCGGGCGCCCTCGGCTCGGTGGGCGAACTCGGCTCTTCGATCGTGGGATTGCAGGAGCACGTCGACGGCCTGCAGGAGAACATCGAGGTGCTGAAGAAGGTGAAGGCCGCCCTCGGCGGCTGAGCCTCGGCTCCTCGTCAGGCGGCTTCGAGCAGGGCGGCCAGCTTGGCGCGCTGATACGATCCGCTCCCGAACAGCTGCTCGGTGTGCTTCTGCCGCTTGAAGTAGAGGTGCACGTCGCATTCCCACGTGAAGCCGATGCCGCCGTGGAGCTGCACCGAGCGGTCCGAGCAGAACGCGGCGGCGTCCGACGCGGCGGCCTTGGCGATGCGTGCCAGGCGCAGCGCGTCCTCGGGCTCGTGATCGACGGCGCAGGCCGCCGCATACATGAGCGAGCGCGCACGGTCGACGGCGATCATCATGTTGACGATGGGGTGCTTCACCGCCTGGAAGAAACCGATCGGCCGCTCGAACTGCACGCGCGTGCGGGCGTACTCGGCGGTGGTCTGGAGCTGCCACTCGGCCGCCCCGCAGAGATCGGCTGCCAGGATCGACAAGATGCCGGGCAGTGCTACCTCGATGGCCGCCGCACCCCGGCCGTCCGCCGCTACGACGGCCGCCGTGTCCACCGACACGCCGTCGAACGTCAGCGTCGCTTGGTCGCGCGTCAGGTCGACGATGCGGTCGGGCGTGATCGTGAGCCCCGGGGCGTTCGCCGGCACCGCATAGAGCCCGACGCCGCCCTTGCCCTTGGCCGACACCACGAAGAACGCGACCTTCCGCGCGTCCTGTACGAACGCCGCGCGGCCGTGCAGCGAGGTCTTGCCCCCCGAGCTGCGGGCCTCGACGTCGGTGTCGCCCGGCTCCCACGAGCCGGACTCCGGCGTGATGGCGAGCGAGGCGGTTTCGCCCGCGGCGATGCGCTCGAGCCACGGCGCGGAATCCGCGGCGCGAAGCACCAGAGTCGCGATCAGGGTCGCCGACAGTGGAGACGGCAACGCGACGCGGCCGATCTCCTCGGCGAGCGCCGCGGCGACGATCGTCTTCATGCCGAGCCCGCCGGCCGACTCGGGGACGAGCAGCCCCGTCCAGCCCAGCTCGACGATCTGCTTCCAGAGACCCTGATCCCACGCCGCCGGCTGCACGGCCGACTCGTAGGCTTCGTGATGATTGCCTGCCACCAGCGTCCGGAGCTTGTCGATGGGCACGTTGTCGCGCAGGAACTTGCGCGCCTGATCGCGCACGAGCTGCTCGTCGGGGCCGAAGCCGAAGTCCTTGGTCAGTGCCATGATGTCGTGTTCCTCACTTCGACTTGGGCATGCCGAGCACGCGCTCGCCCAGGATGTTGCGCTGGATCTCGTTGGAGCCCGCGGCGATCGTCATGCCGTAGGAGTTCATGTAGGAGTGCGGCCAGTGGCCGCCGTCCGGCGCGCCAGGGTCGCCGAGGTAGCGCGACGCATGCGGTCCCGCGATCTCGACGCCGATCGCGCCCATGTCCTGGATGAGCTCGGTGATCAGCACCTTGCCCTGGAGCGGGATGCGCATCGGATGGTCGATGAGACCTTCCACCCGCATGCGGCGTGCGTTCTGCCGCATGCCCTCGGCCCGCACCACGATCTGCATGATGCGATCGCGGATGACCCCGTCGTCCCAGACGCTGCCGCCGTTGCGGCGCGTGCGCTTGGCGAGCGCGATGAGCGCCCCGATCTGATCCTCGACCGATGGGCCGCCCCCGCCGCCCGCGCCCTCGGCGGCGCCGCGCTCGTAGGTGAGCGTCGTCATGGCGACCGTCCAGCCCTTGCCGATCTCGTCGAGGCGCAGCGAGTCGGGCACCAGCACGTCCTCGAATAGTACCTCGTTGAAGCCGACCTCGCCGGTCATCTTCACGAGCGGCCGCACCGTCACGCCTTTGGCGCCGGCGATCGGCACGATGAAGTATGTCAGGCCGTTGTACTTGTGCTCGCGCGAGGTGCGCGTGATCATGATCATCCAGCTCGCGAAGTGCGCGAGGCTGGTCCACACCTTGTGGCCGTTGACCACCCAGTTGTCGCCCTGGCGGACGGCGGTGGCCTGCACGTTGGCGAGATCGGAACCGGCGCCCGGCTCGGAGAAGCCCTGGCACCAGATCTCGTCGGACGACAAGAGCGGCGGCAGGTAGCGGCGCTTCTGCTCGTCGGTGCCGTGCACCAGGATCGTCGGTGCCGCCATGCCGAGCCCGATCACGTTGATCATGAAGGGCACGTTGGCGCGGGCCATCTCCTGGCTGGCGATGGTCTGGAAGCCCTTGTGGCCGTGGCCCCCGTACTCCTTGGGGTAGTCGGTGCCCACCAGACCCGCGGCATGGCACTTCTTCTGCCACGCGCAGAGGTACCGGCGCGGCTCCTCCGCCGATACCTCGATGGGGTTGATCGGCATCCGGAAGCTCGGGGCGGGGGGCCGGTTCTCCGCGAGCCACCGGCGGCAGTACTCGCGGAACTCGGTCTGTTCCTTGCTGTCGCGACCTTGCGCCATAAGCCCGATGGTTTCGCCCGGCGGGCGGCGCGAAGCAAGGGGGCCATGCGGAGGCTGCGGGGTGGTTCAGTCCGTGTAGTAGAACCCCGTGAGGAAGCACATCTCGTCCTGCGCGGTCACGCCGAACGTGACGGTCTTGGGGTCACCCGGCGTGCAGCCCGTGTCGAAGCGGGAGTCGCCGCACCGGCGGACCTCACGGTCCACGCCGTTGTCGTAGTCGCACTGGTACTCGATGTAGTCGCCGGGTACCAGCACGTACGGATCCTCGAACTCGAGGATGGCGGGATGCGCCCAGTCGAAGTTCTCGAAGATCTTCGTCCCGGCGGGGTTCCAGGCCGTGAAGTGCGTCCCGCGCTGGTGTTGGTGGCTGCTCAGCTTGAAGATCTCGAGCGGCAGCGGCCCCTGGTTGTACCAGCGCAGCCGCAGCGAAGCGGTGCTGAACGGCGGCACGCTGATCGAGTAGGTGCTCTGGCCGTTGAGCGTGCCAGAGAGCGAAAGCAGCGTGTCCGCGAGATGGTCGGGCGGGCTTTCCACCGGAACGAAGTTGATCCATCCCTTGACCTGGACGGGCACGTCGAACTCGTTGAAGTAGTGCGGGTTGAGGCCCAGGTACGATCCCCCGGGAAGCACCTTGCCGATGCCCGCGGGCAGGCTGTCGACGAAGTACGGCGTCTCGGGCGCGCCGCTCAGCGTGATGCCGAGGCGCGCGCCCTGCGCCCCGCAGGCGAGGTCGTCGGGATCGAAGACGCCGACCGTCGGCGGCTCGGCGCGCTCGTGCTCCCAGATCGCGAAGTGATGGCTACCGGGATTGATCGAATACTCGACCTTGTCGAAGACGAGATCCGGGCCGGGAGGCACCTGCACCCAGATGCAGCCCTCGATCTCCTCGCCCGGCTGCAGTACCGGTCCCTCGAGGACGAACTGGACCCCGCCCTCGGGCACGGGGAGCGGTTGCGCGGCCTCGAAGGCGCGCTTCGGAAGGCATGGGGCCTCTGGAACCACTCCGGTTGCCGGAGCGCCGTCGTCGATCCACGCCCGCACGAGGGCGAGCTGCAGCTCGTCGAGCGGCGAGCCGACGGTCGGCATCGCGTTGCCCTCGCCGCCGGCGAGCACACCCTCGAGCTTCTGCACGAGGAAGCTCGCGTCGGCGTCGCCGGGCACCACGCGCTTTTTGCCGGCCGCTGCGGCGTCGGGGTTGTCGGCCGGGACGTCGACCAGTGCGTAGTGCGCAGCGCCCCAACGGAGATCGAGGTTGGCCGCGGTCTGCGAGCCGTGGCAGGTCTCCACGCGGCAGCCCTTCGGTCCGAAGATCTCCCGCTGGATGACGGCGAACGTGTCTTCGCCGGTACAGTCCTCCGGATTGCCGACCGTCCGTACCGCGGTGAACGCGCGATCCACCTGCGCCTTCTTGGCGCGGAGCCGGTCCGCCATCGCGGTGCAGTCGGCCGTGTCGATGGAGGCGCGCAGCCGGACCGTGCCGGTGATGCCGTCGCAGTTCTTCCAGGTCGCACGCACCTTGGTGCGCGTCTTCTTGTAACGGACGCGCGCCGTCGTGGCAGGACAGACGCCGTCGATCGACACCTGCCCGTCGGCGAGCGCCACGAAGCGACCGTGCGTGCTGCTGCCCCCGACCACGTGCCGGCCGACGCGCACGGCATGCGATCCGCTGCCGCCGCCGCTCGCGTCGAACAGGTCGCCGCC
>Ga0187892_10007577_pt1 | contig 15397 bp, 12 predicted proteins | sample MA1701073metaG_FD_139345 | JGI IMG/M metagenome (GOLD analysis project Ga0187892, IMG submission 139345) | Bio-ooze microbial communities from a basaltic lava cave in the Kipuka Kanohina Cave System on the Island of Hawaii, USA - MA170107-3 metaG ... | reverse complement strand
CCACGACCACGACCACCACCACGACCCGGCCGCCCACGACCACCACCACCCGCCCACCCGTCCCGCTGACCAACCAGCAGTTCGTCCAGAAGTCCTACGCCGACCTGCTGGGACGTGCCCCCAACGCGGCGGAGTCCTCGTTCTGGACGGGCCACTTCGGGGGCGGGCTGTCACGGGACGTCTATGCCACCGCCATGGTGGGCACGGCCGAGTTCCGCCGCCTCATGGTCGACGCCTACCACCAGTGGGTCCTCGGCCGTCCCGCCGACGCCGCCGGCCTCGACGCCTACGTCAACGCCATCGCCAACCATGGCTGGAAGCTGGAGTGGGTGGCCATGGCCCTGTTCGGCAGCACCGAGTACTACGCCCGGGTGGGCGGCTCGACAACGGCCTTCGTGCGCAGCCTGTACACGTCGATCCTGGGCATCGCCCCCGACAGCGCCGGCGTCACCTTCTGGGTCGACAAGCTGGCCGGCGGCCTCGACCGCTACACGCTGTCGCTGGCCTTCCTCACCTCACCGTTCCGCCTCCAAGTGGTGGTGGCCCACGCCTACTCGTGGCTGCTCGACCGGTCGGTCGACGCCGGCACCCTCGGGTTCTGGGCCAACCATCTCGCCGGCGTGGTCCGCCAGGAGCACCTCTACGCCTGGCTGGTGGCCTCGGGCGACTATCTCTTGCGGCCGTAGGAGGCCTGCGGCCAGCGCCTGCGCTCCGTCTCACGGAGGTTCTCCTCCAGGGCCCACGACCGCCTCCATGCCCCCGCCTGGGGGCCGGCCAGCGATGGCGTCGCCCCCGACGCGGCCCGGCGCTGGGCCGCCCACCAGTCGGTGGCGCCCTCGTCGGCCAGGGCTGCCACCACCGTCTCCAGGCGGGCGGCCAGCCGCCGGGCGTCCTCGCCGCCGCGGCCCTTCATGGGGGTGCCGAAGCGGACGGTGACACCCTTGCCCCGCCCGAAGGGCCCGCCCACGGGTGTCGGGTAGCTGTCGCCCTTCTTCATGACCCGCCGCGTGCCCTCCACGTGCACGGGGACGATGGGACGGTCGCAGCGCAGCGACAGGTAGGCGGCCCCGCCCTGGAACTTGCGCCCCCACCCGTCGACGCTGCGGCCGCCCTCGGGGAAGATCACCACGCTCCAGCCCTCGTCGATGAGGTCGGCGGCCAGGTCGGCGGAGCGGCGGTTGACCCGCAACCGCTCGATGGGGATGGCCCCCATGGCCAGGGCCGAGAAGGCACTCTTACCCCGGGTGGTGAAGAAGTAGTCGGCGGCGGCGGCCACGATCGTCTTGTGGCGGAACCGGTCGGGGAGCGAAGAGAGCAAGAGCCCGGTGTCGAGGTGGCTGTGGTGGTTGGCGGCGAAGATGGCGGGCGGGCCCACGTCCGACAGCCGTTCCGCTCCGTGCACCGTCGGCGAGGCCAGCAGGTGCACGACGGGGCGCAGCACGTCGTCGACGATCACCGCCCGCGCCAGCCGGGCCGGGTAACGCCGGGCCCACTCGGTCTCGTAGTTGACGCCCGTGTTCTTCTCCACCGGCGGCCGCGGCACGGTCGTGGGCCACGTGGGCTTGCCCAGCGGGAACGGGGCCCGCAGGGGATTGCGCAGGTTGAGGTTCACCTGACCTCGGCCAGCAGCAGGGGCGGCGAGTGGAGGTGGGTGATCGACGGGTCGCGGCCGACCACGTCCTCAGCCATCTCCAGGGCGTCCCGCAGTGTCGACGCGGGCCGGAAGCCCATGCGCCGCACCGCCTTCGAGTCGCCGCCCACGATGATCACGCCGTTGGGGGCCAGGTGCTGGAGGGCGTGGGCGCCCCAGTACCACATGTAGAACGGGTGGACGCCGTGGTAGGCGTAGCTGGTCCGGTACAGGTGGATGTACCAGGGGTCGGTGGCGAAGTCCTCCTCGAAGGTCTTCTCGATCTCCTTGGGGTCGGTCGTCTCCGACAGCACCTGCTCGAAGAAGTCGATGTAGCTGGGGTGGTGGACGGGGTGGAACTCCCACGGGGTGGGGTGGGTCATGATGACCACGCCCCCCTCCCGCACCAGCGGCTTGCCCCGGTAGAGGTTGAAGAAGTACCCGAGCCCCAGGCACATGACCAGGATCGGGTTCATCACCGAGTTGACGTTGTAGGGGCAGATGTAGGGCAGCCCCATGGTGAGCACGTCGCTCTGGCCCTCCACCGGTACCAACTGCTGGCGGTGGACCATCTCGGTGGTGGCGGCGTGCACCGCCTCCACCTCGCCGGCGTTGACCCCGGTCATCTTGTGGGGCGCCCGGATGCCCTGGAAGATCGGGCGGGACAGCTTGGTAGGAGAGCGGTCGAGGCTCTTCTTGACGGCCAGGTAGGAGGCCCGGTCACGGGCCGTCCACTCCCACTCCCGCCGCTGGAGGAAGCGGAAGGCGGACGGGAACGTGTCGGTGTTGAGCGTGGTCTCGATCTGGAAGACCTTGATGCCCGACGACCTGATCAAACGCCCCATCCGCCAGTTGGACGAATGGAGAGCGGAGTTGTGCTGGTCCATCACCGACCGGCTGTGCTGGAGGGTGTGGACGTTGTGGTGGTGGCGCAGGCTGCGGTAGGTGGTAAGGCCGGTGCCCAGGCTCTTGTGGCCCCCGTCCATGGAGACGAGGTTGATGTTGACGTAGACCAGCAGGTCGCTGGTGGCGGCCCGCTTGTTCATCTCCACCAGCTCACCCTGGTCGGTGTGGCCGACGACGACCAGGTTGTCGGGGTCCTCGGCGTCGTGCTGGGTGAGTAGGCCCTGGGGTGCGAAGGCGTCGTAGACCCGGTCGCCCACGGCGTGGCGCAGCTCGGGCTCGGTCATGCGCCGGTGCAGGCCCAAAGCGGCGATCAGCACGACGTCGTCCACTCCTGCGGCGGCCGCCATCTCCAGCACCGCCTCGATCACCCGCTGGCGGTTGTCGGGCTTCTGCATGGGGGGCAGGGGGAGCGACAGGTCGTCGAAGGCGATGGTCAGCTTCATGCCCGGCCGCAGGAGGGCGGGCAGGGGCTCGCTGTCGCCGACGGGGTTCAGGAGGGCGTTGCGGATGGCGGCGTCGGGGTCGTCGAGGGCCGGGAGGGGCTCACCGGGATAGACGACCCGGCTGCCCACGGGCAGCTTCTCCAGCCGGAATCCCTCACCGGCGTGGAACAGGATCGGCGGCGTCGACCGGTCGACCTCGAGGACGAACCCCGGCCGCGTGTGGTCCCTCAACGGGCGAGCCCCCGCATCGTTCTGGTCATGTTCTCGGGGCCTCCCGGCCCCGGAACGGTGACCGGTTCGGTGGCGGACGCCCTCAACGGTGCTTCTCCCCTCGGAGGTCGAACGCCACCTTGACCGCCCCCCGGCGGCCGGCATTGGCGGCGTGGTCGATGGCCTCACGGTAGCGGTCGAGCGGGTAGGTGGCCGAGACGAGCCGGTCGAGCCCGGCCTCGGCCACGAGTTCGAAGGCCAGGTCGAACGTTCGGCGGTCGGCCGCGGCGTTCGGGCCACGCAGGCCGGGTCCTTCGCGGCCGTAGGCATAGGAGCCCCGCAGGGTCACCTGCCGCTGCCACAGCGGGGTCATGTCGACGGTCACGATCGACGGCATGCCCAGCAGGCAGACCAGCCCGCCCGGTCGCACCACGGCCAGGTCGTCGGCCAGCGACGACTCGGTGCCAACGCAGTCGATCACCACGTCGGCCCCGCCCGAGAGGCCGCCGCCCACCCGCAGCGACCCCGTCAGCCGCCGCATGGCCCGCCGGGTCTCGGCCGGCCCCACGACCACGTCTGCGCCCAGGGCTGCGGCCAGCCGGCGCTGCTCGGGGTGCTTGGCCACGGCCACCACCGTGCCCGGGCGGGCGTGGGCCCCGAGGGAGGCGATGGCGCACAGGCCCAAGGTGCCCGCCCCGAGGACGAGCACGGTGGCCCCGTCGAGCGCTTCCACACCGGCGTTGAAGACCCCGTGGACGGCGCACGCCGCCGGCTCGACCATGACCGCCGCCTCGTCGCTCATCCCCTCGGGGACGGGGTGGAGCTGCGACTCGTGGGCCACCAGGCCGGTCGACCAGCCGCCGCCGGTGTCGGCGCAGTAGCCGGTCTGCAGGCCGGGCTCGAGGTGGCCGAAGGCGATGCGCTCGCAGCAGTCGAGGCGGCCGTCGGCGCACCCCCGGCAGGGTGGGTCGACGCCCCGGGCGGCGCAACCCAGCACCGGCTCCAGCACCACCCGCCGGCCGTTTGCCAGCTCGCCCACCACCTCGTGGCCGGGCACGAACGGGAACGAGACGAGAGGCTCGAAGTAGCGCGACGACTTGCCGTCCACCGTGGCCAGGTCGGACCCGCAGATCCCCGCCAGCCGGGGCCGTACCCGCACCCAGCCCGGACCGGGCAGGTCGGGATCGTCGGTCTCGGTCAGGGTCAGCGGGCCGACGCGGGCGCCCAGCCCGGATGCCAGTGAGCCGGCCACCCGGGCCGCCGCGTACCGCGCCAGGTTGCGTTCGAAGAGGAGGGCCCGCATCGAGCCCGTCAGTCGCGCCGCGACGAGGCGGTGGCCAGCCTCGGGGCCAGGGGCAGTGGCGGGCGGGGCGCCCCCGGCGCCTTGGTCCACTGCTCGACCAGCCACCCCCGCTTGCGGGCGATGGTGGCGAGGCGGGGCTCGGCGTTGACGGCCACGGGGAACCCGACCGCCTCCAGCATGGGCAGGTCGCTGGCGGAATCGGCGTACGCCACCGATTCCGCCATGGCGAGCCCGGAACTCTTGGCGTAGGCGTCCATGACCAGGGCCCGGGCCTCGCCCGTGGGCGGCGAGTCGAGCAGCTCGCCGGTGAGCTTGCCGTCGCGCACCCCCATGTGGGCGCACACCACGTCGTCGAACAGGGGCCGGAGGGGCTCGATTACGAAGTCCAGGGCGCCGGTGATGAGGACGGTGCGGGTGCCCACCCGGCGGTGCTCCCGTACCCGCCGGAAGCCGGCCGGGAACGACTTGGTGAGCAGCAGGTGGGAGAACAGCTCCCACGCGTCTTCCCGCACCCGCTCCACCGGCGCCCCCTCGTAGCGGCGGTAGAAGTGGCGCAGGAAGTCGCCCCGGTCCCGGCGGTCGAGCGACCACAGGCCGGGAGCGGCCTTGAGCATGCGGGCCACGAAGTCGACCCGCTGGTCGTCGGCCATCCGGCGGCTGGCGAGCCACGAGTAGGACTCGACCACGTTGGAGGCGATGAGGGTGTTCTCCAGGTCGAAGGCGGCGAAGTGGCGCTCAGGGGCGAGGACGGCCCTGCGGGCCCGCTCCTCCCGGGACAGCCCCTCCCGCTTGCCCGACGTGGTCCGTACCCGGGCCTGACGGACGACGGTGGGCATGTGGACCCGGAGGATGTAGTCCTCCCAGTCGATCACCGACGTGTCGAACAGGAAGGCGGCCTGGTCGCCGGCGTCGAGGGAGTCCCAGAGGGCCCGCAGGCGGGTGTCGTCGAAGATGGCCTCGGTCTCGGCGTAGGCCCCGTACAGCTTCACGTAGCCCCGGGCCCGCTCCGCCTCCGACCGTCGCTCCTCCACCCGGCCGCTGATCTCGGCCTTCGTGCCCCGGATGGGCAGGGCGGAGATGGCCCTCTCCGCCCCCTTGAGGACCTTGATGCCCCGCTCCAGCTGGCGCTGCACCCGACCACGCCCGCCGAACGACCACGGCGCCACCACGATGGGCTGGCCGTGGTTGTCGTAGAGGGGGTGCTCACCGAAGTAGTCCCGTACGGTGTCGACGAGCTGGTCGTAGCGGAGCGGGTTCCGGGCGCCGGTGGCGGCGTGGTACACGGCCACGGCGTTGGGGCCACGCAGGCCCGGCGGCCCGGAAGGATCCGGTCCGGCCGCGGCCACTGCGAGAAGGGCGGCCACCACCATGTCGACGGGAATCACGTCGACCACGCTTTCGGGGATGCCCGGGAACTCCTTCAGCAGGCCCTTGCCGTAGGAGATGATCACCGGCTCGGCCATGCGGAACCCCCGGATCCAGCCCGGGTGCGGGTGCTCCAGGGCCGACTCGATGATCGACGGCCGCAGGATCGTCAGCGGCACGTCGCCGTGGGTCTCGATGGCGGCCCGCTCGGCCAGGGCCTTGGTGTAGGCGTAGGCGTCGGGCCACCCGAGGCCCTGGGCCCGGGCCCGCCCCGCCTCCACCATGCGGTCGGCCACCCACTGCTCCCGCAGCCGCTCCGCCTTGGCCGCCAGCACCGGCGGGCCCGCCGCCCCCAGCTCGTCGCGGGCCGACTTGGAGAACCCCTCCAGCATCTCCGGCCGGCGGCTCTCGGCCTCGGTGTCGGCCCTGGTGCGACGGGCCGCTTCCACCTCGACACGCCATGCCACCTCGGTGGAGAACGGGGTGTCGGCCAGGGAGGCCTCGGGGGCACGGCCTCGGCGGCTGCCGGCCACGTAGGCGGTGGACACGGCCACGAGGTGGGTGCCCGTCGCCCCCGCCCCCTTGAGGAGGTCGAGCACCCGCACCGGGCCCAGCAGGTTGGTCTCGACGGCCCGGTCGAGGGGGGCGTCGAAGCTGACCAGTGCGGCGGAGTGGATGATCGTGTGGCACGAGGTCAGCACCTGCCGGTCGTCGTCCTCGAGGCCGAGACCATCCACCGATACGTCCCCGCCCACCACCGTCACCCGCCGGGCGATCTCGTCGTCGAACCCCTTGCCCAGCTCCGACTTGAGCCGCTTGAACGCCTCGTTGCCGAAGATCTCCCGCCGGGCCCGGTCGGCAGGCGACGTGCGACGCCCGGCCCGCACGACCAGCACCACCTCGCACTCGGGCACGTCCCGCAGCAGCCGCTCGACCAGGGCCGTGCCCAGGAACCCGGTCGCGCCGGTCACGGCGATGCGCCGGCCGTTCAGGGTCTCCCGGATCACGAGAACATCCACGGCATCCTACGCACGACCCCAACATGGCCCCGGGCGTTACATCGTTGCAACTGCGGGCGGGACCGCCGAAAATGGCGCACGTGGGCGGCGGGCGGCGCCGGGGGAGGGGTTGGCAGCGGCTGGCGGCCGCCTGCCTGCTTGCCGCCGCCCCCGCGTGCACTGGCCGGCTGGCCAACCAGGAGGCCTTCCCGGCGACCGTCAGCACTCCGTCGACGACGACATCGATCGTGCCGACCACGGCCCCGCCGACCACCTTCGCCGGCCCCGCTCCCTACGGGGCGACCGTCGAGGGCTTGCTCACGTTCCGCGGCAACCCGACGCGCACCTATTACGGCAAGGGCCCGGTGCCGGAGGCACCCGTCGTCCTCAACCGCTTCCCCGACGAGGCCATGTGCTCGGAGAGTGTCGAGGGCGGCCAGACCGTCAGGTGGTGCGGCACGGGCTGGACGGGCCAGCCCGCCGTCGTCGAGCGCAAGGGCCGCACCTGGGTGATCTTCGGGGCCTACGACGGGGCGGTCCACTTCCTCGACGCCGCCACCGGCCGGCGCCTGCTCCCCGACTTCCCGACGGGCGACATCATCAAGGGGTCGGTGACGGTCGACCCCGACGGATACCCGCTGGTCTACGTCGGCTCCCGCGACGACAACCTGCGGGTTCTCGCCATCGACCGCCCCGCCCCCACCGAGCTGTGGCGGCTGCACGCCAACGCCGCCGGCCCCATCCTGTGGAACAACGACTGGGACGGTTCGCCCCTGGTGCTGGACGACCACCTCATCGAGGGCGGCGAGAACAGCCGCCTGCACATCGTCAAGCTCAACCGGGAGTACGACGCCGCCGGGCAGGTCACGGTGCGCCCTGAGCTGGCCTTCTCCGCCCCCGGTTGGGACGCCGAGCTGCTGGAGGCGCTGGGCGACACCGAGGTCTCCATCGAGGGCTCGGTCGCCCTGTCCGGCTCCACCCTGTACTTCGCCAACTCGGGCGGGCTGGTCCAGGGCTGGGACATCTCGGGCCTGGGCGACGGGCGGGAGCCCACCCGCACCTTCCGCTTCTGGACGGGCGACGACACCGACGCCACCGTGGTGGTCGACGACGAAGGGATGCTCTACGTGGCCTCCGAGTGGGAGCGCCGCACTGACCGGGCCCGCCAGGTGGGCCAGATCCTCAAGCTCGACCCCCGTCGCGCCGACCCGGTCGTGTGGGCGGTGGCGGACCAGGAGGAGGTGCGCGGCGTGGCCGGCGTGTGGGCCACTCCCGCCCTCTACCGCGACCTGGTCATCGTCCCCACCAACGGCGGCCGCCTGCTCGGCCTCGACCGCCGCACCGGCACCCAGCGGTGGATGAAGCAACTGTCCGGCCCGACCTGGCAGTCGCCAGTGGTCGTGGACGGCGTCCTGATCCAGGGCGACTGCAGCGGCGCCCTCCGGGCCTACGACCTGGCCGACACCCGGGTCGACCCGCCACTGCTGTGGACGGTCCGGCTGGGCGGGTGCATCGAGTCCACGCCTGCGGTCTGGGAGGGCCGCATCCACGTGGGCACGCGCGACGGCTTCTTCGTCACCCTCGGCGACCAATAGCCCCGGCCCGGGCAGGGTCTCCAGTTGGCCGCTGATGCTGCTGTTGCTACCGTTGCCAAAGTGGGTGAAGGGGGGAGAGTACGACGGCGGTCGGTCGCGTGCGTGGTGGTCGCGCTCGGGCTCCTGCCGGCCGCCGTCGGTCCCGCCCGCCCGGTAGGGGCTGGACCACCCCCTGCGCCGATCCCCCTCCAGGTCAGCGCCGACACCCCGGCCGAGGAAGCCCGCCTCCTCCAGCACGTCCAGGACTCCCTCGACCGCAAGAAGAGCCTCGACGCCAAGGTGGCCGAGCTCGACTCCAAGCTGCGCGATACCCAGAACGACCTCTTCAACGCCCAGGTCCGGCTGAACTCGCTGGTGGTCCGCCAGCGGGGCATGGAGGCCCAGATCGAGGTGGTCAAGGGCCAGCTGCAGGCGGCCCAGGACGCCCTGCGCGAGCAGGCCATCGCCGCCTATACGGGCGGCGGGCGGGGAGGGGGCGGCCTGTCCGACCTGCTCCGAATGTCGGACGTGGGGGAGCTGGCGGCCAAGCAGGCCTACCTGCGGGCCGTATCGGTCACCCAGTCCGACCTCATCCTTTCCACGGAGCGGCTGCGCGACCGCAGCACCGACCTCCTCGAGGAGCTGGGGACGACCCGGCAGCGGACCGAGGCAGAACGGTCCCGCGTCGCCGCCGAGGAGTCCACATTGCGGTCGGAGCGGGAGTCCCAGGCCGCCGTCCGCCACCAGATCAGCGTCGAGATCGCCAACCAGGCGCTCGTGCTCAAGGAGGTCGCCAGCCGCCAGGACGAGTTCGAGGCCCAGGCCCGGGAGCTCGAGGCCCAGTCCTCCGCCATCGCCGAGCAGCTCCAGATCCGCCAGCGGGAGTCGTCCTCGACCAGCCGCAGCAGCAGCTCGGCCTCGTCGTCATCCTCGGGCTTCGGAGGCCCCCTCGCCTCGCTCCGGGTCTCCTCCGGTTTCGGCTACCGGGTCCATCCCATCTACGGCAGCGTCCGGCTGCACACCGGTGTCGACCTCAGCGCCAGCTCGGGGACGCCGATCCGAGCCGCCGCCGGCGGGGTGGTGGCCAGCGCCGGATGGCTCGGCGGGTACGGCAATGCGGTCGTGATCGACCACGGGGGCGGCAGGGCCACGCTCTACGCCCACCAGAGCGCGATGAATGTCCGCCCGGGCCAAGAGGTCGACAAGGGCGAGGTGATCGGCCGGGTGGGATGCACGGGCTCCTGTACCGGCCCCCACCTGCACTACGAGGTCCGGCTGAACGGCAATCCCGTCGACCCCTCCCCGTACCTGTAGGGGAGACTGCCGCCGTGGACCAGGCCGCCGCCGAGGAACACTCTTACCTCTACGAGCTGGCCCGGGAGCTGGGCCTGTCCGACTTCTGGGCCGAGACGGCGGAAGTGCTGCTCCGCCCGGTCCAGATCCTGCTCATCCTCCTGGTGGCCATGCTCGCCACCCGACTCGGCGGGCGGGTCGTGCGGCGGTCGGTGCAGCGGCTCGTGGCCCGGTCGACGGCCCGAGGGGAGGGAGAGGCAGCGGCCACCAACCGGGCCGAAACCCTGGCCGGGGTGGCGGCCAGCCTCCTGCGGGTGGCGGTGTGGACCATCGCCTTCCTCCTCGTGCTCGACACCCTGGGCATCAACCCCGGGCCCCTCCTGGCCGGGGCCAGCATCGTCGGCGTGGCCATCGGCTTCGGCGCCCAGTACCTGGTGCGAGACTTCCTGTCGGGCTTCTTTGTGCTCGCCGAGGATCAGTTCGCGGTGGGCGACGTCATCACCGTGGCCGACGTCACGGGAACGGTGGAGGAGGTCAACCTTCGGGTCACCCGCCTGCGGGCCTCGGACGGCACGGTGTGGTTCGTCCCCAACGGGGAGATCCGCAAGGTCGGCAACTCGGCCAAGGAGTGGGCGATGGCGCTGGTGGACGTGACCGTTCCCGCCGGGGCCGACCTGGCCGCCGTCACCGCCGCCATCGGCGAGGAGATGGCGGCCGCCGCCGAGGACGGGGCCCTCGTCGAGGCCATCCTGGCCGCTCCCGAGGTGCTGGGCATCGAGTCCCTCGGCACCGACGGTTCCACCCTGCGGGTCTCGGTCAAGACCAGGCCCGGCCAGCGGGCGCGGGTGGCCCGGGAGCTGCGGGCCCGGATCAGCTCACGCCTGCGACGCGACGGCCATGTCCCCCTGCGCCAGGCCACACCGACCGCCGGGGAGGACTGAGCCCGCCCGGCTCTACCGCTTGAGCAGCCCTTCGAACAGCTCGAGGTGCTCGCCGACGCAGCGTTCCATGGAGAAGTAGCCCTCGACCGCAGCCCGGCAGTCGGCCCGGTCGAGGTCGCCCGCGGCAGCGATGAACTCGGCCATGTCCGACTCGTCCTCGCACAGGTAGCCGGTGCGGCCGTGCTCGATCACCTCGGGCGCCGCCCCCTCCTTGAAGGCGAGCACCGGCGTCCCGCACGCCAGCGACTCCACCATCACCAGCCCGAACGGCTCGTTCCAGCGGATGGGGAACAGCGTGCAGGCGGCGCCGGCCAGCAGCCGCACCTTCTCCTCGTGAGGCACTTCGCCCGCGTAGCGGATGTCGTCGGAGAGATTGGGAGCGATCTCCTGGTCGAAGAACTGGTGCTCCCAGGGTTCGCGGCACTTGCCCGCCATCACCAGGGGCACCCCTGCCTTGCGCGCCGCCACGGCCGCCCGCTGGGCACCCTTGTCGGGGTTCATCCGACCCAGGAAGAGGCAGTAGCCGCCGGAGCCCTCGCCCCTCGGGAAGGCGGAGGCGTCGATGCCGTGGTGAATGACCTTGGCGATGGGCAGGTCGGGGACGACCGCCCGCTGGGCATGGGAGATGGCGATGATCGGAACCCGGTCGGCGATCCGGCGGTAGATGTCGGTCAGCTCGTCGTTGAACGGGCCGTGGATGGTCGTGACGACCTTCTTCCCGGGGAACCGTTCCGCGTACACCGGCCCGAGCACGCTGTGGTCGTGGACGACGTCGACGTCGTCCAGTTGCTCGTAGGCGGCGATGACGTGGCGCAGCTCGGGCACCGTGTACCCCATGCGATAACCCTCGGAGGCCTCAAGCAGCCAGCGCCGCTCGACGGGCGACGTCGAATCACCGGTGGTGAACATCACCACGTCGTGGCCGGCGGCCTGAAAGCCGCGGGCCAAGCCGTCGATGGCCTGCTCGATGCCCCCGTAGAGCGGGGGAGGGACGGGAGCCCAGGGCGGGGCGACGATTCCGACTCGCACGGTGCCGATTCCACCACGAACCGCCCACCGCCCGACATTCCGCACCGGGCCGGTAGCGTGATGGCCATGAGCGCGCCCCAGGCGCCGTGGACACTCGCCGGCGAGTGCTTCGTCTGCTGGGCCCGCTGGCCCGGGGAGCGGCCTGACCTGCCCGGCGACCTTCATCGCCTCCCCGGGCCGTGCACGGTGACAGCCGCCCGGTACGAGCAGTCCCCCGTCGGTCCCTACCGGGAGTTGGCTGTCGCCGAGCCCGCCCGCCTCGGGGCCCGCCCGGGCATGTGCATCACCACCATGGTCGTCGACTCGGTCGAGTCGCGCCTCGGTGGCCGGGTGAACTGGGGGTTCCCCAAGGAGCTGGGGACGCTGCGGTGGGAGGAGGCAGGCGAGGAGCGGTCCCTCACCTGGAACGAACGCGAGGTCGCCGTCCGGGCCGTGCCGTCGGGCCCGGCCGTTCCCATGTGGCTGCCGTTCCGGGCCCTGCAGCGCCGGGCCGACGGCATGGTGGTGATCCCCGGCCACCTCCGAGGCCGGGGCCGCCGGGCGACGGTCGAGGTCGATGTCGTCGACGACGACGCTCTGGCCGGCCTGGCCGGGCGCCACCACGGCGTGCTCGTGTCCGGTCTGCACCTCGTCGTCGACCCCGCCCGCCGGCCGTCCGGCCTGCTGGCCACCCTCCGCGCCCCCCTGGCCGCCCCCGAACCTGCACTATCGTGGGGCGACCGGGGCGATTAGCTCAGCGGTAGAGCGCTGCCTTCACACGGCAGAGGTCGGGGGATCAAGACCCTCATCGCCCACCCGGTAAAGATGCTGGTGTGCGGGAGTGCAGCCCCCCACCTCTTTGGCTGCTCCGAAGCTACTACTCGACGAAAATGGCGCGACGATGGCGCGTGAGCCGGTTCAGGCCTTTGGATGGCGCGGTTCTTGAGCCCTCCGAGAAAGGCGTACGAGTCGCTCGGAAGCCTACGTTCCGCACGTCCGGTAGCGCCTTTCCGGTGAACTATCAGGACGGCGAGGGCGACTTCGACGCGGAATTGATCGGGTTACTCGGAATGGGCTTCGCATAGCGCTTGCGTCTGAAGGCCCGGCCCCGTGAACCCGCGTCTGCGGGGCTGCTGCCGGGCGTAGTCTCGGGCGGCCGGCACCGGCGACAGCTCCCCCGTCCGTCGCCGCCGCTTGTCGCCCGCCAGCTACATGGGGCCACCCAGAGGTGAGTTTCGCCAGCAGCATGGGGCCACCTCGTCGCCAGTGATGGGGCCACTCCCCAGCATCCACCAGCGCCGGCGTCGCTGAGGTTGGAATCGCCACCCGACCAACAAGCGGCACGGGGAAGGTGGCGATGAGCTTCAGGGAGGTTCCAGTGCATGAGATCCGAGAGGTGTTGCGCCTGTGGCTGCGCGGGGAGGCGGATCGAGCCATCGCCCGGCTGGCCATGGTGAACCGCAAGACCGTCAAGCGTTACGTGGACACCGCCGTGGCGTGCGGCGTGGTCGGCGACGGGGGCGAGGACCAACTCAGCGACGAGCTGATCGGCCAGATCTGCGAGCGGGTACGCCCCCATCGCCCCGACGGCCACGGGGCCGCCTGGGCAAGCCTGCGGGCCAAATCACGACCAGCTCGAGGTCTGGCTGGTCAAGGAAGGCCCGACGGTGGTCAAGGCGCATGACCTGCTCGCCCGCCAGGGCTGCATGGTCCCCAGCGCACCCTGCACCGCTACGCCCTCGAGGAGCTGGGCGTGGGCCGCTCAGTGCGCTCCACCACGGTGCGGGTGTGGCCGACGGGGAACCCGGCTCGGAGTGCCAGATCGACTTCGGGCGCATGGGTCTGATCGCCGATCCGGCCACCGACCGCCGACGGGTGGTCTGGGCGCTGATCTTCACCGCCGTCTACAGCCGGCACTGCTAGTTCACCTGGGCTTTCGCCAGACCACCGAGACGGCCATCGCCGCCTGCGAAGCGGCCTGGAGGTTCTTTTCGGGGATCTTCGCCGTGGTCATCCCCGACAACATGGCGGCCATCGTCGAGGCGGCCGACTCCCTCGATCCCCGCCTCAACCGGGCCTTCGTGGAGTACGCCCAAGACCGGGGCTTCGTCATCGACCCCGCCCGGGTGCGTTCGCCACAGGACAAAGGTTGCGCTTCACACTGCACCTCCTGGGTTGGTTGCGGAACCCGTTTCGTCGTCCGCCCTGGCCTTGGACGGTCGGCCGATCTTCTTGCGAGGCACGACGGCGGGCACCCGGTAGTAGTGCTCGCCTTTGTCGTTGACGCGCTCGCCCTCGATGCGGCCCTCGTGGTGCCACGCCTTGACGGCCGTCGTGCAGACGCCCATGCGGGCGGCGGCCTCTTCTTTCGGGACGAGCCCCCGGGCTGCCACGCGCTGGTCGCGCCCGGCGATGCCGTGGGCGATGCGGATGTGGTGAACGATGCCGGTGTGGAACTGCTGTCCGGTCCCCGAGCGGATCCCGGCCCGGGTGAGCTCGGTCGCCACGCCACCCTCGGTGTGGTTGTCGAGCAGCCGGTCGATCTCGGCGACGACGTCGGTCGGTGTGCGCCGGGCCTCGGGTGCGGTCAGTCCCACCGCCACGTGCAGCGTTTGGGTCTCGCCGCCGCGCCGAGGTCGGAGAGCGTGCGACCCATCGTCCCGTCGTCGCCTGCGCGGGCCTGTGCCAGCAGCGCCTCTCGCACAGGCGGCGTCGTGAGCAACCGGAGCCCCTCTTACGAGTTCGTCGACGGGATCGGCGATGATCCCCAGCTGATGCCCGGGCCGACGTCTCGCGCACAGGTAGCGCCGCGCGTTTTTGCGCGGCCGGGAGAAGAGAGTAGCTCCACAGCCCCCGCAGTGGATCAAGCCGGTGAGCAGGTACCTGGTCGCCTTCCGCACGTTGGTGTTGCGTTCGGGGTTGAGGAGCACCGCTCGCACCTGGTCCCACGTCTGGCGGTCGATGGCCCCCGCCCACACGGCGGGGCTCAGGTCGCCGAGTGCCTTGCCGCTTCGGTCGACGCCGTGCTCGCGCAGCCCGGCTATCCGCGAGGACAGCAGCACCCTGCGCAGTGTGGGCGCGGTCCAAGGCCCGTCGGACGCTCCCGGCACACATTGGGTGTTCCAGTCGCGAGCGATCGTCATGAGGCCATCGCCTTCGAGCACTCGGCGGGCGGCTTCCCGGACGAACTCGCGCTCCTCCTCGCTGCGCACGCCCCAACCGAGCTGGCCGGCGGGCCTACCGAACCGGTGAGCTCCAGGTGCTTGCGCCGCACGCGCCGGCTGCGGTCCTCCGCCTCCTTTCGGGCGACGGCCCCTACGATCCGCGCTGACAGCCGCCCGTCCGGGGTCGTGAGGTCGTAGTCCCCTCCAGTGACCACCGCCAAATGGACTCGACTGCGCTCGACGAGATCGATGAACGCCTCGAGCTCTTTGGGTGAGCGGTGCAAGCGGTCGTTGTGCCAGGTGACGATCGCGTCGATGCTGCCCGACTCGACGGCAGCGAGCATCCGTTCGTAGGCCCGTCGAGGCTTCCGCCCGTAGGCGGAGGCGTCGTTGTCGCAGAACACCTCGACGACCTCCCAGCCCCGTGCCAGGCAGTGGGCTTCGCAGTCGGCCCGCCGGCGATCGACGCCGGCCCGCTGGCCGCTCGGGTCCGAGGAGATCCGGGTGTAGACGCCCACCTTGACGGCAGGCAACGACTGGATCGGGCAGGCCGTCATGGGCT
>Ga0187892_10007576_pt1 | contig 15397 bp, 12 predicted proteins | sample MA1701073metaG_FD_139345 | JGI IMG/M metagenome (GOLD analysis project Ga0187892, IMG submission 139345) | Bio-ooze microbial communities from a basaltic lava cave in the Kipuka Kanohina Cave System on the Island of Hawaii, USA - MA170107-3 metaG ... | reverse complement strand
TTATAAAAAGGAAAATCTTCTTTGCTGAATATTTCAATTTCGTCTTCAATATTCAATGCCCGGTAGCTTTTCACAAAACCACAAGCTCCTGCTCCGGCGCCTATGACTATAATTTTTTGTTTTGCTTTTTTAAATAATTTTACCTGTACAGCACTGAACTTAAAATCAGGTTCTTTGCTTTTTGCATCCACCAAATTATTAGTAAGATTATTCGCACGGTTCAGATCACTGCTTAATACTTTACCCCAGTGCATCGGTAAAAAAACAACTCCTTTCTTTATATCTGTTGTGAGTTTCGCTTTTACTCTTGCATTGCCACGGACATTAAAAATTTCAACAAGATCATTTTCTTTAATGTTTCTGCGGGCAGCATCATCAGGATTAATTTCCAAATAAGCTTCGCTGATATGTTGCTTCAGCTTATTCACTTTTCCCGTTTTGCTCATCGTATGCCAGTGATCACGGATGCGCCCCGTAGTTAGTATCAAAGGATGTACCTCACTGACAGGTTCACTTTGATTGCTGTCTTCAAATGAATGAATATTTGCTTTCTGTGAAAGAGTATAAAATTTTTTATCAGTAAACAAACGAGGCGTTCCAAAGTAATCTTTCTGACCTCTTACCTCCGACTTCTGACTTCTGACTTCATAAGGCCATTGCACAGATCTTTTTCTTTTTAAAATATCGTAGTTAAGTTCACTTATGTCAATGGATGTTCCTTTTGTCAATGCAGCATGTTCCGCATATATCTCTCCTGCATTTTTATAATCAAATCCGCTGTATCCCATTTTTTTGGCGAAGCGGCAAATGATCTCTGCATCAGGTAATGCTTCACCGGGAGCATCTGTAATTTTAGAAAGATGAGAAATATATCTTCCGGCATTCGTCATGGTGCCCTCTTTCTCCGCCCATGCAGCAGCAGGCAATACCACATCAGCATAATCTAATGTTTCCAGTTTGCTGGTAACATCCTGCACCACTACAAACTTTGCTTTCTTCAATCCTTCTTCTGCTTTTCGCACATCCGGCAAGCTGATCAATGGGTTGGTGCAAAGAATCCAGATAGCTTTCAGCTTGCCATCATTCAATGCATCAAACATTTCAGTTGCTGTCAAGCCGGGTTTTGGTTGAATAGTTCCCAATGGCACCTGCCAGAATTTTTCCACTTCATTGCGATGTGATTCATTCAACAGATCCCGGTGTGCCGGTAATAAATTAGAAAGGCCGCCCACTTCTCTGCCACCCATCGCATTAGGCTGACCGGTTAATGAAAACGGCCCCGATCCGGGTTTTCCAATATGTCCAGTAATTAAATTAAGATTGATAAGAGAAAGGTTTTTATTTACACCAATCACACTTTGATTCAGGCCCATCGTCCACATGGTGATAAAACCCTTTGCATTGCCGATATAAGATGCAGCCTGGCGAATATCATCTTCAGCAACACCGCATATGATTGCCGCTTCAGCAATCGAACGTTCAAAAACAATTGCTTTATATTTTTCAAAACCTTCTGTATGATTTTGAATAAAGCTGTTATCAATTTTTCCTTCTTCTATCAAACAACGGCCTATCGCATGATGCAGTGTAATATCTGTTCCCGGGTTTAATTGCAAATGCACATCAGCAACAGAACATGTTTGCGTTTTTCGTGGATCGCTTACAATAATTTTAAGCGCAGGATTTTTTTCTCTTGCTGCTTCCACTCTTCTCCACAATATCGGGTGACACCATGCAGGATTAGCGCCTGCTACAAAAATGCAATCAGTTAATTCAATATCATCATAACTTACCGGCACACTGTCTTCACCCAAACTCATTTTATAACCCACTACGGCGCTGCTCATACACAGCCTTGAGTTAGTATCAATATTATTGCTGCCGATAAATCCTTTGATCAGTTTATTAACAACATAATATTCTTCTGTCAAGCATTGGCCCGAAGCATAGAATGCAACTGAATCGGGCCCGTATTTATCAATGAATGTTTTGAAAACAGCAGCCGTTCTTTCCAATGCAGCATCCCATGTCACTCTTTGCCTCGGCTGATTTCTGTTGTAGCGCATTTCAGGATACAGCAAGCGATCACTCTTATCATTCACAGTATAATGAAGATTCATTCCCTTGCTGCACAGCATGCCTTTATTCACCGGGTGATCTTTATCTCCTTCCACCGATAAACGGCCCAGTTTATCTTTTTTCACAACGATGCCGCATCCTACTCCGCAGTAACAGCAAGTCGTTTTAAAGCCTCCACCGCTAAAGGAGAGTTCAGAAAAATTTTCTATGAAATCTAAACGGTTCAACTATTTAATATTTTTATTTTTTTACCAACTGTAGTACTACTATCATCGTCTGTTGTGTCACTCACTTCATCGTTCTGCTCGCTATTGTGCAACCCACCCCAGTTTCCTATCGCAGTAAGCTTACTAAACTCACCCCTCCAGGGAGGGGAAGAATCCTAAGCAGCGGCTGCTTCTGTAATAGCCACAGGTTCTACCAATTTATTTTCAACTTGTTTTTTACTCATTAGTCTTACTACCAACACGATTACGCCTGCTGCAAACACCACAACGCCGAGGTAAAGAAATGCTGAAGCATAAGACATAGATTTAAATAAAAAGCCGATCGCCATAGCACCTACATTGCCACCGGCGCCTACTATACCTGCCACACTTCCTACTGCTTTTGGATTAATAAATGGAACAATACTATAAGTGGCGCCATTGGCCATTTTTAAACACAAGCCAAAAAAGAACATCATCATGATAGCCAGCGCTAATCCGCCAGCATTGGAGAACAACATGATGCCGATGCCTTCAAGCAATAATAATATTGCCAGCAAGCTTACTTTACCATTAAAACCAAAACGTTTACCTACTTTATCAGAAACAATGCCACCGAGTGCACGGGCAAAAAGGTTAAGCCATCCAAAGAGACTTGCCAGCAAACCAGCGAAGATCAATGTGGTTTTGTAATCATCATGAAAATAAGATGCGGCAAAATTGTCAATCGTGATCTCTACGCCAAAGCAGGCTGCGTAAGCAATCGTCAACACCCATGTACGATAATCTTTGGCGGCGATAAGAAATGTATTTTCTTTCTTGCCTGTTTCGGTAACAGACAACTCATCAAAATTTCCTGCAGGGGTATCTTTTGTATATTTCCAATACAGCCACGCCATTACCAGCAACAATACACCGGGAATGATCATGGCATATCGCCAGCTATCTGCAGAGCTTACCCATCCTGCACCTACTAATCCGGCTGCAATCAGTGGCATGATAATTTGCGTAGCTCCTCCGCCGGTATTTCCCCAGCCACCTGCTACTGCATTGGCTGTTCCTTTTATATTCGGAGCAAACATGATAGATGTATGAAATTGTGTCAACACAAAAGAGGCACCGATAACTCCAATGCCCAGGCGAAACAACAGGAACGTCATATAGCTATCAGCCAACCCGATAAACATAACCGGGAATGCACAGATCACCAGCAGCCATGTATAAACTTTGCGGGGGCCATACTTATCCGTTAATCTTCCAATGATCAGCCTCGCAATAATGGTGGCGCTGACCGCTGCAATAGCTACATTTCCTTTTTGTGCCTTTGTTAAATGCAAAGACTCACTTACCAATGGCATCAATGGAGCAATACCAAACCATGCAAAAAAGCAAAAGAAGAAAGTAAGCCAGGTGATATGAAAGGTTTTCATCTGAACACCTTTCAATGAAAAGATGTTGAGTTTACTGAGTGGTTGCTGTAATGAATGTTGTTCCATTTACCGGTTTTTAAATGTTTACAGAATCAATGTATATCGTCAATTGAAAATTTATCAATCAATAAATTCAGCAGCTTGTCATGAGTATCCATATAGGATTTATCATGTACAATCTCTTTTTTGTTTCGCGGTCTTGGCAACGGCACATCAACAATCTCTTTGATAGTGGCAGCAGGGCCATTATTCATTACCACTACACGATCGCTAAGAAAGATGGCTTCTTCAATATCATGCGTTACCATCACAATGGTTTTTTCCCTGTTGTCAAGATTCCAGAGCTTCAGTAATTCAACATGCATATTGCTTTTTGTCAAAGCATCCAATGCACCAAAAGGTTCATCAAGCAATAAAATAGATGGATTAATTGCAAAGGCCCTTGCAATAGCCACTCTTTGCTTCATACCGCCTGACAATTGACCAGGCAGTTTATCTTTATGATCCCAGAGTTTTACCATCCGCAGATTATTTTCTACCAGCTCTTTCTTTTCTGCTGCGTTTTTATCTTTTATTGCAGAATCAACTGCTTCATAAATATTTTTATACACAGTTAACCACGGCAGCAGTGAATAATTTTGAAAAACAATTCCACGATCAGGGCCTGGCTTTGTTATCACATTACCATTAGCCCTTACCTCTCCAGCCGTTGGTTTCACCATGCCGCTGATAGTTCCCATCAATGTAGATTTTCCGCAGCCTGAATGCCCGATCAGTGAAACAATCTCTCCTTTTTTTACACTTAGTGAAATATCTTTTACCGCGGTAAATAATCCTTTGTCTGTTTTAAAGCTCACAGTCACATTGTTGATCTCAATGCTTTTTCCTGAATTGAAAACAGGCTTTAGCACATTATCAGCAACTGTATTGATTCTTTCAACTGCCGGAGCTAAGGATGAAGTACTCATATAATCAGTTTAAAATTTTAAAATAGTTCATAATCTTTCACGTCCACTATCTGTTATTCTTTGCTGCATTTGGGCCGCTGCTTTAGATGAAGAATACAATGAAACACAAAAAGGAGTCATGTATGTGAGCATAATCCTCATCACATTTCTATTTGTAAAATTTCCCTCAAAAAAAACATCATAGCTATTTATCAAATTAAGCCCCGTTCCTACTATAAGGGATGCCATCAGGGCTGTTGATATGTTTTTTCTTTTCATAGCTGGTTGCTTTAAAATTTTACTCCTAAATAGCGTAGCTGAACCTTTTTTGCAGCGTCATAAAAATTCTGTCGAGCATCAGCCCTACAATACCAATGATGATAATAGCAACTAAAATCTTTGCTACGCTGCCACCATTAAAACCTTCTTCCCAAACGAAATATCCAAGGCCCATACCACCGGACAACATTTCACCGGCAACGATCACCATCCATGCTACACCAACAGATAAACGCAAACCGGTTAATATATGCGGCAGTGTATAAGGCACAATAACTCTCCTGATATATTTCCAATTAGAAAAACCAAATGCCTTGGCTACATTTTTATGATCCTGCGGAATATGCGATACTCCAAAAGCTGTATTGATAAGCGTAGGCCACAGAGAACAAATGAAGATCATGAATATGCTGGCCTGCGGTGAATCCTGGAAAATAGCAAGACCCAATGGAAACCATGCCAGCGGTGAAACGGGGCGCAGTATCTGCACTATCGGATTGATAATGTTCATCAGTATTTTGCTGGTGCCCATCAGCATACCAATAGGAATAGCCAGCAAGCTTCCCAAACCAAAACCGATGCCCACACGTTTTAATGAGCTGAGCAATTTCACACCGATGCCTTTATAGTCAGGATCATCCTGCATCGGGTTTTGCATTACTTCTTTAAACACAACCCATGTATCTCGTGGAGACGGTATCTCATTTTTTGTAAGACTTGAGATAAGCTCCCATATTCCACCCATCAGCGCCAGCCCTCCTAAGAAGTACAGCACTGACCAGAGTGTTTTAAGTGATAAAATATTTTTCATTTTTTTATTTTTGGTGAATTGTCAATGGTGAATAGTGAATGGATGCTCTTGATTCACCATTCACTATTCACTGTTCACTATCTTTTCGTTGCCTTCAAATACGCTGCTACATTATTCGGATCAAACTGCACATCATACGTTGTTTTAAATGGCTGCATATCCGGCTGTACAGGCACTCCCATTTCTTTTGCTACTTCTGCAAATACATCATCCAATATTAATTTATCAGCTATTCCTTTATAGTCCGGATCAGATTTTAAATAACCAAATCTTACATATTGCGCCAGGAACCAGATGGCATAAGATTTTTTAGGAGTGTTTACAATTCCATTGTTGTAAAAGGTCATGTAGTCATCTTTGTATTTCTGCACACCTAAATCGCAACCCAGATCGTATGAACCTTTCAGTCTTGCTTCAATCACCTGCAATGGCGCATTCACATAATTGGGTTTGGTAAGCCATGATGCTGCTTTTGAACGATTGCCCATATTATCAAGCCATTTGCATGCTTCGATAATGGCTTTCATTACCTTTTTTAAATTTTCTTTATCTGCAGCAAAACTGTTGTTTACCACCAATGCTTTTTCAGGATGATGCTTCCAAATGTCCTGGCTGGAAATATGAGTAAAACCGACACCCTGTGCAGCACCTACGCCATTCCATGGTTCGCCCACACTATAACCCTCCATATTATCCACACGCATATTGGCTACCATTTGCGGAGGGGGAATGGTAATGATGCCTACCGATTTTTGATTGATACCGGCAGCGGCCAGCCAGTTGCGCAGCCATATATCATGTGTGCCACCCGGAAAAGTCATAGCAAAGGTTACTTCCTTACGGCCTTGCACATTCTTTACTGCATTGGCTACTTTATTCACTTCTTTAAAACCTGCTAATCCGCAAAAATCTTTTGAAAGAGTAATTGCCTGACCGTTGTTACTAAGCACCATTGCAATTTTCATTTCCTGTCCTGCTTTGCCACCAATGCCGGTGTAGACAGATAGAGGCATGGAGAATAAACAATGAGCCCCGTCAATTTCACCATTTAACATTTTATCTCTCACTACTGCCCATGACGCTTCTTTTTCCAATTCAACGTCTACTCCGTATTTTGCGAAAAGCCCCAACTCTTTGGCCGCGACGAGTGGTGCGCAGTCGGTCAGCGATATAAACCCCAGCTTAATTTTTTTAGCAGGAGGTGTCATTTTAAATGAAGACACGACAATCAACACTGTTGCCAGCCCGAGGAAAAAAATTGATTTTCTTATATTAAGTTTCATTTTGTTTTCTTTTTGTTTTTTACCAAAATCTATCCCTATATGCCAGGGAATGAATTAACTCACATCACTTATTGTTTTATCGCTACCGGTTTGCTGTAAAAGAAATCGGGTGTAAAGCGGATCATAGCATAAAACCAGTTTCCTGTTTTTCTATAGTTAGCAGCAGCCGCATCGCTTGTAGCCTGGCCTTTTGCGAAAGCCATATTGCTTGTTGCATTCATTATAGAATAACCCAGTTCAATATTGGTAAATTTGTTCATGTTATAGTTCAGCGTAAAATCAAGTTCATTGCCGAGGTCTTTACCGATAAATGTTCCATCAGCCTTCTTCATTTCCTGGTCAATAGAGAAAAGATGGAAATCAACACCTGCAGCCAGTGTATTGCCGGTGTACTTGAATTTTAAATAAGGATTTTTCAAACCACCGGCAGGAGAACCTGTGCCCACATAGAAATAATCCATATAACCCCAGTGTTTGTGAGGTGTACCATACAGCGGATCAAATTTTTCATCTTCAGTTGTAGAAGCATCATTACCGCTTAATACATCATATCCCGGTGTGAAGCTTATTTTACCTTTTTGATAAGTTGCAGAAATGGTATAATGATAAGCGTCTTTTAATTTTACTCCCTCCCTGTTTTTTCCGCTCTGTGCATAGTATGCAGCTTGTATGGCAATTTTTCCAAAGCCGGAAGCATTGCCCATGGTTTTGTTCATCATCAATCCATAAGTATAGCGATGATGCTGCCCGCTGTAATCAAATGAATCAGTAGTTGCTGATTTAGCAAATCTTCTTCCATATACCCAACCTACTGCATCATTACCAACAGAATCCAATCTGTATTTTCCAAAATTGTCATTAAAGAAAAGACCAGAAAATTTTGTTTGATTGAATTTTTTGCTGATGTACAAACTGGTAAATGATTTATAATTCTGCGTGCCACCATTAGTAGTCGGCGGATTTAACCAAACCGGTGTTCCTGTTTTTGCACTGTTATTACCTGCATTGCCAGCGGGAGCCACGGGTAATAAACCTCCCGGCGTAGGCACCAATAGTCCGAGTGAATTTTTTACATAAGGTGCAACATTAGAAGGAACATACGATGTACTGGTAACGCCAAATGCATCAGAGTTTTGATTAAAAGCATAACCAAGATCTATCTGCCATCCTTTATGCACCGTTTTTAATAATGCCATGTCGTGACGACGGCCTTGCTGCAGCCAATCAAGATTTCCAATAAGACGAACATCATCATAGCTCAACTCCTGGCGTCCGATTTTTATGCTCATCAGGTCAATGCCTTTTGTTTTGATGGTAGTATCAGCTTTATTGAATAAAGTAAGATCAGCCCATCCTTCATGCAACATAAAACGATTACCATCTGCATTTGAAATGCTTGATGCATCCTGGCCCCATACCCTTACATCTTGTATAGATGCGCCAAACGTCAGCCTGTCCCATTTGTAACCAAAAATCAGCCTTGTACGCTGCGATGTGAACACAGCAGGTTTTGATCCTTTTAATACCAGGTTACCAAGGCCATTCCGCACTTCCGTACGGGTGCGCAACTGACCCGTTAATGTAAACTGTGCGTTTACAAAGAATCCAAGCAGCAGACAACATCCCGTTAAAGCAAGGGCTCTGATTTGTTGTTTTTTTGACATAATTTTGTTTCGGTTTTAGATTGTGAAAAATTTGAAATCTGCCCCGGCCGAGCTTCCATTTCGAACCGGGGTTTTTATTTACTAAAAAAAGAACTTACTACTAAATGAGTCTTAAGGGTATGTTCGTCTGACTTTGTTATTGCCGGGCTTATTCTTCAATTCCGATATAGACTTTTCCATTCTCTACTCTTACAGGATAAGTTTTGATGGCGCATTCATCGCCACTAAGGCATTCGCCTGTTGCCAGTGAAAATGTTTTTTTGTGAAAAGGACAAGCTACTTTTGGTTCATCGCCCTGTGTGCCGATCATGCCGCGGCTCAATGCCATTTGCCTGCGATGCGGACATTCATTTTGCGTAGCGTACCATTCATTTTTGCGTGTAAAATGAAAAAGGGCAATCTGCACATCGTGATATTTTACACAAACACCACCATTAACAGGAACATCCTCTGCTTTGCAAGCCATGAACCAGGTAATTGTTTTTTCGTCGAGCATAGTTTGATCTTTACTATTATTCTTTTTTGAATACAATATTTTCCAACAGGCAAAAGCACGCCTGATTTTAAAAGCAAGCAATCGTGAATTAGGATAAAATTTTTGCCCGTAAAAGGCAAACAATCGTGAGGTAAGGTTTTACAGAGAACGGATCACTATGTGTACTTATGGCAAATCATATTTTGTTTCATAGCGGTCTCACCTAACCTCTTCACTTTCGATATTCTTTGTTGTTACTTCCATTCTTTAGCTCTCTTCTGTTCTCTCATCTCTTCAAATTTTACAGTAGGATCTTTTTCCTCTGGTGCATTTACAAAATGGCTGAAACGTTTGCGTATCTCCGGACTTTCCACTGCTTCTTTCCATTCGCATTTATAACTATCTACCAGTTGTTGCATTTCTTTTTCCCATTGTTCGGCCATACCGAGGCTGTCATTAATCACCACATTGCGCAAGTAATTAATACCGCCGTCCATTTTGTTAAGCCAGGTTGCAGTTCTTGTCAACGGATCGGCGGTTTTTATATAAAACATGAGAAAACGATCAATGTATTTGATGCAGGTTTCATCATCGAGATCGGTAGCTAGTAATAATGCGTGTTGCGGTTTGCTTCCACCATTACCGCATACATATAAGTTCCAGCCTTTTTCTGTAGCGATGATGCCAAAGTCCTTGCTCTGCGCCTCGGCACATTCGCGGATACAACCAGATACAGCAGATTTGATTTTATGCGGAGCTCTTAAGCCTCTATATCTTTCTTCGATTCTTATTGCATAGCTAACACTATCATGCAATCCGAAGCGGCACCAGGTACTTCCAACGCAGCTCTTCACAGTTCTCAACGCTTTGCCATAAGCATGACCACTTTCAAAGCCTGCTGCTATCAATTCAGACCATATTAATGGAAGATCACTCACATGTGCACCAAACAGATCAATACGCTGACCACCGGTGATCTTGGTATAGAGATTATATTTTTTAGCAACTTGTCCAATGACGATGAGTTTATCAGGAGTGATCTCACCACCAGGAATACGGGGCACAACAGAATAAGTTCCGCCTTTTTGTATATTGGCTAAAAAACGATCATTGCTATCCTGCGCCGTAGCATTTCCTTTTTGCAGGATCATTTCATTCCATAAGCTGGCGAGAATAGATGATACAGCGGGTTTACATACTTCGCAGCCATGGCCAGTTCCGACTTTGTCCAATACTTCATCATAAGATTTTAAACCATGAAGCTTTACAAGATCAAATAGTTCCTGGCGGCTATAACCGAAATGCTCACAAAGAACATTGCGTACATATTTTCCCTGCGCTTTCATGCTGTGAACCATCAGGTCTTTTACCATGGGTACACAACCTCCACAACCGGTACCTGCTTTTGTACATTTCTTTATTGCATCGACGGTATCACAATTATTTTCAGTAACTGCATTGCAAATAGCCGCTTTGCTTACACTTTCGCAACTGCAGATCAGCGCATCATCAGGCAAGCTCGATACTCCTGCACCACCGTCTGATTCCGATCCGCCTCTTGCACCCAATATCAGGTCTTCGGGATTGGGCGGTAATACCACTTTATTCTTACAGGTTTGCAAAAGCATATTGTATTGCTCCGCTTCACCCACCAGTATACCACCGAGTAATTGTTTTCCATCGGCGCTTATGTTGATCCTCTTGTAAATTCCTTTCATTGCATCATCCAGCACAATGGTCTTTACCTCGTTTCCATTTATAAAAGGATCGCCAAAGCTGGCTACATCAACACCAATCAATTTTAGCTTGGTGCTCATGTCAAATCCATAAAACGATTTTTCACCGCCAATTAAATTATCCACTACTACATCAGCCATATCATAACCCGGCGCCACAAGTCCATAGATCATTCCATTATGTAAAGCGCATTCGCCAATAGCAAAAATGGAAGGATCAGTTGTTTGTAATTTTTCGTTTACAACAATACCGCCGCGATTGCCAACTTCAATTCCACATGATCTTGCCAACTCGTCTCTTGGTTTGATACCGGCAGAAATCACCAGCATATCCACTTCCAATGTTGTATTATCAGAAAAACTCATGCTCTGAATACTATTGTCACCATTGATAGTGGAAGTATTTTTAGAAGTATGAACCGTGAGTCCTAAAGCCTCGAGTTTACCCTGCAGCAGTTTTGAGCCGGCATCATCAATCTGTCTTGGCATCAGGCGTGGAGCAAATTCTATTACTTGAGTATTGGTAACACCAAGATCAAGCATGGCTTTAGCTGCTTCAAGACCCAATAAGCCGCCACCGATCACTGCGCCTTTTTTTGACTTTTTGGCCCAGTTGGTCATCAACTCCAGATCTTCAATAGTTCTATATATAAATACCCCTTCTTTTTCTACACCGGGAATTGGGGGTACGAAAGCTGAAGAGCCAGTAGCCAGAATGAGGTAATCATAAGAAGCTATAATGCCGTGATGGGAATGAACCGTTTTATTAGCACGGTCAATCTGGCGAACCGGGTCGCCAAGATGAAGTACAATATTATTATCAGCGTACCAACTCTGCGGCGCCATGGTCAAATCGTCCGCAGACTTACCTGCAAAAAATTCACTTAAATGAACACGGTCATAAGCTGGGCGGGATTCTTCGCCGAAAACGACAATCTCAATTTTCTTTGCAGCAGTTTTAGCTATAAGCTTCTCACAAAACTTATAACCAACCATTCCATTACCAACTACCACTATCTTCATAAATAGGCAACTTTTAAACTTAAAAAATCAAATCAGTGGCAGCAAACAATCGTATTATCAAAAAATATATATAATATATTAAAGCAATTAAAAAAACAAAAACATATTAAAATATAGTTTATGTAATAAAATTACGGGTTTAATTTTGAAATTGTGATATTTTTCCTGAAAATTTTTCACATATTTATTTTTACTAATGTTATAAAAGGCTTAGGTTCCAGTAATCGAAGCATATAATTTTAGCACGGAATTAATAATAATCAGTTGATTAAATGAAGCAAAACAAGAAAACCTGTGATCTGAAAAGCTGCGTATTATGCAAGCAATGTATAAATGACTGGCTGCCGGCTGTTGATGCCAACCGCAAAAGTTTCCATTTTAAAAAAGGCGAATTGCTTTTTAAAGAAGGCGATAATATGCAAGGCATGTATTTTATAGATACTGGCCTGGTAAAGGTGCATAAGCAATGGAATGACGATAAAGAACTGATCCTTCGTATAGCCAGGAACGGAGATATTGTAGGACATCGGGGCCTTGGCGCAGATACTATTTACCCTGTATCCGGTACAGCACTGGAGCCAACCGATGTATGTTATGTTGATCTTGAGTTTTTCAATAGTACATTAAAAGTAAACCCGGGATTTCTTTATCAACTAATGATGTTTTTTGCTGCCGAATTGAAGGAATCGGAAAAAAGAATGCGCAACCTTGCACACATGACAGTGAAAGGAAGAGTATCGAATGCTCTTTTATTTTTAAAGCAAAAATTTGGTACCGCTGCTGCAGGCCATATTGATATAAAACTTAGCAGGCAAGACCTGGCGTCTTATACCGGTACTACTTATGAAACCCTTTTTCGTGTGATGAATGAACTTGCTGAAGAAAATGCAATCAAAACAGATGGAAAAAATATTTTTATATTGAAAGAAGACATTTTAGTAAATCACACGTTTGATAAATAATATTCGTTGTATAAAACGAAAATTGAATTCTTTCTTCGCTTAGCAATTCATATTTGCTCATTCCAGCTTCTTTATTGCATCAATTATTTCTTTGAGCATATTCAACAAGGACATTGAAAAAACAGGCAAAGGGGCCGCCCGGACTTGCTGCAATTCCCCCTTCATCCAGGCGACCAGGATCAATGCCTGTAAAAACCCATGTCTTTAATGGCTGAAACAATCGTTGGATGATAACTGAATCGGGAGACAAAAAGGATTCAGTTTAAGAATGGCAAATGCAATAATCAGGAACCTGAAGATACAACGGAAACCCTTTGCAGCAAACAGATGTGGGGAACTACCAAAAAATATTTGTAAACCGGTTTAGTAGCTAATTTATAAACAGGAATTCTCTCTTCACAATGAATGACTAATGCAAAACTCAATATTCATTTTTTACAAGTCGGACTTCAGACTTCCTACCTCAACATTCGCTCCTGCCCCAACCCCATTTTAAAAAAACCGGCATGGCCCTGCTCCATGTAGTTATATCATGCCTGCCATCGGGCATTTCGAGATAATAAATATCATTGTCGCGGTTGCATCCTTTTTTTACCAGTTCTTTGATCAGATCCAAAGTATCATCAATGGAATCAATAATGCCATTGTTGTTACGATCCATTGTTTCATCCATATTACCACACTGAAAAAAGAATTTCAAACCACGATGATATTTTCCATTTCTTATCTCCTGGTGAATGATACGGTGAAGATTATCGTCATAATGTGGTTCGCTTTGATCAACACTGCGCCACCAAAACGAACCGGAAAACAAGCCTGCTTTTGAAAATTTATTAGGGTGGTTCCAAACAATATCCAATGCCATTAATGCACCTAGTGAAAAACCTGCAAATGCTTTTTCCTTAAATTTTGTTATTGCATAATTTCCACGAATAAATGGAAGCAGCTCTTTAAGAATAAATGATGAATATAAATTTGCCTTAGCGCCTCTTCCCAAGTAATCTGCCTGTGATGAAACCCCGTATTCCATTTTCCGTTGTGAACCGGTATGAATAGCCGCACAAAACAGTGGCGATATTGCATTGTGAGAATACAGTCTTTCAAGAATACAATCAAGTCCGAGCTCTTCCATATTCTGACCATCATTTACCAGCAACAGGCTTAACTCCGAAGGATCAGCTACATTTTTGGGAAGGTAAAAATCAACTATCACTTCACGTTCAAGGAATACAGATAGCAGAGATCTGCTTTCAATAAGAATAGCAGACATATTTACAGGTAGCATATTTTCAAAAATAAGCATTAGAGCCGAAAAATCTTAGTGCAGTCAGCAAGCTGGTGAAACAGTTTTATTAATTTGTTTATGTGATGCTGAAAAAATAAATTTGATAAGGCTGCGATAAAAAACATCCTGTCTGCAAACGCCTTAAATCAAAAATCACCTAAACCTCTGTTATGAAAAAAATTGGAATCCTGCATGGCAAAGAACGTTCATTCCCCGAAGCATTTGTTGCCAGGGTCAATAGCAAAAATGCGCCTGGTATTGCAGCCGAATCAGTCATAATTGATAAAGCCATGCAGGGTATGCCCACCGGTTATGCTGTAATTATTGACCGCATTTCGCAGGATGTTCCTTTTTACAGAACATGGCTGAAGAATGCGGCCGTTACAGGAACCGCGGTTATTAATAATCCTTTTTGGTGGAGCGCCGATGATAAATATTTCAACAATTGCCTGATGACTAAAGTTGATGTTCCCGTTCCAAGAACAGCTATTATTCCATCGAGAGATTTGCCGGATGATACAACCAATGAGTCATTCAGCAATCTTGCTTATCCGCTGGATTGGGATGGTATTTTCAGCTATGTAGGTTTCCCAGCTTATATGAAACCTTTTGCAGGCGGCGGATGGAAGCATGTATATAAGTTAGACAGTGCAGAAGATTTTTTTAAGAAGCATAGTGAAACAGGTCAGTTAGTGATGCTATTGCAGGAAGAAATCATTTTTGAAGAATATTATCGCTGCTATTGCATCGGTGGCAAGTACGTTCGCATTATGCCGTATGAACCCCGCAACCCGCATCATCTTCGTTATGTTGCAGATTTCTCTCCTTCTCCTGAAAGATTACAGCAAATGACTGATATAGTGCTTCGCATTAATCATTATCTCGGATATGATTTTAATACAGTAGAATTGGCTGTTCGTAATGGCGTACCTTATGCTATTGATTTTTGCAATCCGGCTCCTGATGCAGAAAGAACCAGCGTAGGCGAAGAAAATTTTGAATGGGTAGTGGAAACAGCAGCTAACTATGCCATTGAAAAAGCAATGAGTCATAATGATAACGGCGATAATCTTACCTGGGGCGATTATGTAAAAAGAAGCAGCCACAAAGCATCATTAGTATAATGTTTACTGTTTACGATAGCGACGGCGAAGAATATATAAAAGTGGAAGAACCCGATCCTTCCATCAGTTATACCTATGCAGATTATCTTCAAT
>Ga0187892_10007575_pt1 | contig 15397 bp, 16 predicted proteins | sample MA1701073metaG_FD_139345 | JGI IMG/M metagenome (GOLD analysis project Ga0187892, IMG submission 139345) | Bio-ooze microbial communities from a basaltic lava cave in the Kipuka Kanohina Cave System on the Island of Hawaii, USA - MA170107-3 metaG ... | reverse complement strand
TAGGAGGTGGATACCGATTGCAATGGTCCGGCCAGGCGCGCTGCATTGCACGTTCGACACGCCCCCTGGGGAGTTGCGACTCGTCGCTGCTGGGCACGTAACCACTGCTCGGGCCGTGGTCAGTAACGCTAAACACACTCTAGCGAGAGGCTCGCCTCGCTCCGAGTGACTCGAGCCTGCTCGAAAAGCTTACGGTATCGGAGCGCCCACGACCCTATGAAGCCGAAGGAGCCGCCGATCCAGATCGCGGATCTGAGAAGCAATCTGCTTGACGTCGTCGCTGGTGAGGTGCCTCGCGTGAGGCAGGATCTTCTGCTCGTCGGTCCTGATGTAGAGCAACTCCAGCTGCTTGGGCGTCGATGGATGCGCTCCCCAGAGCCCATGGACGATCTCGTTGCGGCGGCTGTTGAGTCTCTCGGCCGTCCTCGTCAAGACGGTCACTTCGTTCGCCACCGCCCGGTCGGTGATCCAGCGCTTGGATACGGCCCGCAGAAGGTTGATCTTGTCGACTGCGCTCATCCGGTGCGTGAGGACGCGCCCTTCCTTCGGGCCCAACTTGAGGAAATGCCACGCGAGACTCTGAAGATGCAACTCGCACAATGTCCATCTCCCGGCTGTCTCGCCGATCGCTTTGTAGTAGGCAGCCGGCAGAGATTGTGGATGCTTTAGGACGCGAGCCATGTCTGTTTCGTCTGAGGCGTGTAATCACGGCCACAACTCTCGACCGGCTCGTTATCCTACTGCTCCCGCGGCGTGATCCCCTTGCAGTCTATCGAGCTTGATGCAGGCCCCGTGTAGAGCAAGCAGCGCTCACCGTAGGGAAAGCCGGGCACGATCACCACTCGCACGCTCTCGTTCTCCGAGAGCCGGTGCTCGCGCTCCACGCGGATCGAGGCGTTCTCGGCCTTCGTCTTGTAGCTCATGTTCTGCGGCTCGGCGGAGGTCTGCTCCTTGCAGGCGGCGACCAAGACCCCGAGGGAGCAGACCGGGATCTGAATGGTCCGTTTCACTTTTGGCAACCTTCCCCTCTTGCCTTAGCCCTATCCCCGGAGCATGCTGATCGTAGCTCCGGCCGCTATAGGGAGGGGGTGTGGAGCGAGAAGCCTGCATAGGTCTCATCGTTTGTTGTCCTTGCTCTGCGCTGTGGCGTAGCAGCCACGCGCCCCCGCCGCATCCGTCGCCCACACCACGGCGACGGGCCCAATACGTTCTGCTCATCGGCGCACTGGGTGTATGCACGCTAACCACTCACGCACCAGTGCTCGCTGACGTTCCGTCAAACGATGTTGAGGCCCGGCGGCAAACCATGCCAACTGCGCCACCAGATGCGCTGTCCAGCGCTCTCACTCAATCACAATTACGCATCAGCCAAGGCAGACTGGCACAACGCACGACGAATTCAGATGGCCGGCGCATCGTCGCTGATGCACCGCTGGACCCATTCTCGCCGACGAGCGAAGAACAGCGCCCACCAGTGGGTAGGGACAACATGTTCAACGAGAAGCAGATCCGCTACTGCCACGCGCAGCTCGCCCGCATCAACGCAGTGCGGCCGCTTCTGGATCGCTACCAGGCCGACCACGTCCGGTATTTCAACGCTCAGGTCGCCGACCTCAACAGCCGCTGCGGTGACTATCGCTACATTGGCAGCGCGTTGGCGGATGCGCGGAAGTGGCTCGAAGCCAACCGCGCACGCATCGAGCAAGACGCGCGCACCGCATACAAGCGACGCTTCCCAGACGATGAGCTCATCGTCCGAGCGCCCGGTGAATCTAGTCCGGCGGAGCCCACGCAGCCGGAAGCCCCGTCAGCGAACCCCGCGATCAGCCAATCGCCTGCAGCGGCGGCGGCTGCAGGGCGGCGAGACCATGCTCCTGCAACTAGGACCCCGCAGGAGATCGCTAACCTAGCGTTTCGATCTACCGTCTTCCTCATACTTGAGGATGCGAACGGACGACCGACTGCTATTGGCAGTGGATTCTTTGTACGTGAGGGTCACGTTGCAACGAACTGGCACGTGCTGGAACACTCTTCCGCAGGACATGTAAGACTCGCGGGAGGTAAGGCCACGTATCCAATCCAAGGTCTTGTCGCCGTGAACGAACGCATCGATTTGGCAATCGTAAAGGTCGCGAGTGACATTGGAACCATCTTGCCATTGGCAGACAGTTCTTCGGTGATCGTCGGCGACACCATATTCGCCGCCGGCAATCCGCAAGGGTTAGAGGGGACGTTCTCGCAAGGGCTCATTAGTAGCGTGCGGGAGGTCGCCGGAGACAAGTACCTTCAGATCACAGCCCCTATTTCGCCCGGAAGTAGCGGTGGTCCGGTGCTCAACGGGGCGGGAGAGGTGGTGGGCATTGCAGTCGGTACGGTTAGAGGAGGGCAAAACCTGAACTTCGCAATCCCCTCGAATTACCTCCGTGCATTGATGCAGAACACCGGGGTGGTGAAGCCGCTGCGGCCTTCCACGCAAAGGCAAAAGGGGCTCGGTACCCGACGTCGTGAACACAACCTTGATGGTGTCGCGGGCGGAAGCCTTGTGTGGACGTACGAGCACTTGGAAACGGGCCAGTACAGCTTCTCGTTGAGGAACGATACGCAGCGCCACATTAGGAACGTGCGCTGCGCGGTCATATTTCTAGATCGAAGCGGGGAAGTGCTAGAGACGGATCTCATAGCGTATGACTCCTTGATCCCAGCTGGTCTAGCTCGGCGAGTCAACGACTCGGTACATCCAAGCGTCCAGCGGCTAACAACGAACGTAGAAGTCCGTGTCCTCGACTTCGACGTGGTTAACTAGCCCCGGGATAAAGAGTCGAGAAGAGAACGGGAGAGCCAACCGCCAGACTCGACCCGGAGGCAGTCGCAGCCCACGCCCAGCGGTTCACCGTCCTCGTAGAGTGCTATCGGTGACTTAAGCGGCGCACCAGCTTGGAGATCTGGACGCCGAACCACGCATCGCGCCGCATTTCTGTTCCGCATAGGGCGTGGCTGAGTCGATCGCGCGTAAGCGTCCTCAGTCCCTTGCGCCCAAGCCGAGCTTCAATCTTGCGCGTCTTGATCCAAAGCCGTTGACCGCAGCTCTGGTTCTCGATCGCATAGCCCAGCTGGTGGCAGTGACGACAGCGAAACAGGCCGTTCACGGCGTATAGCTTCGCCACCGAACGCGAACAATTTGGGCAGGCGAACCAACGCCCGCACCCCACCGAAGTGGCAGCGCTGAAACCTCAGCGACACAGGGTACTCGCGTTCCGGACCGCCGTTGAACGAGTAGAGCAGACGCAACCTGTCGCCCCACATCCGAATTCCGATGGTGGCCTCATCCGACTGGTTGAACTGCCACCGCCAACGGAAGTATCCAAGGCTTCAACAACCCCTCGCGCTTGAACTCCCGCTCGTTTCTCTTCGGGCTGACGCAGGGCCTTGACCATTGCGGTAACGTTGCGGTCCTTGGCGAGCCGGCTGCCAGCCTCCCCGGACCGTACGGCACGCTCGGGTCGAGCGGGTTCTTCCCGAGGTTGCTCGCCGCGATCTCCCGCGTCAGCCGGCCCTCTTCCGCGGCCGCCTCGTCCCTCACCCGGTTCAGCACGCTCTCCAGCTTTCCGCAGGCCTTCAGGCGCTTCAACTCCTTCGGGTTGTGCTCCGAGAGCAGGTCCAGATACATCTGCCGGTAGTTCGCCATGGGGGATCTCCGGTTCCATTGTAGTCGCCCGTTCCGCTGGCCGCTGCTCTGGCATGCCTGTGGTTCTGTCCAGGAGGCCGCTGGAGCCGTTCGCTGGGCGGAGAGGGGAAACCTACACAGCCGTTCGGGTCGTCGGCGTGGCAGGGCTAAGCGAAGGTGAGATGATGATGGCCCTGCAATCCAGCCATCAAGCTCGGCGAGTTTGGTTAGATGCTGTTCCTTCGTGCAGACGGCGACCTCAGCAAACCGCTTCACCAGTTCGTCGATACGTGGGGAAACCGTGGGGTGCGCGGTATGTCCTAGGCTTGCGCAGGCCGGCTATGGTTAGGGCGACGTTAGGGTTCTTCATCCCCTCATCAGGCAGCAGGCACCCTTGCAGTAACCTTGCGGTCCTTAGCCAACGAGCGTCGGCCGCTCAGACTGTGAGCAAAGCCTGAATCCTGAGGGAAACCTGAGGGTGCCGTTACCCGCCAGGGGGAAAGCTGGACTTCCTATAACGTTGCCTGAATTCCTCAGGGAAACCTCAGGGTTGCTTGGTCCAGCCGGGTGGCCTCTTAATGGGATAGCCGCTGCGCTCACGCGAGCGCACCCAAGCGGTGCTGCTGGGTACCACCTGGGGTTGCTATAACGTTGCTATGGTTGCGATTCCCCAACGGTAGCCCGCCTTTTTTGGGTGTGCGAATTGTGCGGGTCCGACCTATATCCCACGGCGGGATACATGCGAGGAACGCTCCACCGAGACCTCAGGACAGTTGGTCGATCAGATAGTTGATCATGTGCGACACACCGCAGTCAGCCAGCACCCAGGGTAGAGCGGCAGCAACCATGTGTGCCCTTGCCGACGACGGCAGCTCTCGTACCCCGCGCTCCCACTCACCGACACGCGACAAGCTGTGATGGGCGCCGGTGGCGTGGTTGAGCCGCGCCACTGCTTCGGTCTTCGAACGCCCCGATTGCCGCTCGGCGTCGAGCCAGGATTGAATCAGACTCACTCGGGGGCCCAGAGCCGATCGCGCTTGCGGATCGACTCGATGATGGGGATCTGTTCGTTGAACAAGCGGTCGATCAGGCCCTGCTGGCGCTTTTCATCCTCCTTGCGGCCCTGCGCCCGGGATTCGTCGCGCAGCCGCTTGAGCGCCCGGATACGAGTTTCGAGGTTCTGCGCCCGGTCTCTCTCCGGGTCTTTCGGCGCTTCCCGGCGGCGTTTCTGTTCCCGCATCAGCGCCCCGTGTTCCTGCTGCAAGTTCCTCATCTGTTTCCAGAGCCGATCGGCCTCTCCCTTGTTGCCCTTGTTGAGCGCCTTCTTCCGGCGAGCGATCGTCTGCTCCAGTTGCGATGCGACCTGCTTGATCCGCTGGGGGAGTCCCTCCTTGGTGTAGGAAGCGGCTTCCGTGTCGAAACGGGCTTCGCCAGCAGGCGGCTTCCACGTCATGCTCGCCTGCGGCGTACCTCTGCGTGGCTCGACTCCTTCGTTCTTGGCCTGCGCGATTTCGACCTGCTCAGCCAGTTCCTTGTATTGGCGCTCTTCCTCGGTGATCTGTCGTCCGAGGTCATCAAGCTGCCGACGCGCTTCGCTCAGCTCATCGCGGCCCTTGCGCGCGTCTTCGTTGCGCAGGAGTGGCTTGCCAGCATCCCCGGGTGGCGGCTTCGGCTTGCGCGGTGGTGCGGGCGTAGGTTTCCGTGGCTCTGGCGGCCGCGAGAACGGGGTGAGCGGCTCGGTGGTCACGGACCCGCGGCCTTCCGGCTGTCGGACGAGCGGCTCGACCGGCTCCGCGGTGATCGAATCCCGGCCGTACTCCGGCTCTGCTGTCGTGGAGGCGATGCCGTACTCGGGCTCGGCGGTTACCGAGCCGCGGTATACCGGCTCGGGTTGGGCTTGCACGCGCTCAAGGACGCTCCGGGGCCGTGCGCGTGACGCTCCATATCCGGGGGTCGGCGGAACAACCTCGGCCGTGGGCTTGGCGTTGATCGCTTCCAGGACGCCGCCTGCTACTGTGGGTGCGGGCACGCTGGCTGGGGCGGCCGGATCCACTCGCTCGCCGCGCTTCAGTTGCTCGATCTCGGACGGGGTAAAGTATTGCTTGACTGCCGGGTTGGTCTCGATGCGCGTCGAGCGCGCCCGGCCCGGGATCCGGTTCAGCTCCGCGATGATCGCCCGGCGTTGCGCATGGCGCTGCGACTGGGCGAGGAAAGCCTCGCGCAGCTGCGCTGGGGTGCGGCCGCGGGTGGCCATCTCCGCCTCGACCTCGGACAGGCGCTGGCTCCTCTGCTGACCGCCGAAGGTCGCCGCCGTGCGCTCGTTCTGTCGTTCAGTTTCAAGCTCCAAGAAAAGCTCCGCGTCGCTCATCGTGCTGTAGCGGTTGGCCATCGCGGGCTGCGTGCTGACGTCGGGCAGCGCAGTTCCAGATGGAGCGGCAGCCTGCGGGATGGGCCGCACCTGCGCACCGCTGACGGGAGCCTGCAGGTCCGGCACCTTTGGGTCCGGGACGAACGTCGGGTTGCCGTCTGGCCCAACCTGCACGGTTCCCCGAACGCCTTCGTAGGTGCCGCGGGTGCCCGGAGCAGGCGTCCCCTGGCGCATGTTCGCATCGGCGGTGAAGTGGTTACGGATGCCCTGGACCGTGAGGGCGAGACGCTCCGACAGGATCTCGTCCCTACGCTGCTCGATCCATTTCTTGCGCGTCATGCCGGGCCCGAGCTCTCCGGAGCTTGCCCACCATTCGAACTTCTCCTTCGCCTCCAGCGTAGCCCGGTTGAACGCATCTTCGGGGGTGACCATGTACTGCTGCGCGATGCGCCCGAAGATCGTTGCCACCTCGTAGGGGGTGTATTGACTCCCGATTTCGCGAACGACCTGGTGCCCCAGTTGGCGAAGCGTCCCTGCGGCTAGCGCCCCGTAGGGCGGGGGCGTACTCACCCCGTCGTCGGTCATCCCCCCGGTCAAGGGCAGCAGCGCCTTGTCGAACTCGCGCAGGTATTGCATGTCGACCTTGAGGTCGCCGGCCGCTCCGGTCGGCCTGTGCGGTTTCATCAACGCAACGCCGCCACGGCCCGTCAGAGGCGTGGCCTCGGTGCCAAACTTCGGCACGGCGTGGTAGCCCTTGGTGGTTTCCAGAACCGCGCCCATGGCCTTGGGGACCTTCGCGAGGGCGGAGCGCAGATCGCCACCGTTGCTTTCCATCTCGAGCGCAAACACCGACTTCTGCTCGCCCTGCAGACCGTAGGTCTCGGCCAGTACACCCCATTGCGAGAGCCGTTTGAGCTTGCCCAAGTCGGCTTCAAGTTGAGCCGGGATGTCCAGGCCGTTATCCCTGCCCTGCTTCACGAGTGCCCGTATGGTCGGCTCGTCCTTCGAGTCGGCAATGGCACGCATGAATGAGTCTTCGAGCTTGATGCGCCGCTCTTTCTCGGTGTCGGAGATCTTCTCGACAGCGAAGATCGACTCGAGCGCCGTGCGCCCCTGCCCCTCGCCGGCCAAACGCTCGGCATACGTCATCAGCGCCCGCTGCGCCGGCGTGCGGTCGCCAGATAGGCTGCTCTGATAGCTGCGGAACGCCTGTACGCCAGCCTCGTCCGCAGCCATCTGCCGCGCCTCTTCCTCGTTCGAGCGGCGCAGCCCCTGGATCGTGGCCTGCTCCTGGAGCATCGCCCCGAGTTCGGCCGTTTCGATCGCGCGCTGCTGCCGACGGCGCGTGGTCTCGCGCTCGTAGCCTTCTGTCACAGGGTTGGTGGTGATGTACTCAAGTGTCACGGGCCGACTCCTACAAAGTGAATTGGATTGCACGCCTTGCGGGTCTGCGCCGAGGTTCGTGCGCCCGCCGCGCGTGGCAACTCTGCGGTGCCCGCCTGAACTGGGTCCAGGCCTTAGCTGTCGGGGCTGCGGCGTCGGTGGCCATCTCCTGGCCGCGGTGCGGTGCTTCCAGCATTGCGAGTGCTTCGAAGAAGCCCATTTCAACCCCCCGTTCAGTCTGCCGCCGCGTGCTCGCCCGCGCCGGTGGCCTCCTCAGCCTGGCGTCGCTTCTTGTCCACCATGTACGCAGACAAACACTTGTCCACGACGATGCTCAAGCCCCGTACCTCCTGACCGTCCCTGCCTGTCCACTGGCTGAGCTTTGCCCTTCCGGTGACCGCGAGGGTCTCACCCTTGCCGTGCGCCAGTAGCGCTTCCACGGCCGCCGTGTTGAAGGCGATCAGAGACGTCAGGACCGGCTCGCCATCCTCGCAGGGCACCCGCAGCAGCGCCGTCGCATACGGCTTGCCGGCCGAGGTCTTGCGCGATACCGGATCGGAGGTCAGGGTGCCGGTAGCCAGCACGCTAAGCACGTTGCGCCTCCCGGTTTGACTGCTCCGTCTTGATCTCCTGGGCGATGACAGCAAAGCAGCGCATCGCTGACTCCAGGTCTGCTCGCGCGCATTCCTTCATGAGCGCAATCTCATCCGGAGGGCATTCGTAGTGCGCGACCACCAGATCGAAGTCCCCTGCGAACCGGCGTGGCACCTGCATCGTCAGAACTCCACCAACTCACCCGTTGTCGGATCGCGCACGTTCCTTGGGCGTTCCGCAAGCAATCGCCGCGGGCGTCCTTCCCGAGAATCCAGGAACTGCATGGCTGGGCGATCGAACCACAGATGGATCAACCCTTCCCATTCACCGTTTCGCTGCTTGTCCACGTACAACACTCCATCCGGCGCCTCGGCGTCGGCCTTGCCGGCCTCCTTTCGCTTGTTGCGCCAGCACGAGAAGACGTTGTCCGCGAGATCGGTGATGGCACCCGTCCCCTTGACGTCGAGCTTCCCCGGCGCCTGGCTCTCGTCGGCGCCCTTGCGGGCGTGGGCGACGAGGTGGACGTGCGCCTCCGTCTCGTTCTTGAAGTCGCACAGGGCCTCAACGAGCGCCTTCTGCGCGATGTAGTCGTCCTCCGCGAGGCCGCACTTCATGAGGCTGTCGATCACGACTTGGCTCACCCCGTAGCGCCTCCACGCGTATCGGATCACGCCAAGCAGCTGGTCGACTTTACCGGTGCCGGTCACGTCGAAGACCCAGACTCGCTCGCCGATCCAGCCCATGGCGGTACGCACCTCCGCGATCGGTGGTTCCGCGCAGGCGAGCAGTTGCCGGGTCATGCGGTAGAGCGTCTTCCGCGGCTTGATCTCCAGACTGGCGATCAGCACGCGCTCGCCCTGGTCGGCGGCGTGGAGCATGATCTGCCCGAGCATCTGGCTCTTCCCGTGACCGTTGATGCCGGTCCAAATCGACAACTCGGCCGGTCGCAGCATCACCTGACGGCCCACCTTGGACCATGGGAGAAACACGCCCAGCGCCGCATCGTCCGGCGGGTAGAACTCGCGAACGACCTCATCGGTGAAGTCCGATGCGCGCCGCAGTGTCTCAGGGTCCCGCACCTCGGCCTGGGCGAAACACAACGCCACGTCCTCGCGCGAGATCCCGTCGATCAGGCAGTCGTTGGCGTCCTTGCGCGGCAAAGTGACCACCTTGCAGCGCTCGGGCCCGAGGCGCTCGAGTAGTAGATTCGTGCCTTCCCTGCCGGCATCGTCCGTGTCGAGGCAGAGGAGGATTTCCGAGAATCGCTCAAGGTGGGGGTACTCCACATCGACCCACGCCAGGTTCTTTACGCCAGAGAAAACCGACAGCGCCGGGAAGCCGTAGTCCCACAGCGCCAACGCGTCGAGCTCGCCCTCGCAGATCACCACCCTCCGGGCGTCCTCCGGGATCGCCTGCCATCCGAAGAGGCATGGAGCCGCGCCCTTCGCGGTGCGCATGTCCCGCTTGTCGGCGATCGCGCGCGTCTTGTGGTTGATCAGCTCCCCGTCACGCAGGAAGGGGAACACCACGTGCGTGTCCGCAGGATTGGCGCCCACGTGGTAGGCGGCAATGGCCGCAGCGCTCAGCCGGCGGGTCTGCGTGAGCCACTGCAGGACCGCCAGCTTGGGCTTGCTCACCTTGGGTCTGGCCGGAGACAAGTACCGCGCGGCGTGCGGCTCCAGCCGCGGCTCGCGCACGCCCACGTAGTCCTTCGCCTCACGGATGGCGTCGGGCAGCGAGATGCCGCGAACCAAGCGCCATAAGTCGAGCAGGTCACCGCCCTTGCCGTCGTCGGCGAAGTCCTTCCACAGACCAGCCTTGCTCCCGGTCAGATGAACCCGCAGCGAATCGCCGGCTTGGCCTCCAACTGACCCGCAGCACCATTCCGCGCCGGCACGCTTGCCGTTGGGCAGCAAGTACTCCGCAACGCGCTCGGCCTCGCGCGCCAGACGGTCGGCGAGTTCCTTGGCGTTCACTAGCCGAAGCCCGCGCGCGTGGGAATGCCTTGCAACTCCGGGCCCGCGGGCCGGACTACGCGCGGCTCAGGCGGAGCAAACGCCTCGAGGAAGTGCTTCTCGGGTCCGAAGAACGTCATGGCTTGCTTGACGTACTGCGTTCCCTCGTTGCCCACAGCACGAATGTAGGCGGCGTATCTGCGCACACCGGCAAGCATCGTCTCCTCGGAGTGCCCCTCTCTCAGCCTGGCATTCCAGGCCTTCATCGCGGATGCCTTGGGGTTGCCTCCTGCACGCTTCGGGTACTCCCTCCATGCGACCTCGAAGGCTTCTGGGCCTTCGGAAGCCCTGACGATCGAGGCACGAAGCGTCGGTGAGGGGTTTACTGCTCCTGCTCCTGCTCCTGCTCCTGCTCCTGATTCGGCATAGTCTTCCGGTAAGGCTTTCGCAAAGGCTTCCGGTAAGGCTTTCGCAAAGGCTTCACCTAAGCCTTCCGCGAAGGCTTTAGATCGAGCAATGACGCGGGTCTTAAGGGAGCACTCGGGCAGCAGATCGAGCGCATCAGCCCACGATTTCACGACGTTCGGGGACTCCGGTTTGTTGTACTTGAGGAAGTTCGGCAGCACCACCAAACACGCCCTTTCGTCATGCTCTGCCATACCCTTCGCCAAGGCTTCCTGGAAGGCTTCCCGAAAGGCTTCCGCCGTCCAACCCTTCTCCGCTGCGAGGCCCGGGATGGTGGCCCGCATGGCACCCAACATGGTGAGGTGGGGATGCGTGAGCAGCATGAGGAACAGGAACTGCGCTTTGTCAGACAGCTCGCGGAACTTCGCGTCCGACCAGATCCTGGGATCGATCTTGCGAAAGCGCGCCATGTCAGGCCTTCTCGAGCAGCTGACGTGCGAGTTCACGGGACTGCGGGGACAACCAGTAGCGTTTGCAGCGCACAGGCAGCCCTCGATATCCCGGAATTTCCTCCTCCAGCCTGAGGATCACGAGGCCGCGCTTCTCCAGCGCACTGATGGTGCTGTTCAGGCACGAATCCGAGTGCCTGCGGTACGCTTCAAAGCGATTCAACGCCTCGCCGTCGAGCAGCACCTTCAGGATGCGGTCGATCTTCCGCGGGGCTTTGACGGAGGCGCAAGTAGCGCTATAGTCAGCGGCGGCAACTTTTCGATTCGCGGGCGCCACGTTCTTCGACGTGGACGCCCGTATTCTTCTCGGGGGTTCGAAGAGGTCAAAGTTCACGCTGCCTCCTCGACCTCGCTCGTGCTGCTAACCTGCTGTTGGCTCTCCAGCCACTCCAGAACGGCCGACTTGCGATAGATGACGCTACGCCCGGCCTTGATGTACCGCGGCCCGCCACCCTCCCACCGCTTGCGCTCACACCACGACTCCGACTTGCAAAGCGCAGCGGCAACGGTTCGCTGCCGGAAGACTGCTTCTGCGGGTGCCGCCCAGAACTGGCGCACCAGATCGTCGACTGTCGCCCGGAAGTGGTGAACCAGATCGTCAGGCGGAGACGGGCGAACAACGGAAGGCGAGGGCCGCAGGACTTGCGTGGCGGCGTGCGCTGATGTCGGAACTGCTGGTTCCATAGTTTGTTCTCCGACGTTGGAAACTATCGGAGCTACTCTATGGCTGCTCGCGTTGCAGATACAGGGCCAAATTACGTCGAGTTTTCCTGTTCGTCCCGCAATTTGCGTCGAGCCCGCGATAGCTTGAACTTAGCGCTGTCCACCCAAGCCTTACGCTTGTAGCTGTTCCAGCTTGGGTGTTCCTGTCGTGCTATGAGATCCAAGGCGCACACGTCAGTCGTCGCTTTCCCCGTCTGCTTGGTGGTCAGTTTTTTGGTTCTATCGACGATCAGAACGAAGATTCTGCACCGCTCGGGAGTCCACCGCCGCCGTGCTGGAGTGCCCGCTGCTGGCCGCCGTGCTGGCCCGCCTGGTGTACCTGGTATTCCCGGCGGTGCGTGTATGAGCGAAAGCACTTTCCTCGGACGCCCGGGTCGCTTCTTTCTGGTCACTCGAAACGTGAGTTCCTGCCGGTAGAGCCAGACCAGTCGTATGCACTCCTCGGCAGCCAACTCCCACCGCACCGCTTGATCGGCGCAACGTTCGGCTGCTTCACGCCACTGTCCTTTACTCCATTGGTCTCGCGGATGACCAAATGACTTCTCCAACGCTGTAAGCGGATCATGGGGGACCGTAGTACCCACTGAAAGCTTGCGAAGTGGAGCCTCTCGTTTACGCCGACCCTTGGACCTGGGCATTCCGGTTCCTACCGAAAGTCGGGCTGCTCGGCCCAAACAGCATCCGGTACTCCAGGCGACGCATGTGGAACTTCTTGCATTGGCACGGCGAGCTGTCGTTACAGCCTCCGCTCGGGGAATGGGATTACGTTCCCGACACCCCTCTGAGACTGCCACTCAGCTGCTACGGGCTTCAGCCTCGCTGCCTGGCGACGCGTACAGACGCGCGCGTTCTCGATCACGCTGAGCATCTCAGCGCGCAGTGCGACCAGCCGTTGGTAGGACTGCGCGTCAAGCCATTCGCCGACTTCTCCGGTCCTGCGTCGCTGATCTGCTCCGCAAGCGGTGTCCAGAACCAGCCCCAACCAGATTGGCGCCGCGCTCAAGAGCCGGCCCTTGATGTCGGCGAAGTCCGCTGCAGGCTGGCGACGCTGACGCCGTCGCTCAACCGATTCTTTACTCTCCACCTCGAAAAGTACCAACCCATCCGGCTGAGGTCTGGTCTCCCACCGCCCGCCGTATGGCGTAGACCCGTGCCTGCAATTGCCCCACCGGCGCCGCGGTGTACTGCTACCCGGACGGTACTTTTCCAACATGACGCCTGCGCCGATAAGGGCCTTGAGCGCGCCGTGGTACGCAAGGTCGCATCCATAGTCGTTCTCCGACACCTCGTACTGGACCTCTTCCACTCCCGGGGACATCTCCCGCACGCTGGCCGGTGCCCAGACCGACTGCTGCAACTTGAAGCAATCGTCGGCCACGATCTGCACATTCGCGGAGAGACCACACAGGTGACGGAGCAACGAACTCCGCTTCGTCGGAAAGCGAAACGTCTTCGGGAGCATGCCTGTTGCGCGGAAGGACGACGACGACCCGCACCAGCTGATGATGATCTCTTCGCCGTTGTTGATCGCGGCTGTCGTCAGTCCCGCACGCTCGGCAATCCTGTTCCAGTTGCGAACGTACCGTGGAATGAGCTGCGGTCCTTGAGGGAGTCCGGAGGCCTTGGTGCCCATCATTGGCGCACCCCCGCGTTCTCACAGCGGCCCAGCTCGCGATTCGCTTTCGTGCCGCCTTGGTTGATAAGCGCGTCGACTTGGTCTATGGCTTCCGCAGCGGCGATCAGCACCGCAGCAGGGGTCTTTCGGCGAAGCTCAGGGAGATGGACGCCTTCTAGATGAACCCGGACGATATCGATGAGAGAGACCGCCCGCTCGAGCGCAATGTTGATCTCATCGACCTCGTCGCCTGACAGCACTCTGCATGCGTCGGTGAGCGCGATCGGATCTGCCTGAGAAGGCATCCGATCGGTTCTCGACGAGGCCATCCACTTACGAATCAGATCGGCTTCGGTAAAATCGTTTGCAGCCATGATGCGAACCTCCTCTGTAGGTTTGCGTTGTGGTCAGGGGTCGGGCGGTCTAATCCACCGCCCGGCCCCGCTTTGCGCCGTTTAACCCTCGCCCGCGGCGCTGCGGGTATCACTCCATACGGCTACCTCGCGGCAATCCGACAGCGCCACCGTAGCCACTTCGCCGCTATCGATGAACTCGACGTTTGCCGTCGAGGCATCGGCCTCGATCACGCGCACGCGTTCATCGCGCGGCCCCCAAGCAAGCACCCGTCCGACTCCGGCGGCGCTCATGCGCCCCCCCGCGTGCCGCGACGTTCGTCCAGCTTCGACACCGCAGCCGAGGGCTTTACGCCCGCGGCGCTCAGAATGAAGCTCTCCAGCTTCTCGATCGCGGGGCGCACGCGCTCCACATCGGCGACAACGTAGTGCCGTCCGAGCACGTCGTCGCTGCGCGCTTTGTGGCCCATCAGGCGCCGCGCGGCGTACACGGACACATCGAGACCCTCGAGGAAGGTGGCGAAGCTGCGGCGCAGGTCGTGGAGCGTGTGCTTGACCGCTGAAGTGCGAACGACCTCGGCGAGCGCCTTGCGCGGCTCGACGAGGTGGCGCTTCGGATCCAGTGCAGACCAGAACACCCACGGCGACTGCTCGGGCCTGGCCTCGAGTCTGCGCCGCATAATCTCCTCGACGTAGGGCCCCACCGGCAGGGTCTTGGGCTCCTTGTTCTTGGTCTCCAGGAAGGTCACGGTCCGCGCCTTCAGGTCGACATGCTCAGCCCTGAGCTTGGCGGCCTCAGTCCGTCGCAGGCCAAGGAGCAGCAGCAAGAGGAAGTAGTCCCGGAACGTCTCGCGGTCTTGGCTCGAATCGTCGTTGCGCAGCGCGAGGACGGCGCCGAACCAAGCGGCCAGCTCGTGCGCCTTGATCACGTTCTGCCGCGGCGCCTCGCGGAACCACTGGCGCTTGCGCCCCAGGGTGCTGACCGGGTTCTCGATGCTGAGCTGGTACTGCTCCTTGGCAAGCGACAGGAGACTGCGCAGAAACCGCATGGCGCCGTTCGCCTGCGCTCCGCCATGCTTCTGCGCGATCTCAAGATGCCGCTTCGACACCATTCCCGGGCTGATCTCGTTGACCGGGCGGTTGTGCCAAGGCTTGAAGTAGACCTTGTAGTAACGCTCGTAGTCGTAGAGGGTGCGCGGGGCGAGGGTGCGGACCTCCTTGAACGCCTTGAAGGCCGCCTCCAGCGTCTCGGCCGGCCTGGGGTCGATGCCGCGCTCCATGTCCTGCAGGGCTTTGCGGGCGTCCTTGCGGGCGACCGCCGGTGTCATCCTGGGGTAGGTTCCCAGGGTCACGCGCCTGGTGCTGCGGTTGACCTTGGCCTCGGCGATGAAGGCCTTGGTCTTGGTGCCGACCCGCAGACCAAAGCCGGGCAGCTCCGTGTCCCAGATGAGGATCTGCCCGGCCGCCGGGGCGGCGAGCCTGGCCACGTAGAGCTTGGTAAGCTTGTGCTTTGGCACGGGGCGTTTGGGGTCGGCGGTTGTCCTACTAGAGGCGCCAATTCCGGTTCGAAGGCCGGCTAGTAGGCGATTAGTAGGAAAGCGGTTTCAAACTCGGTCAGGCCATCGAATGCTCCTTAAGCTTCATTGTAGAGGGAAAACAACAGTCCTTCAAACTTAGTAGGATTCGCTAAAGGCCCCGATTTAGAACTTGTAATGCGAAGGTCGGGGGTTCGACTCCTCTATCCGGCACCAGCCGCTTAGGACACTCGCCATGTTGATTCGTGCACGCATCATCCCGTTCGTCCTGGCCTTCGCCGCGGTCTGTGCGG
>Ga0187892_10007574_pt1 | contig 15400 bp, 15 predicted proteins | sample MA1701073metaG_FD_139345 | JGI IMG/M metagenome (GOLD analysis project Ga0187892, IMG submission 139345) | Bio-ooze microbial communities from a basaltic lava cave in the Kipuka Kanohina Cave System on the Island of Hawaii, USA - MA170107-3 metaG ... | reverse complement strand
TGGATAACAGTTGGCGCCAGAAAGGAAAATGTGGGAAAGGAAAATAAATCCCTGATTCCACTCCTATTTTCCTTTCCCACATTTTCCTTTCTGGCGCTGGCTCGTGAGACCAATCGTTATCTGAAATATGAAACTTGCCCGAGATTGTCAGTAAAGGCTGCAAGATCAGCCGTGAAGCGCTCAGGCTCCTCATCTCCACGTTGTCGAACCCGGCTTCGGCCAGCAGTTCCAGCGCTTTCTCTTCACCCCAGGCTGCGCCCAAACCTTCGCCGCCGAGCGCCAACGAAACGGTCATGCAGTGCAGGCACGAGACGGTGTAGGTGAACGTCCCCAGCGGATGATCGAGATTCTTGTGCACGTGGCTCGACGCGCGGATGTCCTGCATCAGAAAGACTCCGCCGGGCCGTAACGCAATGGCAATCGCCTTCAGGACTTTGCGTGGCGCGGCTTGATCGTGAATCGCGTCGAAGGCCGTGATCAGGTCGTAACGCGCGGGATCATTGATCTCGGCTGCGTCCTGCGCCTCGAAGCGGATATTGGCGAGTCCCTGCCGCGCAGCTTCCGCTCTCGCAGCCACGATCGCCTCCTCCGAAAAGTCGTAGCCGGTGAAGTGGCTCTTTGGAAAAGTTCTGGCCATCAGGATGAGCGCGCGCCCGCGCCCACAGCCGGCATCCATCACTTCAATGCCTTCGCGCAACTCTTCGATCAATCCCGGCGCGAGCGGCAGGATGGCGTCAATCAAGCCAGCGACAACTGTTTGATTACTCTCTTCAGCCATCACTTCGTGGAATCGTGGGTATGACGAATAGGGCACGCCGCCGCCGTTGCGGAAAGCTTCGACGATCTCGTTCTCCACCGAACCGAGCAACGGGAGAAATTGCGAGGTCGCGGCGAGGTTGTTCGGCGACGCAGCCCGCGTCAGAAACGCGGCGTGTTCGCGCGGGAGGAAATAGGTCTGGCGCCCCGGATCGTAATCAACGATCCGCGCCGTGACCATTGCGCCGAGCCATTCGCGGACGTAGCGTTCATTCAACCCGGCGGCCTTCGCAATGCGATCGCTCGTCGCGGGCGGCAAATCAGCCATCGCGTCGAACAACTCGGTGCGGTGGCCGACGCTGACCATCAGCGCTGCCGCCGCTTTATTCAAAGCGTCGAGCATTTGATCGGCGAAGGCCTGAGCTTGGGTTTCGTTGATGGTTTTTACTGCTTGTTGAGTCATGTTCTTCTCCTTTTGAAAGTTGATGTTGCGAATCAGTACCGCGAGCGGTAGCGAGCGCCGCTCTATCAGCAAGCCACGCTCGCTACCGCTCGCGGTACTGATTCAAAGATCGCTTGGCGTGCAAATCGCCTCGGCCAAACCGGGAACGAGCGGCAGGATCGAATCAACCAGCGCGGGGGCTACGCGCGTGTCGCTCTCTCCGGCCAGCGCCTCCCGAAAGCGCGGATGCGACGAGTACGGCGGCGCGCCGCCTTTCAGGAAACATTCGACGACCTGATCCTCCACTGCGCCGACGAGCGAGATGAACTGCATGGTCGAAGCGACGTTGACTGGCGCGGCGGCGCGCGTCAGCGACGCCGCGTGCTCCGACGGCAAATAGTAAGTCTCGTTCGCCGGGTAATATTCGACGATGCCGCCCGCGGCCATCGCGCCGAGCCATTCGCGCACGTAACGTTCGTCGAGCCGCGTCGCCTGCGCGATCTGCTCGCTCGTCGCCGGATGAATCCTGGCCATTACGTCGAACAATTTCACTCGATGGCCGACGCCGATCATCAACGCCAGCGCGGCGGAGTTGAGCGTCTCGAGCATTCGATCAGCGAATTCGTCCGCCTGCGGATCGTTGAATTCTTCCGCTTTGGCGCGGGCGAGCCTTTGAGTTATTGATATTTCGCCTGAGTTCGTGTTTGCCACAATTTCACTACCTGGCCGTTGTCAGCCATGACCGCTCTTTTTCATTTTTCCCCCTCCTTCATCCTGACGCGGCTTCGGTGTCCGCGTTTGTTCACCTGCCGGCTTGCTATGAAATCCGCGAGACGACGCGCGCGTCGTGGTTTTGCCGATCGACGCGCCGGACATTGCCTGAATGACGCAGTGAAAGTCTTGAAACCAGCCTTCAAATTGTTCTCAAACAGTTTTCAAATCGGTTATGTCGCAAGAAACAAAGCGTTTTTACGAGTTCGACCGTTTTCGGATTGACCTGACCGAACGCGCGCGCTTGCGCCAAGGCGAGATGGCGCCGCTGACTCAAAAGGCCTTTGAAGTCTTGTTGGCGCTTATTAAGCGGCGCGGACGCATCGTCAGCAAAGAAGAATTGATGGGAAAAGTCTGGCCGGACACCTTTGTCGAAGAGAGCAATCTGGCGCAAAACATCTACACGTTGAGGCAAGTTTCATCTCGATCCAAAAATAGATGACACTTTGAAGGCAAGGGAATGACTGCAAGGGAATGACTGCTCCGGTCAATCGTCTTCATTCCTTTGCCTTGATTCCCCTGCTTGATGGCGCCAACTGTTATCTGGCCTGTGAAACTTGCCCACGTTGAGAAAAACTCTGGGCCAGGGGCCGGATGGCTTGGGTATATCGTGGCGGTTCCGCGGCGCGGCTATCGTTTCGTGGTGGCAGGCATTAGCTTCGGCTTCGGTTGGTCGCGCGACGGCGATTTTTTGGCTTATGGGCGTGGACTGTGGGCAAGGGACGTCGCGCTGATCCGGGATTTCAGGTAAACCATATCATCACGCCGACAGTTCACTGCCTGACTCCGGACGCTCTTCGGCTTCCCTCGTGTCAGCGTGCAGCGCCTCCTCGATGATCCGTTTGGTCTGTTCATCGAAATAATCGCTCAAAATCTTCTGCAATTGCTGAAATTCCGGCCAGAGCGTTTCGTCCACAAAGCGCGAAGAGACTCTGGCCATTATCGTTGTTTGCTTCTGCCCGTAGTACCGGTACGGTTCGATACCGTAACGGCGGAGCAAAGCCCTCAGCAATTGACGTGACCAGTGGTCGTGAACGCTGAACCTGTATTCGATGGGCGGGTCTTCACGCTCGACCTGTTTGAGCCGGTCAAGAATGCGTTCGCGCGCCCGCTCGGCAGCGACTTTCTCGCCCTCCGTTCCGGGACGCGCGAACACGGCTTCGATCAACCGCAACTTCTCGATCAGCTTCTGCTCTTCAGTCAAGGCTCAACCTCCACTCAGCGCTTGCAGGATATAAACCTCATCCGAATCTTTGAGCGCCGTCTCCAATCCCCACACCTGCTCGCCGTTGACGAAGATTTTCATGTGCGGACGGATCGCATCCTGCTCATCAATCATCCGAAAGCGAATGCCGGGATATTGCCGGTTAAGATCATCAAGCATCTCGGCGATTGACAAGCCATTCGCTTCGACATCGTTCTGCTGGTTCGTGTACGACAGCAACGGGCTTGGGATATGCACTTTCATATTTCAAATTTCAGCGGCTTCGACCGCGTAAATGTGCGGCAGGTGACGGACGATGCAACTCCATTTCTCGCCTTCCTTCACGCTCGCCCAGATTTCACCACAAGTCGTCCCAAAATAGATTCCGACAGGATCGCGCGCGTCAGCAGTCATCGCTTGGCGAAACACGGTCATCCACGCCTGCTCTTTTGGCAACCCTTCATCCTGCCGCTTCCACGTTTTGCCGGCGTTGCGGGTGGCGTAAACGGCTGGCTTGCCTCCGGGAGCGGTGCGGGGCCAGACCTGCGTCCCGTCCATCGGGAAGACCCAGGCCGTATCGGGATTACGCGGATGCAGCACCATCGGGAAGCCGATGTCGCCAACCGACTTCGGCATCTTCTCGCCGATCCGATCCCAGCGAGCTTCGCCGTTAGCGGCGCGCCGATCCATTCGATAGATGCCGCAATGGTTCTGCTGATAGAGAATGTCCGGCGCCAGCGGATGCATTCGCAGGCAATGCGGATCCTGGCCGAACTCAGGATATTTTTCGGGCGAGCCGTCGGAAAGGCAGCCAGCGTTGAGCGGCTTCCAATCAGCGCCTTTGTCCGTGCTCTCGAACACGCCGCCGCTCGACATCCCGATGTAGATATGATTCGGATCGCGGGGATCAACGATGATCGAATGCATCTTCGGCCCATCAGGAGTGCCGTCCTGCTCGCCGCCAGTCCACGCTTCACGCATCGGATGATCGTTGAAACCTGTGACCGACTCCCAATTTTCTCCGCCGTCTTCCGAACGGAAAAGCCCTTGCGGCGACGTTCCCGCATACCACACCTTAGGGTCGCTCGCGTGTCCGGGCGTCAACCAGAAGACGTGGTCAACCACGCGCCCTTTCTGTCCTTCGGGAGCCTTGGCGAACGCCGGCGGCCTCGACGCCTCCTTCCAAGTCTTTCCACGATCGGTCGAACGGAACACGGTCGGCCCCAGATGGCCAGTTTTGGCGGCCATCAGCATCGTGCGCTGGTCGCGTGGATCGAGCACGAGGTGATGCACGATGTTGCCGAGAAAGATCGGGCCTTTGATTCCCCATTGGCGGCGCTTGTGGTCGGAATTGAGTATGAATGCGCCTTTCTTGGTGGCGACGAGTAAAACGACTGAATCCGTTTTTGCCTTCGCCGGCGCAGTCTTTTTCTTTGCGGACGATTTCATGCTTAAGGCCTCCTTCTGTGTTTTCAGTTTTCTTGCGATTTTAGACGCGCGCGAACGGCGCGCGTAATCTACACGCGCCCAGCCATCTTGGCCATCCACCAGCGCAGCCCAACGAACAGGAAGCGCCAGTCGCGGAAAAATTCCGGCGGCTTCCCTTCAAACCAGTGGCCGATGAATTGAAGCGCCCATCCGATCACGAACATCGCCACCGGAACCAGCCACAATCCCCGCGTGAAGAACGCCGCCACGAACAATGGCAGCGAAACGGCGATCAACGGGATGCCGATGGTATGGCACAACCGGTTGATCGGATGCTGATGACTTTGCGCGTATTGTGCGATCCATTCGTCCCAGGTTTTCCCGCTCAACATAACGCCTCCTGCGTTGTTAAACGCCTTTGTGCGCGCTTGATTTTACTTGTGACTGGGCTGGGCGAAGACTCTCCGCCAACTTGCCTGCAACCCATCCCATCGGGATGTAGGCGCCGATCAGATCCAGCGCAGCAAACCAGATTGGAGACGGGAGCAAAAAGACATTGATAACTCCTCCGAGCAGGAAAAAAGCGCTGGCGCCAAGCGCAAGTTTCATTCTCTGAGTTGCGGCAATCAGTGAGGCCGCGAAGGCTCCCGCCAAGGTTCCAAGAGCATGAGCCAGAAATGGAAACAGGAAATGTTTAGGCTCAAAAAGATGCATTGAAGACCTTAAACTCTCCATGTTCGTCACATCAACCCCTTCAGGTGGAGGGATCACCTGGCTACCGACCATAATCAAGCCCATATTCACGATGCTGCCAACTACCAAGCCTAAAACGACTGCGACAACATTTCTAACGATCGTTCCCATTATGTTCCTGCCTTTCATGAATGGAGCCTGACGGCGTGCGGTTGATCTGCGCGTCGTGACGCGCAACTTGCGCCGCAATGACGCCGCCGGCTCCAAGCGGTTGTTAGTGACGGGCCGGCTCGTGTCCTCTCCGAAGGCCAGGATCAACCCGTTGCAGTCTTTGATCACAAGCTCGCGCTGCCCGTAAACACGAACCACAGGGCCTTCAAGGATGTCGGCCCCCGACGCGCGCAAAGACGCTCACACTCCATAGGGTACTCAGCCTTGCTCGTCCGCGGTGGGGCCATAGGTGCTGGGCACTGGGACGTTGAGCAAGCGCAGGTAGACCGAAAACTGGCCGCGGTGATGAATCACGTGGCTTAAGATGAAGTCCCGGAAGACCTCCGCCTTCGGCCTTTCGAAAAGCAGCCGGCCCATCATTTTGAAGCGCCAGGATTGCTCCAGCGTCGCGTCGGCGACGCCCGCCAGGACTTGCTTGCAGGCGCCGACGTTGTCGTCGAAGGTCTTCAGCAAGTCGGCTACTGACGCGGCCTGGTACGGTTTGTAAGTGGCCGGATCAATATCGAGTTCGTCCAGGTTGAGTATCGAATCAGCCCAGCTAATAAGCTCGGCGATGTGCGACGCCAGGCCGCTTGCCGTAAACGATTTCTCGTGGGGCCGCCAATCCAGCTTGTCGTCGGGCAGCCGTTCCAAATGCCTGCGCGTCGTCTGCGCTTCGCGCTCGAATTCCGCAATCAACGAATCTTTCATCTTCATTGTGTCGTTGCTCCTTGTTGTTGTTTAAGTTCCGGGCGCTGGCGCGTAACCCGCAACGCCACGCCCAAAGCGATGACCATCAAAAGGGCCGCGAGCAGAAACGGCGCGCCGGGCAAACGCCACTCGCGCTGCGCCCCGATGAAACTGGCAAAGGTCAACGTGAAAAGCCCCGGCCCGATCAGTCCCGTGATCCCGAACAGGCTGCTGTTCGCGCCCTGAAGCTGCCCCTGCTCCGATGGCGACACGTGGCGAGTCATCAGCCCTTGCGCCGCAGGCCCGAAAAGCCCCATCAGTGCGAAGACCGGCAACGCGCTCCAGAAGACGATCCCAACCGGAGCCAACCCGAAGATCGCGAACCCCGCAGCCCCGAAGAAAAGCCCCGCGAACAGAGCGCGTCGTTCGCCGAAGCGCGCGACTATCGGCTTCACCAATCCGCCCTGCACGATGATGTTGAATACTCCCACCGCCGCCAGCGTCAGTCCCATCGTGCGCTCGTTCCAGCCGTAACGATAGCTGGCGTAGAGCACAAAGACGCTGGGCAACACCTGATGAGCGAGCAGGTAGATGAAATTGACTGATGAAAGGCCGAGCAACTGCGGATGCGAGCGCAACAGGATGAGTGAACCAACCGGATTGGCGCGGCTCCACGCGAACCCCTTGCGGCTTTCCGGCGCCAGCGATTCAGGCAGCACGAACAAACCGTACAGCGCGTTCAAGAGCGTCAAGCCCGCTGCAACCCAGAACGGCAGTCGCGGATTCACCACGCCCAGCAAGCCGCCAAGCGCCGGCCCCATCACAAAACCCAATCCCCACGCGGCTCCGATCATTCCGAAGCTGGCGGCGCGTTTCTCCGGCGGCGTCACGTCGGCGATGTACGCCCCGGCGGTAGCGAAGCTCGCGGCGGTTATTCCCGAAATCACTCGTCCCACGAACAGCCACCACAACGTCGGCGCCAGCGCCATCAGGATGTAATCAAGCCCCAATCCGAGACACGACAACAGGATCACTGGCCTGCGTCCAAACCGATCGGAAAGCGCGCCGAGCAGCGGCGAAAAGACGAATTGCATCAGCGCCCAGACCGTGCCGAACAGCCCGAAGTACTCCGCCGCCCGCGCCGTGTCGCCGCCCAGAAACCCCTCGACCAGTTTCGGCAACACGGGAATGATGATCCCCAGCGCCAGGACATCAACCACGACTGTGATGAAAATAAAGACCAGCGCCGCCTTGCGCGTCTTTGCGTTTGAATTCGTCTCGGTCACGGGATTCAAGTTCTCTCCTGTTTCTGACCTTTGAATTGTGGATAAAAGCCCGGCCTACCGCTCTCGCCGACTGATGAACGCAATATGGACTGTTTCAAATTCCGTGTCAACAGTGAAACTAGACAGCCCTCAGATGAGACAATTTCAGCGTAAGGGCACAATGATCTTCGCCCCTTCCAAGCCTTCTCTCACGCTGAGTAGCTTTCTCCCGCGTTATCTTGTATTTTTGCGCCCGCCTTCTCGTGTTACACAACCAAATGACTATGACCAATGAAAGCGTTCAAGCTGCGCCGCAACTCATTCGCGCGCTCAAACTGCGTGATCTGGTGCTGTTCAATCTCGTCGCTGTCCTGGGATTGCGGCATCTGGGCACGGCGGCGATTGCGGGGCCGGCTACGTTGACGCTGTGGGTGTTGGCTGCGATCTTATTCTTCGTGCCGCAGGGTTTGGCGGTGATCGAATTGTCCTCGCGCTTTCCGGCTTCCGGCGGCATTTACGATTGGACGAAGCGCGCGCTGGGCGAAGGGCACGGTTTTTTGTGCGGCTGGTGTTACTGGATCAACAACGTGCTTTACTATCCCCACCTGCTCTTCTCTGCGGTGGTGGTTGCGACTTACATCGTTGGCCAGGGCGATTCAAACTTGAAAGACAATCTGACATTCGTGACCATTGCGACACTGGCCTGTTTGTGGATTGCAGTCATCGTCAACATCGTCGGCGTGGGCGCGGGCAAATGGTTGCAGAACGCAGGCGGCATCGGCACTTACATCTCGGGCATTTTGGTGATTCTGGTTGGCGTTTACGGCTGGTTTGCGTTGCCAGCGGCAAACACGATCACAGCACACGATCTTTTGCCGACTTCGACCGATTACGATTCGCTCAACCTGTGGATCACGATCGCCTTCGCTTACGCCGGGCTGGAGCTTTCGGCTACGATGGGCGATGAGATTGAAAATCCGCGCCGTAACCTTCCGCTCTCGATCTTGATCTCCGCGCCGCTGATCGCCTTGTTGTACGTGGTCGGCACGGGCGCAGTGCTGTGGCTGGTTCCAAATCAGAATATCAACGCGATCTCCGCCTTTTTGCAGGCCATCGAAGCCGGGATGAATCAGATCAGCCCGTGGTTGAAATGGATCGTGCCGGTCTGCGCGTTTATGTACACCGTCGGCAGCATCGGCGGCGTAGGGGCGTGGCTGGTTGGCCCAGCGCGCGTCGCTTTCGCCATCGGATTGGATCGTTACTTCCCGCCGGCCTTCGGGCGTGTCCATCCGCGTTGGCGCACGCCTTACGTAGCCATTCTGGTCGAGGCGATTCTGGCTACGATCCTGCTGCTGGTCTTCGTACTAAACAAAGCGGAATCGGCGGCGCAGCCGGACCAGGCAAGTGTTTCAAACGTCGTGAAGGTCTATCTGATTTTGCTGAGCGCGCAGCTTATCATCTACTTCATCCCATACCTCTACCTGTTCATCGTCTTCCTGATCCATCGCAATCGTGAGGGCGTGGGCGAGGGAGTGATGGCTGCGCCAGGAGGAACGATTGGCGCTTACCTGCTGAGCATCAGCGGTTTGTTCGTCACCGCTTTTGCGATGGCCTTGACGATGATTCCGCCCAAGGGCATCGCGTGGTGGGATTTCAGCGGGAAGGCCTTGATCGGAGTGGCCGGGTTGCTGTTGTTGGGCGGAGCGCTCTATTGGCGCGCTAAACTGAAGAAGTGAAGGAGGCAATTATTATGAGTTCCGCAGAAGTTGATTTTCTAAAACTCGATCTGCTGCTCGCAGATGAAGAGAAGCTGGCGCGCGATTCGATCCGCGCCTTCGTCAACGAACGCATCAACCCGATCATCGCCGAATGTTTTGAGGAAGGACGATTCCCGAAGGAGTTGATCCCGGATTTAGCAAAGCTGGGCGTGCTCGGATCGAACCTGCCAGAAAAGTACGGCTGCGCGGGCGTCAACAACGTGACCTACGGATTGATCACACAGGAGTTGGAAGCGGGCGATTCCGGCATCCGCAGCTTCGTCTCGGTTCAAAGCTCGCTGTGCATGTATCCGATCTACGCCTTCGGCAGCGAGGAGCAGCGGCAGAAATATTTGCCACGGATGGCCGCCGGCGAAGTCATCGGTTGTTTCGGATTGACTGAACCCAACTCCGGATCAAACCCGGCGAGCATGAAAACCCGCGCGCAGCGAGTGAAAGGTGGCTGGCTGCTCAACGGCAGCAAAGCCTGGATCACCAACGGCACGATTGCCGACATCGCGGTCGTTTGGGCGAAAACCGACGAGAACGACGTGATCCGCGGCTTCATCGTCGAGAAAGGCGCGTCAGGTTTCAAGGCTCCCGAAGTCAAACACAAACTCTCCTTGCGGGCATCGGTCACTTCAGAACTTGTCTTTGAAGATTGTCTGATTCCCGAAGCGAACGTCCTGCCGGAGAGCCGGGGGTTGAAAAGCCCGCTGATGTGTTTGACGCAGGCGCGTTACGGCATCGCCTGGGGCGCTGTGGGCGCGGCGATTTCGTGTTATAAATCCGCGCTCGATTACGCCAAACAGCGGGTGCAGTTTTCAAAGCCCATCGCCGGATACCAGTTGACGCAGAAGAAGCTGGTCGAGATGCTGACCGAAATCACGAAGGCCCAGCTTCTGTGCCTGCAACTTGGCCGGATGAAAGACGCGGGCAAGATGGAGCCGATCCACGTCTCAATGGCGAAGATGAACAACGTGGCGATGGCTTTGGAATGCGCGCGAACGGCGCGGGGCATTCTGGGCGCGAACGGCATCACGGCCGATTACCCGCCGATGCGCCATATGTGCAACCTGGAATCGGTTTACACCTACGAAGGCACGCACGAAGTCCACACGCTGGCGCTCGGCAAACACATCACCGGGCTGGACGCCTTTGATGTTTAAGCAAAATGAGTAACTGATTGACGGGATTCGCCGTCTTATAACTGCGTGCGTCATCCCGACCACAACCAACAATCCACCATTCGGAGGTAATGATAGATGCGACGATCATTCAAAGTTTGCGGCGTCGTTTGCGCAGTCATCTCGCTGGCCGCATTCGCTTTCGCCCAGCAGGACAAGCTCGCGGGGCGTTGGGAAGGCAAGATTCAATCGCTGCAAGGCGAGCGCGAAACTAATCTGGTCATCAAAAAAGAAGGCGACACTTACACGGGCAAGACGCCTGGCCTGCGTGGCGGAACCGAAATAACGCTCAAAGATATCAAAATTGACGGCGACAAAGTCACGGCCAAAGCCGATGTCGAAACGCCGCAAGCCACCATCACCATCAACTACACCTTCACGCTCGCGGGCGAGACGATGAAGGGCCAGGGCGCGCTCGATTTCGGCGGCCAGTCCGTCACGTTCGACCTTGACCTCAAACGCGTCAGCGCGAACACCGACGCCCCGGCCGCAGCCGCCACGCAGCAAGCCCCGGCGCAACAGCAACAACAGGGACAGCAGCAGGGGCAAGGGCAACAACGCCAGCGGATAGACGTGCCACAGCCGCAGCAGAAACAGTCAATTGATTATTTCGCCGGCCAGTGGACTTACAAATACATTGGCCGCGAAAGCGCGCTCTGGCCCGCGCCGCGTGAATGCGTGGTGACGTTCACCAAACGCGCCGACGGTAAATCGGTCGAAGGCGTCAGCGATTGCAAACACGAAGGCGGCGCGTTCAAAGAAACCTCGGTGATCGTTTTCGACGAAGCGACGAAGATGATGTCCTTCACCGAAAAGCTCGGCAGTGGTGTGGCGCTCAACAGTAAAGCCGATTGGACCAGCCCGATCTCGATCCGTTTCACGATTGATCCGGTCACAGCCAAGAGGCAGAAACTGCAATTGCGCCGAACCATCTCGATAGTCGCCGCGCATTCGTTCACCGTGGCCGAAGAGTTGTCGGAAGACGGCGGGCCGTTCGTGCGGTTGGGCAGCGCGGTCTTCACGAGAGCCGGCGCGAAGTGATTGTTAGCGACGACGACTTTAGTCATTTCTCCGATCTTCCGGAGAGACCCGTAACGAAAGGCCAATTTCCCGCCGCCGTGGGCCGAGGTCACGCCGGGCGCGCAGAGGTTTCTCTCTACGACCTTTGTGTTTCTTCCGCATCCTGCGGCGGGAACAGAGCCTTCCAGAAGTTGAGATTCAATGACACCTTCCCATTCAACGCCAAACGCCGTCTCGTCCCGAAATAGACTCTTTTGCGCGATCATCACGTTGGTTGTCGCAATCGGCTCGTCCTGCGCGCGCGACACCGCAGGCAAATCTCCTGGCAATAAAGCCGTCGCGGCGGCGGTGAAATCAAAAGTCAAAGCTGCGGCAGTCGAACGACAGCAACAACAACGTACGGTTGAGGCCGTCGGCTCTCTGTTCGCTTTAGACGAAGTGACCGTCAGTTCCGAAGCCGAGGGCCGGGTCGAACAAGTGATGGTTGATGTCGGTGACCGGGTGGGCAAGGGGCAGGTGCTGGCGCGCATCGTGCCGGTGGAATTCGAACTGACCGTTGAGCAGCAACGCGCCGTCTTGCAGCAAGCGCGAGCCCGTCTGGGATTACGCGATGGCGACGGCGAGCTGAAAGATGTGCGGCAGGCGGCTGAAGTCAAAAAAGCCGCCGCCGACCTGCTCGACGCCGAACAGAAATACCAGCGCGCCCAGAGCCTGCTCGAAACCGGCGTCATCCCGCGCCAGCAATTCGACGAAGCCGAAGCTCGCCACAAGTCAGCCAAAGCGACTTACGATCTGGCCGTCCAGCAGGTGGAAAATCTGCGCGCTTCGATGCAACAAACCCAGGCCACGCTCAACCTGGCCAACAAGCGGTTGCGCGACACTCAGATTCGCGCGCCATTCGCCGGTCACGTTAAAACCCGCGAGGTGACAGTCGGCCAATATCTGAAAGTGCAAACGCCGGTGATGGCCATCGTCAACATTGATCCGCTGCGCGCGCGATTGAATGTGCCAGAAAAGATGGCGCCGTGGGTGCGTGTCGGGCGCGAAGTGAAACTCAGCCTCGAAGCCTTTCCGGGCCGCGACTTTGTTGGCCGAATCTCGCGCATCAATCCTGCGGTTGACGAAAAGACCCGCACCTTCGAGATCGAAGCGTTGGTCGCTAACCGCAGCGGCGAGCTTAAACCAGGCTCGTTCGTCAAAGCCACAATCCAATCCGACAAAGTTGATTCGATCCTGACTATTCCGCACAACGCCGCCGCCTACCTTTTCGGCGCATACAAAGTCTTCGTCATCGAAGGCCAGACGATCAAAGAGCGCGAAGTGAAGCTGGGCGACCGCATCGGCGAGCGCGTAGAAATCATCGAAGGCTTGCAGGCTGGCGATAAAATCGCGATTGCTGAAGGCGGACAGCAGCTCAAAGACGGAATGGAAGTCGAGATCGTTTCGGGTGAGCCGTAGATTATGAAAGCGGAGACGGAGCTTTGCTTCAATGACGCCGTTGATCTGGCGCGGATGATACGCGACCGTGAGGTCTCCGCGATGGAAGTGATGGCGGCTTTCCTTTCGCAGATCGAGCGGGCCAATCCGAAAGTAAACGCCATCTGCACTTTCATCGGCGATGAAGCTGCGCTCCAAGCTGCAAAAGCTGCGGACGAGAAGCTGGCTCAGGGAGACGCGACTGGGCCACTACACGGTCTGCCGCACGCGGTGAAAGATTTGGCGCTGACAGCCGGTCTGCGAACGACCTTCGGCTCCCGCATCTACCAAGATTTCATCCCGGCCGAGGACACGCTCTTCGTCGAAAGGTTGAAAGGCGACGGCGCTATCATCATCGGCAAGACCAACACTCCTGAGTTCGGCGCAGGCTCGCAGACATTCAACGAAGTCTTCGGCGCGACGCTCAATCCATACGACTTGACCAAAACCTGCGGCGGAAGCAGCGGTGGCGCAGCCGTCTCGCTGGCTTGCGGAATGGTTCCGCTGGCTGACGGCAGCGACCTGGGCGGATCGCTCAGAAATCCGGCCAGCTTCTGCAACGTCGTCGGCTTTCGACCTTCGCCTGGCCGAGTCCCTTCACATCCGGTAATGCTCGCCTGGAACACGCTTCCAGTAGAAGGTCCGATGGCGCGCACTGTGCGAGACGTTGCGTTTCTGCTTTCGGTGATGGCTGGCCCTGACGCGAGGGCGCCGATTTCGATCAATGAATCCGGCGCGACCTTCGCGCAGTCTCTTGAACGCGATTTCAAAGGCGCGCGCATCGCCTGGAGTCGCAACCTGGGACGATACCCGGTGCAGCCTGTCGTCAAGGAAGTGTGCGATCGAGCGATCCCGATCTTCTCCGAACTCGGATGCGAGATGGATGAAGCCCAACCGGACTTCAGCGATGCTGACGAGGTCTTCCAAATTCTTCGCGCTTGGTTGTTTGCGCAAACCAAAGGCGATGATTTCAAACTTCATCGCTCGCTGATGAAGGACACGGTCATTTGGAATATCGAGCAGGGATTGAAGCTGAGCGGGCAGGACGTTTCGCGCGCCGAGATGAAACGCACGCAAATCTATCATCAAGTGCGCGAGTTTATGGAGCGGTATGAATTCCTGGTCCTGCCCGTCTCTCAAGTCGCGCCGTTCCCGGTTGACGTTGAGTGGGTCAGAGAGATCAACGGCGTCGAGATGAAAACCTATATTGATTGGATGGCTACCTGCTACGCCATCACCCTGACCGGCTTGCCCGCAATTTCTGTCCCGTGCGGTTTCACCGAAGACGGGCTTCCAATCGGTCTTCAGATCGTTGGCCGCCATCAACGCGACTTCGATGTCTTGCAGTTGGCGTTCGCTTTTGAGCAGGCTACCCGGTACGGAAAGGTTCGCCCTTCGATAGTGACTTAATCGGCGCCGCGAGTGGTAGCAATCATGGCTCCATAGTTAACGCAGACGTTACGAAGATGCTTATGTGAGTGGTTATGTTACTCGTTAGCTCCGCGAGAAATTTTTCAAGCCCCCAAAATATTTTGCTTGACTGAGTGATAGCTACTGGAGTATAAGCTGGCTTCGCTTGAATAAGGTGATCGAAGCATTCAAGCGATCTTCAGACAAAATTCAGAAAGAAAGTTTTAAACGACTTCAAATAGTTATGACGCTCAAAGGACATAAAAATTCGATAGCCAACGGCGCAACGGCGACGGGTTCGACCTGTCGGCAGCCGCGCGGCTTGGTGTGCTTTGGGCTGATTAACCCCAATACCTTAGCCACATCAGGTATGCTGCGAAGAGATCAACAGGTCAGTTCGATTGAACGTTGGTTTGGCGATTATCTCTTTAAGCATCAATAGTCTTGCGGGAGCGGCTGTTCCCGCTCCCGAAAATCCAGATAGAAAGTAACCAAAGGATTTAAGGTCGAGCGGGCCGCTCCAGCTTACAAGCTGCGAAGCTGCTCGCTCTTTTCATTTTTGCGCGTTTTGCCGGAGAAGCCCGATGGACGGGTGGTGGACTGTAAACCCATTGTGGACGTGTGTCTGCGAGCAAGGTTCGATTCCTGCCTCCGGCATCAGTGGGAGCGTGGTGTAATTGGCAACATGCCGGTCTCCAAAACCGGTGTTCCAGGTTCGAGTCCTGGCGGTCCTGCCAAGTTTTGTTATTCAGAGGTGTAGCGTAATCGGTAACGCACTGGTCCGCTAAACCAGGGAGCTATTATTGTCTCTTGTGGGTTCGAGTCCCATCACCTCTGCTGTGGAGGGTTAGCCTAACTGGTAAGGCAGTAGTCCCGAAAACTACCGTTGGGGTAAAAACCATTGAGGGTTCGAGTCCCTCACCCTCCTTTATATGCCGACGTGGCGCAATCAGGCAGACGCGCTAAGCTCGGCTTCGATCATCGTTTCGGCCACAGTGCCACAAATCTGAAAACGATATGTTGTCTTAAAATCATTCGTTCTTTGAAATCCAATATTGGCGCCTGGTCATTCCACGGCGTCAGAAGAATTG
>Ga0187892_10007573_pt1 | contig 15405 bp, 12 predicted proteins | sample MA1701073metaG_FD_139345 | JGI IMG/M metagenome (GOLD analysis project Ga0187892, IMG submission 139345) | Bio-ooze microbial communities from a basaltic lava cave in the Kipuka Kanohina Cave System on the Island of Hawaii, USA - MA170107-3 metaG ... | reverse complement strand
TAAGAGACCGCATCCTACAAGGCATCGCCGAGATCAATATGGCACCGGTGGTTCATCGGTGGAAAAAGTTCGACGCGTTGTTTGCATAAAACGATATGTTTCACTGAAACGATATACTAGTCAGCACTGCGTCATGGTAGACTCGCAGCCACCGTCCTGAGGCTTCAGTCGCAAGATATATGAAAGAGCTGAGTTCCATTGGAGTTGTGGGTGCAGGAACCATGGGCAGCGGCATTGCCCAAGTTTTCGCCCAGAAGGGCTATCAAGTTGTATTGTCCGATGCAGCGTCATCACCGCTAGAAAAAGCTCTCGCGACGATAAAGAAAAATCTGGACCGCGACCTGGAGAAAGGTCGCATGGATGCGGCCGAGAGAGAGCGAGTGTTAGCCAATATCAGGACTCACAAGGATTTCGAAGGGCTAAAAACGTCTGCACTCGTAATTGAAGCGGTGAGTGAAGTCTTTGAGGTAAAGCAACGCGTGTTGGCCGAGCTGGATCAGATCTGTGATCAGGCCACCATCCTGGCAACAAACACATCTTCTATCTCTGTGACGCAGTTGGCTGGAACGACGGGGCGCCCCGACCGTGTCATTGGCATGCACTTCATGAACCCAGTTCCGGTGATGAAGTTGGTAGAGATCATCCGCGCTCTGCAGACTTCCGAGGAGACATTTCTGGCGACCAGGCGTTTTGTCGAGAAATTGGACAAAGTTGCCGTGGCTGTGAATGACTCCCCGGGCTTCGTCTCCAACCGTGTTCTGATGCCGATGATCAACGAAGCCATCTTCTGTGTGCATGAGGGCGTGGGAACTCCCGAAGCGGTCGATACGGTGATGAGGCTGGGGATGAACCACCCGATGGGCCCGCTGACTCTGGCAGACTTGATTGGGCTTGATGTTTGCCTGAATATTATGGAAACTCTGTACGCGGGCTTTAACGACCCCAAGTATCGTCCGTGTCCGCTTTTGAGAAAGATGGTCGCGGGAGGACGCTTGGGACGAAAAAGCGGTGAAGGATTCTATCGATACACTCCATAGGGGGCCTCAGGTGCCGGTGATTTTCTGCCAGAAATGCGGTTCAAGAAACCAGATTGGCGAAGAGATCTGTGTCAAGTGCGGAACGAAGTTGATGATTCTGGCCTATGCGCACCGCATGAACAGCAGCCTGCCGATTCTGGATGAACATTTCCTGGAAAGGATCAGCGCGCTGGAGTACAGCATCGGGCGATTGGATGACCGGCTGAATGAAATCTACGATCTCGTTCAGCAGTTAAGTACCGATAGCTTCTACGATCACACGATGATCGAATCGATTGCCGAGGCATTGAAGCGGCTGCAGATCGTGGGCAAGCAAGACCTTGAGCGCGACTGGCACAAGCGCGTTACCCAGCGATTGTTGGAGAGCGAGGAACGCGAAAAGTTCGAAGCGAACAAAAAGTCTTTTCTGAACGCGTTTCGTGGCAAGGACAAGGGCCGCTTCTCCAAGCTTATCGAAGAGAGCAGCCAATGCTTCATCAAGAAGAATTATCGGCGTGGCCTCAAGGCCCTGGAGCGCGCCTTCGCGGCCGATCCGCAAAACTGCGAAGTGGGAATCTTTCTCGGCAAGCTCTACTACGAATTTGAGAATTTCGTGGATGCCGGCAAATACCTCAGGCGGGTGCTGAAGAACAACCCGCACCACTTCGAAGCAAATCTTTTGACAGGCCTGCTCGCCAGGCGACGCGGCGATTTCGCGGCAGCCCGCCGGTTTTTGGGCAACGCGACAGACATCTGCCAAACGTCGCTCGCGGCCCATCTTTTCTTGGGATCTGTGCTTGTCTCGCTCGGTCATGATGCCGAAGCGCTAGGTCATTTTTCCCGAGCGTTGAACTTGAAACCTTCACCCCAGATGTATCTGATGGTGGGCTCCCTCTATTCACGCCAGGGGCAGCTTCGCCACGCCATCAAACACATGAAGAAGGCGATTGAGCTCGATCCGGCCTGTCATGAAGCCTTTTTTCATCTGGGACTGGCATTCCTTGAGCAAAAATGGACCAAGAAGGCTATGGAGTGCATTCGGACCGCTGCGGATTTGAATCCCAAAGAAGCACGATACCACGACGCCTTGGCGCTCCTGGTTCACGACCGTCCCCGGCAAGCGTCTTTTGCGAATCTGAAAAGGGAACCAGCTCTGAACGAAGAGAGTTTGGAGTTCCTGGTCAAGGACGAACTGCGTCTGAATTTCCGGCCTGAGAAGTCAGCGACGCGGGCGAGGGGCAAAGACGCTGAAGGCAAGTAAGCCGCCCGCTTGTAACCGCTTTATGAGCGCCGCAGGCTATCACGAGCTAACACCTCTCATTTCAAAATCTCTCAAATCTCAATACCCAAGGGGGTTGTGGCATGGCTGACGACAAAGCAGAGCGCGGCAGGGCGATTGATCTGGCGCTATCGCAAATTGAGAAGCAGTTTGGCAAAGGTTCGATCATGCGGTTGGGAAGCCGCGACGTGAGTGCCAACGGGGGCATCATTCCCACGGGTTCGTTGTCGTTGGACGCGGCGCTCGGTGTGGGGGGAATGCCTCGCGGACGCGTCGTCGAGATCTTCGGCCCGGAGTCGAGCGGCAAGACGACTCTGGCGCTGCATGTAATTGCTGAAGCGCAGAAAACAGGTGGCATGGCAGCCTTCATCGATGCCGAGCATGCGCTCGACGCAGCGTACGCTCGCAAGTTAGGAGTGGATGTCGATAATTTGCTCGTGTCGCAGCCGGATAGCGGCGAACAGGCCCTGGAAATTGCGGAGATGCTGGTGCGCAGCGGCGCGCTGGATGTTTGCGTAATCGACTCTGTCGCAGCGTTGGTTCCGAAAGCAGAACTTGAAGGCGAAATGGGTGATTCACATATGGGCTTGCAGGCGCGACTCATGTCGCAGGCACTACGCAAGCTCACCGGCATCGTGTCAAAGTCGAATACTTGCTTGGTTTTCATCAACCAGATTCGCGAGAAGATTGGTGTGATGTTCGGCAATCCCGAAACCACTACGGGTGGCCGCGCACTGAAGTTCTATGCAAGTGTTCGGGCGGATGTGCGTCGTGTGGCTTCCATCAAGGATGGCGACGAAGTCACTGGCAGCCGTACGAAGGTGAAGGTCGTGAAGAACAAAGTGGCGCCGCCCTTCCGCGAGGCTGAGTTCGACATCATGTATGGAGTTGGAATATCCAAAGAGGGCGATCTGATCGACCTCGGCACGGAGCGAGGGATTCTGGAGAAAAGTGGAGCCTGGTTTTCCTATAAGGGTGAGCGGATGGGTCAGGGACGGGAGAACGCGAAACAGTTTCTCAAGGAAAACACCGACATCCGGCAAAAGATCGAAGACGAGCTGCGAAGGTCACTCAATATCTTGCTACCGGGCACGGCCGAGATAGCTGCTTCAGCTCCAGCAGGGGCTGCGGATGCAGCAAAGCTGCGGCCTTCGAAGGGATAGGGTCACGCGAACATTGCGCCGGTCTTGTGTGCCGGCGCAAACCCACCAAGCGTCAACCCGAAATCTGCAGGATCAGAGTGGCAGCTCCCTCATCCCTCTCGCTTTCTGAAGGACCAACTTCAATAATCACCAAGCTAGTCGCGTCGACCACACGATCATTTCTTTCAAGTAGCGCGAATTGATTCATGTAATCCGTTGCTCGTAAGAGTAATGGCATTGTGGATAGCGAAGCCTGCGAAAACAGTAAACATTCACTCCTGTCTATCCGAAGACATGGGCAGCCCAACCCCAGTGCCCTAGAGGTAGGACCCCTCAATTGCCACCCGGTCTTGACGCATCCGACAACAGGAAATTTCTGCAAGTGTCGCCGTTCATGGAGCTGGCACTTTGCACTTTTGGGATTCTCGTCCTCGAACTCGCGATCATCCGGTGGATGAGTTCGTAAATCCGCATTGTTGCCTACTTCTCAAACGTCGTCCTACTGGCGTCGTTCTTGGGAATGGGACTGGGGCTTGCATTGGGAAGGATCCGCCCTGGCCTTGCACACTATTGCCTTCCGACCCTGGCCGTTCTTTCTCTAGTACTGGCGTTCTCGAAGTCGATGGGTCTGATGAATCTGTCGTTTCCCGACCCTTCACTGAGCCTTTGGGGCGCAGACTCGCCAACAACCCTCTGGGGATTTGCCGGAGCGACAATGTTGGTCAGCCTGATCTTCTGGGCCGTGGCCGCAGTCTTCGTTTTTGCCAGCATTCCGATGGGACGACTGTTTCATCAAATGCCGACGCTGTCTGCGTATTCTGCGGACCTCCTGGGCTCTCTGCTGGGAGTGGCGACCATGACAGCAGCTGCGGCTTTCTGTATGCCACCGGTTGTCTGGCTAACTCTTGGAACCTTGCCGTTTCTCTGGTTCTCACGCCGCCTCTTGAGCTGGGTGACTGCTCTTTTGGTTGTTGTTCTGGCTGCAGTCTCTCAAGAGCATGCAATCTTCTCGCCCTACAACCGCATTGACCTTGCCCCCATGGAGTACTTGGAGGGTGGCATCCAGAAGAATCAAGCTCGACAGGAATGGAATCTCAGCGTGAACCGGAATTTCCATCAGTTCCTGCACGATTTTTCCGCACAAACTGTGAACGCTGAGCCCGCGATGTCCTCGCGACGCAGTTGTCAACAGATCTATGAGCTGCCGTTCCGCATCTCCAGAAGCAAAGATGCGGCCCTGGTTGTGGGCGCAGGTACGGGGAATGATGTCATGGCGGCCCTTCGGCAAGAGTTCCGCAGTGTGCTCAGCGTTGAGATTGACCCGGCGATTCTGCGCGTCGGACAACAATTTCACCCAGAGCAGCCCTACTCAGACTCGCGGGCGATTCGAGTCGTCAACGACGCACGAGCCTTTTTTGAACAGAATCCTGGCGCCCGGTTCGATGTGATTTGTTACGGATTACTGGATTCCCACGCCATGTTCTCCGCAATGTCGTCTCTAAGGCTCGACAACTATGTTTACACGGTCGAAGGCATTCGGGCAGGTTGGCGGCTGGTTAAGGAAGACGGCATCCTCTCAGTGTCGTTCTCGGTCTACGCTGGCCGGTGGATGGCAGAACGGATGTTGGGCATTCTAAGGGAAGCCACCGGTCTGTCACCGATCGTTGTGCCTCATGGGATAAACTATGGGATCACCTACTTGGTTGGCCGAAAGCTGAACCCCCAAGCTGTGGCTGCGATCACCCCCAAACTGATTGTCGATCCGACTCCGAATCCGGCGATCCGAATTCCCACAGACGATTGGCCCTTTCTCTACTTAAAGCCCGGCTCGATTCCTTATGCCTACCTTAGTGTGTTGCTCACCATTGCCTTGACATCGACACTTGCCATCCGGCGAGTTTATGGCAGTGAAATGTTCACAGGGCGGCGCTTTGACGTGCCGCTGTTCCTGATGGGCGCAGCTTTCATGTTGCTGGAAACTCGCATGGTCACCGAACTCAGCTTATTGTTTGGATCAACCTGGGTTGTAAACTCCGCCGTTTTTGCCGGGATCCTCTCAATGGTTTTGCTCGCAAATTGGGGGGTGGGTCGGTGGGAACCGAAGTATCCGCAACGATACTATCTTCCACTGGCCATTTCTCTCTTGGCAACATGGTTCACGGGTGCCGGCATCCTGAACCGGCTTCCCTTGTTGGAGAGAGGCTTGGTTGGGGGTTTGTTGTATGCACTGCCCGTTGGATTTGCGGGCCTGATTTTTTCCTCTTTGTTGAATCGATCAAAGGATCCGGCTGCGGCTCTTGGATCGAACCTTCTTGGAGCCGTTCTCGGTGGTCTCCTGGAGTATTCATCTATGGTCTTAGGGCTAAAAGCCATGGCTCTGCTGGCGCTCGGTTTCTACTTGATGTCTTACGCCATCGCGTTCAGTTGGCGCCCGCGGTTTGAGCCTTCGATCGGGGAACCCTGAACGGTCTGTGCTTTTGAGTTGCTGGCGGCGTGGCTCTGCTGCATCGGTCTCGCACACGACCGCGCGTCCAGCGCGAACCTGTCGAATTCGTTCGGCAATTCAGCGGCATGGCGTATCATAGCTGCGGCCTGACCTTTGGGCACAGTGCACGCGTCCTCCCATCCTTCCATCGGAATGACCTGGCGAATCTTCTCCAAAGACTGGCATTGGGCCGTCTTACTGGCGCTCCTGAATCTGCTTTTGTTTGGGGACGCTCTATTTACGGATCAGACGTTCTATTTCAGAGATGTCTCCTTTTTTCACTACCCGCTGAAAAAACTGGTGACGGAGGCTTACGCCAATGGCGAGTGGCCATTGTGGAATCCCTACATTCAGTTGGGGCAGCCACTCCTGGCGAATCCCAACACCATGGCCCTCTATCCCTCACAAATCCTTTTTCAGATTCTTCCCTTTCAGTTTGCGTTTGAGCTGCACTTCGTCCTGCACTGCATCCTCGGTGGGATCGCGACGTTTTACCTGGCAAGGAACCTGGAGTTCTGCCGCACTGGAGCCTTCGCCGCCGCCGCCATTTACAACTTCAGCGGTGTGACGCTTTCATTCGTCAACCTCTTCAATATCTTGCCAGTGGTAACGTTTCTACCCTTGTTGACTCTTGCGTTGATCAAGCTGTTACAGGGCGTCACCGTGACGCGGTTGCTGTCGGCCGGTGTTGTGTTCGGCGCGTTTGGCCTATTGCTGGAGCCCTTGTCATGTCTGGCCATAGCGCTCTTCCTATTGTTCTTTCTGGCCGCCTACTTTTGCTTCTCGGGCAAAGTGAAGCTGCGGGTACCTGCGGCATTGGGTTGGATCACGCTCGTGATCGTCTCAGCCATCTTGTTGGCGGCGATCCAGATCCTTCCAACCCTGGAGCTCATTCAGTCTTCAGGCCGGCGAGGGGGGTTGGATTTTCACGCTGTCTCAGGCTGGTCTTTGCATCCAATCAACTTGTTGCAACTAATTTTCCCCAGAATTTTTGGAGATTTCTTTAAGCTCACGCGAAATGGCTCATGGGCAGCGGCATTCTTTGAGAATCGCGAGCCCTACCTGCTTTCGTGTTACCTGGGAGCATTCACGTTGCTGCTGGCTCTGTTTGGATTGCTGCTATCCGAACGGCGCTGGATGTCGAGGACTCTGGCACTTGTCGCGCTTCTTGCGCTATTGCTGGCATCCGGCAAGTATGGCCCGGTTTATGAGCAGCTCTTCAAAATCTGTCCGCTGTTTCGTTACGGACGGTATCCAGTAAAATATCTGCTTACCTTCAACTTCTCCCTCGCGTTGTTGGCCGGTTATGGAATGCATCGCATCATTGAACTTCGAAAAGCCAACCAGTGGACGGATTACATAAAACGACCGTGGGTATTGGGCTGCTTGATTTTTCTGGGAATTGCTTTTGCAGGGAGTGTAGTCACCGTCAGGAGAACGGGAGCCCAAGCCAACAATCCTGAAGCAGTGCTGCCGGTGTCCTATGATGGTAAAGCGCTCGAAGTTCCCAAGCCGATGATTGTAGCAGCCCTCCAGAGCTTGCAACTCCAACTGGGTGCGGTGGCTATTTTTCTTACTCTGTCTTGGGTTGGAAAAGTTAGGACCAGCATTGTCACTGCGTCTGCCGTGATGTTGCTCTTATTTGATTTCGGAATCCATGACTACTGGATCAACCCGTTGGTTCATTCTGAGCTTTATGATGCAGCCCCGGCTGCAGTGTATCTTCAGGAGCGGGCGCGAACGAGTGCGCCTTTCCGAATCTATAAACTGGCAAATGACGGGTTACAAGAGGACCCCTTAACATTGGGCGAAAGCAACTCGATTGTCTGGAATTATTTCTATCGAAAACTAACACTGACACAGTTTCTATCTGCCAAAGAGCATGTCTCATTCGCGGTGTTTCAACCAGTTGACCGTTTGGAAACCATCCCAAGCCAGCAAATCTATCTCGAGCTTACCTCCGTTAAGACCCAGGAAGAGAAGCTTCGGTTCCTGGCTGGGTTGAACGTCGGATATATTCTTGCCACGCAGAACGTCGAGAGTCCGCTCCTTGCACTGGACTCGACGTTTCCTGTCAACAGTCCGGAACCTCTGCGAGTCTATCGGTTATCGAATCCGATTCCTCGAGTCTTTCTGACGGATTCCCAAGGGCCGGCCGACAGACAGCTCTCCTTCCAGGACCAGCTTTCAGTTGAAGGCATCGCCGGAAATCGAGAGAACCCGCGTTCAGAGCGGGCCCAAGTAGTCAGCTATCGCCCCAACCAAGTCGAAATCGAAACGGAATCCGCGCGAAACCGATTGCTGGTTTTGCTGGACAGTTACTATACGGGTTGGAAAGCCACCATCGACGGCAAGGCTGTGCCCGTGGTCGCCGCGAATTTTGTGTACCGGGCGATTGAGCTTCCTCAGGGTCGCCACCGAGTGGCTTTCCGATATATGTCCCCGTCCTTTGCTCTCGGTGCTTGGATTAGCGGATCCTCAATCCTGACCTGGATTGTCGTTTGCTTAGCGCTTCGATTCCGCAGATCCATACGCCCAGCTCAACGTCATGCGCATGTCTAGCCCCGACTTGTTGAGCCTTGAACGCTACCGGGGTATGGCAACCATTGTCCTGCTTGCGGTGGCCATCGTCGTCCCGGCGATCATGATGACCGAGAAGTCGGCCACGTTTGACGAGGTCACACACCTTCCTGCCGGCTATTCGTATTTGATCGAGCACTCGATTCGTTACAACCTGCAGCACCCACCGTTGATTAAGGAAATCTGCGCGCTTCCATTGTTGCTGCTTGATCTGCGCTATCCCGAAAGACCTTCAGAAAACGAGTGGACCTACGGCAGAGAGTTTCTGTTTCGGCAGGATGCTCAGCGAATTCTCTTTTGGGGAAGGATTCCGGCCTTGCTTCTGTCTTTAGGCATGGCCTCGTTAGTGGCGGTGTGGGCTAAGCATCTCTGGGGATGGGGCGGGGGGCTACTTGCCTTATTTCTCTATGCCTTTGACCCGACGATAGCGGCTCATTCGCAACTCGTCACGACCGACGTCGGAGTTGCTTTCTTTTCTGTGCTCTATCTATGGGCTCTGCGCTCGTATCTGAGAAACCCGACTTGGAAGAGTCTGTTGCTTTCGGGCTCGGCACTTGGCTTGGCCCTGGGTGCCAAATTCTCCGCAGTTGCCTTGATCCCGATTTCTGCGGTGCTCTTGGGCGTCGCAGCGTTTCGCGACCAACTCAGCAATAAAGCGGCCCCAAGTTCTGTAAGGAATGGGGTTGACCTACCTCACCGAGCTTCGCTCTGGAAAAATCTTGGCGCGCTGAGTCTGATGACCTTGGTCGCCGCAGTCATTGTTTGGGCCATTTACTTCTTTCCGAAAGACCCACTCTTCTACTGGAAAGGCATTCAAGCGGTCAATCGGGACCGCGGCGTGCAACCTTATTTCTATTTGATGGGAACGCTCAAGCAGGGGGGGTGGAAGTCCTACTTATTGGTTGCGTGGCTGCTGAAAACCCCGATTCCGTCGTTGATGATCGGGGTTGCCGCTGCTGTCATGTTGTTCAAAGGTCGGCGGGCTAGCCGGCTTGACGAAGCTTTTCTCATCGTACCCGCCACGGGTTACTTCCTCTTTTACTCAATTTTTGCCGACAACATTGGAGTTCGCTATCTCATCCCCTGTTTCCCATTCTTGTACATTTTCACGGGCAGAGTCGTGCAAGGGTTCCGCTCAGCTCCTCGCGCTCACAAATTCCTGCTCTGTGCGCTGGTCGTTTGGAGCGCATCCGAGTATGCAGCGATTATGCCGGACCACCTCTCCTACTTTAACCAAATCGCCGGCGGGGCGGACAATGGTTTGGAATGGCTCAGCGATTCGAACGTCGATTGGGGTCAGGGGTTAATTCAGTTGCGGCGATTCCTTGAGGAGCAGAACATCACGGACTACGCCTACTTTTATTTTGGAACGGCAGACCCGGAATACTATGGCATCCGCGGGCGTCGCATTGAGGGCTTTGATTTTGTCATCCATCCCACTCGTGGTGTAGTTGTTATGAGTTCCCACCTCGTCACCAGGGCTCGAGACGTTCTGGATCGTGTGTTCGGAAACGGCTCGCTCAACTGGCTGCGCCACCAAGCACCGGTTCATATCGTTGGCCACGCCTACTATGTTTACGAGATCCGATGACCTGACGCCTCAGTTTGTCCAGACCGGCACGCCGCCGGCACCCGGTCTGTTGAATTGGTCTCACCTTCGTTTACACGAAGCGCTCTGCATGGGAGTTCTCGCGTGCCTGAACGTCGCATTTTTTGCTGATGTCTTGTTCACCGATCGGACCTTCTTTGTCAGGGATGTGTCCACCTTTCACTATCCTCTCAAGATGCTGGTTACTGAGGCCTATGCTCAAGGAGAATGGCCGCTTTGGAATCCTTACATTCAGATGGGACAACCCTTGCTGGCCAATCCAAACAGCATGGCCGTCTATCCTGGACAACTGCTCTTCCAGTTCCTGCCCTTTGAGACGGCCTTCGAACTTCACTTTGTTGTCCATTGTATCTTGGCGGGGATGGGAGCCTTTTGTTTGGCAAGGATACTAGGCTTCTCACTACAGGCCGCTTTTCTGTCAGCGGTAGTTTACAACTTCAGTGGCCCAACGCTCTCTGCAGTCAACCTCTTCAACATCCTTCCAGTCGTAGCGTTCCTGCCTTGGCTGACTACAGCTCTGATATGGCTTGTGTCACGACCGTCGGTCGCACGCGGGTGTCTCACAGCTCTCCTGCTCGGAAGTTTCTTCTTGCTGCTAGAACCCCTCTCGACATTGGCGACTTCAGTGTTTGTGTTTGTAATCGTTGGCGCGTTTGTCTGGCAATCGGGACAGGTGAGGTTCTCATGGGTACGGTTGCTGGTAATAGCTGTGACGGTTCTTCTGACGGCGATATCAATCGCTGCCATTCAGATTGTTCCAACGTTGGAGCTTGTGGAATTTTCCGGGCGCAAGGGAGGGCTTAGTTTGTCAGAAGCCACCTTCTGGTCCTTGCACCCGGTGCAAGTCCTTCAAACGCTATGCCCGAGGATACTGGGCGAGTACTTTCGGCTTGAGGCCCCGGTTCCCTGGCCGGCTCAATTCTTCAATGATCGGGAACCCTATCTACTGTCCTCTTACGTTGGAGGGATGATCTTATTTTTGGCTGGCTTTGGTGCGTGGCAGTCAAGGCGAGATTGGAAAACGCGCTCGCTGGTGGTGGCAATGGTCGTTTCAATTCTATTGGCTCTGGGACTGCACACACCCCTCTATTCAAAACTCTTTGAGTGGATTCCGGTATTTCGCTATGGACGGTTTCCAATAAAGTTTCTGTTTGCGACCAACCTTTGTCTCGCCCTACTGGCAGGAGCCGGATGGGCAAGTCTGCAGAGTTCAGAGGACACGACTCGGCGTAGATTTGGGCGACGTGCAGTTGCGTTGTTGTTGGCCCTGTCAGCCGTGCTCGCGGCGTTTTATGGAGAGTCAGTATGGAGACTGCTGGGGGCTGCACCGACGGTGGCTGGCGAATTTCAATGGTCCCGTGGGTCCGAACCCGTGAGGGTCGGCGCAACCCTTATCTTCAGCGGGTTGCGTCACATTCATCTGCATCTCGGCATATGCCTGGCTTTTCTGTTGCTCAATAGCTGGTCCACTGTTCGTCCCAATGTGTTGGGTGTTGCCGTGATGCTCGTTGTCCTCCTGGACTTGTGGAGCGCCAATCTTTGGATCAATCCACCGGGCGACTCGACGCTGTACGAGACCGCTCCGATTGCACAATACTTGCAGGAGCGGGAGAAGTCAGATGGTCCCTTTCGGATCTATCGATTCGAGCCTTCTCGGCTCAGTGATCACCCATCGATACGCTATGAGACCGATTCGGTGATCTGGATCAGCCTTTACCGAAAACTCACCCTATTCCCGTTTCTTGCCGCAAAGGATCATATCGCTTATTCTCTATTCCCTTCCGTCGATAGACTTGAGACGCCGTTTGTTCAGCAGCTGACCCGTGAGCTCGAGAAGATCACCCTGCTTCGCGAGCGTCTAGACCTTTTGTCTAGCTTGAATGTCCGCTACATCGTGAGTCCGGTCGAACTTGCAAATGAGAAGCTCAGTTTGGAAGCCCTCTATCAGGTTAACAGTGATCAGCCGTTGCGGCTGTATGCTCTCGAGGGGTTTGCCCGACGGGCTTTCGTGGTAAGCAAGCTGCCAGGGCAGGCAGAAGCTGGCTCTCCTCCTGAGGCTCCGTTCTCAAAGGAGGGTGGTCGGAGCCAGCTAACGTTTCAGGTAGGTGAACCTCTCAAAGGGGCTTCTGCGAAGGTCAGCCGCTATTCTAGTGGTAACGTGGACCTGGAAGTGGAGAGTCCAGAAACAGCACTATTGGTGCTGATAGATAACAACTTTCCAGGATGGGTGGCGCGCGTCAACGCTGAAACTAGACCGATTCAGGCAGTTTATCCAGCCTGCCGTGCCGTTGCTGTTCCGGCAGGGAGGCATCGGGTTACCTTCAGTTATGAGCCACCGGGCTTTCGGCGCGGTCTCATCATCAGCGCTGCCGCGCTCCTTCTGGTTCTGACAGCACTGGGGATTTGCGTCATCGCACAAACAAGGCAGGCGAAGCTAGGAGCGAGCAGTGCCAACTAACGATCAGAACCGCCTTACTGTGCTTTGAGGAGAGAGTTGCACGTTTCTCGTTTGTGGGTTGTAGGTATACGTAAAGCCTTTTGGGTCGAGGGGGTGATGCTTGAGGAGGCCCAACTTGACGAGTTCTTCAATTGATTCGACAGGTCTTCCGAGCCGCACCTCGATCTTGCTGATGAAGTCTTGCAGGATGTCCATCTCATCGAGAGCTTGGAGGCGAAGAAGGTTCTCCTTGGCGTTCCGCTTCATCTGTTCAGTGTCTGCAGTGCCGTAGAATTGTTGCCACAAGAACCTTGCCGATTCGCGACTTCCGCCCTTGGCCATCAACTCAGCTGCAAACGTCTTCATCCAGGCAGCCGACTTTGGATTCTTGCTACCTTCCAGAAACGCCTCAGCCCCTTTCCTGTAATCCTTAACATACCAGTAGTAGACGAACCCCAGGTCTCGATACAACGGCCATTCATCAGGGTTGTGTTTGATGCCTTCCTTTAGCAGAACAACAGCTTTCTCCGGTTGCTCAGCTCCGATAGGGCTCCGCTCCGACAGAAATATCGCACCGAACCGATAGGCGTGGATCAATTGAGGGTCAAGTGTGGTGGCGATGCCGATCAGAGGATCGAGCAGGTCGAAACGCTTTTCATCCTTGAGCCTCTTTCCTCCGTAGTACTGAACTGCGCGCATCCAGTAGACATCGGCCAAGAGCCCACTGTGCCCAAGAGAAAGCATCTTAATGACTTTTCCTGAAGGCAAGTAGAGTGCTTCCTCAGTGCTTCGAAACAGTCCCACTCGTGCGTCGATCGCATTCTGGATCCAGTAGACACCCGTGCCAGAGAGCAACAACAGCGCGAGCAAAACCGCATTCATTTGAAGTCTCGTTTTCGGAAGATCCACATCGCAATAAACAACAGCCCAAGCGAATAGATCAGCCCATAAGTGGCCGCGAAGAGATAAATGTCACTTGTGATGAACTGCCCATGCGCCGTCCTGGAAATGATGTCGAAGTTTCCAAAGTTGGGCAAAAGATAGTACATCGCACCAGCCACCACCTTTGTCACCCAGGAATCGCTTGAGAGGCCGTACTGGCGGATATCGGTATTGAAGTGTCCGATGATGTATAGACAAAACGCAAAGAGGGCTGACAGTGCGGGTGTCGAAAAGGTCGAAAATAACAGCGCAATGGCTATCACCAGCATGAGTTCTATGAGAATCAGAACTCCAGCCAGCAGGATCTGCACATCCGACGCTTGGAAGGAATGTCGAAGATAAAGGATTGCCGAATATACACCCAGGATCATGACGCACACATTGACGGCCAATGTCATGCTCAAACCGAGGTATTTCCCCAAAATGAATTCGTGGCGCGCCACCGGTTTGGAAAGCAAGCTGTAAACTGTCTTCTTGTCGATCTCTTTGTGAACGAGCTGGATGCCAATGAAAATCGCAATCAACGTCCCAAAGAGCGAGATTGTGCTCAACCCCAAGTTGATGATGATCTGTTTGACATCTCCAATGGTAATTGCGCCCAGAATCAGCGAACTGACTATGATGAGAACCGCAAAGATGACCAGGTTGTAAAGCACCTTGTCGCGAACGCATTCACGGAAAGTGTTCCTGGCAATGTGCAGAACCTTCATCGGCAGCTCGCAGTTTTAGGGTCTCGGAGTCGCTCGTCGCTCTGGTTTTCCCACCAGCTTGAGGAAATAGTCTTCCATGGTCTGGCGCATCGGATTGATTGAAATAATCCTGCCAGCAGCCCGTTCGATTTCAGCAACGATCCCAGACAGCAGGGCCTGAGCTGGCAACTCCAATCGCGAGTGGTTGCCGCTTTGAGTTACTGACGCCTCGGGGCCTGCTAGTTCACGAAGTCTTTCTGCGGCGATTCCTGAAATGACCACCTCTACGTGAGACACTTCCTGGCTAAAAAGCTCGTTCAGGGTTCCGGAGCCTATCACCATCCCCCGATTGAGAATAGCGATGCGATCACAGAGAGTCTCGACATCGTTCAAAATGTGCGTGGAAAAGAAGATTGTTTTGCCTTCCCGCTTGAGCTGCAAAACTAGGTTCCTGACTTCGCGCCGACCGATCGGATCCAGCCCAGACATGGGTTCATCGAGAAATACGACCTTCGGATCGCCAATAATGGCTTGAGCGATCCCAACGCGCTGGAGCATCCCCTTCGAGAACTTCCTAAGCTGCAGCTTGCGGGCGTGGAAGACGTCCGTGAGCTTCAGGAAGTGGTCGACTCGAGATTTGAGCTCGGCTTTGGAATAGCCAAACAGGCTGCCGTAATAGGTTAGAAACTCTTCGGCAGTCAGGTACTCGTAAAAGTAGGGGCTTTCAGGCAGATAGCCGATGTGGCGGCGCGCCTCCAGGCTGAACACCGATTTACCGAGAATCTCGGCACGGCCTGCCGTTGGGTAAATCAACGACATCAAAAGCTTGAGAGTGGTCGATTTCCCGGCGCCATTTGGGCCAAGGCAGCCGAAGATCTCATTCTCGAAAACCTCTAGGTTGAGATTGTCGAGGGCCAGGACAGGTTTTGTTTTCCAGAATCCAGTTCGATAGGTTTTGCTTAGACCTTCAGTCCGAATGACAACCTGCGGCATAGCGCGGATCGAGTTGGTGGTATGTCCTAAACGTGCAGCGTATGATAACCAAAACAACCCAAGAAAACAGAATAAGGTGGAACTGTGAGTTCCACCTTCGGATTTGAGCGTTCAGGTTCTAGTTGCCGATGGCGCTGGAACCGGAGGTTGCGGCGGCACCAACAGCGAATCGAACAACCTGTGTTTCGTCAGTGAAGAAAAATCGAGCGCCAGTTTGAGTGGCACCGGTGGAC
>Ga0187892_10007571_pt1 | contig 15410 bp, 12 predicted proteins | sample MA1701073metaG_FD_139345 | JGI IMG/M metagenome (GOLD analysis project Ga0187892, IMG submission 139345) | Bio-ooze microbial communities from a basaltic lava cave in the Kipuka Kanohina Cave System on the Island of Hawaii, USA - MA170107-3 metaG ... | reverse complement strand
GACAACACGCGGCTGACGGTGAACCTGATCATGCCGATCGCGATGGACGAGGGGTTGCGCTTCGCCATCCGCGAGGGCGGCCACACCGTCGGCGCCGGCGTCGTCACCAAGATCCTGGAGTGATGCGCCCGCGCGCCTCGCGCGGCCCGGTCACTTCACGGGGAGACTCTGATGCGGGATCTGGTCTCGCTCCAGTGCGATCAGTGCAAGCGGCGGAACTACACCACGTCGCGCAACAAGAAGAAGAGCAGCGAGAAGCTCGCGATGAAGAAGTTCTGTCCGGCATGCCGAGGGCACACCGTGCACAAGGAAGGCAAGGTGTGAGCCCGGGCCGCGCGGCGCGGGGCCGTCCAGCGTGGAGGGTCAGTAGCTCTAACTGGCTAGAGCACCGGACTCCAAATCCGGGGGTTGCAGGTTCGAATCCTGCCTGGCCCGCCAGCGGAGAAATCGGACCGATCCGAGCGTGGCGATGACGATGGGTTGCTCGACGAAGGTGATGTGCGAAGGCAAGGCGAGAGCGACGGGATTGCGGGAGTGATTGTTCGTCGTTGACGCTGATGGAGGGGGGATCGCGATCAGTAACCGAGCCGGTGCGCCGCCTGGTGGCGTTCCTGCAGGAGGCGTGGATCGAGCTCAAGAAGGTGCACTGGCCGTCGCGCGCCGAGACCCAGGCGACCACCTTGGTCGTGATCCTCGTGGTCTTGGTCGTGGGCACGTATCTCGGTGCGGTGGATTGGGTGCTGTCGAACTTCGTTCAGCGGCTTCTGGGGTTGACGGACTAGGCGATGGAAGAGACGGCGGTCGAAGCGCACGAGGGGAAGCGCCAGTGGTACGTGGTGCACACGTACTCGGGCTACGAGCACAAGGTGAAGGCCGTGTTGGAGGAGCGCGTGCGCGCCGGGCTGGCGCGCCTACCGGGCGAGATCGCGACGCTCGAGGCGAAGACCAACAAGTCGGAGAAGGACAAGCGCCGCATCGAAGAGGCCAAGCGCGAGCTGCGCGCGGTCAATGCCATCGGCGACGTCCTCGTGCCGGCCGAGAAGGTCGTGGAGCTGGTCAAGGGCCAGAAGCGGACGTCGTCGCGCAAGTTCTTTCCCGGCTACATTCTCGTGAACATGCAGCTCAACGACGATACCTGGCACGTCATCAAGTCGACGCCGAAGGTGACCGGCTTCGTCGGCGGTGCCACCAATCCTCCGGCCATCTCCGAGGACGAAGTGCGCGGGATCACGCAGCAAATGGAGGAGGGCGCGGTCAAGCCGAAGCCCAAGGTGCTCTTCGAAAGCGGAGAGAGCGTCAAGGTGATCGACGGACCGTTCCAGGACTTCAGCGGCGTCGTCGAGGACGTCCGACCCGACAAGGGGAAGCTGCGTGTCCTGATCAGCATCTTCGGACGGGCGACGCCGGTCGAGCTGGATTTCGTGCAGGTCGAGAAGGCGTAGCCGGCTTCGCAAGTCGGATTCGAGTGATTCGAGGTTCGCGCGCATGGCGAAAAAAATGGTCGGCGAAGTCAAGCTGCAGATTCCGGCCGGGCAGGCGAGTCCGAGCCCGCCGGTGGGGCCGGCGCTCGGTCAGCGCGGCGTGAACATCATGGAATTCTGCAAGGCGTTCAACGTGAAGACGCAGGCGCAGGCGGGGCTCATCATCCCGGTGATCGTCACCGTGTACAGCGATCGATCCTTCACGTTCGTGACCAAGACGCCGCCGGCGTCGGTGCTACTCAAGAAGGCCGCGGGCATCGAGAAGGGCGCGAAGGAAACGGGGCGGCAGGGCGCCGCCGGTCAGGTGACGCGGGCGCAGGTGGTGGAGATCGCCAAGACGAAGCTGCCGGACCTCTCGGCCGGCGGCCTCGAAGCGGCGGTCCGGACCGTGGAGGGCACGGCCCGGAGCATGGGCATCGCCGTTGTGGATTGACGACTGACGGGGGCAACACGCGATGAAGGGACGACGGGAGGGCGGCACCGAGGGAGCGGGTGGCGAGGGCGCGCACCACTCGCTGGGCGACGCCATCAAGATGGCCGCCGAGTCGGCGCGCGCGAAGTTCGATGAGACGGTCGAGCTGGCCGTGCGTCTCGGCGTCGATCCGCGTCAAGCCGATCAGAACGTCCGGGGGACCGTCGTTCTCCCCCATGGAACGGGGAGGTCCGTGCGGATCCTGGTGTTCGCGAAGGGGGAGAAGGTGCGGGAGGCGGAGGAGGCAGGCGCGGACCACGTCGGCGGCGAGGAGCTGGCAAAGAAGATCAGCGACGAGAACTGGCTCGAGTTCGACAAGGTGGTGGCGACTCCCGACATGATGGGCGCCGTGGGCAAGCTCGGCAAGATTCTCGGTCCGCGGGGCATGATGCCGAACCCCAAGGTGGGCACGGTCACCTTCGACATCGCCAAGGCGGTCGGCGAGCTCAAGGGCGGCAAGGTCGAGTTTCGGGTCGACAAGGCCGGCATCGTGCACGTGCCGATCGGCAAGGTATCGTTTGGCGCGGAGAAGCTCACCGCGAACGCGACGACGCTGCTGATGAGCATCTTGCGGGCCAAGCCGGCCGCGGCCAAGGGCAACTACATCCGGAGCGTCGCCCTGTCCACCACCATGGGGCCGGGATTCCGCGTCGATCCGGCCGCGGTCAGGGTGATGGCGGCGTGAGTCCCGCGGCAAGACGAGAACGCCGAGGACGGTCATGAAGCAAGAGCAAAAGGCCGAGCTCATCGCGCAGATGGAGGAGCGCTTCAAGACCGCGAAGGTGGCGGTGCTGACCGAGTATCGCGGCCTGAAGGCTGGCCAGCTCGACCGCCTGCGCCGGGAGATTCGCGAGGCGAACGGCGTGTACGAGGTGACCAAGAACACACTCGCGCGGCGCGCGTTGAAGGAGGACAGTCCCAAGCAGCTGGTCTCCCTCCTCGTCGGCCCGACGGCGGTGGTCTTCGGGTTCCAGGATCCGGTCGCCGTCGCCAAGATCGTCGTCCGATTCGCCGCAGACCACGAAGCGCTCACGATCAAAGGGGGACTCGTCGACGGGGCGTTTCTCACGCCCGAGGCCGTGAAGGAGCTGGCGGAGCTGCCTGGGCGGGAGGAGCTCTACGCGCGCTTGCTCGCCACTCTGCAGGCGCCCGCCACCCGGCTGCTGCGCACGCTGAACGAGCCGGCGGCCCGCCTGGTGCGGCTGGTCGACGCGTTGCGGAGCCGGGCGGCCGGGGGCGAGTCCGGTGGGGCCTGATGGTGGGCGGTGGTGGAGGGCCGGCGTGAGAGGCCGGTGATTCTCGAAGAGCACAGCGCCGCCGTCGGGGCGGTGGCCTCGGATCGGTCGATACCACAGCAGGAGGACGCGAAATGGAAGGCGTGACGAAGGACCAGGTCAAGGATTTTCTCAAGAGCATGACCCTCATGGATGCGGCGGCGTTGGTGAAGGAGCTGGAGGCGGAGCTCGGCGTGTCGGCGGCGGCGCCGGTCATGATGGCCGCTGGCGGCGCCGGGGCGGGGGCTGGAGCGGTGGCAGCGCCAGAGCAGGAAGAGTTCGACGTCATTCTGACGGCCGCCGGCGAGAAGAAGGTCAACGTGATCAAGGTCGTCCGTGAGGAGACGTCCCTCGGTCTCAAGGAGGCCAAGGACCTCGTCGACGGCGCGCCGAAGCCCCTCAAGCAGGGGGTGAACAAGGCCGAGGCGGAACGCATCAGGAAGAAGGTCGAGGACGCCGGTGGAAAGGCGGAAATCAAGTAGAGCGCGAGGTGTGCCGACCGATGCGGGTTGCGATGCGAGTTGACGGTAGGGAGCGATAGGAGTCGCGATGCTCTTGACAATTCCGAGCAACTTTCGGCTGCGACGGAGCTTCGGCAAGATCAAGCGGATCATCAGGATCCCCGACCTCATCGAGCTGCAGAAGCGCTCGTACGAGGAGTTCCTGCAGAAGGATGTTCCCCCGGAGGAGCGTCGTGACGCGGGCCTCCAGGGCGTGTTCAAGCTCGTCTTCCCGATCAAGGACTTCAACGAGACGGCGTCGCTGGAGTTCGTGAGCTATTCGTTCGGCGATCCCAAGTACGACGTGGACGAGTGTCATCATCGGGGCATGACGTTCGCCGCCCCGCTCAAGGTCACGGTCCAGCTCGTGATCTGGGACGTCGACGCCGAGACCGGGACCCGCTCGATCAAGAACGTCAAGGAGCAGGAGGTCTACTTCGGCGAGATCCCGCTCATGACCGAGAACGGCACCTTCATGGTGAACGGGACGGAACGGGTGATCGTCAGCCAGCTGCACAGGTCGCCGGGCGTCTTCTTCGACCACGACAAGGGCAAGACACACGCCAGCGGCAAGCTGCTCTACTCGGCCCGCATCATCCCGTATCGCGGATCGTGGATCGATTTCGAGTTCGATCCCCGGGACATCCTCTATGTGCGCATCGACCGGCGGCGGAAGTTCCACGCCACGGTCCTGCTGCGCGCGCTGGGCATGGCGACCGAGGACCTGCTGAACTATTACTACCGGCGCGACACCATCGTCGTCGATGGACGGAAGACCGCCAAGGTCTTCCAGCCGGAGCACCTTCTCGGCGTGAAGGCGAGCAAGGACGTCCGCCACCCCGAGACCAACGAGCTCATCCTCAAGGAAGGGCGCAAGTTCACCCGCGCCGTCACCAAGCAGATGGAGGCGGCCGGGATCGACCACGTGCCCATCGGCATCGAGGAGATCATCGGGCGCGTGGCGGCCCGCGACGTCGTCGACGGCAAGAGCAGCGAGGTCCTGCTCGCGTGCAACGAAGAGGTGACACAGGAGAAACTGGATCGCCTCCGCGAACGGGGGGTAACCCAGTTCAACGTGCTGATCCTCGACGAGCGCCACATCGGCTCGTCCCTCCGCGAGACCCTGATGCAGGACAAGGTGGGCTCTCCGGAGGAGGCCATTCTCGACATCTACCGGCGGCTGCGGCCAGGCGATCCGCCGACGCCGGAGACGGCTACGACCTTCTTCTACAATCTCTTTTTCAACCCCGAGCGCTACGATCTTTCGCGCGTCGGACGCCTCAAGCTCAACCACAAGCTCAAGCTCAGTGTGCCCCTGGAGCAGGGCACGCTGCGCCGCGAGGACATCCTCGAGGTGGTGCGTTACCTCTTCGAGCTCAAGAACGGCCGCGGCTCGGTGGACGACATCGATCACCTGGGAAATCGCCGCGTCCGCGCGGTGGGCGAGCTGGTGGAGAACCAGTATCGGATCGGCCTCATGCGGATGGAGCGCGCCGTCAAGGAGCGCATGAGCCTGCAGGATATCGAAACGCTCATGCCGCAGGAGCTCATCAACTACAAGCCCGTCTCGGCGGTCATCAAGGAATTCTTCGGATCGAGCCAGCTCTCGCAGTTCATGGATCAGATGAACCCGTTGTCGGAGGTGACCCACAAGCGCCGGCTGTCCGCTCTCGGACCCGGCGGCTTGACGCGGGAGCGGGCCGGCTTCGAGGTGCGCGATGTGCATCCCACTCACTATGGCCGGATGTGCCCGATCGAGACCCCCGAGGGACCGAACATCGGTTTGATCTCGAGCCTGTCCACCTACGCGCGGGTGAACGAGTTCGGATTCATCGAGACGCCGTATCGGGAGGTGGAGGGCGGACGCGTGACGGAACGCATCCGGTACCTCTCGGCGCTCGAAGAGGAAGAGCACGTGGTGGCGCAGGCCAACGCGCCCGTGGATGCACGGGGGCATTTCACCAGCGATCTGATCTCAGCGCGCCGCGGCGGCGAGTTCGTGATGGTTCGGCCGGATCAGGTCGAGTTCATGGACGTGTCGCCGAACCAGCTGGTGAGCGTCGCGGCCGGCCTGATCCCGTTTCTCGAGCACGACGACGCCAACCGGGCACTCATGGGCTCGAACATGCAGCGCCAGGCCGTGCCGCTGCTGCGAACCGAGGCGCCGCTCGTGGGCACCGGGATGGAGGGGGTGGTCGCGCGCGATTCCGGCGTGACCGTCGTAGCGCGCCGCGACGGGGTGGTCGAGAGCGTCGACTCGGAGCGGATCGTGGTGAAGGCCGACAAGCCGAGCAAGGAGGTCCGCGATCCCGGCGTCGACATCTACAATCTCATCAAGTACCAGCGCTCGAACCAGAACACGTGCATCAACCAGCGTCCGGTAGTCATCCAGGGGGACGCCGTCCGGGCGGGTGACGTGATCGCCGACGGGGCGGCCACCGACATGGGCGAGCTCGCGCTCGGGCGCAACGTGCTCGTGGCCTTCATGCCGTGGGGCGGCTACAACTTCGAGGACTCGATCCTGATCAACGAGCGCGTCGTCCGGGAGGATCTCTTCACCTCCATTCACATCGAAGAGTTCGAGTGCGTGGCCCGGGACACCAAGCTCGGTCCCGAGGAGATCACTCGCGACATTCCCAACGTCGGCGACGAAGCCCTGAAGGACCTCGACGATAGCGGCATCATCCGCATCGGCGCGGAGGTGGCGCCCGGGGACATCCTGGTGGGCAAGATCACCCCCAAGGGCGAGACGCAGCTCTCGCCCGAGGAGAAGCTCCTGCGGGCGATCTTCGGTGAGAAAGCCGGGGAGGTTCGGGACACGTCGCTCCGCGTCCCGCCAGGGGTCGAAGGGACGGTCATCAACGCCCGGGTGTTCTCGCGCAAGGGTATCGCCAAGGACGAGCGCAGCAAGGCCATCGAGGACGACGAGGTCGCACGCCTCGAGAAGGATCAGCAAGACGAGGTGCGGATCCTGCGGGACGGCGCCTTCGCGCAGGTGCAGCGGCTCCTCGAGGGCAAGGAGACGGCCGTCCGTCTGACGGACGACCAGCGCAAGGTGCTGCTGCCGAAGGGGCATCGGATCGGCGTGGAGGATCTCCAGGGCATTCCGCCGTCGTACTGGGGCGACATCAAGGTCGGCGATGAGCGTATCGAGGAGGAGCTCAGCCGGATCGTCGATGGCATGCAGGAGCGCATCAACCTGCTCCGGATCTCCAGCCAGCAGAAGATCGAGCGCCTGAGGGCCGGTGATGAGCTGCCGCCGGGCGTGATCAAGATGGTCAAGGTTTTCGTCGCCATCAAGCGCAAGCTCCAGGTCGGTGACAAGATGGCCGGACGACATGGTAACAAAGGTGTCCTCTCCCGGATCCTGCCCGAAGAGGACATGCCGTTTCTCGCCGACGGCACGCCGGTGGATCTCGTGCTCAACCCGCTCGGTGTTCCCTCGCGCATGAACGTCGGACAGATTCTCGAGACCCATCTCGGATGGGCGGCGGCGCAGCTGGGATCTCAGCTGCAGGAGGTGTTCGGAGAGAACGGGCGTCCCGATCCCGCGGCCGCGCGCCGGCAGCTCAAGGCCGTCTACGGCAAGGAGGCGTCGGATCTCATCGACGGGCTCGGCGACGAGGACGCGCTCAAGCTCGTGCGGCGAGCGTCGCGAGGGGTGATGCTGGCGTCGCCGGTGTTCGACGGCGCCAACGAGGAGGAGATCTTCGGACTGCTCAAACGGGCCGACCTGCCCGAGACGGGGCAGGCGACCCTGTTCGATGGCCGGACCGGGGAGGCGTTCGCCGCCCCGGTCACGGTCGGCATGATGTATATGATGAAGCTCCACCATCTGGTCGACGACAAGATCCACGCGCGGTCCACCGGACCGTACTCGCTCGTGACCCAGCAGCCGCTGGGCGGCAAGGCGCAGTTCGGCGGGCAGCGGCTCGGAGAGATGGAGGTCTGGGCGCTCGAGGCGTACGGAGCGGCATACACGCTCCAGGAGATGCTCACCGTGAAGTCGGACGACGTGGCGGGGCGGACGCGGATGTATGAGGCGATCGTGAAGGGCGAGAACGTGCTCGAGCCAGGCCTGCCCGAGTCCTTCAATGTCATGGTCAAGGAGCTCCAGAGCCTGGCCATCGACGTCGAGCTGCTCGAGGAACGGCGCTAGCAGGAGGTCGCTGCGATGGACGATCTTTTCTCCCTATTCGAGAAACCCAAGAACCCGCTGAACTTCAACGCGCTGCGGATCTCTCTGGCATCGCCGGAGAAGATCCGGTCGTGGTCCCACGGCGAGGTGAAGAAGCCCGAGACGATCAACTACCGGACGTTCAAGCCGGAACGTGACGGGCTGTTCTGCGCCAAGATCTTCGGGCCCACCAAGGACTACGAGTGCAACTGCGGGAAGTACAAGCGCATGCGCCATCGGGGCGTCGTGTGCGAGAAGTGCGGCGTCGAGGTGATCCAGTCGAAGGTGCGGCGCGAGCGGATCGGGCACGTGGATCTCGCCACACCGGTCGCCCACATCTGGTTCCTCAAGAGTCTGCCGTCGCGCATCGCAACCCTGCTCGACATGTCCCTCAAGGAGATCGAGAAGGTGCTGTACTTCGAGAGCTACGTCGTCGTGGATTCGACCACGGCGCCGTTGCAGCCGAAGGAGCTGCTATCGGAGGCCAAGTATCGGAAGGCGGTCGACGAGTTCGGGCACGGATCCTTCAAGGCGGAGATGGGCGCCGCGGCCATTCGCAAGCTGCTCGAAGCCATCGAGGTGAACAAGCTCTCGGAAGAGCTGCGCAGCGAGATGAAGGAGGCGACGAGCGATGCGCGGCGGAAGAAGATCGCCAAGCGCCTGAAGATCGTCAACGCGTTTCGCGATTCCGGGAACCACCCGGAATGGATGATCCTGGAAGTCATTCCCGTGCTACCGCCCGACCTCCGACCGCTCGTGCCGCTGGACGGCGGGCGTTTCGCTACGTCGGACCTGAACGATCTCTACCGGCGGGTCATCAACCGTAACAATCGCCTCCGCCGCCTGCTCGAGCTGAACGCACCGGACATCATCATCCGGAACGAAAGGCGGATGCTGCAGGAAGCCGTCGATGCGCTGTTCGACAACGGGCGGCGCGGCCGGGCGATCACGGGTCCGAACAAGCGGCCCCTCAAGTCCCTGGCGGACATGCTCAAGGGCAAGAGCGGGCGGTTCCGGCAGAACCTGCTCGGCAAGCGGGTGGACTATTCGGGCCGGTCGGTGATCGTGGTCGGCCCGGAGTTGCGTCTGCACCAGTGCGGTCTGCCCAAGAAGATGGCGCTCGAGCTGTTCAAGCCCTTCATCTACAACAAGCTCGAGGAGCGCGGCTACGTCACCACCATCAAGAGCGCCAAGAAGATGGTGGAGAAGGGCCGGCCCGAGGTGTGGGATATCCTCGACGAGGTGATCCGCGAGCATCCGATCCTGTTGAACCGCGCACCGACGTTGCATCGCCTCGGGATCCAGGCCTTCGAGCCGCTCCTGATCGAGGGCAAGGCCATCCAGCTGCATCCGCTCGTGTGCGCCGCCTACAACGCGGACTTCGACGGCGATCAGATGGCGGTCCACGTGCCGCTGTCGGTCGAGGCGCAGGTCGAGGCCCGCGCGCTGATGATGTCGACGAACAACATCCTCTCCCCGGCCAACGGCAAGCCCATCATCGTACCGACGCAGGACATCGTGCTCGGCCTCTACTACATGACGCGGCAGCGCCCGCACGCCATGGGGGAAGGGCGTCTCTTCGCCGGATTCGACGAGGTGCGGATCGCCTACGATCAGGGTGAGGCCGAGCTGCAGGCGAGCGTGCGCGTGCGCGTGCGCGAGAACGGCCAGTCGCAGCTGGTGGACACGACGATCGGCCGGGTGCTCCTGTACGAAGTCGTTCCGCCCGAGGTTCCCTTCGCCGAGGTGAACCGGGTGATGAACAAGAAGGCCCTCGCCAATCTGATCGACCTCGCCTATCGGCAGGCCGGCAACAAGGCGACGGTCATCTTCGCAGACCGGCTCAAGGACCTGGGATACGAGCAGGCGACGCGGGCGGGGATCTCCATCGCCATTAAGGACATGGTCACCCCGGACAACAAGGCGGAGCTTCTCGACGAGGCCAAGGGCACCGTTGCCGAGATCCAGGAACAGTACACCCAGGGGCTCATCACCGACGGGGAGCGGTACAACAAGGTCGTCGACATCTGGGCAAGCGTCACCGACCGCATCGCCGACGAGATGCTCGGCGCCCTCGGCAGCGAATTCGTCACCGAAGCCGACGGCAAGACGCGCACGCTCCCGAGCTTCAACCCGATCTTCATGATGGCGGACTCCGGCGCCCGGGGCAGCGCGCAGCAGATCCGCCAGCTCGCCGGGATGCGTGGCCTCATGGCGAAGCCGTCGGGAGAGATCATCGAGACGCCGATCACGGCGAATTTCCGTGAGGGGCTGACCGTTCTCCAGTACTTCATCTCCACGCACGGCGCCCGCAAGGGGCTGGCCGACACGGCGCTCAAGACCGCCAACTCCGGATACCTGACCCGGCGTCTGGTGGATGTGGCGCAGGACTGCATCATCACCGAGGACGACTGCGGCGCGGTCGACGGGATCGACATGGGGCCGCTCGTCGAGGGCGGCCAGATCATCGATCCCCTGCGGGAACGGATTCTGGGCCGGGTGGCCCTGGAGGACATTCGCGATCCCTTCACCAGCGAGGTGATCGTCCGGGCCAACGAGGAGATCGACGAGGAGCGCGTGGCCACGGTCGAGGAGGGCGGGCTCGAGAAGGTGAAGATCCGCTCGGTGCTGACGTGTCAGTCGAAGCGGGGAGTGTGCAGCCGGTGCTACGGGCGCGATCTGGCGCGGGGGCGACTCGTCAACCTGGGTGAGGCCATCGGCATCATCGCCGCGCAGTCGATCGGCGAGCCCGGGACCCAGCTCACCATGCGCACCTTCCACATTGGCGGCACGGCGAGCCGGCGCGCCGAGCAAACAACCCTCGAGGGGCGGAACGATGGATTCCTCAAGTTCCTCAACGTGGCCACCGTGCAGTCCAAGGACGGCGACTACGTCGTCATGAATCGCAACGCCGAGGTGGCGATCGTCGAGCGACCCGAGCCGGGGCGCGAGCGGGAACGCGAGCGGTATCCGCTGGTCTATGGCGCACGACTGAAGAAGTTCGACGGCGCGGCGGTGCATGCCGGCGACCTGCTCGCCGAATGGGACCCCTACACCGTGCCGCTCATCACCGAGGTCGGCGGGGCCATCAAGTTCGGCGACCTCATCGAAGGTGTGACGATCGAGGAGAAGGTGGACGAACGAACGGGGCTCTCGACCAAGGTCGTCATCGAGAGCCGGGACGTCGAGAAGCGTCCCCGACTTTCGATCAAGGACACCGAGGGAAAGACCGCGCGTCTCCCGAGCGGCCCGGAGGCGCGTTACCAGGTGCCGGTGGGTGCGCATCTCGCCGTCGGCGACGGCCAAGTGGTCAACGCCGGCGACGTCATCGCCAAGGTTCCGCGGGAGACGACGAAGACGAAGGACATCACCGGTGGGTTACCGCGAGTGGCCGAGCTCTTCGAGGCGCGGAAGCCGAAGGAGTACGCCGTCGTGACCGAGATCGACGGGGTCGTCTCCTTCGGGAAGGACACCAAGGGCAAGCGCAAGGTGATCGTGACCCCGGAGGTGGGCGAGGCGCGCGAGTACCTGGTCTCCAAGGGCAAGCACATGGCGGTGCACGAGGGGGACCGGGTCCGGGCCGGGGAGCCGCTGATGGATGGCTCGCTCAACCCGCACGACATCCTGGTCATCCTTGGCGAGAAGCCGCTGGCCAAGTACCTGGTCGACGAGGTGCAGGAGATCTACCGGCTGCAGGGCGTTCGGATCAACGACAAGCACATCGAGGTCATCGTCCGGCAGATGCTCCGCCGGGTGCGGATCAAGGAGGTCGGCGACAGCGAGTGGCTGGTCGGCGACCAGGTCGAGAAATGGCGCTTCGAAGAGGAAAACCAGCGGGTCATCGACCAGGGCGGGACGCCGGCGGTGGCGGAGCCGTTGCTCCTCGGGATCACCAAGGCGAGCTTGTCGACCGACAGCTTCATCTCGGCCGCCTCCTTCCAGGAGACGACGAAGGTGCTGACCGAGGCGTCCATCAACGGCAAGGTGGACCGGCTGCTCGGGCTCAAGGAGAACGTGATCATGGGCCGGCTGATCCCGGCAGGAACGGGGCTGCCCCGGTACGGCGAGCTGGACGTCACCACCGAAGAGCAGCCGGAAGAGCCGGCGGATGCCCTTCTGTGGGAGGGGCCCGCCGAGGCGGCTCCTGCGCTGACCGAGGCGGAGGCGGGTTGAGCCCCGGGACGCCGCGCTCGGTTGGTTGACGGAAGCGTGGAGAGCGCATACCATCCCGCGCTTCCTAATTTTCGGGGCTGACGAGTGAAGACGAGAAAGAGATGCCGACGGTCAATCAACTGATCAAACGGGCCCGCCGGCCGCAGCGGCGAAAGACTTCCGCTCCGGCACTACACCGATCGCCGCAGAAGCGGGGGGTGTGTACGCGCGTCTACACGTCCACGCCGAAGAAACCGAACTCGGCGCTGCGCAAAGTGGCGCGGGTACGCCTGACGAACGGGATCGAGGTCACCGCATACATCCCCGGTGTGGGGCACAATCTCCAGGAGCACTCGGTCGTGCTGATTCGCGGCGGCCGCGTGAAGGACCTCCCCGGCGTTCGCTACCACATCGTTCGCGGCACGCTGGACTCGATCGGTGTTCAAGACCGCCGGCAGGGTCGGTCGAAGTACGGAGCGAAACGACCGCAGTGACGTGCGCTGGGCGGCGGCGATACGGACGGCAGCGGCAAAGCGGATAGACCGACGGGACGACGACGATGCCACGCAAGGGAGAAGTTCGCCGGCGTGAAGTGCTGCCGGACCCCAAGTATCACGACCGCCTGGTGACGAAGTTCATCAACAGCATGATGGAGCGGGGCAAGAAGAGCCTGGCGGAGCGTATGCTCTACGGCGGGCTCGATCTGATCGCCGAGCGGACCAAGGAAGATCCGCTCGCGATCTTCAAGCGGGCGCTCGACAACGTGAAGCCCGCGGTCGAAGTCCGATCGCGGCGCGTTGGCGGCGCGACCTATCAGGTTCCTGTGGAAGTGCGGCAGGTGCGGCGAATGTCGCTGTCGATGCGGTGGCTCATTCAGTCTGCGCGGGCGCGAACGGAGAAATCTTTCGTCGAGCGTCTCGCGGGCGAGCTCATCGAGGCCGCCAACAATCGCGGCAGCGCCATCAGGAAGCGGGAGGATACGCACCGCATGGCCGAGGCGAACAAGGCCTTCGCGCACTACCGCTGGTAGTCGAGACGATTGAGAGACGATTGAGAGACGAGCGGAGGGCGGCCGTCCTCTTGGCGCCGGCGCCGCTCTACGGACATGGCACGAAAAGTTCCCTTAGAGCGGACCCGGAACATCGGCATCATGGCGCACATCGATGCCGGGAAGACGACCGCGACCGAGCGGATCCTCTATTATACCGGGATTACCTACAAGATGGGTGAGGTGCATCAGGGAACGGCCACGATGGACTGGATGGTCCAGGAGCAGGAGCGCGGGATCACCATCACCTCGGCGGCCACCACCGCGCTCTGGCGCGATCACCGGGTCAACATCATCGACACGCCGGGCCACGTGGATTTCACCATCGAGGTCGAGCGCTCCCTCCGCGTGCTCGACGGCGCCATCGCCGTCTTCTGCGGCGTCGCCGGAGTGGAGCCGCAGTCGGAGACCGTCTGGCGGCAGGCGGATCGGCATCGCGTTCCGCGGCTCGCGTTCGTCAACAAGATGGATCGTGTCGGGGCGGATTTCGGCCGTGCCGTGCAGATGATGCGGGATCGGCTGCGGGCGAACGCGGTGCCGATCCAGTTGCCGCTCGGCAAGGAAGATGGCTTCCGCGGCGTCATCGACCTCGTGACCATGAAGGCCTTCTCCTGGGACAAGGACAGCCTCGGCGCGGACTACGAGGTGGTCGCGATTCCGGAGGCCTACGCCACGGCCGCGGCGGAGGCGCGCGAACGCCTGCTCGAGGCGGCGGCCGAGGCGGACGAGACCCTGTTGGAGAAGTATCTCGAGGGTCAGCCGATCAGCGAGCAGGAGCTGCGGCGCGCCATCCGCCGGGGCTCGCTCAATCTCTCGCTCATTCCCGTGCTGTGCGGCTCGGCCTTCAAGAATAAGGGCGTGCAGCCGCTCCTGGACGCGGTGGTGGAGTACCTCCCGTCACCGCTCGACGTGCCGCCCGTTCAGGGGGTGGAGCCGCGCTCGCAGAAGGAGGCGGAGCGGCGGGCCGACGATGCGGAGCCGTTCTCGGCGCTTGCCTTCAAGATCATGACGGACCCGTACGTGGGCTCCTTGACGTTCTTCCGGGTGTACTCGGGCATCGTGAAGTCGGGCTCTGCGGTGTCCAACGCCACCAAGGGCAAGAAGGAGCGCATCGGCCGTCTCCTCAAGATGCACGCCAACAAGCGCGAGGAGATCGACGCGGTGTACGCGGGCGACATCGCCGCCGCCGTGGGTCTCCGGGATACGACGACGGGGGACACCCTCTGTGACGAGGGGAAGCCCATTGTGCTCGAATCCATTCAGTTCCCGGACCCGGTCATCTCCATCGCCATCGAGCCCAAGACCAAGGCGGATCAGGAGAAGCTCGGTCTCTCGCTCCAGAAGCTCGCGGCCGAGGATCCCTCGTTTCGCGTGACGACGGACCGGGAGACCGGACAGACCATCATCTCCGGCATGGGAGAGCTGCATCTGGAGATCATCGTCGATCGGTTGCTGCGGGAGTTCAAGGTCGACGCCAGCGTCGGCAAGCCGCAGGTGGCTTACAAAGAGACCGTCCGCAAGGCGATCGAGCAGGAGGGACGCTTCGTCCGCCAGTCGGGCGGGCGTGGCCAGTATGGGCACGTCTATTTGCGCATCGAAGGGCTCGGAGCCGGAAAGGGCAACGAGTTCGTCGACGGCACCAAGGGCGGCTCGGTGCCGAGAGAGTACATCTCCTCCGTCGAGCGGGGGGTGCGCGAAGCCCTGGAGTCCGGTGTGCTTGCGGGCTACCCGGTGGTCGACGTGCGCGTCACCTTGACCGACGGCTCCTATCACGAGGTCGATTCGTCCGACATCGCCTTCCAGATCGCGGCCAAGATGGCCATGCGCGACGGGCTGGGAAAGGCATCTCCCATTCTGCTCGAGCCGATCATGGCCCTCGAGGACGTTGTGCCAGAGGAGTTCGTCGGCGACGTGATCGGCAATCTCAACGGGCGCCGGGGAAAGATCCTCGGCATCGAGGGCCGTGGGGGTGCGCAGGTGATCACCGCGACCGTGCCGCTCGGGGAGATGTTCCAGTACGCCACCGATCTGCGATCGATGAGCCAGGGCCGCGCGACCTACACGATGCAGTTCTCGCATTACGAGCCGGTGCCGGCGCCGATCGCGGAGCAGATCACCAACCGGCAGGCGGCGTCGTAAGACGGAAGACATTCGGGACAGGGAGCGCGAGGGGCAAGAGGCGAGCGGGCCGAGCAAGGCAGGAGAGCGGAGACATGGCGAAGGGGAAATTCGAGCGAACGAAGCCGCACGTGAACGTGGGGACGATCGGGCACATCGATCACGGGAAGACGACGCTGACGGCGGCG
>Ga0187892_10007570_pt1 | contig 15411 bp, 10 predicted proteins | sample MA1701073metaG_FD_139345 | JGI IMG/M metagenome (GOLD analysis project Ga0187892, IMG submission 139345) | Bio-ooze microbial communities from a basaltic lava cave in the Kipuka Kanohina Cave System on the Island of Hawaii, USA - MA170107-3 metaG ... | reverse complement strand
CCATCGTCGCGCGGACATCGCGCCAATCGCCCATGAGCCAGAGAAGAAAATCAATCGAATGGATACCGAGGCCCATGGTCGGCCCGCCGAGTTCGGTCTGCCACTTTCCGCGCCACGGCACGCCGTAATAGTCGAGCCCGCGATACCAGGTCGTGTGACAAATGGCGAGCAGCGGTTGCCCCATCGCGTTCGACTCGATCAACGAACGCACGTGCCGTCCCGCCGAGCCGAATCGCATCTGGAAGACGCTGCTGCAGTAGCAGCCGGTTTCCTTCTCCGCCGCCTCGATGCGATCCATCTCGGCGAGCGAACCGCACAATGGTTTCTCGCACAGCACCCACGCGCCGGCGCGAAGACATTGGACGCTCAATTCGCAGTGCGTTCCCGGCGGCGTGCAAATCTGGACGAGGTCGGGTTTCTCCTTCTCCAAAAGCGCCGCAAGGTCGCTGTAGCGCCGGGCGATCTTGTTCTCGTCGCAAAACTCGTTGAGCCGGTCGGCGGCGATGTCCAGCGCGGCGACGACCTCAATGCGCGGCGCGAGGCTGTGGACGGCGTTGAAGTGCGCCTGGGCGATCGAGCCCGTTCCGATGATGGCGGTGCGAATCGTTCTCATGAAGTGCTTACTTTAGCGGAACTCGACTTTGCAGTGCGAGCGAGGAATGGTTCCAATCGCGACAGGAACCATTCGGGGTGTTCGAGCCACGGCCAATGGCCGCATTCCTTGATCACGGCGGTTTCGACGTCGCTGGCTTGCATGTGTTCTTCGATCCATTCGGTGGTGAAATCTTCCGGGCCGAGTTTGCCGCGGCCGGTGTGAAACACCAGCGTGGGACAACGGATGAATTTGCCCGTGTCCGCAATCGGTTCGGGTGCCGGGGCGGCGTTCGGGCTGATCTCGAAAACCCGCGGCGGCGCCCACGTTCGGGTTTGCGCGCGTTGATCGGGCGTCATCGCTTCGCGACGGTACGCGGTCATGCGCCGCTCGATGGTCACTGGAGAAGGATAATCCCCGCGATGATGCGGACGGAGTTGTTCCATGCCGGCGCGGTTCTTCTCGTATAGCGCCGCGGCTTCGGCCGTGAATCTCTCGTTCGGAATCTTGCGTGCCAGGATCACGTCGCCGGCGCCTTTGGAGTCAATGCACACGAACGCCCACACGCGAGCCGGTTGCAGCCGGTACATCTGCCGCGCGTGACCGCCGCCCGCGCTGTGGCCGACGAGCGCGACGTGTTCGACGCCGAGTTGATCGAGCAACAGCCAGACGCGCCAGGGATCGATTCCGTATTGCAAGCCGTCGGGAAGGATAAGCCGGTAATGCGCAGCGAGGCGGGGCACGATGTTGGCCCAGTCGTCGGCGCCACACTGGCCGCCATGGAGCATCAACACGGCGGGGCCGCGGCCGTGTTCGTAGTATTCGACTCGCTGCGGTTGGTTCATGCAGAATCCCGTTCCAATGCGCGGGAGAGCGTTCGGTATACCGACTTTAGTCGGCTCCTTGGATTGCTTACAAAGCTGATTCCGACTGAAGTCGGTACACCGAACGCGTTCACATCCTATTGGCTCGAATCCATTTGCCGGCGGCCGGCTGGTTGTTGACCAGCGCCTCCTCGGTTCCGTCCAAGTGCATCAACAGATACGTGTCCGAATCCATCGCGAATGGCGCGGCAGGCGGCTCGAAATCCGTGACGTATCGAACCGTGCGGCTGATGCGCAACTCGTCGAAGTCCTCGAACGTCGGAATGCGTCCGTGCAAATGGGCCGAGCCGAACCGGATCGTCTGGCCCGGCGGCTTCAACTCGGACGGGTCCTTTTTCGCGGGCAGCGTGTTGTCGTAATGAGTGAACGCTTTCCGGCGGCCGTTGAGAAAGATGTGGGCGTCGTTGTTCTGGCCGTCCAGGTTCCAGGTCAGCGCGACGTGGTACCACTTGCCTGCCTCCAGGAACACCCGGCAGCGGGTGTTGCCCATGCCTTCGAGGCTGGCGGCCAGGAAGGCCGTGTTGTAGCGCGTCGTGCGGCCGCCGTTGTCGGGATCGATGAAATAGGCGAGCGAGATCGGCGCGGCCTTGTAGAGTTCCACCCGAATCGCCGAGCCGAACGGGGAGCCGATCAGATGGCAGTCGGACGCCGACCAACCGGGCCGAAACCAGAACTCGACCGTGCCGCGCCGATGCGGAAACGGCTCTCCCGGCGAGTCGGCTGGGCGCGGCATCTCGACAAATCGGCTCGCCAGCCGCGCGGCATTTCCGAAGCCCGGGCGGCTGTCCACATACGGACGTTCCGGGTCTGCCTTGCCGTTTTCGAGCGCTGGAGAAGCCGCATACGTTCGCGGATCAATCTCGAACAACCGTTTCGGATCGCCGAGCGCGAGGATAAGAGGATAGGTCGTGTCGGAACCGCCGCCGCGATCCACCTTCTCAATTTTCACGAACGCCTCGACGCTGGCTTTCTTGGTCCGCATCAATGCATCGCTTCCGCCTTCCATCGACCACACGCCGGTCTTGCCGTTGGTGGCAAAGCGGAAACGCGCGTCCTTGATTTGCTCCGACGCCACTTCCTTCCCTTCGGGATCGAACAGCCGCACGGGGCGCGAGGCAAAATATTCGACCGCCTCGGTGCCTTGCGGAAGTGGGAAGTAATACCGGCGACCCGCGCTCAGGACGATTCCTTTCGGCGCGACTTGCACGATGGCGTCGATGTCCGAACGCATGATCGCAAAGTCAATCTCGTCGCCCAAATCGAGTTCGTACACGCCGGGCGGGACACTTTCGGGAATGCGAAGTTTGTAGAAGAGCTGGTCCTCGTACGACATGTACCAAATGCTGTGCGCGTTGTAGCAATCGGGCCGGTCGATTCGGTCATAGACGCGCTCGACGACATCGAGTTTCACGGGTTTTCCTTGCGCGTCGAGCAGCCGCGGTTCGATGGCGCGGTCGCCCCAGTTGTTGACGAACACGTCCATCGAGGCAGCGCCCGGCTTCGCTTTCTTCAGCAGGACATGCGTCCGCTGTGTGGGATGCGGCTTGATCGCGACCGGCAGATGTGACGCTGGCTCACCGCGTTCGGCGATCACACGCAGTGCGCACGGGATACCGACGTGGATCGGACCCTGGCCGGTCATCGTCACGTGACCCCAGTCGTTGGTGGTCGCCGGGCTGAGCTTGTCGAAGTCGATGCCCTGCTCTTTCAGCGTCGGATAGTTCTCGGCGTAGTGTTTCGCGGCTTGCGCGGCATGGTCCGCGTACGTCGCGTCGCCCGTCTCGCGCCAGGCGAACACGAACGCCTCCTGCAACGGGCTCGACCGCGAGAAAAAGTTCTCCAGCGACGCGTGCCGGTAGTGAAACTTCGCCAGTTCGACCAACGCCTTGCGCGCGAGCGGATCCCCGGTCGCGACGTGATAGTAGTAGTACGCCGAGAACACCTCGCCTTCCTTGCCGAAATTGGTGGGCACGTCGGGATTGAGGATGTGTTTGCCGTCGCACAACACGCGACGCTTGACGATCCGGCTGCCGTAATCGAGCAGGCGCGGATCGTGGTCGAGTTCGTAGCCCGAGCCGAGCACGCGCAGAAACGCCTCCGGCGGATAGAACTGCAACGCCTTGTCCACGTCGAAGTTCATTTCCTTGATCATCGCCTCTTTCCACAGCAACGCCATGTCGCGCGAGTGAAGATCGCCGGTGAGGAAATAATCATAGACGAACTGGATCACGTCCTCGCTGGAGGCGAACGCGATGCACATCGCGCCGCCGTCCATCTTGTGCTTGAAGTCCTTGTTCGTGTCCGTGCCGCCGAATTGTCCCCAAACGATGGGCGAATGGAAATTGCCCTGCACCATCCAGCCGGCGGGTTTGGCGGGCGAGTCGGAGTTCGAGAAGAGCAGATTGCCGCACAGGCGCGTGTAGCGCCGGGCGTAGTCGAAGTACTTCCGCTCGCCCGACCGGGCGTACAGAATCCACATGCCGCGTTTGAGGTTGTATTCGAGGCTGCGCGCGAGCCGGTGGATCGTCGGGTACCAACGCCCGTTCTTGAGTTCCCACGGCTGCGCGCTGTACGGGTACATGCCCCAGTAAAGGTAGCCGGTCGCGGGGAAAATCCGGTCGCCGGCGAGCACGGACCGATCGAAGTAATCGGAGATGACCGCTTCTTCTCTCGGGAACCGCTTTTCGTCTTTGGGATGGATCGGGCCCAAAACCTCGGAGCGAGCGACCCATGCGGGATCGACGGCGGCGTAGATTTCTTCGCGGGTTGCCCCAAAAGAACCGGCCAGTTCCTTCGTCAGCGGACCGCGGTGCGGGTAGAGCCAAATCTCGTGCGTCTTCGCCGTGCCCTGCGCCGCGTTCGGAACTTTCATGCAGGGATCGTTTTCGGGAATCCAGTCGTGGCCGAAGTAGTTCTGGATGATCTGGGGCGTGCGGAAATCGAGTTCCTTGCCAGCCGCGTCGTCCCAGAGCTTGATGGTAAGGACGCCGCCCGAAATGCGGTAAGCCTTCGGAAACTGCTCGGCGAAACCGGGCACCTGCGCGCCAAGGCCCCAGCGTTTTGTGGAAACGTCGGCCCAATCGCCGCACGCGCCGGCGATGTTGGTCAGCTTTTCTGCCTGGAGATTTGCCTTGCTGTCGCTGAAGCCGATGTCCGCGATGCTGTTCCTCGAACCGAAATGAGGGAAATCCTTCTGCGCCATCCAGGCGCGGCCGCTTCGGGAGAGCTTCTGGCTCACCGTGGCGTGGTGATCCCGGTGCAGCTTGTTGAAGCTGACGGTGGCTGGTCCTTCGAGCGCGACCGGCAGGTCGATCCCGATATCGCGGAACCAGAGTTCGTTGGTGTTCTCCGTGACGATGAGCTTGTGGCTGATCCGTACCCAGGGCCGCCCGGCGTAGAAATGGTAATAGACCACTCCGGCCGCCGTCCGTACGGCGTTCCTTTCCGGTGTAATAGCTGTTACACCGGGAAGGAACACGTAATCGCCCTCGATGCGGATAACTGCGTGACGTTTGCCAGGATGCTCAATCTTCAAACTCTTCGCGTGAAGGATGCTGCGCTGTCCCTTGGAGTCCACGACGTAGAATGCATCACCCGCTTTCGACACGAACAGTTCGTCAACCGCGAACTTCCCGTCCGCGTTCGCGTCCAGATGCACCGACTCGAAGCATCCCGCGCCCCGGCGGAATTGGTACCGCGCGCCGCCCGTCTCGACGGCAATGGTGTCAGCGGTCTCTTGCAGGGCGATGTCGTCTTTCGCCTCAGCGCGCGCGCCTCTAACGAGGAAGTACGACCCATCCAACCGTGCGTTGAAATCCACCGTCGCCCAGCGCAGCGACCCATCTTCCCAGTCGCCGGTCTTGATGATCTCGCAGGGGACCGGCTTGCCGCTGGCGTCCACGACGGTGAATTGACTCACGTCGCGGAACTCGCCGCGCTTGAACGGTACGCCGAAGGTCACCGGCCACGAGCGCGCCTGGAGCCGGTCGGGCTTGTTGAGATGGATGGGAACCTTGAGTTCCTCGGCGACCAACGAATGGGCGAAGGACGCCACGAAGGCCAGCAAGAGCGAATGTGGGAGGCGCCTCCGGGAGCCGATCGTCCATCCTGCAATGCCACGCCAAGACGGTCGGCGCGCGGAGGCGCCTCCCACATTCACCGAGGGCAACTCTGTGCGGTCCTTGGTCGATGCGTCTTCGACTCGCGCAAAGCGGGTATGCCACGAAGAAATGGAGAATCGGGGAATCACAAAGTCTGGCGCTTGTTCTACGGCGTCATCACGTTGCCGTCGCCGTCGGGGTCCCACATTTCCCGGTACGACCCCTTGTAGGACCAGATCGGACTGCAGCAAAGGTCCGTCTCGGTTCCCGGACCCGAAAGGTTCCAAGGCGTGGCGGCCAGCATGTCCATCCACTCGACGTGGCCGTCGAAGAAAAGGAAGTTCGATCCGCCTCGATGGCGGCGGGAGGGGAGTTGGTTGATACTGTTACTGGTGAAGTTGGCGCCACGGGAATCAAAATAGGAGGTATAGCCATCGTAGTCGAGGTTCGGCGAACCCGTTGCCCATCGGAACCAGCCGCTGTCAGCGAACCAGACTTTGCGCGCCGGATTCACGACCTTGGAAATGGGGATTCCGACGAACCGGTACACGCTGTTGGTGCTGTAGCTGGTGCCGGCGTGCATGCTAATGCCGTAGCCTGGAGCGATCTTGGGCGTCACATAGGGTGGCGCCATCTTGTAGCTGTTTAGTGACGAGGACGGATCGTTCCAACAGCCGTGTCTGCGACGGACATTGCAACACCTTGATGTTATTCTGGCAGTATGCGAATACCTGGTCCAACCATCGCCCGCCGGGGAAATCCGCCGCGCTTGTCATGACCACCAGGCTATCGCCCCAATTCGGAGAGTGGTCGTTCCAATCCGCCGCGTAGGAGAGAGCGGCGATCCCGACCTGCCTCAGGTTCGACATACACACAGCAGCCTTGGCGGACTCTTTCGCTCTCTGCAGCGACGGCAACAGCATCGCCGCCAGAATCGAGATGATCGCGACGACGACCAGCAACTCGATCAAGGTGAATCCATGCAACCTCTTCATGCAATTCGAGTCATGGAGTATTGATGCTGCCGTCACCGTCGGGGTCCCACATCTCCCGGTACGAGCCCCGGTAGTACCAGTTCGGGCTGAACGCATCCGTATCCGTACCGGCGCCGGAGGTGTTCAAGGGCGTCGCGGCCAGCATTTCCATCCATTCGACGTGTCCATCGAAGAAGACGAAGTTGGAACCCTGGCGGTGTCGGCGGGAGGGAAGTTGGTTGTTGCTGGCGCTGCAATGCTGGGCGCCCCGGGACTCGAAATTGGAAGTGTAACCCTCCCGGTCCGCGTTCGGCGTCCCGGTCCCCCACCGGTACCAGCCGGCGTCACCGAACCAGATCTTCTTGGCCGGGTTCGCAACTTTGGTTATGGGAATGCCGATGAAGCGATAGATGCTGTTCGTGCTATAGCTGGTGCCTGCTTGTTTGCTGATGGCGTAACCGGGCGCGTACTTCGGCGTGATGTAGGGCGGGATCATCTTGTTGCTGGGCCAGAGCGTCTGCTGGGAAGGACACTGCAAGACCTTGACGTTCTTCTGACAATACTCGAACACCTGATCCAACCACCGCGCCCCCGGATATCCCGATGGGTTGGCCATCACAACGATGCTGTCATCGAAGTTCGGCGAGTGGCCATTCCAATCATCTGCGTAGGCCAGAGCGGCGACTCCAATCTGCCGGAGATTCGACATGCATAGCGCCGCTTTGGCAGATTCCTTGGCTTTCTGCAACGACGGCAAAAACAGCGCCGCCAAGATCGAGATTATCGCCACGACCACCAGCAACTCGATCAAAGTGAAGCTGGGAGTTTTTCTCACATGTCGCTGGGCGAGACGTTTCACGGCGTGCTCTGGTTGCCGTCGCCATCGGGATCCCACATTTCCCTGAAGGAGCCGCTGAAGTACAAGTATGGAGGATCAGGGTCTTGTCCCGCGGACGTAAGGTTCCACGGCACGGCATTGACCATCTTCATCCACTCGACGTGTCCATCGACAAAGAGGAAGTTTGACCCGTCCCGGTGCCGGCGGGATGGGAGTTGATTTCCGCTGGCACTGGTGAAATTGGCGCCACGGGACTCGATATGACTGCTATACGCTTCTACGTCCGTGTTGGGCGACCCTGTTCCCCACCGAAACCAACCCGAGTCCGCGAACCACACTTTCCTCGCTGGATTTACCACCCTCGAGAGCGGTATGCCCACGTTCAGGTTGGCGGTTGACATCTTCCCTCCCATGATCCAACTGATAGCGTATCCGGCGGCGTACTTTGGGGTTTTGTAGGGCGAAACCATCCTGTAGGAACTCGACCAGAGCGTCTGCTGGCTGGGGCATTGCAATACGCTGACGTTCTTTTGGGAGTACAAAAACACCTGGTCCAACCACCGTCCCTCCGGATATTGCGACGGGTTGGCCATGACCACTTGGCTGTTGCCTGTATTCGGAGTATGGCCATCCCAATCATCTGCATAGGACAATGCCGCGATTCCAACCTGCCTCAGGTTTGACATGCAGTGTGCGGCTTTGGCGGACTCTTTGGCTCGCTGTAGCGACGGCAGAAGCATCGCCGCCAGGATCGAGATAATGGCGACAACCACCAACAGCTCAATCAACGTGAAGCCATGTGTGGGACGATCGCTGCGCTTAGTCATGCCGGTTGCCTCGACGCAAAAGTAGCATCGCTGCGGCAAACAACAACGTGAGCGCCGAAGGCTCTGGCACGGCGATCAGAACGACATCGTTGCCGGTCCCGCCCGCGTAGAGGACCTTGAATTCGCTGCCGCCGGACTGGAATTCGCCCAGATTTGGCAAGCCTGCGAATTCGCCGAGCACGGGGTCGCTGGCATCGTTGTTGATGATGAGGAACGTGTCGCCGTTGGTGGGGGCAAATCCGAGGGTCAGGTCCAGGATGCTGTTGCTCAGGCTGACGAATCCGTTGACGATCACCTGGTCGTACTCGGTCCCGACATTGGTGCCGTTCAACTCGACCGCGAAGATCGCGTTCGAGAGCAACGTCAGGTTCCCCAAGCTCAGGATGCCCGGGCTGTCTCCCGGCGCGAGCGTGCCGCGCACGGTGGTATTGCCGGAGACCGTGCCGGTGCCCTGGAGGGTGGCGTTGGTGTTGACGATCAAGCCGTCTGCAAAGGAGTGGTTCCCGCCTTGCAAGTCGAGGGTGGCGAGGCTCGCTCCGTTGCCGACCACAAACGGCGTGCTGTTGGAGAATACGGAGCCTTTGGTGTTGATCGTGCCGCCGTGGAAGAGCACAACGCTCAGGGTGCCGTTCGTGGCGACGAAGTTGTCCAAGGTCATCGTGCCGCTCGACAGGAGGTTGCTGCCGGCGACGACGTTGAAGGTCGCGGTGCCACCGGCATTGGTGACGAACAGGTGGCCGCCGGAGACCTCGACGATGTTGTTGAAGCGACCTTCGCCCGATTGCACCAACAGGTTCGTGCCGACGCGCACGATGCCGTCGTCCTGCACGTAGAGTTGTTGACGGCGGCGAATCATCTGGATTTGGTCCTCGACGTTCAACAACGAGCCCGAGCCGGTCACGACGACGGCATTGGTGGTGGCGGTATTGCCGAGTAATCCGTACCGGACAAACGACACGTTCACGCGGCCGCCGTTCGAGACGATCAGTTGATTGTTCGGCGAGTAACCGCCCACTTCGAGTTGGGAGGCGGACACAGTTCCAATGTTCCAAACCGAGCCCGGGTCGGTGACCAGCACGCGGTTGTAGCCGAGCAGCGGCGGATTCCCCACGGCCTGTTGTCCGATGACCGCGCCTTCCGTGAGCGTCACCTTCCCTCCGTCGGCGATGATGAGCTGATTGCTCGGGCCCGTTCCCAACCGAAGATCGCCGACCAGGGACCACTCCGAGCCGGGGCCGGTGACGATGACGATGTTGTTGTTGCTGTTGGTCGCGAAGCCGATGTGGGCCCTGCCGTTGCCGAAATTGTGGATGACCTTGCCACCATTGGTGATGACCAGGCGATTGAAGGAGCCAGTATTTCCAAAGTAAAAATCTCTGGAACTGTTGGACCAAATCGAGCCGGGGTCGGTCACCAGGACGGAGTTGAAGTTGGCCGAGGCCGCATTGCCCACGATCGAGGTCCGTACGAACACCGTGCTGCCATTGCTGATCTCGAGGATGTTGTTCGTGCCGGTATCGCCGATGATGAGAAGGTTGCCCAGATTGGTCGCGGTCCCGGTGTTGAAGATCAGGCTGGTGTTGTCTTCCGCCAATGCCGGCAACCCGAGGAGCATTCCCGCCGCCAGGATGATGAAGTGTCGGCGCGCCGCACAGGAACCTTTTGATCGTAGTCTAGTCATTTTCGTTGCCACATAATGCAGGAGACAGGGACGAGACGAAAGCGCGGACCACTGGTCAAACGTGTTCACAACCGACGGATCGTTCCCGCAAGCTCGATCCGAACCACGCCATTTTCCTCAAGTATTCCGTGATTTCCGCAACAACAGAGCGCCCGCGGCAATCAGGAAGGCCAGCGCCGAAGGTTCGGGGACGGTCGCGGGGATCAGGAATCCGCCGCCGCTCAGCGGATAGATCAGGTCTTGGAGATAGGAATTGGCCGCGACGAGGTTCGAGACGGCGTAATAAACGTTGATGTTCGGCGTCAGCGTATGCAGGTTGTTCGTCGCCACCGAGAGCTTGGCCGCGTCGCTGCCACCCGGCATGTCGAGGAAGAACACATACAACGCATTGCTGAAAGCGTTGTCGCCAGTGCCGACGTAGAGATGGTCGGATGCCGAGCCGAGAGTTAACTCGCCATAGATGAAGTTGTGGCTGTGGCCAAGCCCATTCGTTCCCACATCCACGCCAGTGACCAAGTTCGTGTGGTCGCCGCCACCGCTAAAGGACACCCGGCTCGAAAGCAGATCGAACCCGACGCGGTTCGTGGAATGAATGGAGAGGCTCTTCTTGAAATCGAACATGTCCCCTGCCCCGCCAACGAGCGCGCCGCTGGCCGTGACGGTCACGTTGGTCAGGAAGGTGTTCGTGGACGGATCGCTGATGTAGTCGCCGCTGACGATCACCGGCTTCTCGTACGTGACGGTGCTGTTCTGGACGAGGATGGTCCCGTTATTCGTGACCACGCTGGCTACGCGCGCGCCAGTGGCATTGGTGACGTGCAGGCGGGAGCCCGAGGTGATCTCCAAGGCGTCGCTGTTCCACTTCGGGTTCGCGCCGGTGAGGGAGAGTTCCTTGAAGCTGCTGGCGGCATTCGCGAGCGTGAACGTGCCGGCGATGTTCGCGTTGGTGGAGGAGTCGAGTTGCAGGCCACTGCCGCTGACAATGTTGAACTTAGCCGCAGCCACAGAGACGGTCAGCGCGCTGTAGTTGCGGTACGAGAGCGTACCTCCATCCACGATGCGGTTGGCCGTGCCGGGACCCTGTACATTGTCAGTGCCCACAAACTGCAGCACACCGCCCGTGCGGTTGCTGAGGATGCCCGAGGAGGTGACGTTGATGGTCGTCAGCCGGACCAAGCCGCCGTCGAGGTTCATCCGGGCGGTGGCGAATGCATTGGAGCCGACGATAATGCCCGTGCTGGTTTTGCTGAAGTCCATCAAGCCGCCCGAGACATTGAGCGTGCCCACGCTGTTGCTGCCGACGCCGATCGCCATCCGCGTGAGGTTCGACGCTACCGTAAACGTGCCGCCCTGCATATTGAACTGGCCCGTCGCGTCGTCCTGATCGCCGAGATTGACGGAGAGGTTGCCGAAGTTCATGAGCACGTCCCCGCCCGTGATGGTCACGGTTCCAATGCTGTTGGAGGTTCGTCCCAGTCGCCAACTGCTCTGGCTGACCCAGTTGCCGCCCGCCATCATGACCATGCCCGTGGCGGAACCCGGGGGAGCGACGCCGGCACCGTCGCCCACGTGGAAGTTGCCGCCGGCGTTGGTGATGCTGCCCCCATAGATCAGCATTTCGCCTCGGGATCTCGGCCCCGCGCCCACCTCGATGTTGCCGCCGGTGCTCTGTAACACTCCATTTGAGATAATGAGTTGTCCGAATCCCTGCTGTGCGCCTTGGGTCGAGCCGGAACCGAGTTCCATGGTGCCGGAGTTGCCCACGTGCAACAGGCCATCGACCAGCACGACGCGCCCCGTGCTGGTGGAGTTAATCCCGACAAACATCTGATTACTCCAGACCATCGTGCCGCCCAGGATGTTGATCTGTGCGCCGGCGCCCGAGCCGACGCGAGAGTCGCTGCTGGTGAAGGCGAACACGCCGCCGGTGTAGATGTTCAAGGTGCTGTTCGCGCCCGCGTTGGCGCCCATATGCAGGCGCAGGGCGTTGATCCGGCCCGCGTAAACGTTCAGGATACCATCCGTGCCAAACCCTGCCGCCGTATTGATCGAGACGATGCTGCCGTTGGAGAAGGTCATCGCGGCGTTGGGCGCGTTCCAGTTCAGCGTTGCGTTCCCGATTCGTAGGGGGAAAACACTGCTGCCGTTGGTGCTCAGGACGAAATTGATGGCGTTGGTGTAGGTGAAATCGAGCGTCGGGCGTCCCAAAGTGCTGACGATGTCGAGTGCGACGTTGGTGAAGGAATTCGGGACGGTGTCTGCCGCTGTGTTGCCGACGGTAACGGTGTACGTGCCCGTCGCGGTAATGCGGACGAAGTCGTCAAAGGCCGGCACGCTGCCCTGTGACCAACTGGTCGCAGTTTCCCACGTCCCGCCGACGCTATTGGTCCAGGCGTTCGTCGTGAAGGCCGGGGCATGGCACGGAGCCAGTGTGATCGCAAGAAAAAGAGCGCCGCCCGCAATCGAGGCAATGTTTCCTCGAATCCGGCCCTTCTGACATATCGTCGTGTCCCGCATGCAATCCTCCAAGCTCGGAGTCTGGCCGATTAGAAGGCGGTGGAACAGTGCAAACCGGTGGTAAACAATCTTGACAACCGTTACGAGCGCCCGGCGCTATTCGGGCGCTTTGTCGAGGCTCTCGCCATCGTGGAACTGCATCATCAGGCGGCTGTCTTTGTTCTCCCAATAGCCAGTTTTGACCCAGGGAAGCGCGAGCCGGCAGAGTTTGCGGGCGTACGCCTTGCGGTCCAACGTGTAATACGCGATCGATGGACGCACGTGGTCGAGGAATGGTTCGTAGCCAATCCCGATCACGGACACGTCCTGCGGAACGCGGATGCCGGCCGTGGTGAGGTAGGTCACCGCCGCCAGGGAATGTTGCGGACGCATGACGATCAGTCCCGTCGGCGCGTTCGCCGCGCCGAACAGCCCGCGCAGCGAATTGTGCATGGAATCCCGGGTCCGCGTATGCCAGATGATGCGCCCCGCAAACCCGGGCGTCCCCACATAGGGCTCGACGGCCTGCTTCCAGCCAAGGACCGCCTCGTTCATGGGATCGGCGTCGCTGTTTCCATACGGTGAAGCAGAAACAGCTCGGGGCAGAATCAGGGCCACCCGCCGATGAGCATGGCCGACGAGCTTGCCGGCCGCATGACGAAACACGGCGTCCATGTCCACGCCCAGGGACGGATGGTCGGTGGTTCGTCGCGTGGTCAGCGTGGAGAACACGGGCAGGCCGCGCTCGTGAAACCATCGCACAATCTGCGGCGGGGAACCGACGAGCAGCCAGGCGTCCGCCGGCGTCGCGTGCATCAATCGTTCGAGGGCTTGCTTGAAGTTTTGCGTCGCGTACTGGGTCCCGGCATGGACGTGCGCCGTCACGCCGGCGTTGTGCAGGTGGTCCTGGAGTTTGTCGATGGCGTAAAGCGTGAACCCGGACGCCTCATCGAGCGGCACAAAGCAGAGCACGCCGACCGATTTTGCGCGGCGCGAGTGGCGGCGAGTGGCGCGCCCACGTCCGACGCGCCAGCCTAACCCGCGATGAGGGCGAATCCAGCCCTCCTGCGTGAGGAGGTGCAGCGCCTTGCGGAGCGTCGGACGGCTCACATGGAAGCGTTCGCACAAAACGCGCTCGCTCGGCAGACGCTCGGTCCATTCGCGCGCCTGAAGGTCCTTGCGCAGCGCCTCGACGATCCCGGCGACGACGGAGAATCGGTGAACCAGGTGCATTCGCGTTGAGCCGGAGTGTAGGATTTTCCTCCCGCTGATTCAACCCTGCAACTGCGGTTCGCGGAGAAAGAGGAGCAGCAGGCAGCATTTCCGCCCGGCGTTGCCGTGCTCCGCCGCCAGCGCAACGGCGGCACGGTCGAACCGACGGGAGGAGGCCCGCCCGGCTCAGCGGCGGCCGAGTTCCATGATCTTCTTCTGCACGTCGCGGAAGTTGATGTCCACTTCGTAGATGCGGAGGAACTGGGCGAGGGCTTCCTTCGGTTTCTCCATGATCTCCAGCGTCTCGCCCGTGTTGTAGATGATGTCCTTCTTGACGCTGTCCATGATGGGCGACTCGACGTCGGCTTTCTGGAACTGGTTCATCGACAAGTCGAACAGCTTCTGGTGGCGGAAGCACAGCCCGAGGAAATTGAGCGCCTGGATGCGGTGCTTGGGATTGTTCTGCGCCTGCTGGAACTCCGGCAGGGCCTTCGTGATCTCGCCGCGGCGGAAATAGATTGCACCCAGATCGAAGCGCATCGAGAGGTCGTTCGGATAACGGCGCACCATCGCTTCCTGCGCTTCGAGAATGAGTTGCTCCTTCTCGGCCATCAATTTCTGGAGGTCTTTGGTCAGGAGCGGATCGTTGGGCTTGGCTTCCAGCGCCTGTTTCACCGGCTTGATGCGATTATCGACGCGCCGGATCTTGATATCGTTCAAGGCCTTTTCGAGCGTGGGGTCGTTGGCGCCTTTGGCGATGGCTTCCTCGAGCGTCTTCTGGGCGGTTTCGAAGTCGCCCTTCTGCACGTAGTAGTCGGCCAATCGCTTCCGGTGGGTCATGTTGTCCGGTTGTTGCTCGATGCGTTCCTTGGTTTCCTGGATCAAGTCGTTGATGGCGTCCTCGGAGCGGACGACCTTGGATTCTTGTTCGAGACGGATGGTCTGCTGCTTGTCCCGCATCAGGTCGCGCGAGCTCTTGGCGTCCTCAATGTTGGTTTCGTCCATGTGGACTTCGGTGGTGCAATCCTTCATCTCGCGGATGATGTCCGGATCGTGGGGCTGCAACGCCAGGGCGCGCTCGTACACGTCGAGGGCTTTGCTCGGCTGTCCGGCCTCGCGATACAGTTCGGCGAGGGTGACGAGGAAGGAAATGTTGTTCGGTGAAGAGGCGACGGCTGCCTCCGCGGCCAGCACGGCGACCTCGTAGATTTCCATCTTTTGCGCCGCGCGGATGAGCAGGTCCAGTCCCTGGGTATTGGTGGGGTCCTGGCTGAGCATCTTGTACCCACAGAGCATCGCGTCTTTGTATTTCTCCTGCTTGTAGTAGGTCCAACCGATCGTCAATTGCGGCATGGTCGTGAACATGGCGCCGCCTTTTTTCAACAGGGCCATCGCGCCCTTGGCGCCGAACTGCTTCTTCTGGGTCGCGCGCAAGAGCTTGTGGGCCTGGAGGAACTCGGGTTCCATCGACAGGGCGTCGAGCAACAGATCGATCGCCAGGCTCGGGTTGTCGCGGTCAATGGCGCCCAACGCCCGCTCATACAGGTCGCGTACGCGCCGTGGTACTTCATCTTCGCCTTTGATGGGCATGTCTGACTCCGTCCGGGTTGTCGAGAAAAGTTGGCAGAAACTACAAATTCCGCAAGTCCCGGGTCAATCCTTTTGATTGATGGTGTCTTCTGATTGTTGCAGTCGTTAAACGCCCGACAAATTGGGGACTCCGGCTCGACATCGAGGGACGAATTTCGTATCCCACAACGGCATGTTTCTCGATGACGAAGCGCGCGAGGACCTGAAGCTTCTGCTT
>Ga0187892_10007569_pt1 | contig 15413 bp, 11 predicted proteins | sample MA1701073metaG_FD_139345 | JGI IMG/M metagenome (GOLD analysis project Ga0187892, IMG submission 139345) | Bio-ooze microbial communities from a basaltic lava cave in the Kipuka Kanohina Cave System on the Island of Hawaii, USA - MA170107-3 metaG ... | reverse complement strand
TGTTGCGGACCGAAAAAACCTGCAAGGTCGGCGTGAAGGGAAAACGGCTCAAGGCGGCCCTCGATGACGCCTACCTGCTCAAGGTCATCAGCGGCGGCCGAAATTAGATGCGATAGCCCTGCCACGCGCAGGCAGTCGGAAGCGTCTCGGTTGCGATTCCGGCATCAGCGCCTACAATCCCCCGATTGAGTGGTTTTCTCCGCGCGTCGGGGCTGGGGTTCCCATGAGGTTGCGTCTGCCGTGAGATTCGTATCCACCATCACCACCCATCCTTCACCGACTGCCGCGCTGGTCGACATCGAGAACGGTTTCCGCGCGCGGCTGGGCGATGAGCCGGTGCACCTGGCGTTCGTCTTTGTCAGCGCGGCGTTCGCCGACAAGTTGGAAACGCTCGGGGCGGGCCTGAACCGCATCTTCCCTGACGCGGCCGTGCTCGGCTGCACAGCCGAAGGGACGATCGGCGGCGGGCGGGAGGTCGAACGGTCGCCGTCCATTGCCGTGCTGGCCGCCTCGCTGCCGAGCGTCGGCATCCGCCCGTTCCACGTGTCACAGGCCGAGCTTGAGGGGGCGACGACGACAGCCGAGTGGGTCGAACAACTGGGGGCAAAACCGGACCAAGCCCCGATCTTTATCGCGCTAGCCGACCCGTTCAGCTTCCGGATCACGGACTTTCTGGATCAGGTGAACACGCACTATCCGGGCGCGCCGGTGTTCGGCGGCATGGCCAGCGCCGCGCGCCAGCCGCGCGAGAACGGCCTGCTGCTCAATGAGCATGTGTACCGCGAAGGGCTGACCGGCGTGGCGCTGAGCGGCGCCATTCGCGTGCGGGCCGTGGTCTCGCAGGGCTGCCGGCCGATCGGGCGGCCGTTTGTGGTGACGCGCGGCGATCAGAACGTCATGCGCGAGCTGGGCGGCAAGCCGGCCCTGGCCGCGCTCCAGGAGATGTCGTCATCGCTGCCACCCGAGGATCTGGCGCTGGCCAAGCAGGCGCTGCTGGTCGGGCAGGTCATCAACGAATACCAGGAATCGTTCAAGCGCGGCGACTTCCTGATCCATAACCTGCTCGGCGCCGATCCGAATTCGGGGGCCTTGGCGATTGCCGGCCCGGTCAAAGTGGGCCGGACGATCCAGTTCCACGTGCGTGACGCCAAGTGTGCCGACGAGGACCTGCGCGAGTTGCTCGGCGCGGCACGCGGCCAGGGCGGGCCCGCCCCTGCCGGCGCGCTGCTGTTCAGTTGCAACGGCCGCGGGACGCGGATGTGGCCGGAGGCTGGCCATGACGTCGGCGTGGTGACCGACGTCTTCGAGCGACTGCCCACGGCTGGCTGTTTTTGTGCCGGCGAGCTGGGCCCGATCGGCCAGCGCAACTTCATCCACGGGTTCACCGCCAGCATCGCGCTGTTCAGTGGACCGGATGGTCCGAAAAGCAGGACTCTGAGCGTCTGAGAACCTGAGACGATCCATACGAGTCGAGGGAACGACATTGGCAGCTACCAAGGCCCGCAAGTCGTCGAAGCGTCCTTCCGGTGACGGCCGCGGCACGGCCAATAAGATCGAGGGGCTGGTCGATGAGATCGTCGCCGCCGCCACGAAGCGCAAGGACCCGTCGATCGACATCCCGCTGCGAACGCTCTCGAACGCCCGCTTCGATCCGAAGAAACGCATCATCGAGATGGGCGACGCGAAACAGTCGCGCTCCTTCTTCAACCTGACGCAGGCCAAGAACTTCATGCAGACGGTGCTGATTGCCAGCGGCTGCAAGAAGCTGATCGATGAAGACAAGACCGCCAGCATCCGCCAGGTTTACTACCTGCTCAAACACACGATTCCCGGCACCAACGAAAAGACCTTCAACGACCAGAACGAGTCCGACCCAATCCTTGAAGACCTCGAAGTAGCCATCAATGCCCTGCGTGAAGAGTTGCACGTGTTCGCCGAGAACAAGGGCAGCATCGCCGGCAACTTGACCGTCGCCAGCCGCGGCGACGTGATCGACCTGCGCCGCATGGGGGCGGGCGGCATGTCGATCCCGAGCATCGTCGAGCCGGATGTGTTCGAGTTCCGCAAGTGCGAGGCTGACTTTGTCCTGCACGTCGAAAAGGGCACCGTGTGGCAGCGTTTCAACGAGGACAAGTTCTGGAAGGACAACAACTGCATCCTGACGCACGGCGGCGGGCAACCTCCCCGAGGCGTTCGGAGGCTGCTGCACCGGATGCACAATGAGTTGAAGCTACCTGTCTACGTATTGATGGACAATGATCCCTGGGGGTACTACATCTACAGTGTCATCAAACAGGGATCAATCAACCTTGCGTTCGAGAGCAAACGCATGGCTGTGCCGGAAGCCAGATTCGTCGGCGTCCGCAGTGGCGACTTCGAGGAGTTCGAGCTGTCGGATGACGTCAAGATCGCCATTGATGATAAGGACATCAAGCGTGCCAAGCAGATCCTGAACTATCCGTGGTTTCAGGGAAAGAAGGAGTGGGAAAGGGAGATTGCCTTCATGCTGCGGCACGGCTTCAAAATGGAAGTCGAGAGTCTGTTGACGAAGAGCATCAGCTTCGTGACCGAGACGTATGTGCCGCAGAAACTGAAGAGTCCCCAATCATGGCTCGACTAACATGCGACGTTGTTAACGCGGTCATGCTAGGCGCGTCTACGAGCGCCGCCATTGTGTGGCATGCCCAATCCCGGCGCGCCGGGAGCGGGCATGAGCGCCGCCGTCACTGCTGCGCCGGGCCGGCCCGCGCGAGTCAAAGCGCGTGTGCGAGCCTCCATCGCACGTCCGCATGAGCGTGGATCCGAATGCCGGAGCAGGTCTCGTATCCAACTCCCGCCTCTGCCCGATCAACTCGTTTGCCGGCGTGGCTTGTACTTCCACTGGCGGCGGCGGCGCTCGTGGTGATGCGGCTGCACGCCTTCGGGCTGCCGCTCGAGCCGGACGAATGCAATTACGCGTACATCGGCAGCCGCCTGTTGGCGGGCGATCGGCTCTACGTCGACGTGTGGGACCATCAGCCGCCGGCCGTCTTTGCGCTTTTCGCGGCGGTGTCGGCCATATTCGGCGAAGGTACGCTCGTCTTCCGCGTGATGTCGTTGCTGTTCTCGCTGGCGTCGCTCATGCTGATCTACGACATCGCGCGCCGGCAAACCGGCCCCTTCGGCGCCGGCGTCGCGGCCATCGCGTTCGCCCTGCTCTCATCAGACATCGGGACGGCCGGCGAAGGCTGCAACCGCGAAATCTACATGAACACGTTCCTGCTGGCCGCCCTGGCAGCGCTCTCGCGGTCAACCCAGGCTCCTGAGCATTCGAGCCGAGCGAAACTAGCCCACGAACCAACGGCTAACGAAGCCGGCTCAGGACTCAGGACTCAGGACTCAGGACTCTCTCCCGTCGCCATCGCCGGCCTCCTGCTCGGCATCGCCTCAGCGCTGAAGCCGGTGGTGGCCGTGCAGTGGCTGGCACTGGCTATCTGGATCGCGTGGGGTGCGGCTCGCCGCAACGGCGCCCGCGGCGCCGTGACGACGGTGATACTGTTTGGCCTGGGGCCGGCGCTTGTGTGGCTCGGTCACTTCGCCTGGTTTGCTGCCACGAGCCGGCTGGATGAGTTCGTCGACGCGGTATTCCGGTTCAACATCGGCTATGCCGGCGCGAAGACATCCGGGCTCGGCCGCTTCGTCGCATTCTTTCGTGAGGGCAAGCGGCTCGACATCTTCCCGTCGGCTGCCCCGCTGTGGCTGGCCGGGCTGCTGGCGCTGGCCGCTCTCGGTGCACTCGCTGCACGCCGCCGCGCCGCGCGACCTGCGAAGGCGAGTTTTGATGGAGCGCTCATGGCCTATGCCCTCGGCAGCTACGCTGCCGTGTGCCTGCCCGGTCATTCATGGCCGCATTACTACTATCTGCTCATCCCTCCGCTGGTGCTGGTGGTCGCAGCCACGTTCGGTCGACTCTCGAACGCGACCGTCCCGCAGCCGTTCTCGCTCTATGCCAAACCACGGAGTGAACGACTCTGGCGTACGCTGGCGGTCGTCTGGCTCGGCCTGGTGGCGATCTGGCAGGTCCGTCATTACCTGCTCGTCCCGACGCTGACGCTGACCGACACGCGCTACGCGTCGCGCGACCTGTGGGGCTGGGTGCAAGGGCTCAACGTGGCCAGCGTGACCGATCCGGACGACTGCGTGCTGGTCATCGGCTCCGATCCGGGCGTGTACTACTATGCCAAGCGCCGCTGCGCCACACGATACACGATGATGACCGGCCTTGACGCGCAGCATCCGGACCACGTCGAGCGCCGCGCCAACGTGATGGCCGACCTGCAGCGCCATCGCCCGCGGCTCATCCTGGTGATCGACCCGGCCTTTCCCGAGTTGCACCGATTCATCGTGGAAAATTACGTGCAGGCCAGCCCGCAGTTCATCGACTTTCACGACGAGCGCCCGACCGAGCCGGTGATGCAGGCGCTCATGGACCGCACGCGGCCGGTCGCGCCAATCGACTGGAACTGGCATCGCCGATCGGTCCACGAGGGCGGGCCACGATCATGAGCGGCTTGCTGGACGTGCAGCAGATTCGCGAACGATTGAACACCCGGCGCGTCGGCTCGCTGGTGGAGTCGATCAACTCAACCACCAGCACCAACGACGCCATTTGGGACGGCGTCTCGCTGCCCATCGACGGCTATGTGCTCTTCGCCGAGCAGCAGACCGCCGGCCGCGGGCGGATGGGCCGGTCATGGGTCTGCCCGCGCGGGGCCGGGCTGATGTTCAGTGTTCTACTGTGCGGCGAGGACGATACCCGGCCGGACGGGCTGTACGCCCTTTCGGCCGCCATCGCCTGTTGCGACGGGATCGCGGCCGCGACCGACGTTCGGCCCCTCATCCAGTGGCCCAACGACCTCTATGTCGGCCGGCGCAAACTGGGCGGCATCCTGGTCGAGAAACGCCGCACCCACGACGGCGACAACGTGCACGTGATCGGCGTCGGCATCAACTGTTTGCAGACTGAGGCGCACTTTCCCGGCGAGCTGCGCGGCCGGGCGACCTCGCTGGACATCGAGAGCAGCCAGCCCGTACTGCGTGAGGCGGTCGCGGCCTCGCTTCTGAACGCACTCGACGAATGGCTGGCGCGGCCGGCCCGCGTGTCGCGCAAACGAATCCGCGAGGCCTGGCTGGCCCGCTCGGCGCCGCTGGGCCAGCGGATTCGGCTGCGGCACGCCGGCAAGGAGTACGTCGGCTGCGTGGTTGACCTTGACCCGACCGCAGCCATTGTGGTACAGCTTGAGCACGGCGGTCGCCGGCTGTTCCATGCCGATCAGACCGTCATCATGGATGGTGCTTTCAGGGCATGAGGCCCGCCGATGCCGCAGCGCAGAAAACCGCCACGAGCACAGCGAAAGAACGGTCCCTGCGCCCCGGCCCGCGGGACGGCCGTAACGTCGTCGCTGGTCGGCGCGTCGCTCGGCCTGGCGGCGTGCGGATTCGCCGGTCGATTCGCGCAGGTCCTCGACGATCGGTCGTCGCTGCCGGCTCGGCTGGCCATCGGCGGCCTGCTGGGCGGTCTGGCGCTGGGCGTTGTGCTGCCGGGACCGGCCGCAAGCTGGGCCGTCCGCCTCGTCACCGCGCTTCGCGATCGGTTCGATCCGGAGCCAAAGCTGCCGAAGCCTCATGGGCGCAAAGCAGCGGCCCCACAGCGCCGCGCGCTGCTGTGGCTGGTGACATCGGTCGTGGCCCTGCTGGCGGGCTTGCTCGTCACGCTGGCGCCGCTCGGCGTACACGCGGCCGAGCGCATCTACCGGTACGGCATGACGCATTTCGTCTGGATGTCCACGCCACTGCTCGTGTTCCGCGCCCTGATGGTCATGCCGCTGGTGTGCACAGCGGGCGCGCTCACGGGTCTGACGGTTCACTGCGTACACCGGCTGGCCTGTCCGTCGGCCGGTTGGCGCCCCGAGCCGATCGCCTGGACCGTGATCGCGGCCGGGCTCGCGTGTGTGTTGGCTGCCCGCGCGCACGGCCACGCCCAATGGACGACCGCCTGCCTGATCGGCGCGGGTCTGCCGCTTTTCATCCTGGCCGCACTCGGCGTCATCGCGGCCAACCGCATCGACCGCGGCGGGCGACGCCAGCCACCGTGTATCGAGCTGCCGCCCGAGCACGGCGACCGGATGCGGGCGGCGATGTGGCTTGGCCTGGCCGCCTCATGCCTTACGTTCGTGCTGGGTGTGTACGTCTGGTCTCAATCGGCGGTCGCCGGCGCCAACCGTGCCGCGATCGGGCCGGGCCCGACGGCCTGGCTGCTCTTGTTCGCCGGTTTCGGCGTGTTGCTCGGCTGCCGGGTTTGGCGCGACAGTCCGGTCCCGGCGACGCTCGTCGGGCAAACGGCGGTCGCCGCGGGGATCGGCATGCTGGCAGCGGCTTGGTTGGGCCACCTGGCGGCTCGTCCGCTCGAAGCGCATCCGGCACGCGCCGGTATGACGCTCGTGCTTGGGCTCGTCGCGACGGCCGGCAACGCCTTCGCCCTTGCGACGCACGTTCATGCGCTGCTGAACGGGAGCGGACGCCGCGCAATGGGCGGGGCTCACTGCTCGGGCTTGTGCCTGGCGATCGCGGCCGCGGTCGGTCTGCTCGGACCCTCCGGACTTGCCGCAGGGAGCGGCGGAGCGATGCCGCTCAGCATTGCGGGCGCGTTACTGATCGCCAGCGGCGCCGCCATGTACCTGAAGAGCCGCGACCGGTGGCTCCGCACCGCGGTTCAAACCGTTGCCACCGCACGCGTTAAGGCCGCCCGCCAGCCGGCGCGCAACGGACAGCGATCGCGCGGCACCGCCCGCCGCAAACGGCCGGCGCTGCGCCCGCAAGTCGCAACGTCGCATCGGTAAGAACGGGCTCGACCTGCGATCGAGCGCATCCCTACGGGTCGCGGCTATCCGTCGTTGGAGCATCGCTCCGAGAGGTTTGTAGCCGCGACCCAGAGAGACGCGCTCGGGCCGCCGGACGCTCACACGGTCAACCGATCAGGTCGCGACGCTGGCGACCCAGTCGACCAGGTCGTCGTCCTCACCGGTCAGCGCGAGCCCGACGACAGAGCCGATCACCATCACTGCCGGCGGCCGCGCCTCGGCCAGAGCCACGCGCTCGGCGAGGTCGGCCAGGGTTGCGATGATGACGCGCTGCTGGTCGGTGCAGCCCGACTCGATGCAAGCGGCCGGCGTATCGGCCGGCTTGCCCGCCAGCATCAGACCCTCCGTGATTTGCGGCAGCCGACGCAGCGCCATGAGCAGGACGACCGTGTCCACCGCAGCCAGTGCCTCAAACGGGACCGGTGCCTCGCCGAAGACCGGATCGGTCTCGGCCGTCAACACCACAAACGAGCGGCCGACACCCCGATGTGTCAGCGGAATGCCGGCCGCCGCGGGAACGGCCAACGCACTGCTCACGCCCGGCACCACCACGCAGCGAACGCCCGCCGCGCGGCACGCAGCCACCTCCTCGCCGCCGCGCCCAAACACAAACGGATCGCCGCCCTTCAGCCGCACGACCTTCAATCCGCGTTGGGCGCGATCGACCAGGATCGCGTTGATCTCCGGTTGCGTGTACATTTGAAACCCGGGGTACTTGGATACATCGATGACCTCAGCACCCAGTCGAACCTCATCCAGCAGCTCCGACGCGACCAGCCGATCGTGCAGAACGACGTCCGCCGCGCGCAACCGATCGAGCCCACGCACGGTAATGAGCCCCGCGTCGCCCGGACCAGCCCCAACCAGATATACGACTCCCGGCGCCAGCGTCATGCGCGGACCTCCTCGCGCCGTAGGAGCGGTCTTTGACCGCGACGCCGCTTGGGACCGGCCGATACACGCACCCGCCCCGCCGCTCGAACCAAGTCCACGATGATGTCAGCAATCTCAGGATCGCGTCCGACGGCCGGCAGCAGCTCAACCCATCGAACGCCGGATCGATCCACGGAGGACTGAACCCTGAACCCTGAACGCTGACTCATCAGACCTGAACCCTGAACCCTGAACCCTGAACCCTTAGACCTGAACCTTGAACTGCTGCAGAGGCGGTTCGGAATGTCGTCGCGCTCGTGCTCGGCGCCGCCGATCAGGAACGGGACGACGACGACGTTTGGCGCGGCCGTCAGCTCGAAGGCGCGTTCCAGCCTGGGTGGCTGGTCGAGGAACACGGCCAGCGATTCTGCTGCGACGTCGCCGAGTGACTCGGCCAGGCGCAGCGAGCTGTCGGCGCTGTGCTTGTTTCGCGGCGTTCCATGGCCGACGACCACAACGGCTGTCCGGCCTCGCTCGAGCCGTTGTGCCGACATTGCATCCAAGACGCGCCGCCGCACAAGCGCCGCGATGCCGGGATGCTCGCCGAGCGGTGGTGTGCAGCGAATGGTGCGGCCGTTGCGTCGCGTGATGAACCCGTCGAGCTGCATCTCGCGCGGCAAGACCTCGCGGCAGTAGTAGCCGTTGCTCGTGAATAAGGGCACAATCGTGACATCAGCCGCGTCAATCTGAGATAGCGCGTCCTTGAATAATGGCGGCTGCTTCCAGAACGTGGCCAGCGCCTCGTCGAACCCGCCGCACTGACGAACGGTCTCGGCCAGCGCTCGAATGTGGTCGGCTGCCAGCGAGCTGTGGGCCGAGCCGTGTGCCGCCAGCACGATGGCACTGCTGGTGCGAGAATCCCTTCCCTGGCTGGTGCGAGAATCCTTTCTCGCACCCGGAAGGGCGGGGATCCCTTCCCGCGAGCGTTGGCCCGGTGACGCCAACTGTGCTCGACGCACGCGGGAACGGATTCCCGCGGCGGTGGGTGCGAGAAGGGATTCTCGCACCAGCGACGCGGTGGGTGCGAGAAGGGATTCTCGCACCAGCGACGCGGTGGGAGCGAGAAGGGATTCTCGCACCAGCGACGCGGTGGGTGCGAGAAGGGATTCTCGCACCAGCGACGCGGTGGGAGCGAGAAGGGATTCTCGCACCAGCGACGCGGTGGGAGCGAGAAGGGATTCTCGCACCAGCGAGGATTCCCGCACCAGCGAGGATTCCCGCACCAGCGAAGATTCCCGCACCAACGAGATTGCGTTGCTACTCGCCACTGGCCACCTTCTCGGCCTTCGCGCCGGTCAAGATCGTTTTGGTCAGGCCGTCGCCGTGTACGCGCTGGTAGTAATCGCCCAGCCCCTCGCCGTCGCGGCGGTCATCCGCCCATTCGACCAGCAGCGGACGCAGCGCCGGAAGCAGCTCGCCCAACGGCACATTCTCGGCAAACAGGTCAACCAGCCGGTCGCCCAGCAAGCTGCCACCGACAAACACGTCGTACGTCGTGGCCGACCGCCCCACGAACGCGATGTCCGCGGTATACGGCCGTGCACAGCCGTTGGGGCAGCCGGTCATGCGGATGGTCAGCCGCTCGCCGGCCAGGCCCAGCTCGGCGAGCTCGCGCTCGAACTGGTCGATCACGGAGGGCATGACCCGCTCGGCCTCGGAAATGGCCAGGCCGCAGGTGGGCATGGCCGGGCAGGCCAGCGAGTAGCGCCGCGCCAGCGAGATCTTGGCCGAGCGAACCACGCCGTAGTCGTCGAGCAGCTCGTCGACGCGGTCGACGGCGTCGCGATCCAGGTCGGTCAGCAGAATGTTCTGCGAAGGCGTGAGCACCACGCCCGGCCGCAGCGTCGCGACCAGTTCGCGCAGCGCCGAGCGCAGGCGGCGGTGATGGCAGGATCCGTTGTCCACCGTGACGTCCTTGATGCGGCCGTTTTCGACGAAGATGCCATAGAACCAGCGTCCATCACCCTGCGGGTGCAGACCGAGATGGTCATGATATTCCCACGGACCGGTATCGACCGGCGGGGCCAGCCGGAACCCGACGCGCCGGCGAAACTCGTCGCGAAACGGCTCGATCCCCCACTGCTCGACGACGTACTTGAGCCGGGCGTGGCGGCGGTCGCTGCGATTGCCGAAATCGCGGTAGACGGCCGCAACGGTGCGGACGGCGTCAACGGCGTGTTCGACGTTCACGTAGCCGAGCGGTGTGCCCAGCCGCGCGAACGTGTCGTCCTTGCCGTGCGTCATGCCCAGGCCGCCGCCGACCAGCACATTGACGCCCGTGAGCACGCCGTCGTGCAGCACGGCGACCAGGCCCACGTCCTGCGTGAAGATGTCGACGCAGTTGTCGCCGGGTAGCGCGATCGCGGTCTTGAACTTGCGCGGCAGATACTGCGGCCCGTAGAACGGCTCTTCGTTCTCGCTGCTGGCGACCTTCTCGCCGTCCAGCCAGATCTCGTGATAGGCGCCGGTTCTCGGGCACAGCTCGACAGCCAGCTCCTTCGCCAGCAACTGGGCCTGCCGCAATCCGTCGCTCTGTACCGGCGCCGGACAGGTCATCACGTTGCGGGCCACATCGCCGCAGGCCGACAGTGTTGACAAGAGGCTAGCGTTGATGCCGGCGATGTGGGCCTTCAGATCGCCCTTGAGGACGCCGTGGAACTGCATCCCTTCGCGCGTGGTGATGCGCAGCGTCCCGTCGGCCCGCTCATCGGCCAGCCGGTCTAGCGCCAGGTATTGGTCGGCCGTCATCGCGCCGCCCGGCACCTTGACGCGCACCATGAACGAATACTGCCGGTCGGCCTTGCCTGCGCCGGCCGCCTTGCGGGCCTCGCGGTCGAACTGCTGATAGATGCCGTGGAACTTGAGCGAGACCTGATCGTCGTGCTCGAAGCTGGCGGCGTCACCGGCCAGCGTCTCGGCGATCTTGCCGCGCAGGTGACGGCTGTGCCGTTTGGCGACTTCGACCTTTGATTCTTTCGCTTCCTCAGCCATCACAACTCCACTCCCCGCTCGTTTCGACTCAACAGTCCGTACTCAGGACTCAGGACTCAGGACTGGCTAGATTCCGTATCCGTGCAGTCCGCACTCGGTCTTGCCCGTGCCGGTCCAGCGGCCGGAGCGCGAGTAGTCTGTGACCGTGGCCCCCTCGACGGGTTTCGTACAGTGCGTGCAGCCGATGCTGGGATAGCCGCGCTCGTGCAGCGGGTTATAGGGCACGTCGTGGGCCTGGATGTATGCCCACACGTCCTTGCGGGTCCACGAGGCCAGCGGACTGACCTTGAGCAGCTCGTACTGCCAGTCCCAGTCCACCACGCGCAGGTTCTTGCGCGTCTCCGACTGACCGCGGCGCAGGGCCGTCACCCACACGTCGACGCCCTTGAGCGCATCCGCCATCGGATCGACCTTGCGCAGCTTGCAGCACTGATCCGGATCGCGCTCCCACAGCCGGTCGCCGTAGATTTCGGCCTGGCGCTCGGGCGTGAGCGTCGTCCCGCGATTGACGAACGCGACGTTGGGATAGCAGGCCGCCAGGCGGTCACGAAGCTCGAGCGTTTCCGGAAACAGGAAGTGCGTGTCCAGATAGATCACCGTGAAGCGCTCGGCGCGTTTGGCCAGCATGTCGACCAGCGCGCAGCCCTCCATCCCGAATGCGGACGTCGCCACGATGTTCTGGCCGGCAAAGCGATGCAGCGTCCAGTCCAGGATCTCGGCCGGCGTGCTGGATTCCGAGACCTTGCCATTCGCGCCGTTGTGGCCGTTGGTCAACACGCTCAGGTTCATCGCACGGCTCCCGTGCGGGGACGCGTCGTCCCCAGATAACAAAAAAACCGCCAGGATCGCTCCTGACGGTTCAGCTCATGCTCTCGCAAGCTATGCCGTTGCTGCGGTCAGCGCCAGGAGGTCTCCCTGATCGGCGGTGTGCAACAACAACAACAGGCGCAGTTGGCCCCGGACATCAGACGATTGCAAAGATGGCCGCTGACAAACCGCGACATCGTGAAAACCGGGTGCCTCTTAACCCTGTAACGCCAACCCCCGTACACCTGTGAGTAGATTAGCAGCTCGGACCGCCTGAGTCAATCCCTGCCCAGCACGCTTGCCGTGCATGCCCGCCCTGCTCACGGGTGCCATGGCGTACGCACGGCTCCCGGCGCGCCGGGATGCGATCGCCATGCCGCCCGCGAAGGAACTGGGAAACCTTGCAGGCGTGGCGACGGAGCCCCTTCTGAACTCAGGGCAACAAGCCCGTGGGACTGCGCCCGCAGCGGAGTTGTCTTGCCTTCTGACTCCCGAACCCATGGCCGGTCGGCGAAATGACCCACGCGCCTGTGCGGTAGTTCGCAGCGGCAGCCAGTGAACAATTCGCCGTCTGACGAGCCGCATGTCACCACGACGCGCGCAAGGTCCGCCAAGCCAATGAGTTACGACACAGCGGCGCGTCGAGTCTGGCGCTTGGCACGCGCCTTGCTCCGTCTCGTTTGCCCGGCCGTTTGGTCGGGGCTGGGAACGCTACACGGGGATGCCGCCAGCCTTCGCTGACGGTCGCTCGTACGACCCTGACTGCTTAAGCCGGTTGATGCACCGGGTCGCGCGGCCCGGGCCACGAATTCTGGTCTGTCCCATTACCCCAATGGAGGTACGTCACATGACGAACGGACGGTTAGGTAGAGCTCGACGAAATCGTTGGGGCCAGGTCGCGGGGGCGCTCGCGGTCATGGCCCTCGCGACCAGCGTCGCCAGCGCCCAGGTCAACGGCAACGACAACGCCAACATGAATGGCAACGTCAATGCCAACGTGAACGGGAACGACAATGCGAACGTCAACGGCAATGACAATGCCAACGTCAACGGCAACGAGAATGCCAACGTCAACGGCAACGTCAACGCCAACGACAACGGGAACGCGAACGCCAGTGCCGCACTGATCGTTTCCGCCAATCCGCCAACCGACAACCCGTACCTCGTCGGCCAGCAGCCGTTCCGCGACGTGCTGCAACCCGGTCCGATGGCCTTCCTGACGCAGGGCATCGGCGCCGTTGGCACGCCGGACATGGGCGGTGTGAGCTATAGCCCGATCACGGTGACGTTCAGCGAGCCGCTTTCGCGCCAGCCGATGTTGAGCAACATCGACATCAGTTGCACCAGTGGCCCGTGTCCCAACGTCATGAGCGTGGTCGGCAGCGGCGCTGGGCCGTTCAGCATCATGCTCACGGGCACGGTCCAGCCTGGCGAGTGCATGACCCTGACATTTGCCGGTACGGCCGCGGGTCAGGGGCTGCAGTACCAGTCGCTGCCCGGCGACTTGAGCATGAACGGCATCACCAATACGCAGGACCTCCTGGCGCTGGTCCAGGCCCTCAATAACGGCGATGCCAACCTGGTCGGCAACATCGCCCGCTACAACGTCAACCGCAGCGTCGGCGGCGGCAACCAGGTCAATACGCAGGATCTATTGCGGCTGGTGCAGCTCCTCAACGGAACGTTGACCACCGAGCCGTTCAACGGGGTGAGCGTTACCGCATGCCCGAGCCTGGGCGGCGGGAACGTCAATGGCAACGTCAACGCTAACGTTAACGGGAACGCGAACGTCAACGTCAACGGCAATGCGAATGGCAATGCCAACGACAACGTCAACGGCAATGTCAACGGCAACGTCAATGACAACGTTAACGGGAACGCGAACGCCAATGTCAACGGCAACGTCAATGACAACGTTAACGGGAACGCGAACGCCAATGTCAACGGCAACGCCAACGACAACGTCAACGTCAACGGCAATGCCAACGATAACGCGAACGCCAACGTCAACGGCAATGCCAACGGGAACGTCAACGGCAACGCCAATGACAACCTGAACGGCAACGTCAATGGCAACTTGAACGGAAACGTTAACGGCAACGCCAATGGCAACGTCAACGGCAATGTCAACGGAAACGTGAACGACAATGCCAACAACAACGGCAACGCAGCCTGCGAGGGCTTCACCGGTTGCCCGGACGGCGAGTACCGCGTGGCGGCCACGCTCACCAGCGGCGGTTCGGCCACCGGCTTTGCCGAGTACCGGCTGGAGCCGGATCGTGAACGGTTCGAGGTGGATGTGCAGGGCTTCGCGCCCGGCAACTACGCCGTCACAATCAACGGGGTGAACGTCGGGACCATTTCCGTCGGTGGCAACGGCCAGGGCAGCCTGGAGTACGACACGAACGATGGTAACTTCCCGCCGAACTTCCCCGATGTGTTCTGTGGCGACACCGTCAGCGTCGGCGGCATTGCCTCGGGCACGCTGGTACCGAACTGCTCGTAGGCAGTCGTAACAACTCCACACCAAGCTCACGGGAGAAGAGCACGGCCTGCGGGGTCCGCCCCGCAGGCCGGCTCCCCCGGTGCAGTAGATTCCAGTGCGCGGTCCGTGTACGGATTCAGAACCCACCCTGCCAAGGGTGGGCGCGCGAACTCCTCCGAAGCGCCAAGGTTGTCGATGCACGCCCCGCCTTGGCAGGCGGGGTTCTGAATCTCCCGGGCCGAGCCAAGCGCTGACCTGGCGCGTGAGCGCGTACCGTGAATGACCGTTCAAAGCGCGAAGTTAGCGGCCCTCGGTCCGCGGACCGTGCGGCAGCAGAAGGGATCCGAACATGGGAACCCAGATGACCCAGCCGATCGAACTAAGCGTCTTCTTCCCTTGCTACAACGAAGAGGCCAACGTCGAGCGCACCACGCGCGCCGCCGTCAAGGCCTGCGAGCGGCTGGTCGAACATCGAATGCTCGCCGACTACGAGGTCATCATCGTCAACGACGGCAGCAAGGACCGCACCGCCGAGCTGGCCGACCGGCTCGCGGCCGAGCACGCCAAGGTCCGCGCCGTGCACAACAACCCCAACCGCGGCTACGGCGGCGCATTGCAACGCGGCTACCGCGAGGCCCGCATGGACTACGTCTTCTACACCGACGGAGACGGCCAGTTCGACTTCGAGGAGATCGAAAAACTCCTGCCCCTACTGGCCGAATGGGACATCGTCAGTGCCTACCGAATGAACCGCCAGGATCCGCTGCAGCGCAAGATCAACGCGTTCTGCTGGGGCACGCTGGTCAATCTGCTGTTCCGGATGCGGATCCGCGACGTCGATTGTGCATTTAAGATCTTCCCGGGCGAGCTGTTCGAGCGGATCGACCTGCGCTCGACCGGGGCGCTCATCGACACCGAGGTGCTGGCCAAAGCCAAGAACCTCGGCTACCGTATCGGCCAGATCGGCGTGCACCACTACCCGCGGACGGCCGGCCAGCAGACGGGCGCCAACTTCCGCGTGATCCTGCGGGCGTTCCGCGAGCTGTTCAAGCTTGCCCGGCACATCCGCGACACGCGTGGCACGGACTTCCAGTCCGTGGACCGTCGCATGGGCTTCCAGCCCATGCCGGCAGCACGAGACGGCCAGGTGCACTCCAGCATGGGCAAGAAGCCCATGCGACGCATCATGGGCTAGAAGCCCATGCCACAGGGCTAGAAGCCCATGCGACGCATCATGGGCTAGAAGCCCGTGCGACGCATCATGGGCTAGAAGCCCATGCCACAGGGCTAGAAGCCCA
>Ga0187892_10007567_pt1 | contig 15421 bp, 15 predicted proteins | sample MA1701073metaG_FD_139345 | JGI IMG/M metagenome (GOLD analysis project Ga0187892, IMG submission 139345) | Bio-ooze microbial communities from a basaltic lava cave in the Kipuka Kanohina Cave System on the Island of Hawaii, USA - MA170107-3 metaG ... | reverse complement strand
GGAGGCTGGCGACCGGCCAGGGCGAGGCCCCGGAGCCGGCGCCCGACGCCTCGGGCCCGCTCGGCCTCGAGGGCGGCGCGGCCCCGGAACTGGCCCTTGCCCCAGCCCACCACCCACCCCAGGCCAGCCTGGAGGGGGGTGATGCCCCGACCCAGCTCGTGGCCGTGGAGGGGCAGCCCCGCCTCCAGGCGGAGGGTGTCCCGGGCGCCGAGGCCGGCGGGCCTGGCCCCGGCCGCGCACACCGCCTCCCAGGCCGCCGCCGCTGCCTCCACCGGGACGGCCAGCTCCACGCCGTCCTCGCCGGTGTAGCCCGTGCCGGCCACGAGGACCGCCACACCCTCCCAGGTCACGGGGGCCACGGCGAAGCGACCGACCCGCCCGGCCCCGGGCACCGCCGCCTCCACCACCACCCGGGCCGCCGGGCCCTGGACGGCGAGCACGGCCCGGGTGGCGGTGATGTCGGTGCCCCCCACGGCGGCCGTGACCCGGTCGGTGTTGGCGGCGTTGGCCACGGCATGGAACTCCTCGGGGCCCACCCACCACACGATGAGGTCGTCGAGCACCGACCCGTCGTCGTCGAGGAGGTGGGTGTACTGGGCCCGCCCGGGGCCGATGCGGCCGAGGTCGTTGCTCAGGGCGCCCTGGAGCAGGGCGAGGGCCTCGGGCCCGGCGACGCGCACCGTGCCGAGGTGGCTCACGTCGAAGACGGCGGCCGCGGTGCGGCAGCAGCGGTGCTCGGCCAGGGTCCCCTGCCCGTAGGTCAGGGGCATGGTCCAGCCCCCGAAGCCGACCATGCGGGCCCCGAGCCGGCGGTGGAGGCCGTCGAGGGGTGAGCGGCGCTCGGGGGGCATCCCCCGGAGGCTACCGGCCGCCGGCCGCCCCCCCACCGGGGGCCCGGCGAGCCGGGGGCGGCACCGAGGCGAGGGCGGCGAGCACGGCGTCGTGGAGCAGGCCGTTCGTCGACACCGCCGAGCCCCCGTCGGCCCGGGCCTCGCCGGCCAGGTCGCTGAAGCGGCCCCCGGCCTCGGTGACGATGACCTGGAGGGCAGCGAGGTCCCAGAGCGAGGCCTCGGGCTCGACGGCCACGTCGACGGCGCCCTCGGCCACGAGGACGTGAGACCAGAAGTCGCCCAGCCCCCGGGTGCGCCAGCACCGGCGCTCGAGGTCGAGGATGGCCGGGCCGAGCCCGTACCCGTCGAACTCCGTGAGGGTGTCGTAGCTGAGGAAGGCCTCCTCGAGGCGGGCCGTGGTCGAGACGGCCAGGGAGCGGGAGGCGAGGCCCGGTCCCCCCACCCAGGCCCCTCCCCCGGCCTCGGCCCACCACCGCCGGCCCAGGGCGGGGGCCGAGACCACGCCGACGACCATGGCCCCCCGGCGCTCGAGGGCGATGAGCGTGGCCCACACCGGCACCCCCCGCAGGTAGTTCTTCGTGCCGTCGATGGGATCGATGATCCAGCGCTCCGGCCCGGCCCCCGAGGACCCGAGCTCCTCGCCCATGACGGCGTGGCCGGGGCGAGCCCGGGCCAGCACGGCCCGGAGCGCCGCCTCGGCGGCCCGGTCGACCTCGGTGACGGGGGTGAGGTCGGTCTTCACCTCCACCCGGAGGTCGGGGGACCCGGCCCGGGTCAGCGTGAGGGCGTCGGCGGTGTCGGCCAGCTCGAGGGCCAGCTCGAGGTCGGGACCCAAGGGGTGTGGCTCAGGCCGGGCGCCGCCGCCCGCCGGCGTCGCCGGCCTCGGGGTCCTCGAAGCGCAGGGGCAGGCTCTCGACGCCGGCATCGGCCCCCTGGTCCTGGGACGGCGGCTCGAGGCCGAACTTCACGAGGAGGTTCACGTAGTCCCGCTGGTAGAAGACCCGGATGCGCACGTCGGGGTAGAGCTCGCGCAGCCGCCGGGCCTTGCGGTTCTTCTTCGTGACGAGCTTCTGGTTCATCGTCGTGATCTCGATGAAGAGGTCGTAGGTGGGCAGGTAGAAGTCCGGGGTGAAGGCCTGGGCCGGGTTGTGAGCCTTGTCCCACTCGAGCACGAAGATGCGGGGCTCGTACTCCCAGCGGATGCCGTAGAAGTCGAGGAGCTTGGCGAACTGGCGCTCGGAGTTGTGGGCGAAGCGCACGCCCTCGTGGGGCAGGGCCCGGCGGGGGCCCCCAGGGTCCGGACCCGGGGCCAGGGCTCGCTACCCCCCCGCCGCCGCCGGGGACGTCGGCCCCGGGGCGGAGGCCGCCGACGCCGGCCCGGCCCCGGCTGGCGGCCGGAGCTGGGTGATGGCGGCGTCGAGCTCGTCGACCACGCCGCCCAGGCCCACGATGCTCAGCACCCCCTGGCCCCGTCGGACGAGGTCGATGAGCTCACCGTCGCTGCGGGCGACCACCGAGCCGGGTCCGTTGAGCACGAGGTGGGCCGACACGAGGTCCTCACCCAGGTGACCCCGCAGGTACTCGATGGCCTGGCGGGCCTGCTGGAGCGACACGCCGGCGTCGAGCAGGCTCTTGATGACCTTGAGCTCGAGGAGGTCACGGTAGGAGTAGACCCGCTGGGTGCCGCTCCCCCGGGCGTCGGCGATGGAGGGCCGGATGAGGTCGGTGCGGGCCCAGTAGTCGAGCTGGCGGTAGGTGATGCCCACGATCTTGCACACGGCCGGGCCCCGGTAGCCCTCCCCGGGAGCCACCGGCCCACTCGACGAACTCGCAGCCTCCATGTGCAGCCTCCCCTGGCCGGGCCCTCTCGACCCGGGCCCTCTGGACCCGGGTGCTCGACCCAGGTGCTCGACCCGACGGTGCTCAACCCGACCGACGCGGCGCCGGAGGACGGGCAGCTCCCCTCGACGTAACTCCCCTCGACGTAACTACGACGGTGTCGAAGTTAGGCCACCGCGGCGCGGGGGTCAACGACGCTCGGCCCGGGGGCGGCCGAGCCCGGCTCGGGGTGGGGAGGCGGGGATCGACGGCTCAGGACGCGAAGTCCTCGGGGTTGACCCCCTCGAGGAACTCCCGGAACCGCTCCACCTCGTCCTCGGTCTGCTCCTCGTCACCGGCCACGGCCACCGAGGCGTCCTCGAGCACCTCCTCGTTGGCGAAGATGGGGGTGCCGAGGCGCACGGCCAGGGCGATGGCGTCCGAGGGGCGGCTCGAGAGGGTGTGGACGGTCTCGCCCGCCCGCATCTGGATCTCGGCGTAGAAGGTCCGGTCCCGCAGCTCGGTGATCGTCACCCGCTCCACGGTGATCCCCAGCATCTCGAGGAGGTCACGGATGAGGTCGTGGGTCATGGGCCGGGGGGTCACGACCCCCTGCTGGGCGAAGGCGATGGCGGTGGCCTCGACGGGACCGATCCAGATGGGCAGCACCCGCCGGGCACCGTCGGACTCCCTCAGGAGGACGATGGGGGTGTTGGTGGGCATCTCCACCCGCACCCCCTCAAGGTGCATCTCCACCACGCTCCGACCCTATCTCGTGGATCGCGGGCCCGAACAGGTCGCCCACGTAGGCATCGGGGTCCCGCCGGAGCACCTCGAGGTCCCCAGCCACGACCTCCGGGAGGTTGCGGTAGCGCCCGGCGAAGTCGAGCCCGTAGCCGAGCACGAACTCGTCGCCGATCTCGAAGCCCCGGAACTCGAGGGCCACGGGCACGATCCGCCGCACCGCCTTGTCGAGCAGGGCGCAGGTGGCCAGCGACCGGGGAGCCCTCAGGCCCAGCTCCCGCAGGAGGTAGGTGGCGGTGAGACCGGTGTCGACGATGTCCTCCACGAGCACGACGTGGCGATCGAAGACGTCGACGTCGAGGTCCTTGACGATGCGGACCCGGCCCGAGTCGGGGGCGTAGGTGGAGATGGCCATGAAGTCGACGAGCACGGACCGGGGCAGGGCCCGCACGAGGTCGGCGAGGAAGGGCACGCTGCCCTTGAGCACGGCCACGAGCACGAGGTCGCCCGCCGGGCCCCTCCCCCCGGCGGGGTAGGCCTCGGCCAGCGCCCGGCCGAGGCGGTCGGCGGTGGCGGCCAGCTCGTCGCGCCCGAGGAGCCGGCGGAGGCCACGACCCCGTCCCCGCCGGACCGGGCCGGGATCGGGGGCGTCGGCGATCAGGGCCCCTCGAGGTACTGGCGGAGCGCCTCGCGCACCATGGCCGCCCGCAGGCCCTGGCCGAGCTGGGCCAGCTCGCCCAGCGCCTCCCGGGCCGCCCGCCGGGCCTCGGGGTCGCGCTGGCGGAGCATGGGCATGACCACCTGCTCGAAGAGCCCGGCCTCGCGCTCCCCCGCCACCTTGTAGGTGCGGAGGTGGCGGGCCTCGACCCCGAAGCGCATGAAGGCCGCGGCGAGCCGGGCCACGCCCAGGGCCTCGTGGTCGTAGAAGGTGGACGGGCCCACCCTGCGGGCCACGACGAGCCCGAAGCGCTCGAGCTCGGCCACGTCGTGGGGGGAGAGTCCGGCGGCGTCGGCGAGCTCCTCGAGGTCGAGGGAGACCTGTTCCCGCCCGAAGGGCCCATCGGCGGGGTCGAGGGGGGTGACGGCGGCTGGCCCCCCGTCGATCGGGCCCTCGCCGGCCTCCCGGACACCCGGGGCGGCGGGGGGGCCGCTGCCCTCGCCCGGCTCCTCGGGAGGCACGGCGGGGCGGCCGTCGGCGGTGGTGGCGTCCTCCAGGCGACCCTTGATGACCTTGAGGGGCAGGAAGTTCTCCCGCTGCTGGCGCAGGATCCAACGGAGCCGGGAGACGTCGTCATCGTAGAACTTTCGGTACCCCGAGGGGGTACGCTCGGGGTCGAGGAGGCCCTGGCTCTCGAGGAACCGGATCTTGGAGATGGTGACGTCGGGGAAGTCCTCCCGCAGGAGGGCCAGCACCTCGCCGATCGAAAGGTAAGCCCGATCATCCACGAGCTCGTGCCCGACCTCCTCGCCGTGGTGGCGACGTGGCGCTCGCCCCCCTGGTCCTCACGTCTCGTCGATCGTCGACCCCGCGAAGAACACGAGGCGGAACTTGCCGACCTGGAGCTCGTCGCCGTGGCGCAGCGTGGCCTCCTCGACCCGCTCCCGGTTCACGTAGGTCCCGTTGAGCGAGCCGTCGTCGCGCACGACGAACGTTGCGCCCCGGCGGATGATCTCGGCGTGGTGGCGGGAGACCGTCACGTCGTCGAGGAAGATGTCGGCGTCGGGGTGGCGCCCGGCGCGGGTGACGTCGGCGTCGAGCAGGTAGCGGGAGCCGGCGTTGGGCCCCCGGCGGACGACGACCATTGCGACCTGGTCGCCTCCCGGCGACGGGGCGACCTGGTCGCCTCCCGGCGACGGGGCGACCTGGTCGCCTCCCGGCGACGGGGCGACCTGGTCGCCACCCGGCGACGGGGCGACCTGGTCGCCTCCCGGCGACGGGGCCAGGGGGTCGCCTCCCGGCGTGCCTGCCTCGGGCACGAAGGCGATGGTCCGCTCGTCGTCCCCGTCCGCACCCATGGCCGCTCCGCACGCCGAGCAGAAGGCGGCATCGGAGGGGTTTCGGTGCCCGCAGCGGTTGCAGAACACGAAGGGCACGGTAGCGCCGGGCCCCGGCGCCTGCGACCGGTCGGCGCTACTCGGCGGTGAGCTCCCGGTAGGCGGCGGCGTCGAGGAGGCCATCGAGGGCCCCGGCGTCGCTCGGCTCGAGGACGAAGAACCAGCCGCCATCGTAGGGCTCGGAGTTGACGAGCTCGGGCTCGTCATCGAGATCCTCGTTCACCTCGACGATCCGCCCCCCCACGGGCGCGTAGATCTCCGACACCGACTTCACCGACTCCACGACGGCGCAGGGATACCCCTGCGCCACCACCCGCCCCACCTCAGGTTGCTCCACGAAGACGACGTCACCCAGGGCGGCCTGGGCGTAGTCGGTGATGCCCACCCGCACGCGGCCACCCTCGGCGCGGGCCCACTCGTGATCCTGGGTGTAGCGACGATCCTCCGGGGCGTACCTGGCCACCATCGCCGCAGGCTAGCCGCGCCCGCGTACGAGCTCGTGGATGCGCCGGGCGTACTCGCCGGCAAGCTCGCGGGCTCCCTCGGGGTTGCGGCCCTCGGCCCACACGTGGGTCTGGGGCTCGTCGGGATCGGGGAGGATGAGGGCCCACCCCCCGTCGTGGAAGACCTTCACGCCGTCGACGAGCTCGACCCGGCGGTTGCCCGAGCGCTCGACGAGCAGGCGCATGACCGCGCCCTTCTCCTCCCAGGGGGTGACGACCGCCTCGTGGACCATGTGGACCTCAGGGAGGGCGTCGACCACCGCCGAGAGTCGCCGCCCGCTGCGGGCCAGGAGCTCGAGGAGCTTCACCAGGGCGGCGGTGGCGTCGTAGGCGGGGACGAGGCCACCCACCACGAACCCCCCGTCGTTGGCGGCGGCGAAGGCGGCCCCGGCCTCGGTGGCCGCCTCCACGAGCTGGGTGGCGGCCACCTTGGTGCGCACCACCGAGCCCCCGCGCGCCGCGGCCAGCTCCTCCACCGCGCTCGTGACCGAGACCGGCACCGCCACCACGGCCCCCTCGTCCACGCTGGTGACGAGGTCCACGAAGGTGAGCAGGAGCTGGTTGGGCGAGAGCACCCGGCCGGTGTCGTCGATGACCGTGAGGACCTCGCCGTCGGGACCGAGCACGGCGCCCAGGTCGGCCCGCGACGTCTTCACCAGCTCGGCCACCTGGTCGCCGTGGGCGGCGACCTCGAAGGTCACGGCCCGGGCCGTGGCCACGAAGGGGTTGATGGAGAGCACGTCGGCGCCGAGCTTGGCCAGCACGTGGGGCATGACCACGGCGGTGGTGCCGTAGGCGTAGTCGACGACGAGCTTGAAGGCCCGCTCGGCCACGGCGGCCACGTCGACGGTGCGCACGAGCTCGGCGGTGTAGTACTCGCTGGCCCGGGGGCCGAAGCTGATGTCGCCGATCTCGGAGGCCCGGGCCCGGCGGAAGTCCTGGCGGTGGAAGTTCCGCTCGATCTTGCGCTGCACGCCCTCGGCGATGTCGGTGCCGTCGGCGTCGAAGAACCGCAGGCTCACCGACTGGGGGTCCTCGGGGGTGAGGCGCACGGTGATGCCGCCCTTGGCGTGGGCCGAGCGCACCTGGAAGCGGGTCACGGGCACGGGGGCCATCTCCAGGTCGTCCACGTCCACCCCGGCGGCGTTGAGCCCGGCGTGCACGGCGCGCTTGAGAGCCCGGCCGGCCCGGCTCGAGTCCCGCGAGGTGGTGACCACGTCGCCCTTGCGCAGGGTGGTGGCGTAGGCCATGGCCACCCGGCAGGCGAGCTCGGGGGTGATGTCCACGTTGGCCAGGCCGCTCACCCCCTGGCGGCCGAAGAGGCTGCGCGCCCCCCGCGACTCCCACACGATGGAGGAGTTCACGATGGCCCCGGGCTCCACCGTCTTGAACGGGTAGACCTTGACCCCGGGGTTGAGCACGGCGTGCTCCCCCACGAAGCAGTCGTCGCCGAGGACCACGCCCTCCTCCCCGAGGACGTGGCCCCGCAGGTCGCAGGACCGGCCCACCACGGCCCCCCGGAGCCGCACCCCCGGGCCGAGGTAGGTGTTGTCGTGGACGACGGCCCGCTCGAGGTCGGCATCGGGCCCGACGGCCACGTTGGACCCCAGGACGGTGTAGCGCCCGAGGTGGGCGCCGGCCGCCACCGTGCAGTAGTCGCCGATGATGACCGGACCGTCGATGCGCGCGTCGGGGTGGACCTCGGTCCCCTCCCCGAGCCACACGCCCTCGGCCACGGGGAAGCCCGGGACCTCGACGGCCACCTTGGCGTCGAGCACGTCGCGGTGGGCCTGCACGTAGGCCTCGAGGGTGCCGACGTCCTCCCAGTAGCCGTCGGCCACGTGGCCGAACAGCGCCTTGCCGTCCTCGAGGAGGCGGGGGAAGACGTCGTGGGAGAAGTCCACCTGGGCCCCGGCCTCGATGTAGTCGAAGACCGTGGGCTCGAGGACGTAGATGCCGGTGTTCACCGTGTCGCTGAACACCTGGCCCCACGTCGGCTTCTCCAGGAAGCGCTCGATGGACCCGTCCGGCCGGGTGATCACGATGCCGAACTCGAGGGGGTTCTCCATGGACTTGAGGCCCAGGGTGGCCACGGCCCCCCGGTCCCGGTGGGCGTCGACGATGGCCCCGAGGTCGATGTCGGTGAGCACGTCGCCGGAGATGACCATGAAGGTGTCGTCGAGCTGGTCGCGGGCGTTGTGCACGGAGCCGGCGGTGCCCAGCGGGGTCTCCTCGGTGGCGTAGGCCATCCGCACCCCGTACTCGCTGCCGTCCCCGAAGGCGCTGCGAATGGTCTGGGGCAGGAAGGCCAGGGTGACGACGATCTCGTCGAAGCCGTGGCGCTTCAGCAGCCGCACCACGTGCTCCATCATGGGCCGGTTGGCCAGGGGCATGAGGGGCTTGGGCTGGTTCGAGGTGAGCGGCCGCAGCCGGGTCCCCTCGCCGCCGGCCATGATGACGGCTTTCATCGCCCCTGACCGTACCCGTTCGGTCGCCGGCCGCCGGGTGGGCCTCCGGGCCCGGCCAGGGCGGGTCGGGGCCTCAGGCCGGTGGGGGGCGGCGAGCCCGCTGGGCCCGGCCGTCGGCGAGGGCCTGGCGGGCCAGGGGGACGTAGCCGAGGGCGGAGCGGTAGCCGAAGAAGATACCGAAGGCAGCGCTCACCCAGGCCACGGCCCGGGCGGCGTCGGCGACGTCGAGGTCCGACGCCCCGATGAGGAAGAGGGGGAAGGCCACGAGGAGCCCGGCGGTGGCGAGCTTGCCGGCCCGGGTGACGTCGAGGCGCTTGGCCCCCATGGAGGCCAGGGCCAGGACCGCCCCGCTCACCAGCGCCTCCCGCACGATGACGGGCCAGGCCACGACGGCGGGGGCAGCCCCGTCCACGAGCATGGCGATGACGGCGGTGCCGAGCAGGAGCCGGTCGGCCACGGGATCGAGGACCTTGCCGAGCTCGGAGACCTGGTCGAACCGGCGGGCCACGGTGCCGTCCACCCAGTCGGTGGCGCCGAGGAGGGCGAGGAGCAGGGCGGCGCCGACATCGTCGTCGCGCCCGAAGAGGAGCCAGAGGAAGACGGGCACGCAGGCCAGGCGACCGAGCGAGAGGAGGTTGGGGATCGTCCAGATGCGGCGGGTCGGGTCGGCGGGCTGGCGGTGCAGCCCGGCGGTGGCGCCCGGGTCGGTCACGGTGCCGGCACGAGGAACATGGCGGGAGTGTAGGTGGCGCTCGGCGTGCCTGGCGATCGGCCGGCGCGGTGGCGGCCGTCGACGCGGCACCGCAGCGCCGATCGGCCCCGCTCGGCGGTACGGTGGTGGGGTGAGCAGGAGAGCCGGGCGCGGCTGGGGCCGCGGGTCAGGCCGCGGGTCGGGCGGTGGCTCGGCTGACGGGTCTGGTGACGGCGTCCGTGAGGAGCGCCGGGACCTCGTCCGCCTCGTGCTGGCCGTGGTCGTCGTGGTTGGCCTCGTCGCCTTCGTCCTCGACAACCGAGACGAGGTGAGCGTGGGGTTCGTGTTCTGGGAGAGCAAGACCCGCCTCATCTGGGTGCTCGTGGTGACCGCCGTGCTCGGCGCTGTCGCCGATCGTCTCGTCCGCCGCCTGCGCGCTCGCTGAGGCCACCCCGTAGCGGCCGGCATGACCCCGCCGCCCCCCCGGCCGCCCCGACCCCTGCGCCTCGGCCCCCTGCTCACCCTCGGCGACGAGACCGACGCCGCTGGCCGGCTCCTCCTCGAGGACTCGGCCCCGGCCGATGCCCGACGACGGGCGGAGCGGGCCGGGGTGGCCATGGTCACGGCCACCTGCGCCTACCCGGACAGCCCCTCCCGGCAGGGCGGCGAGCTCAACCGATCGGCCTACGACGCCCTCCGGGAGGAGCTCGGGCCCATGCTCCGAGGCTTCGCCTGGCTGGCCGGCCACTACCTCGAGGACCATCCCGAGCGGCGACAGTCCCCTCGGTGCCTCTACGACGTCAGCTACCTCGCCATGCATCTGCCCATCGTGGTGTTCCGCCGGGCCGAGGCCCCGGTCGCCCCCCACGGTGCGCTGGCCCCGTGGGTGGCCGCCATGTTCAAGGCGAGCCGGGGCATCTTCTCCGCCTCGGTGAACCTCCTCAACCGCTCCGGGGCCGGCAGTGGTGGGGAGGCGCCGCTCACCGCCGCCCAGGCCACCGCCTTCGCCGAGGAGCACGGCCACCTCGTGCGGCGCCAGACCGGCCGGGTGTGCGCCGCCCCCACCCGACTCATCGAGCGCACCCTGGGGGTGATGCTCACCGGGCAGGGGGCCGATCCCGAGGGGGTGGACCTCGGTGCCCTCGTGCCCTACGAGGACCTGTGGCGCTTCCACGCCACCCACGAGCGGCTCAACGACGCCCTCGGCCGCTACCGGACCACCCTCGAGCAGGCCATGGCTACCGCCGGGCCCGACCCCCGCACGCTCTTCGCCACCTCCGTGGTCCTGGCCGGCGAGCGCCTCTCCCTGGGGGCGGCCACCCAGCGCTGCATCGAGGAGGTGAGCGAGCTCCAGACCGAGCTCAACGACATCCTGGGCCGACGGGGCCGCCTCGGCCCCCTGAGCTTCGACGAGCTCACGAAGCTGCTCTAGGTCACCGGGCTGCCGCCGGGGGGTGACCGTTGACCAGAGCCCCGCCGGGCCCTACCGTTCGCGCCACCAGCGATCCTCGATCCAGGTGGAGGTCGATATGCACCAGGTCACGACCCGTCGCCACGTCCCCCGCCGGCGCTGGCGGGCCGCCGCTGTCGCCGCCGCCCTGGCGACCATCGCGGCGCTGGGCACCCTCCCCGCCGGGGCCCAGGGAGGCGCCACCGTGGTGCTCGGGGGGCTCTCGTCGCCCAAGGGCCTCGCCGCCACGCCCAACGGCAACCTCCTCGTGGCCCAGGGCGCGTTCGGGCCCCCCGGGCCCGTCCTCGGCGTCAACCCCGCCACCGCCTCCACCGTCGACCTCACGGCGCCGGTGGGCCTCGTCGACGTGGCTCCCGGCCGGGGCGCGGGGTGGGCCCTCGGCACGAACGGTCGCCTCTACCGCTTCGATCCCGACCGGCCGAGCCTGCGGCTCGTGGCGAACATCCGGGCCTACCAGGCCGGCGATCCCGACCCCTTCGACCAGGAGGGCAACCCCACGGAGTCGAACCCCTACGGCCTAGCCGTGCTCGGCTCCGACGCCCTGGTGGTGGACGCCGCCAACAACGACCTCCTGCGGGTCACCCCCCGGGGCGACATCACCACCGTGGCCCGCTTCGACGTGGAGCTCGTGTCGACCGACCACGTGCCCGACCCCAGCCTCCCGCCGAGCCTGCCGGCCGAGGCCGTGCCCACGAGCGTGACGCTCGGCCCCGGGGGCTCGGTGCTCGTGGGCGAGCTCAAGGGCTTCCCCTTCCGGCCGGGCTCCTCCCGGGTGTGGCAGGTGGACCCGGGGGCCACGGGCGCGGTGTGCTCGACCACCACGCCCGATCCGGCGTGCCGGCCCTACGCCGGGCACCTCACCGCCATCCAGGACATCGCCTACGACGGTGCCGGCCACCTCTACGTCTACGAGCTGGCGGCCGACGGGGTGTTCGCCTTCGAGGAGGGCTTCTCCTCGGGTGACTTCCCACCGGCGGTGCTCCTCCGCCTCGCCGGCGCGTCGCGCACCGAGCTTGCCCCTGGCGAGCTCTCCGAGCCCGGCGGCGTGGCCGTGGCCGGGGGCACGGTCTTCGCCACCGACGGGGTGTTCAGCTCGGGAAGGCTCGTGCGGATCTCCTAGGTCAACCGGCCCAAGGTGGCGGTCTCGCAGCCTTGGGACCTACGTTCCGCAGGTCAGCTGACCTCCCCAGCACGAGTTTCGGCCTGCCCGGTCTTCGCCCCGTGATGCAAGGCGCAGGGAGAGCTCCTCGAGCTCGTTTGAGCAGCCTGCTCAGCTGCTGAGCCTCTCAGTCATGGGCGAGCGGCCGAGCCCGGCGGCGGCGAGAGCTTCGACACGAGAGCGCACGACCGTCCCCCCGCCACCCAGCCGCCGACGCTCGGGGCTGGTGCGCACCACCCTGGTCACACCACGAGCGAGGCCAGACCAGACCAGACAGACCGGCAGGGCGTCTCCCTCCCGGACCTCTCTCCGCCCGCCGCACTGCCGTGACAGCATGACCGAACACGAAGCGAACGACGGAGGGAGCAGGCGCTGACCGGCGACAACGACCCCATCCGCAACCACGCGGCGTTCATCTGGTCGGTGGCCGACCTGTTGCGGGGCGACTACAAGCAGTCCGAGTACGGCCGGGTGATCCTGCCCCTCACCGTGCTGCGCCGCCTCGACTGCGTGCTGGCCCCCACCCGCCAGCAGGTCCGGGACAAGGCCGCCCAGCTCGAGGGCCGGGTCGAGAACCTCGACCCCATCCTCCAACGGGAAGCCGGGCAGTCCTTCTACAACACCTCCCGCTACGACTTCCCCACGCTGCTGGCCGCCCCCGACGACCTGGCCGACAACCTGCGCCACTACATCGCCAGCTTCTCCCCCGGCGCCCGCGACGTGCTCGACAAGTTCGGCTTCGGCACCCAGATCGCCCGCCTGGAGCGGTCCAACCTGCTCTACCTGGTGGTGGGCCGCTTCGCCGAGGTCGACCTGCACCCCGATGCCGTGTCCAACCTGGAGATGGGCTACCTCTACGAGGAGCTGGTCCGGCGGTTCTCCGAGCTGTCCAACGAGACCGCCGGCGAGCACTTCACCCCCCGGGAGGTGATCCGGCTCATGGTCAACCTCCTGTTCATCGAGGACGACGACCTGCTCACCAAGCCCGGCATCTCCAAGACCGTCCTCGACCCCGCCTGCGGCACGGGCGGCATGCTCTCGGTGGCCGAGGACTACCTGCGCGAGCACAACCCCGAGGGCACCCTGCACGTCTACGGCCAGGAGCTCAACGCCGAGACCTACGCCATCTGCCGCTCGGACATGATGCTCAAGGGCCAGGACGCCTCGAACATCGCCTACGGCAACAGCTTCAGCGAGGACGGCCACGCCGGCCTGCGGGTCGACTACGCCATCGCCAACCCCCCCTTCGGGGTGGAGTGGAAGAAGGTGGCCGAACCCGTGCGCGACGAGCACGAGTCCAAGGGCTTCGCCGGCCGCTTCGGGGCCGGGCTGCCCCGCATCAACGACGGCAGCTTCCTGTTCCTCCAGCACATGATCGCCAAGATGAAGCCCGTGCACGAGGGCGGGTCGCGGGTCGCCATCGTGTTCAACGGCTCGCCCCTGTTCACCGGGGCGGCAGGTTCGGGCGAGAGCGAGATCCGCCGGTGGATCATCGAGAACGACTGGCTGGAGGCGGTGGTGGCCCTGCCCGACCAGCTCTTCTACAACACCGGGATCTCGACGTACTTCTGGGTGGTCACGAACCGCAAGCGCCCCGAGCGCCGGGGCAGGGTGGCCCTCGTCGACGCCCGGGAGCGCTGGACCAGGATGCGCAAGAGCCTGGGTGAGAAGCGCAAGCAGATCAGCGACGCCCAGATCGACGACGTCGTGCGCCTCTACGGGGAGCGCACCGACGCCGAGCAGGTGAAGGTCCTCCCCAACGAGGCCTTCGGGTTCCTGCGCATCACCGTGGAGCGGCCCCTGCGGGTGCGCTGGGAGGTGAACGAGGACACCTACGCCGCCTTCGACGCCGACACCAAGCTGGCCAAGCTCGATGCCGACGTGCGTGTGGCGTTGCGGGCGGGGCTGGAGGGGTGGGAGCCGGTCGCCGACCTGGCCGTGGCCGAGCGGCGGGTGAACCGGCTCATGGCCGCCGCCGGGGTGAAGGGCAAGGCCCGCCGCACCGCCATCCTCGACGTGCTGGCCGTGCGCGACCCCGACGCCGAGCCGGTGGTCGACGCCAAGGGCAACGTGGTGGCCGACCCCGAGCTGCGCGACAACGAGAACGTCCCGCTGCCGCCAGTGCGCCTGACCTACGAGGCCGACGTGGCGGGCCGGCTGGGCACGGTGGAGTACCGGTCGGCCATCGACGACTACATGACCGCCGAGGTGCTGCCCTACGTGCCCGACGCCTGGGTCGACCATGACAAGACCAGGATCGGCTACGAGATCCCGCTGACCAGGCACTTCTACCGCTACGTGCCACCCCGCCCCCTAGCCGAGATCGACGCCGAGATCCGCCAGTTGGAAGCCGAGATCCAGGAGTTGCTCCGCGAGGTGACGGAGGAGTGAGGGACGTGCTGTCGAGAGTCCTGACATCGGCCGACTGCATCCCGTTGGGTCGCGCTGTCCTGCGTCGCAACGTTACGGACGCACCCCACCTGCCACCACTCAGCGTGTACCTCGATGCTGGAATCGTTCCCAGGTCGACTAGGAATGACAACCACAATCGGTTGGGGGCGGACCTCAGCAAGTATCTCGTCGTCGAACCCGGGGACCTCGTCTTCAACAAGCTTCGCACCTGGCAGGGTGGCTTGGGAGTAAGCCGCTACCGGGGAATAGTGAGCCCCGCCTACTTTGTCTGTTCACCAACGGCAGAGTTCGAGTCGCGCTTCCTTCACTACCTGCTACGCAGCTCGCCGTACCTTGCGGAGTTCAGTCGAATCTCCAAGTTCATGCCGCCATCGCAGTTCGATATCACCTGGGATGACCTCCGCGTTGTCCCCGTTCAACGTTGGCGACGAGGGCTACAGCGGGCGATCGCCGACTTCCTCGACACCGAGACCGCCCGCATCGACGCCCTCATCACCAAGAAGCGCCGCCTGATCGAGCTGCTCGAGGAGCGAATGCGAGCAGCTGTAACCCGTTGGATCTCAGCCTCGGCCCGCCTTCCTCTCAAGCGCCTAGTCCGCTTCCAAGAAGGTCCCGGGATCATGGCAGCGGACTTTCAAGACGAGGGAGTTCCGCTTATCCGGGTGGCAGGTGTAGGTAGTGAGTACGTCACGCTCCGGGGCTGCAACTACCTCGACCCCGTGTTGGTCCGCAGCCGGTGGTCTCACTTCGCCTTGGATCCAGGCGACTACGTCATTAGCGCAAGTGCTTCTATGGGCATCGTCTCTCGGGTTGGCAGTGAGGCAGCCGGAGCGATCCCCTATACCGGGTTGATCCGGTTCAAGCCGGCAGCACGTGAGGTTGACATGGAGTACGTAAGATACTTCCTGAGAAGCGATGACTTCATGAGTCAGATCGATCAGATGAAGCGGGGTACGGCTATTCAGCACTTCGGGCCAACACACCTGGATCAGGTTTCCATACCGTACCTGCCCGTGCCAGAACAGCGAGCATCCGTCTCGGCCGTCGCCAAGGTTGAGTTGATGACGCGCCACCTCCGGGAACTCCTCCACCGCCAACTCATCCTCCTCCAGGAGCACCGGCAAGCCCTGATCACCGCCGCGGTCACCGGTGAGCTCGACATCCCCTGCGTGGCCGCTTGATGGAGGAGTCGGAGATCGTCGCGACGATCACCGACCTGGAGAGCGATCGCGTCGAACGAAAGGCGTCG
>Ga0187892_10007566_pt1 | contig 15422 bp, 9 predicted proteins | sample MA1701073metaG_FD_139345 | JGI IMG/M metagenome (GOLD analysis project Ga0187892, IMG submission 139345) | Bio-ooze microbial communities from a basaltic lava cave in the Kipuka Kanohina Cave System on the Island of Hawaii, USA - MA170107-3 metaG ... | reverse complement strand
CGCCGTCCTCCTCGGGCTCGTCCCGGTCGAGCACGGCGGCCTGCTGGCGGCGCTGCGGACCCTGCGCCCGCTCAAGGCGACGCGGCACTACCCGGCCATGGCCGTGTCGAAGTTCCTCCACTTGACCCGGCACGCCACCCTCCGCCCCAGGAGGACCCTGCGAGGGCCGCCATCGCTGCCGGCCGAACCGGGGCCGCGCGGATTCAACTTTCTATGAGTCCCGGGCGGCTCCTGCCCCGATTCGCCTTCGTGAGCGTCTCGGCGAGCCCGACGTTTGATGTTGCAGTTGTTGTTGGCCGAGTCGATCTGCGCGACGACCTCGATCGTCGCGTCGCCCGAGAAGCTCGGGATCGGCAGCGCCAGGAACTGCTCCTTGCTCCGGTCCGCGTGCCAGCGGATCGTCTGCGACGTCGTGTCGACGAAGATCTCGTTCGCACGCTTCCGAACCAGTCCAGGTCGGTGACGAAGTCTGGGGGCAGCGGCCGTGGCTTGACACCCAAACGGTCGATCGCGCTGTGCGCGTTGGCGAGCCCGGACTTGCGAAGCGACCCTCCGCGTCGAGGTACAGCCGATACGCCGCGTCGGGGTTCTGCAGCAGCAGGCTCACCTGCCACCGCCGCTCGATCGTCTGCCACCGGAGCGCCGCTTCCCCCCCCCCCGAGGATCGGCGGTCGCATCGTCTCGCCCATTTGGACGGGCGCGACGATGGGATAGAAGAGAAGCGGCGCGTCGAAGTCGCCTCGACGTCGGGACGTCCGGGCGGACCCTCGAACCGCCCTTTCGATGCTCGAAGGCCCGACCGGACACGGCGAAGATCGCGCGCAGGTTCTCGAGGTTCGGGAGATCGGCGAAGCGAGCGTTGTTGTTGCAGCCGAGCAGACGACGTCGAGGCGGCCGTCGACGTCGATCACCTCGCTCACGCCGCCGCGACGAGCGGGGTCCCGTCGCGCGGACCTTCGTTCGTGGCGGCGCCGGGCGGACGAGCGCGCCGTCGCCGGCGCGGGCGGCGGCGCGGGAATCGCCACACCGACCTCTCGACGCCTCCCATGATCTGACTCGGGCGTAGCAGCCGAAGGTTGCCGCCCGAGGGACGCGGGAGTAGAGTACGCGAAGCCAAGGACAGCTATCCAGAATCCGTGACAGGGTCGCCCCTCTTGCCGGATGGGGCCGCACCATGAGGGGCGAGGCGCCGTGAAGAACTTCGGGGACAAGGTCAGCTTCATCTGGTCGGTGGCCGACCTGCTGCGCGGGCCTTACCGGCCGAACCAGTACAAGGACGTCATGCTCCCCATGACGGTCCTGCGGCGCCTGGACTGCGTGCTGGAGCCGACCAAGGACAAGGTCCACGCCAAGCTCAAGGCTCTCGAGGGCGGCAAGGTCAAGAACGTCGAGGCACTCGTCTGTCGGGTCACCGGCGTGCCCTTCTACAACGAGAGCCGCTACACCTTCGAGAAGCTCAAGGGCGACCCCAACCACATCGCCGCGAACCTCACGAGCTACATCAAGGCGTTCTCCCGCCGCGCCCGCGGGATCATCGAGCACTTCGGCTTCGAGGAGCACATCGCCAAGCTCGACAAGGCCGACCGACTCTTCCTGCTCGTCTCGAAGTTCTGCGAGATGGACCTCCATCCTGACCGGGTCTCGAACATCGAGATGGGCTACATCTTCGAGGAGCTGATCCGGCGGTTCAACGAGGCATCGAACGAGGAGGCGGGCGACCACTTCACGCCCCGCGAGGTCATCCGCCTCATGGTCAACCTGCTGTTCCTTCCCGACAGCGCGATCCTGACGACGAAGGGGATCGTCAAGACGCTCTGCGATCCGGCCTGCGGCACCGGCGGCATGCTGTCCGTCGCCGAGGAGTACCTCCGCGAGCTCAACCCCGACGCGCGCCTCACGGTCTTCGGCCAGGACTACAACTCGCAGGCCTACGCGATCTGTGGCTCGGACATGCTGATCAAGGGCCACGACATCGACAACATCCGCTTCGGAGACAGCTTCACGAGCGACCACCTGGCCGGGAAGCACTTCGACTACCTGCTCGCCAACCCGCCCTTCGGGGTGAAGTGGGAGGCCCAGCAGGACTTCATCGAGCGCGAGCACGAGGAGAAGGGCTTCGGCGGTCGCTTCGGCCCCGGCCTGCCGCGCATCAACGACGGGTCGCTCCTCTTCCTGCTGCACATGATCGAGAAGATGAAGGACCCGAAGGAGGGGGGCACGCGGCTCGCCATCGTCTTCAACGGCTCGCCGCTCTTCACCGGGTCGGCGGGCTCCGGCGAGAGCGAGATCCGCCGCTGGATCATCGAGCACGACTGGCTCGAAGGCGTCGTCGCCCTGCCCGACCAGCTCTTCTACAACACGGGCATCTACACCTACCTCTGGATCGTCACGAACCGGAAGGCGAAGCAGCGCCGGGGCAAGGTCCAGCTCGTCAACGCCGCGGGCTTCTTCAAGAAGATGAAGAGGAGCCTCGGCAACAAGCGCCACGAGATCTGCGAGCCCCAGCGCGACGAGATCACGCGCCTCTACGGCGAGTTCAAGGAAGGCGAGCACGTCCGCATCTTCGCCAACGAGGACTTCGGCTACCGCCGCATCACGGTCGAGCGCCCGCTGCGCCTGAGCTTCGGCGCCACGCCCGAGCGCCTCGCCGCACTCGAGGCGGACGCCGCCTTCCAGGCGCTGGCCGCGAGCAAGAAGCGCAAGGACAAGAAGGCGGCCGAGGCCGAGATCGCTGCCGGCCGCCAGCGTCAGCAGGCCATCCTTCAGACGCTCGCGCCCCTCGCCGCGAAGGGCCTCGTCAGGAACCGCGAGGCGTTCGCCGACAAGGTCAAGGCGGCCTTCAAGCGGGCCGGCCACGAGGTGGTAGCGGCCTCGCTTCTCGGCAAGATCCTGATGGCCCTGGCGGAGCGAGACGAGAGCGCGGATGTCTGCCTGGACGCGAAGGGCAACGTCGAGCCGGACCCGGGGCTCCGCGACTACGAGAACGTGCCGCTGAAGGAGGACGTCGCCGCGTACCTGGCGCGCGAGGTCCTCCCGCACGTTCCGGATGCCTGGGTGGACGAGTCGAAGACGAAGGTCGGCTACGAGATCGGCCTCAACCGCTACTTCTACACCTACACGGCGCCGCGCCCGCTCGCGGAGATCGAGGGGGAGCTGAAGCAGATCGAGCAGGAGATCGCCGACATGCTGGCGGAGGTCACTCAATGACGATCCGCCACGCGGTCGCTCCCGGTCACGACGGACCGACGTTCGCACCGGCCCGTTGGGACCGCTGCAAGCTCAAGTACGTGGCATCGATCGAGGGCGGCTGTACGCCAAGCAAGTCGAACCCTGACTACTGGTCCGGGGCGATTCCCTGGGTGTCTCCCAAGGACATGAAGGTCCGCGTCATTCGCGATTCCGAGGACCACGTCTCCGAGGAGGCCCTTCGCGACACCTCGCTTCGGCTCATCGGTTCCCCTGTCGTCCTCATCGTCGTGCGGGGCATGATCCTCGCGCACACGCTTCCCGTAGCCGTGACGGCCGCCCCGGTCACGATCAACCAGGACATGAAGGCGCTCCGATCCAGGGTCGGCGTGTCCACAGAGCACCTCGCCTACTTCCTGGAAGGGACCGCCACCTTCGTCCTGTCGACGATGGTCGAGGAATCGGCCCATGGGACGAAGTGCCTGCGCGCAGACGTCTGGCAGGACCTCAGCGTCCTCATTCCTAACCTCGACGAACAGCGCGCCATCGCCGCGTTCCTCGACCGCGAGACGGCGCGGATCGACGCGCTGATCGACAAGAAGCGCCGCCAGATCGAGCTGCTCCACGAGAAGCGCGCCGCCCTCATCAGCCACGCCGTCACCAGGGGCCTCGACCCGAACGCCCCGATGAAGGACTCGGGCATCGCCTGGCTCGGTCCCATCCCGGCGCACTGGCTGATCAAGCGATTCAGGTTCGATCTCACGTCGATGGAGCAAGGCTGGTCTCCGCAGTGCGACAACAGCCTTGCAGAGCCTCACGAGTGGGGTGTGCTCAAGGTCGGATGTGTCAACGGCACCAGGTTCGACGAGTCCGAGCACAAGCGCCTGCCCGACGATCTCGAGCCTAGGACCGTCTACGAGATCAAGCCAGGCGACATCCTCATGAGTCGTGCGAACACGACGGAGCTCCTCGGGAGTGCTGTCCTCGTTCGCAAGGTCCGTCCTCGATTGCTGCTGTGCGACAAGCTGTACCGCATCAGAATTGATCCGCGGTCTCTTGATCCCGAGTTTGTCGTGTACGCCTTCGGTTCCCACGCGACGCGCTACCAGTTGGAACGAGACGCAACAGGCGCGAGCGCCTCGATGAAGAACATCGGTCAGGACACGATCAAGGGGCTGCTCATGCCCCGCGCGCCGGTTGACGAACAGCGCCACATCGTTCGGGGGCTCAACGCCCTTTGTGAACGGATGTACCAGGTGGTCGCGAAGGTTTGCGCGAGCATCGACCGCCTCCGCGAGTACCGCACCGCGCTCATCTCCGCCGCCGTGACCGGCCAGATCGACGTGCGCCAGGAGGTTGCCTGATGCCTCGTGTCCAGGTTAAGCCCGAGCTCTTGCGATGGGCACGAAAGCGCGCCGATCTGGCAGTGGCGGACCTGTCCAAGAGGTTTCCCAATCTGGAAGCGTGGGAACGCGGGGAAGAACGCCCGACGTTCAAGCAGCTCGAGGCCTTCGCCAGAGCGACCCACGCCCCGTTCGGGTACTTCTTCTTGCCCGAACCACCGGAAGAGCGCGTGCCGATACCGGACTTTCGCACCATTGCCGGTCGGAAACTCGAGCGCCCGAGCCCGGATCTACTCGACACGATCTACCTGTGCCAGCACCGTCAGGGCTGGTACTCGGAACATGCCCGCCTGGTCGGCGAGGACCAGCGCAAGTTCGTCGGCTCGGCGCGCCTGACGGACGATGTAGTCCGCGTCGCGGCGGACATGCGCGGCGCTCTGGGCTTCGATCTCGAAGAGCGCCGGCTGATTCCGACCTGGACCGAGGCGCTGCGAAGGTTCATCGAGCAGGCCGATGCGCTCGGCGTGCTGGTGATGGTGAGCGGCGTAGTGGGGACGAACAACCGGCGCAAGCTGGACCCCGAGGAGTTCCGCGGGTTTGCGCTGTGCGACGACCTGGCGCCGCTCGTGTTCATTAACAGCAGCGACACCAAGGCGGCGCAGATGTTCACGCTCGCTCATGAGCTGGCGCATCTGTGGCTTGGCGAGTCCGCGCTCTCCGACGTGGGACCGGTGACGGTCCCTGCGCACGAAGTGGAGCAGTGGTGCAACCGGGTGGCAGCCGAGCTTCTCATTCCTCTCGCGGCGCTCCAAGCGGAGTACCGGAAGTCCACCACTCTGCGCGAGGAGATCGCACGCATGGCCCGGCGCTTCAAGGTCAGTACGCTTGTCGTGCTCCGGCGCCTCCATGACGCCGGAGCGCTCCGTCGCGAACAGATGTGGACGGAGTATGAGCGCGAGATGGAGCGGCTGCAGCGCTTGCCAAAGGGTGCCGGCGGCGACTTCTACCTCACTCAGTCGGTGCGTGCTGGCAAGCGCTTCACGAAAGCGCTCATCGCCAGCACCATCGAGGGGCACACGCTGTACCGCGAGGCGTTCCGGCTCCTCGGGATCAAGAAGGAGCGCACGTTCGAGAAGTGGGCGGACAGCCTGGGGGTTCCTGTGTGATGGCTTACCTCCTGGATTCAAACGTCTTCATCGAGGCGAAGCGCCGGCATTACGGAATGGACTTCTGCCCCGCGTTCTGGGACTGGTTGGTCGCGCGGAATCTCTCCGGCCACGTTTTCAGCATCGCACAGGTGGCTGACGAACTGCAGGAAGGCGGAGACGATCTGTCGGATTGGGCTGCCCAGCGTGGCATGCCCTTCTTCTTGCCTGCCGACGAAGCGATGCTGGCCGCGTTTCCCGCGCTGACTAACTGGGTGCACGCTCAGAACTACAGGCCGGCTGCGGTGACGGCGTTCCTCCAGGACACCGACTACCACCTTGTGGCCTATGCATTGGCCCACGGTCATGTACTGGTCACGCACGAGATCCCGAGCGACGGTGAGAAGCGGGTCAAGATACCGAACGCGTGCATTGGGGTGAACGTCAAGTACACGACGCCCTTCACGATGCTCCGCAAGGAGCGCGCGCAGTTCGTCCTGGGCCAGGGAGTCGCCTGATGCCCGGCCGCCACACCGAATCCGCCTTCGAAGCCGCGATCGAGGCCTATCTCACCGCCTCGGGCGGGTACGCGACCGGCGACCGGGACGCGTTCGACGCCGAGCGCTGCATCGACCGGGCGACCTTCCTCGCCTTTGTCGAGGAGACCCAGCCGGACGCGTGGGCGTACCTGAAGAACCTCCAGAAGGACAGGGCGGCGCAGACGCTGCTCGACGACCTGGGCCGCGCCCTCGACTCGGAGCACGAGGGGTGCCTCTCGGTCCTGCGCCACGGCTTCAAGTGCTTCGGGAAGCTCTTCCGTGCGGCCCACTTCGCGCCGGCGAGCGGCATGAACCCGGAGGCCGAGCGGCGCTACGCGGCGAACCGCCTGACCATCACGCGGCAGGTGCGCTACTCGACGCGGCACGCGAACGCGCTCGACGTGGTCCTGTCCCTCAACGGCATTCCCGTCGTGACCGCCGAGCTGAAGAACCCCATGACGGGGCAGACGTGGCGCGATGCCCGGGACCAGTACAAGGACGACCGGGATCCGGCGGACCTGCTGTTCCAGTTCAAGAAGCGCGCCATCGTCCACTTCGCGGTGGACCCGGACGAGGTCCACATGACGACGCGGCTCGCCGGCCGCAACACGCACTTCCTGCCGTTCAACAAGGGCCGCGCCAATGGGGCCGGCAACCCGGAGAACCCGGGTGGCTGGAAGACCGCCTACCTCTGGGAAGAGGTCCTCGAGCGCCGCAGCCTGCTCGACATCCTGGCCCGGTTCATCCACCTGCAGGTCGAGGAGAAACGCCTCGGTGGCAAGAGGGTCAAGCGGGAGACGATGATCTTCCCGCGCTACCACCAGCTCGACTGCGTGCGGGCGCTCGTCCGCGACGCCGGCGGGCGCGGAGCGGGCGCCAACTACCTCGTCCAGCACTCCGCCGGCAGCGGGAAGTCGAACTCCATCGCCTGGCTGGTGCACGGCCTGTCCACGTTGCACGACGCCCGCGACGAGAAGGTCTTCGACTCGGTGGTGGTGGTCACGGACCGCGTGGTCCTCGACCAGCAGCTCCAGAACACGATCTACCAGTTCGAGCACCGCCAGGGCGTGGTGCAGAAGATCGACCGCGACTCGACCCAGCTCGCGCAGGCCCTGGGTACCGGCGTGCCGATCGTGGTCACGACGCTCCAGAAGTTCCCCTACGTCACCGAGAAGATCGGCGACCTGCCGCGGCGAGGGTACGCCGTGGTGATCGACGAGGCGCACAGCTCGCAGGGCGGCGAGACGGCGACCGAGCTCAAAGGCGTGCTCGGCGGGGCGGCGATCCGCCAGGAGGCGCGCCGGCAGGCCGAGGAGCAGGGTCTACCCGATCACGAGGAAGAGATCCTCCGCACGATGGCGAGGCGCGGCCGGCAGCCGAACATCAGCTTCTTCGCCTTCACGGCCACGCCGAAGTACAAGACCCTCGAGGTGTTCGGCGAGCCCGGGGCAGACGGGAAGCCGCTGCCGTTCCACCTCTACAGCATGCGCCAGGCGATCGAGGAGGGCTTCATCCTCGACGTGCTGGCCGGCTACACGACCTACAAGACCTACTACCGGCTGATCAAGTCGATCGAGGACGACCCCGAGGTCGACAAGCGCAAGGCGGCGCGCGCGCTCGCGCGCTTCATGAGCCTGCATCCGCACAACATCGCGCAGAAGACGGAGGTCATGGTCGAGCACTTCCGCCACTTCACGATGCACAAGATCGGCGGCAGGGCGAAGGCGATGGTGGTCACCTCCAGCCGGCTCCACGCCGTGCGCTACAAGCAGGCCTTCGACAAGTACATCTCCGACCAGGGCTACCACGGGATCAAGACGCTGGTCGCCTTCTCCGGCACGGTGATCGATCCCGATGCACCGGGAGTCGAGTACACCGAGGTCGGGATGAACCGGGGCATCCGCGAGAAGGAGCTCCCGGAGCGCTTCGGCTCCGAGGAGTACCAGGTGCTCCTCGTGGCGGAGAAGTATCAGACCGGCTTCGATCAGCCGCTCCTTCACACGATGTACGTCGACAAGCGGCTCGCCGACATCCAGGCCGTCCAGACGCTCTCGCGCCTCAACAGGACGTGTCCGGGCAAGGAGGACACCTTCGTGCTCGATTTCGTGAACGAGCCCGAGGAGATCCGCGCCGCCTTCCAGCCCCACTACGAGCAGACCCGCGTCGGTGAGCGCGCGGAGCCGAGCCAGCTCTACGAGATCCAGGCCCAGCTCGATGCGCAGCAGGTGTACCACAAGAGCGAGGTCGAGGAGTTCTGCAGGGTCTTCTACAAGCCCAGAAGGAACCAGACGCCCGCCGACCACGCGCGCCTGAACGCGTGCATCGATCCCGCGGTGCACCGCTACACGCAGCTTGCCCAGGAGGAGCGCGCGGAGCTCCGCAAGACGCTCGTGGCCTTTCGCACCCTCTACGCCTTCCTCGCGCAGGTCATCCCGTTCCAGGACTCCGAGCTCGAGAAGCTCTACTCCTTCCTCCGCTTCCTGCTCACGAAGCTGCCGAAGGGCGACCGGGGCCCGGCCTACGACTTCGACGACGAGGTGGCGCTCAAGTACTACCGCCTCCAGAAGATCAGCGAGGGCTCGATCGCCCTCGAAGCGGGAAAAGGGGGTGAGGTCGCCGGCCCGGTGGCGGTCGGGAGCCGCGCTGCCCGGGGCGCGATGATCGAGCTCTCCCAGCTCATCGACATCCTGAACGAGCGCTTCGGGACCGACTTCAAGCCGGGCGACCAGCTCTTCCTGGAGTCGATCCGCGAGGATGCCATCGCCGATCCCGAGATCCGCCAGGCGGCGCTCGCGAACACGATGGAGAACTTCGGCTACGTGTTCCTGAAGGCGCTGGAGGGACTCTTCATCGACCGCATGGAGCAGAACGAGGAATTCACCGCCCGCTTCATGAACGACCAGGAGTTCCAGGAGGTCGTCGGCAAGCACCTGCTCGAGAAGGTCTACGAGCAGGTGCATGGCGAGCAGGCGCGGGCGGTGAGTCCGGAACGTGAGCCCTTCGAGCGCGTCGAGCCGAAGGCCGCCGACCGGTTCCGCACCTGCGTGCCGCTCTACACGCTCAAGGCGGCAGCGGGTGCGTTTGGAAACGATCAGCGCGTCGAGCCCGACGGCTGGGTCGTGCCGCGGACCTCGCGCCCACTGTCGCAGGGCATGTTCGTTGCCCGGGTCGTCGGGCGCTCGATGGAGCCTCGCATCCCCGACGGCGCGTGGTGCCTCTTCCGTTCGCCGGTCACGGGATCGCGCCAGGGACGCATCGCGCTCGTCCAGCACCAGGCCATCCAGGACCCTGAGGCTGGAGGTAGCTACACCGTCAAGCGCTACGAGAGCGAAAGGGATCCGGTCGGGAAGGAAGGCGACGGCTGGCACCACAAGGTGATCCGGCTCCTGCCCGAGAACCCGGACTTCGAGCCGATCGTGCTGACGAACATCGACGAGGGCGACGTATCCGTGGTTGCGGAACTGGTGGAGGTACTTTCATGACCGCAAGCGGCCAGATGGCGTTGCGCACGTCGCCACCGGCGAGCACAAGGCGGTTCGCGAGAGCATAGAAATCGACGTCGGCCGCGAGTGGGCCTCGCCGGAACGAGCTTCCTCTGAGCTTCCTCCACAGGAGTCGCCGCGCGCCGCGGTCCGGACGGCGAACTCGAGGATGAACCTGAAGCGGCGGAGGAAGGCATCGTCCCATCGTCCACATTCTCGATCACGTTCGTCGTGCGGATGACGAGGCCGCGGAGGCGATCGACGTGGTGGAGCAAGAGGGAACGTCCAGGTTCGCGTACCGGTCCGTGGCGTCGCCGACGACGGTCCGGGCCGCGAACAGTTCCTCGGCTCGCCTCGTTCCAGGGCGAGGACCTGCCCCGGGCGGTGGATCCGGCCGTGCTGGCCGAGAAGCGGCGGTCCGTCGAGGACCCTGGCGACGGCGAAGGGCATCGCCGGCTCGCCCTTCCCGTCCTCGTCCCGGTCCTCGTCGGCCCGGCCCGGCGGGACGGCGCCGGCCGTGAGCAGGGCGGCCATCGCGATCGCCATCGCCACGGCCGGAACGGGCAAGGCCCGGATGTGCTTCTTCCTGTTCGACGCTCCTCTCTCCGATCCGCCCCCTGTTTGAGCCGCCGCGGGCGCGTCCCTCCCGCCGACACCGCGCGAGCCGGGGGCGTACGGGCTCGTGCGCCTTCAGGTCAGGACGCCCGCCCGCTCGCCGAAGTCGAGGAGTCGTCCCTCGACGCGCGTCCCGTCCCGAAGCTCGATCGTGACGCGCTCGTCTCCGCCCCGCGCCTCGCCCATGGGGAACGTGAAGACGAACGGGCCCTTCGCCGGCGCGGTCCCGACCCCCATGGCGGACGAGAGCGCGCCGAGCGCCGCGAGCCCCACCGCGACGACGCGCCACCCGCGGCGCCACGCGGCGATCGCCAGCGCGAGCACGGGGACGACGAGGACGAGCGTGAAGACGAGTTCCATGACCTCTCCCGGCAGACCTTTCGGCGCGGCTCCTGCCCGCGCGACGATCCTCCAGGAACAAGCGCCGCCGTGCCGCTCCGCGCGACCGGCTCTCAAGTCCGCATGGACTCTACCGTTGGCGGTCGCGAAGGTCGCGGGGGAAGGAGCGTGCGGGGTGGGGGGACCCTCCTCACGCGCCAGAGGGGGCTATCGCCCCCTCTGGACTCCCCCGAGCGCCGGGCCCGGTCAGCGAGAAATCAGCCCGTCACGCGACACGAGGAACGTCGCTCGAACGCCCGTGTCGACGGCCCTCCGCGCCGGCCGGGGCGAGCCCTCGCTGGCGCTCGGGCCTACGCCGCCGGCCGCGCGCTCCGGGCCTCGCCGGCTCGGGCGACCTCGGCCGGGAGAGAGACGGAACCAAGGGTCCAAGGGTCCAAGGGCTCAAGGGTAAGACCTCAGGGGGCGCAAGCCGAGGTAGTCGTTGCGGTTGCCGGGGGCGCGCCCGGCGCGGCGCGACGCCCGGCAGTGCCCCGCGGGGTCGCCCCACGAGCCGCCCCGGTGCACCCGGCGCGAGCCAGCCTGGGAAGGCGCCGTGTCCCCGCGCGCATAGCGCACGTAGGCGCTGCCGTCGTACCCGTCCGCGCACCACTCCCAGACGTTGCCCGCCATGTCGTGGGCGCCGTAAGGCGAAGCGCCCCGCGGAACACTCCCGACGGGCGCCGTCGACTTGTCCCCGTACGTCGGGTGGTCGTACCAGATGCACCGGTCGGCCGTCGGATCCTCGTTCCCCCACGGGTACTTCCGCCCGTCGGTTCCTCGCGCGGCCTTCTCCCACTCCGCCTCGGTCGCCAGGCGGAGTCCGGCCCAGTCACAGAAGGCCTTCGCGTCGTCCCACGAGACGTTCACGACGGGGTGATCGTCCCTCACGCCCCACGATGGCGGGCTTGGCTCCTCGCGCCCTGTTGCGCGACAGAACGTGCGGTACTCCTTCCACGTCGTCGGGAAGCGGCCGATGAAGTATCCCTTCGGCATCGGGTGCGTGTGCCTCGGCTCCTCATCGTGGTAGGCGCCGTCCGCCCCCATGATGAAGTCGGCCGCTGGCACGTACACCACCTCGATCTCGAGCCCCTTCCCGGTGTCGTGGATCAGGACCGGCTTCTCGCGCCCGCGGCGCATGCCCGGCGGGAGCGGCTCGCCGGACCAGCCGCCCGCGCGCGTCTGTGCCGGCTGCGGCACCGGTTCCCGGCGGCCGCCGTCGAGGAGGGCGCGCGCGGTCCGCGCGTCCGCGATCCGCCGCTCGCGGCGGGGGACGAAGGCCTTCTCGAAGAGGGCATCGAGCCCGGAACGTCCCGAGTCGAGGGCGTCCCCGTCGAGCGGCACCTCGCCCCGGACCAGTTCGTGGATCGTGACCGCGAGGGCGTAGAGGTCCGCGCGGCCGTCGAGGTCGGGAACGCCCTTTCGCTGCTCGGGCGCCATGTAGTCGGGCGTGCCGGCGATGCCCATGGTGGCCCGATAGGTCGTCTGCGAGAGCGCGATCGTCGCACCGGCGGCCACGCGGCCGATCCCGAAGTCGAGGACCTTCACGCGTCGCGGGGTCGCGCGCGTGAGGAGGATGTTGTCGGGCTTGAGGTCGAGGTGGAAGACGCCCCGGCCGTGGGCATGATCGAGGACATCCAGCGCCTCGCGGGCGATCTGCTCCACGTCGGCCGCTTCGAGCTTGCGGTTCTCGGCCAGGACGTCGCGGAGGGACGGGCCGTCCACGTACTCGCAGATGAGGTGCGGGTGAGTCGGGTGCTCGAGGACGACGTTTTGTACGCGGACGATGCCCGGATGATCGAGCCCGCGCAGGATCCGCGCCTCGCGGAGAACGCGCTTCACCTGGCCCGGGTGGTGCGGGACCTTCACGGCGACGGCATCGCCCAGCTCGTTGCGGGCGAGGTAGACCGAGCCGAACCCGCCCTCGCCAAGGAGCGACTCGAGCCGGTAGCCGGAGAGCGCGACGCCCTCGAGGCCGTCCGAGCGCGGCGGCGGCGCGACGGGGAGCACGATCCCGTCGAGGGCGCCCGCGCGGAGATCGCGGGCCTCGACGGCGGCAACCGCCTCCCCGGCGCGCGCGACGACATCCTCGACGACCGCCACCTCGACGAAGCCCTGCGTGTGCGGCGGGCGCTCGCCGACGAACCTGCGGACCCCCGGCGCCTCGCGCGCGAGCGTGCGGGCGGAGACCTCGATCGTGGCGTAAGCGCGAGCGGCGTCCTCGGCGGCGGCCCGGGTCCGGGCGTCGCGGGCGGCGGCTTCGAGCTCCGCGAGCGCGCCGGCCTCGTCGCGCCGGCGCCGCGAGCCCGCGTGCCAGCGCTTCACGAGGTCCCAGGCATCCTTGACCGCTTCGGCGGCGACGGCGTTGCCGACGGCGACGGCGATGCCGACGAGGCACTCGACGATCACGGTTGCTCCTTGCGGTTGCCATCGGCGTCGGACGTCGGATCGTCCGGATCCGGCGGCAGCGCCACCTCGGCGAGCGAGACGACCCGTGCGCGGCCGTCGCGCCAGGCGGCGATGGGATTGCCGGCGCGCCGGCGTTCGAGGATCGCGTGGCGAACCGCGCGCTGGAGCGCCTTGGCGACGAGACCGGGATCGGTGACGTGCGGCCGCGGGAGCGTCGATTCTGTTGTCACGGCTGACTCTCCTGGCCGCGAAACGGGTCCCGCCGATCGAGGTCGTGCACGAGGGTCCCGAGCCCTCGTCCACCCGTCGAGAGCCGTCCGGTAGGTGGCCAACCCCGAGTATACCTCCAGGAAGTTCCCGATGCCGCGCGTCTACGGGCGGCGCACGATGGGCTCCGGACGTCGTGGCCTCCGTCGCCGATCTCGCTGGCGGTCCTTCGACTCCGTCCGCGCCCTGACGGGCGCGGGCTCCACTCAGGAAGAACAGGAAGAACGGATCTTGCACATGCCTGGTCGCGCCCTCCCGCGCGCCGTTCGGCCCATCCTCGGGGTCAGCCCTTCTCGAACACCCGGAGCGCGTTCGAGTCGGGGAGCGGCAGGCGCGGCCGTCTTCGTCCCCGATGGCGACCTTGCCCGCGAGGCCCGGAGGGCGTCGACGAGGCGCACCCGGTAGGCAGCCGCGCGCCCCGCCTTCGCGTGGAGGAGCGGGACGAGTGGCAGCAGCGTCACGTGGTACGGGCGCGCGGCGTCGCTGGCCTCGTGGGCGTCCGCGGTCCTCGCGGCGAGGGCGAGGAGCTTCTGCTGCGCCTCGGCCGAGAGCCGCCCGTCGCCGCCTCGCAGTACCGGAGATGGCAAGGACGGAGGAGCGCGGCGAGGGGAAGGACCGTCGCGTCGTCGAGGGTGTCAAGCGCCCCGGTGACGCGCTCGGGCGGCTCCCGCCTTGCGCCGTCCCCTTGCGGAGGCGTGCGGGGCGGTCGGCGAGGCGCGCGCGCTCGCGCTCGCCGGGCGATGCATGATGTCGAGGATCAGCGTGATCCCGGCGACCGCGCCGGCGGTCTGCTTCTGGAGCGCGCGCTCGTAGCCATGCCTGTCTTCACGGCCGCGGCGGTCCGAAGTTCCACTCGGCCGGCAGGGTCGCGCGACAGATCTCGCAGCAAGACCATCCGTCCTTGACGATGTTCCGCTCTCCGCAAGCGTCGCACCGTCGGAACGTCAACACCGTCGTGAAGCGGCCCGGGTGGGCGATTCCGACCCTCTCGAGCGCCTCGGCGACGGCCGGCCAGGAGCTCGGCTCGGGGCAGTAGCCCGTCGATTGATTCGAGACCTCGACGACCTCGAGGCGCCCGCGCCGCGAGCGTGCGAAGAAGATCTCACCGGCTGAGAGAACGCGACCTCCGCCGGCGCACGCCACGTGTTCCGATCGGCGGTCGGCGAGCCGCAGCGCCCCGGTCTCGTCGACGACGAACGTCACGGCGATCCAGCCGGAGCTCTCCGGGACCTGACCAGTCCCGGAGATCCAGGCCTCCACGTCTGCGACGCTTCCGATCGGATGGCCTGCAGCCCGGGCGATGGCGCTCTTGCGGATCTCGGGGGGCCCGACATACTCGTACGCTCTCATGGGCGGTCTCACGACTCTCGACTCACTGTGGCCGAAACCGATGGTTCGCGCTTCGCGGACGGTGACTTCCTCCTCGGCAGCCTCGATGAGGTCGCGCATGCGGATCTCGAGGTCGGGTGCCGGCCGGAGCGCCGCGCGCGGCTGCCTTGAAGATGGCGTTGCGCACGTGGCACCGAGAAGAACGCAGCGCGCTGCCCGACAACCGACCCCGACGCACGCGCCATGCCATGATAGAATCCGGAAGCAGACCATGACCCCACGACTCACATGCAGATCCTGATCACGGGCGGCACCGGGTTCGTCGGCGCTGCCCTCGCCCGATGGCTCCTCCAGGAGGGGCACAGCCTGCGGCTCCTCGCCCGCAGAGGCCCGCGGCCCGACTCACCCACGGGTGCCGGCATCGAGTACGTCACGGGGGCGATCGAGGATCCGGCGGTCCTCGCTTCGGCCACCTCGGGCTGCGATGCGGTCTTCCACCTCGCCGCTCGCGAGGACGTACCGTGGCTCCCGCGCGGGGACCGTTCAGGCGAGGCCATGTTCGCGGTGAACGTCCTCGGCACCCGGGCGGTCCTCGAGGCCGCCGCGCGCGCAGGCGCGCGCACGGTCGTCGTCACGAGCTGCACCACCTTCGGCCACGCCGGCGACGGCATCCCGAACGACGGCAGCCGCCCGCACAACGTGAGCCACTTCGACAGCGCCTACGTCTGGTCG
>Ga0187892_10007565_pt1 | contig 15423 bp, 12 predicted proteins | sample MA1701073metaG_FD_139345 | JGI IMG/M metagenome (GOLD analysis project Ga0187892, IMG submission 139345) | Bio-ooze microbial communities from a basaltic lava cave in the Kipuka Kanohina Cave System on the Island of Hawaii, USA - MA170107-3 metaG ... | reverse complement strand
TAAGTGCCTCTTGATGGCGGCCAAGCTGTGCAAGTGAGTTTGCCTTGCCGATAAGTGTGTCTGCATGACCTTGGTTAATTGCTAGAGCCTTGTCAAAGAAGACAAGCGCATCTTGGTGTCTTTGAAGTCTTGATAGGCAGAAAGCCTTGTTAAGAATACTATCGTGATGCCCTGATTTGATTTTTAATGCACGCTCAAAACACCCAAGTGCCTTTTCGTCATTACCCAACAATGAAAGAGTTTGACCCTTTTTGCAAATTGCATCAAAGTGACTTGGAAAGATTTCCAGCGTTTTGTCATAGTAAGATACAGCTTGTTCATGCAAACCAAGACCAGAAAGTGAGATTCCTTTACCATAAAGCGCCACTATGTTAGCGGGATTTTTGTTTAGGATTGTATCAAATTGTTTTCTTGCTTGCTTATAATCCTGCAGTAAAAGCAGCACCTTTCCTTTGTATAATACTGCGTCCTCAAAATTAGAATCGATTTCTAATGCCTTATCAAAGCACTCCAATGCATTAGATTTTTTGCCTATTTGTAAAAATGAGTAACCTTTGCTATACAAGGCCAATATGTGTTGTGCATTAAATTCTAGCGCCTTATCATAATAAGAAATAGCTAGCTGATGCTTTCCAAGACCTGCAAGACATAATCCTTTGTTGAAAAGTACGTCAGTATGATGGGGATCTATTTCTAACGTCTTATCGAAACACAATAATGCGTCATCATATTCTTCAAGAGCAATCAATGCAATGCCCTTGTTGTAAATAGCATCAAAATATTTTGGTTCAATTTCTAGTACTTTGTCAAAAAGTGTAATTGCTTCTTTGTGATTGCCTAGCTTTGATATGGTAATTCCTTTGTTGATTAGCGACGGAATGTGTTTTGGCTCAATACTTAACGCCTTATCAAAATACGAGGTAGCTTCCTCATAATTTTGAAGATTAAAGAGTGCCAATCCTTTTTTATAGAGTCCATCAAAATAAGTTGGATCGATTGTCAGCGTTTGTTCATAACACGACAGTGCCTCATCGTGTTTTGAAAGCAATGAAAGTGAATCGCCTTTGCAGTACAAGGCATCAAAATAATTAGGATCAATTTCTAGTACTTTGTCAAAAAGTGTAATTGCTTCTTTGTGATTGCCTAGCTTTGATATGGTAATTCCTTTGTTGATTAATGCGCTAATATTTTTTGGATCTGCCTTTAGTGATTTGTCATAAAAAATGGTTGCCTTATCGTATTGTTTATCATAGTAATAGAAATTTCCAATAAGCAACTCTAGATTTTTATCAATTTGCTTTTGTTGTTTTGGTAATCTATTTTGTAGTTTCTCTCGTACCTTTAGCATACTAAGTATCTTTGACTTACTATCAAACGTTAACTGCGGTTTTTCATTAGGACTAATCTCGGTTTTGATGTCCTGATTTTCAATTAAACGTTTGATGAGACCATTAACTAGGTAAAGTTGATTTAGTACAACGTCATATTGCGATCCCATAGCATTACTTGACTTCCAAGATTTTTTCTAATATCGTAGTATTTGTTCAAAAAACGCAAACACTGTCTTATATGATTTTTTTGGCGCAAAAGAGATTGTTTGAAGGTAGGAATAATCCTAGCTGTACTCCTAGTGTATGCTCTCAGCGTTAGCTTAGTCCATGCTGAGGAATTTGACGTTAGATTTCTCCCATCAAAACTAGTTGAAAATTCGCAGGGAAGGATACATGTTTTTGTAGCAGAGGGCGACCAAATAATTCCTAAAAAAATTAATGATCTTACTGTGACATCACTTGATTCCTCTGTCATACATGTTGAAAAGATTGAACAAAGTAATTCCTTTGCTACGGAGGTAGTAGTCAAGGCCGGTAAACCTGGATCAACGACTTTGTATCTTGCAGCACCCGGTTTTACCTCAAAAGAGATCCCCATTACGATTTATGGCAACAAAAACAATGCTGCAACACTTTTAGTGAAAGTAACTCCTGATACTTTTACAACAAGTGGTCAGAGGGAAGGATATATCTCTGTTGAGCTTGCAGACGAAGATGACTTTCCTGTAATAGCTAATGTAGACACAACAATTTCACTTAGTACTGCAAACAGAGACATAGTTGAGCTTTCTAGCTCAAGCATGATAATAAAAAAAGGTGAATATTTCGCATATGATAAATTTAAGATCAAAAAATCAGGAGAAGCTGTGCTGTATGCTACAGCGCCTGGAATCCAAACAAAGAGTAGTACCGTAACTGTAGAAAAAGATGAAGATCTCACAGTCAAACTTTACATATATCCAGAGACAATTTCCATTCACGATGCCTCTAGAGGATTAATCATAGTACAGCTGCAAGATTCTAATGGTAGTCCAGTATTAGCACAAAATGATATTACTGTATTTTACAAAGTTGTAGATTCTGATTATTCTGATGCCACAAACTACAGTACCAATTACAAACAAAAATCATCTGGCTATTTTCATATAACCAAGGGTTCATACTGGGGATATACAGAATATTCGCTTCCCAAAGGGATTGTGGATACATATGATCTTTCGATTTCTACACCAGATCCACTTACAATTGAAGAAGCAAAAATTGAGGCAAAAGATTTGGAATTAATGGATGATAAGCTAGTAAAATTTGAGAGTGTGCCCGTTCTGGCTACTGGTAATAGAGAATTAATTGGTATAATGTATCTAGAGGACGAAAATGGAAATCCAGTAATTGCAAAAAAGGACATGATCATAAAAATTGATTCATCTGATGCCAAATCACTTTCTGTTGAAGATGTAATTTTTTCACAGGGAGACCAGATGGTACTAGTTTATGGCAAAGTAGGTCATAGTGTAGCAACTTCTCTTGAACTAAGACCTGTCGTAAAAGAGGGGGAGCTTGAGAGTGTTACGGTTTTTGGTCCTGACAAAGACTCCTTGGAACTTGTAGCTGAACCATTGGTATCGGAAGTATTAGCAGGCACTAGTTTTCCAATGGTTTTGTATCTAAAGGATGGCGATCAAGTCACTAGTTTTTTAGATGACGCGGATGTCTTTCTTTCTCCAAATGAATATGTAGAAATTCAGAAGAAAAAGATCTTACAAAAAGAGGGACTTGTAGTAGTTAACGCTAAATCACTAAAAAAAGGATCGACTGATCTTTCCGTTGAAATTGGTGATTTCAAGTCTGAGCCTACAATTGATAATCTGTCGTCAGATCCCGCTAGTCTTGTTTTAGATCATTCAAAAACAATGTTTGTTGGCACAAATGATGTCTTTTCAATTCAGCTTCTCAATTCTGAAGGACTACCCACATATGCAACAAATGATGTGGAAATCAATCTAGTGATAAAGGATCAAGGGATTCTGGAAACGCCAGCTAAAGTAACTATAGGAAAAGGTAGTTACTATAACCTGTTTGATGTTGCACCAAAAGCTAGTGGAAAGACAGAGGTTTCATTATTATCAAAGGAGCTACCACTTCTCAAAAAAGAGATAACAGTGGCGAGCTTGGCTATACAACTTGGTATTTCTTCTCCAGATTCTGTAAACACTGCCGAGTCATTTATAGCAAAAATCTCTGCTAAGGTAAATGAAAAACCACTTGTTGGAGTGAATGTACAATGGAAGGTAGATGGAGGAGTTGTACAAATCTCCGATAGTAGAACAGGCACAACCGGTGAGGCCGTAATTTCCATCATCCCACAGGCAGAAAAAGTCAATATTGAAGCAATAGTGAGTGGTGAAGGATATCCATCATCTACTGTGACAAAAACAATCCAAATTAATTCAGATATTGGTGAAGTGTTTGTAGAAGAACAACAAGCTGTTTCTCCAGAATATGAGCCATTTGAGGTATTTGGCATAGATCCTGTACTGATCATCGTACCAGTTGCAATAGGTGCGGCTGGATTTATGTTAAAAAAGAAAGGTCAACTCGCAATAAAAAAATAAATTTTGTAAATTAAGATCAAACAGAATTTTTTGTTTATTAAACAATCAAAGAAATCGTATGTTCAGTTCGAACATCAGCTTGATTATCAAATTTAGTTTCAAAATGTAAAATAGAAAAAAGGAGTTGTAACTAAATTAGCTAATCTAAACTTTAAACTTGGAAATATTGGAAGAATTCTCAAGAGTCCTTCCAAAGAAAAAAAGCATCTAGTGTTTCAGTCTTTACTGACTGGAGAAGATCTGACGCTTGATGTTTGCTCCTTTGAAGAAGTACTTCCGTATTCATTAATGTCCATTCCAATCTCAACTGTAACTCCAAATGACAATGTTTGGATTGCAACATCTATGTTGTCACGAATATCTGATGTTACCAATAATTTGGTGGTAATAGAAGACGAGTTTCCAATAGGAACGATTAGTGTTTATGAAATAATTTCTGGCCTACGAAAAAATCCTACGGCACAATACTTCGAACAAGGTGTCACCAAGATAATGAATGCTGATTTTTATATTGACTCTCGAAACGCCAACCTCACAAGCATCCTAAAGCGAATTAATCGTGCAAGGAATCCGTTTACTATAATTGAAAATGATAGAATTAATTTTTCTCAATTCTCAATTAGGCAGGTTTTGGAAATAGGTGCACTCTGCAAAACTAATGTTGGTGCGTCCTCATTTCCAAAAAAACAGACATCCATCTTCAGAAGAGACGACAGAATTAGGGATGTCATCGAAAAGCTGGAACAAGATGAAAACAAGCTTGTTTTGCTTGAAGATGAATTATCGTTTGTCAATCATGAAATTCTCTTAGAAAAAATTAAAGAACTAAACACAACCCAAAATGATAATCTATTAGAGCTAAGTGCTAGCACTTTCAAAACAATTACGCCAACATTAATTTCAGAAAGGCTTACAATTTCTGAAATTTGTAGGATCATGCTCAACATGAACTATCCGTGTGTTATGACATCTGAACAGGTGATTACACCTCATGACATACTGAGTCTTCTTTGCAAGGAGATCTGAGATTGTCTGCTAACAAATCATTGAGTCGGTTAAGAGATCATTTGGAGATGATGAGAAAAGAGCTTGGTGAAACAACAAACCAGATCAGAAAATTAGAAGACAAGAACAACACAGAATGGAATTCACTTGACCTGATAGAGGGAAAATCAATCGATGAGCTAAAAAAACATGAAAGCAAACTTGCCCAAGAAATCTCTGAAATTCAAAAAGAGATAAAAAAATCACACTCAAAAAAACTACTTGTTGCAGAACTGTCTGTTTTGCCTGTTGTGTTTTTGTTAATCGTGTTTTCTGGTATAGCAAACACACTGACTGACTTTACCCCACAACAGACAACCGACATAATGAAAACTAGATACTATACAGAGAACTTAAGAGGCGATACAGTTGACACTTGGAAGTCTTGGCGACTTGTTGGAACTACACTAAATGTGAACATACTGAAGTCACCACGAGTAACTGAACATCAAATTGATATCATAAAAAACGCTATAGCATCTGAAAATACTATAGAATTTGATGACTCGATAGTGCATAAAGGGCCAAAAGGTTCCGTGTCAACTTATTACGAAGGGTGGGCAGGCGCAATAAAAAGTTCTACAGAAAAACAGACAATATACAATCTGCCAACCAGTTTTAATTTCATTGACACCTCAGGTGGCGAAGGGGATATTATCATAACACTTTCTAACATAAAAGATTCAGATGGCTATACTGGTTATACAAAATCAATTACAGAAGAAAATGAAATTCTAAAATCATTTATCACTATTTATGACATTTCAAATCTGTCAGATCAACAATTATCTACCATCATAAGGCATGAATTTGGGCATGCACTTGGGCTCGGTCATTCTACTGCACCTGAGGATTTAATGGCACCTACAATTGACATGACTATACCATACATTTCAGAATGTAATGTTGATGCAATTGTTGATCTTTACAATGCAAATGAAGGTAAACAAACTGTTTGTGAAAAATAGCTCAGAACCCGTTTTCGTTTAGTATCAATGCAAGCAAGGCTGCACGTGTGATTTTTCCATATTCTGCCTGCTTGAAGTATTTTGCCTGTTTTGTGTCATCAACATCAGTTGAGATCTCATCAATTCGTGGCAAGGGATGTAATATTATGGAATTTTCTTTCATCTTATTTACAACATCAAGTCCTATGTTGTAACTTCCTCTGACCTTTTGATATTCCTCCTCGTCAGGAAATCTCTCTTTTTGTATTCTTGTCACATATACTACGTCTAGCTCATCTATGAACTCCTCAAGATTTGTTGATTCTTTTAGCGATATCTTTTGTTGTATTTCATAGATAGAGTCAGTTCTAATTTTAAGAGATTTTGGAGAAATGAGTCGTATGTCAACATCGTAATTTGATAAGGCGTATAATAACGAGTATACTGTTCTGCCGTATTTGAGGTCGCCAGCTATACCTATTTTCAGTCCATCAATTTTGTTTTTTTCTTTTTTAATTGTATAAAGATCTTGTATTGCCTGAGTCGGATGCTCTTCTGTTCCACTCCCCGCATTAAGAACGGGTTTTTGCGAAATCTCTGCTGCAAATCTGCTTGAGCCATCAAGTGTGTGTCTTAATGTCAGAACATCAGAGTAAATCGACATCATTCGTACAGTGTCTGCTAGACTTTCACCTTTCTTTGTTGATGAAGATGAAACGTCAGCAATTCCAATTGAGGTGCCCCCAATTAGTGCTATGGCAGCCTGAAAGCTAAGTCGCGTTCTGGTGCTTGGCTCAAAAAACAGATATCCCAGGGTTTTTCCTCGCCCAAGCTCACGTCTTTCGTTTGGATTCATTTGGATTAACTTGTCTGTTGCCGCAAAGATCTTCTCAAACTTGGTTTTGTCAAGATCCCTAACAGATATGATATCTTTTTGATAAAAGTCGTTCATTCTTTCAATGATATATAGTGGTCTCTATACAAAGTATTCTGATGCAAGAGTCAAACCTGATTGTGAGACGCATCAAGGATGGAACGGTAATTGACCACATAGAAGGTGGAAAAGGCCTCAAAGTGCTCGAAGCGCTAGGAATAGATGGAAAGGATGGGAATGTTATTACAATTGCTCTTAATGTGCCAAGCGGTAAGTTTAACAAAAAAGATATCATCAAAGTGGAAAACAGGTATCTGCAAGACTATGACACAAACAAGCTAGCCGTAATCTCTCCAACTGCTACTATCAACATAATCAAGGACTACAAGCTAGTCGAAAAACGTCGAGTTGCCCTCCCAAATAAAATTGAAAAAATCTTTCGCTGCTCAAATCCAGAGTGCATTACAAATAGCCTAGAACACATCGAGTCAGTAATGGAAGTAATTGACAAGAGTGGTAGAGTGTTGCGTTGCAAATATTGTACAAGAATTCTTGATGTTAATCAACTAAAATATTACTAAAAATGCGTGGTAGATTTATTGTCCCAAGATGATGAACATCATGACTATACCGTAGATTGCGATTGACTCGACCATGCCTACGAATATGAACACCTTGGACTGTAATGCTGGATTTTCACTAATTACTGCTAGACCTGCAGAACAAATGTAACCTAGCCCAACACCTGCACCACCTGCTGCAAGACCAAATGCCAAGCCCGCACCCAAGATTTTAAGTGATCCAGAATCAGATGTTGCTGCCATGTCTTCTTCTGCAAACGCAAGTCCAGTCACTGCTGAAAGTGATAAGGCTGTAGTTAAAAGTAATAATGTGAAAGGTCTCATTTTCGATTTTGCTCCGCGATTTCCGTTATTTAAATCATGGTATAGTTTTTTGAATTTTTTCTAGGGTCTTGGTTTTGAATGATCTCAGCTCGGTTTTGATCGAGTTAACTTGGTTTTCATACTCTGTTTCTAATGATTTATTGGCATCGTCCAGTAATTTTTTGATGTCGTCTTTTGGCATTACTTCTTCTTCTCCATTACTGCCTTAACTTTTTTTAATCTTGCGAATTCTTCTCGTTCTCGCTCCTCTAATGTGGCCAAGATGAATTTTATGCGCAGCCTATATTGTGGTATGATGACATTTTCGAGGGCATTTAGTAGTTTTTGAGTTTTTTCAAGTGCCTTTGCTAAAGCAAAAATGGAGTTTTCGTATTCAGCTGCTTTACAGATTTTGGGCAAAAGAGCCTTGATTTGTTTTGCTGCTCTATCTATTGAGGAGTTTGTATCTGCAAAGCCATAAGGCATTGATTTTGTATCTTTTTCCGTAACAGTTAGGGATGGAATTGACACATCAACTATTCTTCTTACTTTTGCGTCAACCTCCATTACGGCTGGTGTTGATTGGGCAACAGAATCAACAGTCGCTGTTCCAAGTGAGAGATATGCATCAGTTACGGATTTGTAGACATCTTGGAGCGGTTCCCAGATCCCTCCTCGTGCTTTGTTTGCTTCAACTATCATCTCTTCAATGTTTTTTAACAAAACCTTTCTTTTATCATCAAGAATTTTTTGAACCATTGTGGCAACCTGACTTGAGCGTTTGTATTTGAGCAGCTCAATTTTAGTTGCTACAACGTTTTGTCCAAATGACATCTAGCTATCTTTCCTTGTAATATTGCTCGATATACTTGTCTTTGACTTTGGTTAACTCGTTTTTTGGCAAAAGTGAGACTACTCTCCATTGAAGTGAAAGTGTTTCCTCAATTGTTCTGTTTTCGTCAACACCTTGAGACAAAAATTCTTTTTCAAACAAGTCGCCCACATCTAGATATTTTAGGTCAACTCCAGTAAGACCTGCCTTTCCTACAATTCCTGCCAAAGCACGTACTTCTTGTGCCCTAGAATATGCATCATAGTTTTGATTAGAAACTTCTTGGTGATCTACTCTTGTCCTGCCTTCACCAATACCATCTTTCATGATTCTACTCAGGCTCATCAGAATGTTTACTGGTGGATAGATTCCTTGTCTGAACAAGTCACGACCAAGTACAACTTGGCCTTCTGTAATGTAACCAGTAAGGTCGGGAATTGGATGAGTAATATCATCTGATGGCATCGTTAAAATTGGCATCTGTGTTACGCTGCCTTTTTTGCCTCGTAGTCTTCCTGCTCTTTCGTAAATTGTTGAAAGGTCAGTGTACAGATATCCAGGATATCCTTTTCTTCCCGGAACCTCTTCTCTTGCTGCACTAATTTCTCTTAGCGCTTCTGCATAATTTGTCATGTCAGTCAAAATGACTAGAACGTGCATGCCAAGGTCATATGCAAGATACTCTGCTACGGTGAGAGCTACTCTTGGTGTGATAATTCTTTCAATTGCAGGATCATCTGCAAGATTCAAAAACAATACACTTCGTTTTAATGCACCAGATTCCTCAAGACTTCGTCTGAAATACTCTGCTTCAGAGAATTGCACACCAATTGCTGCAAATACTACGGCAAACTCGTCAGTTGTTCCAACAACTGCAGCCTGTCTTGCAATTTGTGCTGCCAAGATATTGTGCGACATTCCAGATCCTGAAAATATTGGAAGCTTTTGTCCTCTGACGAGTGTTAACATTCCATCAATGACAGAAACTCCTGTTTGGATAAAGTCCCGTGGATATTCTCTTTGTTCTGGATTCATTGGTGCGCCGTTAATGTCTATGAATTTTTCTGCGATTGGATCGGGAAGCTTGTCGATCGGCCTTCCAAGACCATCAAAGACTCGCCCCAGTACTTGTTCTGATACTGGCATTTCCATGACTTTGCCGGCAAACTTGGCGCTTGTTCCAGAAATTGAAAGTCCTGTAGTCCCCTCAAATACTTGGACAATTGCTTTTCTGTTTCCAACTTCAAGAACCTTACCTAGTCTTTTTTGTCCATCTGTCATTTGAATCTCAACAAGCTCGTCAAACGCCACACTTTCTACGCCATCTACAATTACAAGTGGGCCTTTAATTTCTGCAATTTTGCTGTATTGAACTCCACCTTGTGTGCTCAAGCCGGTATCTTCTCTCCAGTAATCTTTTTGAATTCTTGTTCTATTGTGGTAGTCAACTGATCAAGTTTTGCTAAATCGTTTTCTGTTACATCCATTCTCGCTTTGAGCAATGTTGCAATGACTGGCATTGCTCTGATGTCTGCTAGTGATGCACCCTCTTTTAGTGCAGTTTGACCCTTTTTGTAGAAATTAACGAGTAATGTCAAAAGTTTGAATTGTTTTTGCGGGCTGCAATATGTATCAACGTCATCAAAAGAGTTTTGTTGCAAAATTCCGATTTTTACCATTCTTGCCACTTCAAGAATCAATTTTTCTTCATCTGGAAGTGCTTCGGGTCCAAGGAGTCTTACGATTTCTTTTAGTGTATCCTCTCTTTGCAATATTCCATATGCCTCACGCCTTACTTCAAACCAATCTTTGCTGACATTTTCGCCCCACCACTTGCCAATATCGGATAGATATCCAGAATAGCTATTCATCCAGTTAATTGATGGATAGTGTCTTGAATATGCTAGTTTGGCATCAAGCGCCCAGAAGGTTTTGATAAATCTCATCGTGTGAGTTGTTACTGGTTCAGTAAAGTCGCCTCCAGACGGAGAGACTGCACCAATCAGAGTTACAGAGCCGTCACGTTCTGGAGAGCCTTGTGCTCTGACACGTCCTGCTCTTTCGTAAAATTCTGCCAATCTTGATGCGAGGTATGAAGGATACCCTTCCTCTGCTGGCATCTCTTCTAGTCTTCCACTCATTTCTCTTAGAGCCTCTGCCCATCTACTTGTCGAATCAGCTACAAGAACGACGTCTTTGCCCATGTCCCGATAATATTCCGCAATTGTTACGCCAGTGTAGATACTTGCCTCCCTTGCAGCTACTGGCATGTTACTTGTGTTTGCAACAAGAACCGTTCTGTCCATGAGCGGTTTTCCAGTTCTTGGATCTTTTAGATGTGGAAACTCTACGAGTACTTCGGTCATTTCGTTTCCCCTCTCACCGCATCCAATGTAAACTACAACTTGAGAATCGGCCCATTTTGCAATTTGGTGTAAAGTAACTGTCTTGCCTGTGCCAAATGCCCCAGGAATTGAGCCTGTTCCCCCTTTTGCAATTGGGAAGAAGGTATCAATGACACGTTGACCAGTGAGTAGTGGAACGGTTGGATCGTATCTGCTCTGGTACGGTCTTGGCTTTCTAACAGGCCAATAATGATACATTTTGAGTGGAGTTTTGCTGTTACTTGTAGTAGCTAGTTCGGTTTCTAGATCATATTCACCTTCACTGATAATCTTTGTTATTTTCCCACCAGGATGATCAGGGGGAACCATGATACTGTGATCAATAAGATCAGTTTCTTTTACTGTTCCAATTATACTACCGGGTTTTACCTCGTCACCAGATTTAACAAGAGGCTTAAACTTGTACTTTTTTGACATATCAACAGGAGTCGTTGTAATGCCCCTACCGATAAAGGAGCCTGACTTTTGTGCAAGATCCTTTAGTGGTCTTTGAATTCCGTCATAAATTTGACCAATGATTCCAGGTCCGAGCAAAACACTTAGTGGATTTCCTGTTCCAACTACAGGTTCACCTGGTTTTAATCCGCTTGTAGATTCGTAAACTTGAATGAATGCAACATCGCCAGTAAGACGAATTACTTCACCAATTAGCTTTGCGTCACCAACAGAAACGGTCTCATACATTTTTGCGTCAGACATTCCATCTGCTTTTACTGCAGGACCACTAACCCAAACAATCCTACCCTTTGCTACCATATACCCTACCTTCCGAATTTTGATGCAATATTCTTCCTTATTAAAGGCTTCAGACGTTCAATTCTTGCATCAATTGTGTTGTCAAATGTCATAGTACCATCCTTTGATTGGACCTTAATTCCTCCAAGACACTCAATCAGATCGGTAGAAAGTGTCGCACCTGAAAATTTTGAAAGTAAGGATTCAACAACTGATTTGTCCTTTGAATTTGTTTGAATTATAATATCAGAGGTGCCTATGGTATCAATTGACTCTTCTAACAACGATGAGATTAATTTAGTGTAATCTTTATTGCGTTCAGCATCTTTAATTTTCTTTATAGCCTTATCAAAGACCTTTTCAATTGATTCCTCAACAAGTAAAAGTTGTTTATTTCTGGCCTCAAGATCTGCATTACCGATGATTTGTTTTTCTAGCTTTTCTGCCTCCTTTTTGCCTTCAGAAAGTATTTTGTCATATTCTTGTTCTAGCGAGGATTTAGAATTTGAGAGTGTTTCCTGCGATGATTTTAGGGATTCCTGTAGGCTTGTCAAGATCTGCTCTTCTGTACTTTGAAGAATTTTTTCTACAGTACGTTCAAGTGCAGAATCAACACCCATTAATTTGGCTGCAGGCATAAATGGATTTTAATGTTTGGAAAGATTTTAAAATCCTCCACTAAACCGTAAATTGACTTGGTTGTTGCTGAGCTAAAATTAGGTAGCATAATTTTACCTAGATCGGAGTCACCACATGCAGTTTCTCGTCTTGCTGAATTTGAATGGTTTCATAAAATTGAGACAGAAAACGACATTGTAACACCAGAAATAGACGATTTGCTTTTGCGCGCCCAAAAGTCCTATCAGACAATTGATGATGTTGTAAAGGGACTCCAGATTCCGCCACAAGTAGGATTAATGGAGATTTTGTTCAAAGGCACCGTCATCAAGAAAAAACAATACGAACTTGATGAGATCCAAACTATGATAGCTAGCATAGAACAGAAAAGCCCACATACTATCGACAAGCCTGCCAAACTACTGGAAGATGCAGCTGCAACACGTAAATCCATTGATGAGTATTCCACGATAAAGGAAACATTTGACGTAGTAAAGAAACTGAGTGTGGATATTGAGGGTTTGGGATTAATGAAGTATTTTTACACAAATCTTTTTGTGATAGGTTCTGACAAATTTGCTGAGATAAGCCGTTCTCTAGAAGGTATTACAATATACCGTTATGAGCTTGAGACAAAGGACAAAGTTGCAGTAATTGTGATTGCTGATGTAGCAGATGCAGACAAAGTTCTGAAAGTCTTTCGTGCTTTTAACTCCAATCCGTTTATTATTCCACACGAACTGCCACAGATTCCATCGCATGCATATTCTTTGATCGTATCAAAGCTAGGCGAGCTTACACAAAAACAAAAGAAATTAGAAGCAGAGATTTTGGTTACAAAAAAATCAATCCGGGGCGATATTTTGTCTCTGCATGAAAATGCTTTTCTTGCAAAAGAAATACTTGAGACGCTTCGCAAGCCAGGCGGAACAAAAAGATTTGCAGTAATTCAAGGCTACATCCCAAAGAAAATGGAAGGAAAATTCAAGGACGTTACAAAACAATGGATGTCAATTACAGAGGATATCAGAGATCCAAAAATGTTGCAGAACAGGCCAACTCTGTTTGATAACAAAAGATGGATTAGAACCTTTGAAGTCATAACCAAGAGCCAAGGAATTCCAAAGCGTGGTGAGGCAGACCCAACACCAATGATCGCTTTGATGTGGCCAATATTTTATGGAATTATGTTTGCAGATTTGGGACATGGACTTTTGCTTATGGGATTTGGATTAATCTTCAAGCTCAAAGGGCAAGGAACCCTTTCAAGATGGGGAATGTTAATTGCAATTTCTGGTGCAGCTGCTGCCGTCTCAGGTGTTGGAGCAGGCGAGATGTTTGGATTCCATATAGATCAGCTAGAACCTTTTGAGAAGATACTTGAAGGGCCACTGCATCCAATTTCTTGGTTAGTGGGAATAATCACCGTAGCTGAATTAACCTTTGATCAAGTCATTACAATACTCAAGGTTTCAATATTTTTGGGAATAATCCATCTTGTGTGGGCATTCATACTTCGAATCAAGAAACTGCACAGGGAAGGTCACAAGATGGTAATGTTCACAGAAGCAATTCCAAACTTGACTTTGTATGGTGGAATTGTCGTAGTCATGATGTGTGCAATCGGCTCAGGATATGATGTTACTAACATGTACTCCCGCGTTCATACCGAGGCCGTGCCATGGGTAACTATATTTTTAGGCGACTGGGCTCAAGTCTGGATAATTACAAGAATTTCAATAATTGTAGTCATAGCGTCAATGGCAGTTATGATGGTTGGCGGAATTTTGCACACAAAGCATCATCCCGAGGAAGGGGGTAGCGCAGCCAATGTAGTAATGGAAGTGTTCTTAGGAAAAACAGTAGAGTGTCTTTCGCACACAATTAGTTATGCTCGAATTGGGATCATGCTGCTTGTGCATGCTGCCTTACTGCTTACTGTAAACAATTCGTTTGCATCTATGGGTGGCTTTTCATCGCCAGCTGGGATTGCGATGATTGTTGGTGGTAACATTGGAATCATGATGATTGAGGGATTAATTGTGTATATCCAGTCTCTTAGGCTTCATCTCTATGAATTCTTTACAAAATGGTACGACGGTGGAGCACAGCCATTCAAACAGGTTGTACCAGAATTATTGTACAATCAGCTAATCTGGAAAAAAAAGTAATCATTCCACCGGTAGCTCTATTCTGTTTGCCCATTCTCCCCAAGAACCAAGATATACTTTGACATTTTGAAAGCCGAGTTTTTTTAGGATCAAAAACGAGTTTGCGGCTCTATATGCACCCTGACAATAGGTTACAATTTCTGCGTCTTTTGGGAACTTGTACAATTCGGAAAGCAGTTTTTCGTCCTTAAAGGTTCCATCGCCTGAGATGTTATGATTCCAATCAATATTGATCGACCCGGGTATATGACCACGACGCGCTCCCCTGATTATCTCTCCATCATATTCTTCTTTTGAGCGCGCATCTATTATTAACAATCTGTTCAGATTTTTGTTTAGATGCTCATATCCTGTAATGATGCTAGGATTTATCTTTCCATCAAATTTTGATGGGGTAAATCCATTTGTTTTTTGTTCTAGTGGTAGTCCTTGCAATTGCCATTTTTTTATCCCTCCGTCTAGCATCAAGACGTTTTTGTGTGAGAAATATAATAGCAACCAAACTCCCCTTGCTGCAAGCATCCCTGATATATCATCATAAAACACTACTTTTTTTTCATCAGTGATTCCCACGAACGACAAGATTCTTTTGCTTTGTTCATTAAAGGACTCGAGTCCCTCCTTTGAGGTATCAAACCAGTGAAACCCAAACAAATCCAAGTTTACAGCACTCGGAATATGTCCTTGTGAGTATTCCTTAAAGGAACGGCAATCAACTAGTATTAAATTTGGGCTATCCAGTTCCTTTGCAAGCTCATTTGGTGTAATTAACACAGTTCAACTAAATTCATTAAACATTAAATTCATTTTCTAAAAAAACAAAAAGAAAAGAGGTTTTGGTGTTTATTCGTTTACGTATGCTCTTTCGCCGTGTTGTGCTAGATCAAGTCCAATTTCTTCTTCTTTTGGAGTAACCCTGATTCCGCCTGGCCACACTGCATCCATTACCTTTAGGATTACAATTGTGACG
>Ga0187892_10007564_pt1 | contig 15426 bp, 17 predicted proteins | sample MA1701073metaG_FD_139345 | JGI IMG/M metagenome (GOLD analysis project Ga0187892, IMG submission 139345) | Bio-ooze microbial communities from a basaltic lava cave in the Kipuka Kanohina Cave System on the Island of Hawaii, USA - MA170107-3 metaG ... | reverse complement strand
TTGGCGGCCCTGGCTCTGGTCATCGCAGCGCTCGCGCGCCCGCAGTTCGGTCGAGCTGAAAGTCGGTATCGCGGCGAGGGGATCGACATCATGCTCGCCGTCGACATATCCGGCAGCATGCTTGCCGAGGACTTCACGGTGGACAGCCAACGCGTCAACCGGCTGGAGGCGGTGAAATCGGTCGTCAAGCAGTTCGTCGATCGACGCGCCAGCGATCGAATCGGTCTCGTGCTGTTCGGTGCGCGGCCCTACACACAATGTCCGCTGACGTTGGATCACGGCTGGCTGTTGCAAAACCTCGATCGAGCGCAAATCGGCATGATCGAAGATGGCACCGCCATCGGGTCAGCGCTGGCAACCGCCGCAGCTCGCCTGAAACTGTCGGACGCCAAGAGCAAGGTCGTCATCTTGCTGACCGACGGTCAGAACAACGCCGGCAAGATCTCACCGCTGACCGCGGCAGATGCGGCGGCAGCGTTGAAGGTGAAGACCTACACCATCGGCGCCGGCACGCGCGGCCTGGCGCCGTATCCGGCACGCGACTTGTTCGGCAATGTCGTCTATCAACCGGTGCAGGTCGATATCGACGAAGAGACGTTGACGGCGATTGCCGACAAGACCAACGGGCGCTACTTCCGCGCCACCGATACCGAGAGCCTCGAGAAGATCTACGAAGACATCGACCAGCTCGAGCGCACCGAGTTCGAAGCGCCGCGCTATCTCGACTACGACGAATGGTATCCGTGGCTGCTGCTGCCGGCAGTCGCGTTGCTCGCATTCGAGCTGACTTTGTCACAGACCATTCTGCGAAGGTTGCCGTAGATGACCTGGGATCGATCGGAGCTGTTGTGGTTGTTGCTGCTGGTGCCGCCGGTGGCGCTGGTGTTCCGCGCTGCGTTGCGACGACGGCGGGCGGCGCTCGAGCGGTTCGCCGAAGCGCGGCTGCTGGCGGCGGTGGCACCTGATAGCGACGAACGTCGGCTGCGCTGGCGAGCTGCCATGGTGGTTGCGGCGCTCGCGCTCATCGTCGTCGCGCTGGCTGGCCCGCGCTGGGGGTTTCACTGGGAAGAGATACACCGCGAGGGCATCGACATCCTGATCGCGCTCGACACCTCGCGCAGCATGCTGACGCAGGACGTCAAACCGAACCGCCTCGAGCGCGCCAAGTTGGCGATCCTCGATCTGATCAAGGAGCTGCAAGGTGACCGCGTCGGTCTCATCGCCTTTTCTGGTTCGGCGTTTGTCCAATGCCCGCTGACTCTCGACTACGGCGCGTTCGCCGAGAGTCTGCGTGCGGTGAACGTTGGCATCATCCCCAAAGGCGGTACCGCGGTTGCGGAAGCCGTTACGGTCGGCATCGATGCGTTCGAGGATCGTCAGGGCAAGCACGCGGCGCTCGTGCTGATGACCGACGGCGAGGATCACGAGGGTGGTATCGACGACGCGGCGAAGATGGCGGCTGAGGCCGGCATCAAGGTGTACACCGTCGGTATCGGCACGCCCGGTGGTGAGCTCATTCAGATCGAAGAGGAGGGCCAGTTGACCTACTTGAAGGATCGCAACGGTCAGGTGGTCAAGTCGCGCCTCGACGAAGAGACGCTGCGCAACGTTGCGACGACGACCGGAGGCGCTTATCTCTATGCCGAAGGAGCCGATCTCGGGCTCGACAAACTTTACGATGACTACATCAGCAAGATGGAAAAGCGCGAGTTGACGACGGCGATGGAGAAGCGTTGCGAAGAGCGCTACCAATGGCCGCTGGTGCTTGCCCTGATCTTGCTGGCGCTCGAGCCTCTGGTCGGCGAGAAGCGTGGGACGCGTGCCGCAGTACGTCGCTTGTTGCGATCCCCGTGGCGGCGGCGGGCGGGGGGGCCGGCAACATGAAGGCCTCACGTGCGAGCCGAGGACCCGTAGGGGCAGGGCTTGTCCCTGCCCGGCGCTTGCTTGTCCCTGCCCGGCGCTTGGATGTCGCCGAGGGTCCGATCGGTCGGCCCAGCCCGGGGCGACCACAAGGGTCGCCCCTACGAAGGGCGCACGTAGTATTGGCGATTTCCGCGGCGCTTTCGTACGGCTTCCTCGGCTTTGCCGAGCGCCCGGCCGCCGTCGGCAATGAGCTGTTCGCGCAGGGCAAGTACGACGAAGCAGTTCAAAAGTACGGTGAAGCCCTGGTCGACGACTCCGATTCCCCCGTGCTCAACTTCAATATGGGAGATGCCCACTACAAAGCCGGCAATTACACACAAGCGCTGGCTTCGTTCGGCCGGGTGCAGGCGCCGACCGATTCGCAGCGCGAAGCGTACGTCGCCTACAACGTCGGCAACGTGAAGTTCCGCATGGCGGCGGCTGCGGAAGCAGAAAAGCCGCAGGACGGGCTGAAGGCGTATGCCGAAGCTCTCGCCGCCTACCGCCGCGCGCTCGGCATCAGTCCGAATGACGAAGACGCCAAGTTCAATTACGAGCTAGCCGCCAGGCGCTTGAAGGAGCTACAAGAGCGCATCGAGAAGGAAAAGCAGGAACAAGAGCAACAGCAAGAGGAGCAGCAGCAGGACGAGCAACAGCAAGACCAGCAGCAACCGCAGGATCAACAGCAGCAGGATCAGGCGCAGCAGGATCAACAGCAGCAACAGCAGCAACAGCAGGAAGAGCAGAAGCAAGAACAGCAGAATCAAGGTGAGGAACAAGAGCAACAAGAGCGCGATCAGCAGGAGCAGCAGCAAGCCCAGCAACAAAGCGAACCGAAAGAGCAGCAAGAGCAGCAAGCTCAAGCTGAAGCCGATGAAGCCGGAGAGAAGGACGAAATGTCGGCGGGCGAGGCCGGCACATTGGTCGACGCGGCGCGAAATGACGAGTTGCGTCCGGAAGACTTCATCCGTCGGGTCCAAGGCGGAGCACTGGCAGCGCCCGCTCAGGATTGGTGATGAACGGTGACGGCATCGCTTCCCGCCGCACCAACTGGCGCGCTGTAGCTGTACGGTCGGCGCTAGTGGCGCGCCGAGCGATCCTCACGTTCGTGCTGCTCGCCAGCCCTCGTTTGGCTGCAGCCGACATCTCCGTGCGCGCCGAGCTCAACACGCGGACGGCGCAGGTCGGCCAAACGGTCACATTGACGATCGCGGTGGAGGGTGCCCAGAACGTCCAGGCACCGGCACTCGAGGGACTCGAAGAGTTCGACGCGCGCTACGTCGGGCCATCGACGCAGGTCGCGATTGTCAATGGCCAGATGAGCGCGCAGGTGCATCACCGGTATGCCCTGACACCGACTCGTGAAGGAACCTTCACGCTCGGCCCGTTCAAGGTCGACTACGGCGGCCAGCAGTATCAGACAGATGCGCTGCAATTGACGGTCGACCCTGCCGCCGCGGCACCACAAGCACCCGCGGCCGGATCGGGCGCCGGCGGTGATCAGCTGCGCCTGGCAATCACCGTTCCGAAGACCGAAGTGTATCTGCATGAGAAGCTGCCGATCGACGTAACACTGTACGTCGGCAGCATTCAGGTCAGCGACGTGCAGTATCCGGTGGTTTCCGCCGAGGGCGTTTCGCTCGACAACTTCAGCCAACCACGCCAATTCGGCCAGATGATCGACGGCCGTCGCTGGGACGTCGTGCAGTTTCATACCAACGTGATTCCACTCCAGGACGGCGCGCGTCTGCTCGGTCCGGTGAGCATGGGCCTCAACCTCATCGAACGTCAACGTCAGGGTGGGATCTTCAATGATCCGTTCTTCAATGCATTCGGCTCGCGGCGCCGCCCGACCCAGATCCGGGCGGAGCCTGTGCTGCTGAATGTTCTGCCACTGCCCGAGGAAGGGAAACCGGCAGGTTTCAGTGGGGCGGTCGGTAAGTTCACGATGGACGTCTCCGCCGCGCCGACGGAGCTTCAAGCGGGAGATCCAGTGACCGTGAAGATCGCGCTCCAGGGCGACGGGAACCTGGCGGACGCGCGGCCGCCTTCGCTGGTGAGTACCGACGGCTTCAAGACCTATGACTCTCAGATCGCCGATCCCCAGGGCAACGCTTTGCGCGTCTTCGAGCAGGTCCTGATTCCCAACGACGAGTCGGTGACCGCGATCCCGCCGGTACGCTTCGCCTATTTCGACGCGCAAGAGCGGATCTACCAAACGATCGAGAGCGCCCCGATTGCCCTCGTCGTGCGGCCGGGTAAGGGCGCGCAGGAGACACGCATCCTCGGAGCTAGCGGAGAGCAACGGGTGCGGCGCGAGAAGCTCGGTCGCGACATCGTCTACATCAAGGACGACATGGGTGCTGTGCGCCGACAGGCGGCGCGGTGGTACGGTAATTGGATTCCTCTCCTCTGGCTTCCGATTCCTCCATTGCTGTTCGCCGCAGCGCTCATGTACGACCGCCGTCGCCAGAAGCTCAGTGGAGATGTTCGCTACGCCCGTTTCACGCAGGCGCGCCGCAATGCACGCCGTGGCTTGAGCTTGGCAGAAGATGCTCTCAAGCGTGCCGATCCGGGGGTGTTCTACGACGAGTTGTCGAGGACGTTGCAGACGTACCTGTCCGACAAGCTCGGTCTGCCGCCCGGTGCGATCGATCCGGCGGCGATCGATGCGAGTGGCGTGTCGGCTGACAGCGCCGGGCGTCTGCGTGACCTGTTCGGTGTCTGCGAGCAGGTCCGCTTCGCTCCGAGCTCTGCCGATGGCGATATGCGGGGAGCTCTGGCGCAAGCCAAAGACATCATCGGACGCCTCGAGAAGGAATGCCGGACGGCCCCGGTGACGGAGAGCCAACTGTGAAGCGCTTTCGAGCTTGGATCGTGCTAGCGGCGGCTGTCGTCGCCATTCCGAGCTGGTTGGCGGGCCAGGAGGACGTTGCCAGCGCGCCGCAGACGGTCTTCTTCAAGGCCAACGCGCACTACCACGACAGCGCCTATGATCAGGCGGTGCGCGACTACGAGCTCTTGCTCAACTCCGGCATCGACAGCGGCAACCTGTACTTCAATCTCGGCAACGCCTACTTCAAGCTCGGCGACGTCGGGCGGGCGATCGCCAACTACGAGCGCGCCTGGCGTGAGATTCCGGCGGATCCGGATCTGGCCGCGAATCTGACGTACGCGCGTTCGCTAACCGGGGCGGAGACCTGTGAAGTGCCGCTGTGGCAGCGCAGCGCCTTTCCGTTGCGCGGCCGTATGTCGTCGACGTCACTGCTCTGGGTCGTGTGCGTCCTTTGGACGCTGACGTTTGTCGCGCTGGGTGTGCACCGGTTGGCGCCGTTGCAGCGAAGCTTCCTCTACAGCGCATGCGGTTTTGCATTGTTGACGTTGATCGCGACCCTGTCGCTCGGGGCGCAGCTGGCCGTCGATGTATGGCCGCAGCGCGCCGTGGTCGTCGGCGTCGGCGAAGCCGCCGCCCGATTCGAGCCGGCGGAAGACGGTACGGTGCATTTCTCGTTACCCGAGGGCACGAAGGTGGAAGTGACGGAGGAGAGGGAAGGGTGGTTGCAAGTTTCGCGCTGCGACGGCCGGCGTGGTTGGGTCCCCTCGACCGCATTGATCACTCTGTAAGACCTGCCCCCCCATCCCCTCTCCGCCGCGGAGGGGGGACCGAGGCGAGAGGTCAATTGCAGCAACTACCGCCTCAGCGTATCGTCACAGCCAGACATGTTCACCGGGATCATCGAAGAAGTCGGCGAAGTGGTCGAAGCGCGCGACGGGGGGCTGCGAATCCGGGCTCGCAAGATTCTGGCGGACGCCAAGCTCGGCGATTCGATCGCCATCAACGGCGTCGATCTTACCGTCGCTGGGATGGACGGCGATACGTTCGCGGCTCACGTCATGCCTGAAACGTATCGGCGATCGAACCTCGGTCAGCTCGCCTCCGGCGCGCGTGTGAACCTCGAGCGTTCGGTGCGACCGAGCGACCGGCTCAGCGGACACATCGTTCGCGGTGTCGTCGAGGGACAAGCGCGGATCGAATCCCTTACCTCCGAGGCTGACGCCATCATTGCCCGATTCAAGACACCGGCGGATTTGTTGCAGTTCATGGTGGTGAAGGGCCCGGTTGCGATCGACGGCGCCAGCCTGACGATCATCGACAAGACGCGCGACACTTTTGCCGTCTCTCTGGTCCAATACACCCAGGAGCACACCAACCTGCTGGGCAAGAAGGTTGGTGATTCGGTGAACATCGAAACCGACATCCTGGCCCGTTATGTAGCGGCTGCGATCGAGGCGCGCAGCAGCGATTCCTGAGGGCTTTTACCTTGAACCGGCCTCCTCGACCCGAACCGAAATTGCTAGAAAACACTTTCAAATCATCCCAACTCGGGTGATGATTGGGAGGAGGGGGGACTGCCACTCGTGTGGCGGCCACGCAGTCCCCGGATTTTCGATGGGTGGTGAGGAACGGATGATGACAATCGATTTTTCGGATGTGATGCGCGGATTCGAGCGGTCCTACTCGCGACTCGCCGATCAGGCGGCTGAGTACCTCTTCTTCGGAGCGACATGGTTCGCCAGAGGGTCGTGGTTGGACATCGGCCTCAAGGTCGCAGCATTGGCCGTGGTCTTGGGCGCAATTCACTATGCGCTGGGCGGCCAACAGGCGATGGGAGACAAGAAACCCCTCGGGCCAACCATCATGTGGGGAGTCGTCGCCGTGGTCGCTGGACTCGTCGCGGTCTCGGTTATGATCAAGTCCTGATCGCCATTCCGTTCGTCACGATGGGCGGCAAGGTCGTCAAAGTCGAGCATTGGAGCTTGCAAGGGGATGGAGTACTCAGCGAAGGCGCATTGCGTCGCAAGCTGGAAGGCCGCGGCTACAGGGTAACACGCTACGTCTATTCGCCGGGTACCGTCTTCCCCGATCACGCCCACTCCGTCGACAAGCTCGACGCGGTGCTCGCGGGTCGCCTTCTGCTGACGATGCACGGCAAGGAGGTCATCCTCGAGGCGGGAGATTGCTTGGCGGTGCCGCGCGGGACAGTTCACAGCGCCGCGGTCGTCGGTGACCAGGACGTCGTGAGCTTGGATGGGACGAAGAGCGCCTCGTAGCATGCCTCGCGCGATCGTTTCACGCCCGCAAAATTCGGTTGCTCCTTCGAAGCGATGGTTTTATTCTGGCGCCTCACATCAGGCCGAGAGGCAGACGTGACGAGGCAAGCCGAGGACAATCCACACATCAAAGTCTGGCGATCGATCTACTGGCATCACGGGATCGATATGGGAGATGGGACCGTCATTCACTTCAGCGGCGAGCCCGGCCGCAGTGTTGGCGCCGCCGTGCGGCGAACGCCTCTCGACGCCTTTGTTCGCGGCGGTGAAATGCGTACGGTTCAGCATGATCAGCCGCTAGCGGCGGCGGAAGCTCGGTCGCGAGCGGCGCGCTGCCTGGGGCGCACCGGCTACAGCGTCCTTTGGGGGAACTGCGAGCACTTCGCGCGCTGGTGCGCCGTTGGCCGACACGAGAGTCACCAAGTCCGTGATGCATTGGCAGGAACGCTTGCTATCGGGTTCACAATCGTCGGTGCGATGGCTCGGCGGCAGGGGATGTGGCTGTTGGGCCGTGCCATTCCCATCGTCGGCCCGCTGAGTCTCGGCCTGCTAGTCGCCAATGGTCTGTTGGGACTCCTCGGGCACAACGTCTCACCGTTCGAAGACGGCGGCGACGCAGCTCCGGTTCCAGAGTAAATTCCCGCACGAGTACGTTGCTAGGGAGGAATGATGTCACGCTCGGTCCCGCTTGACCCTTCCATCTTCCGTCCCGACGCGATCGCTGAGGACACCAAGCGCATCAACGAGCTCGTCGAGGGGTTGCTGGCGACGGTGACGCCGACGAACGCGCGGCAACCGCCGGAGATCCGCGCCGAGCGTGAAGCCGGCACGGGGGTGTTCCCGCCGTTGATTCTCTTGCCCGAAGCGCAGGAACGTTTCGTCGAAGGCCCGGCGGGACGAATCAATTTGCGGGTATTCATCCCGGAGAAGGCGGAGTGTGTCTATCTCCACATTCACGGCGGCGGTTGGGTGCTGGGCGCGGCGCACCACCAGGATCCGTTGCTCAAGCTGATTGCGGAAAACTGCAATGCGGCCGTCCTCAGCGTCGACTATAGATTGGCGCCGGAGAACCCGTACCCGGCGGGCCCCGACGATTGCGAAGCGGCGGCTGTCTGGTTGGTGAAGAACTGTGTCAGCGAGTTCGGCACGGACAAGTTGATGATCGGCGGTGAGTCGGCGGGAGCGCATCTCTCGGCGGTGACCTTGTTGCGTCTACGCGACAAACACGGCTGCACCGATTTCCGCGCCGCCAATCTGGTTTTCGGGGCCTTCGATCTGTCTTTCACCCCGAGTACCCGCAATTGGGGTGAACGCAATCTCATCCTGAACACGCCGATCATCGAGTGGTTCAGCAACCACTTCGTGCCGGCGGCTCGCCGCCAGGACCCCGATGTTTCACCGCTGTACGCCGATCTGCGCGACATGCCGCCGGCGCTCTTTACGGTCGGTACGCTCGATCCGCTGCTCGACGACAGCCTGTTCATGCACGACCGCTGGATCGCCGCCGGGAACCAGGCTGAGCTTGCGGTTTATCCTGGCTGCATACACGGCTTCACGGCATTCCCCAATGAAGCCGGGCGCACGGCGACCTTGAGGCAGTTGGCGTTTCTCAATCGCTGAGGGCTGCGCCACCGGTTCGCCCTGATCTACTATCGCCAAACTTCTGTGCGCGGCGCGCGAATTTTCTTACCCATCGTCTCACCTCCGTTCGTCCTGAGCCCGTCGAAGGACGTCCGGGGTAGGGCCTTCGCTTGGGTTGCGGGCATCGCCCCGCGCTAGGCTCGTCGAAGGGCGTTCAAGCGGCATGTTTCATTCCTCCAAATCGCCGACGTCCGCCAGTTGGATATCGACCATCAGCTCATCGGCGAGATCTTCTAGTCGATCGCGCAACTCGTCGATCGAAACTCCCTCGGGTGCTCTGAGGTCGGCGGTTGCTTTGAACAGCATCTCGCCCGACATCGGCGCGCTGACGCACTCGGTTTCGAGCTCGTCGACGTTGATTTGACGCTCCGCCAGGGCACGCGAGATGTCGTGCACGATCCCTGGGCGGTCATTGCCGATGAGATTGAGCCGCAAGCGACGAAACTTCCCGCGTGCGACCGCCGGCGCGGTACGTTCCACGACAATGCTCAAGCCGCGTTCGGCAAACGTCTTCAATTCGTCAATCAGCTCGGTTGCCCGACTATCAGGAACACTGGCGTGCAAGATGCCGGCGAACTTCCCGGCCAGACGTGCGCTTCGGCTCCCGAGCCAGTTGCCGCCGTGCGCGGCGACACTTTGCGATAGCGTCTGGATCAACCCCGGCCGGTCTTCGCCGATGAACGTGAGGACGATGAAGGTGTTCACTACACTCTCCTTGTTGTTGTCACCGGCATTGTTGCCTTTGCGGCAGCCGGGCGGCAAGCGTCGAAGGGCGTCTTCCGCATTTTTCGACACACTCTCGAGGAGAGGGTTAGGGTGAGGTCCGCCTTTGTGGCATCATCTCCATCCAATGGACGCCAAACACAATCCGCTCGATACCTTTGCTCCCGATCTGTTTCGCGGCCATACCGTTTTGGTCACAGGTGGCGGACGCGGCATCGGCAAGCAGACCGCGCTCGCCTTCGCGCGCTTCGGTGCCAACATCGTCATCGCCGGGCGCAAGCCGGAGAACCTCGACCCGGCGGCGGAAGAGATTCGTGGCGTCGGCGTCGAGTGCCTCGCCGTTCCCACCGATATCCGCAACATCGAACAGGTCGACGCACTCGTGCAGCAAACGATCGGACGCTTCGGCGCCGTCGATTGCTTGATCAACAATGCCGGCGGTCAGTTTCCGGCGCGACCACAAGACATCAGCGACCGCGGTTGGCGCGCCGTCATCGATCTCAATCTGAACGGCACGTGGAATATGTGCAGCCGCGTCGGTCCCCACATGCTCCAACGCGGCCGCGGTTCGGTGGTCAACGTCGTCCACGTCTACTCCTTCGACCGCGGCGCCCCCGCGTTCGCGCATTCAGGCGCCGCTCGCGCCGGTGTCATCAACCTCACGCGCTCACTCGCCTACTACTGGGCCCGCCGCGGTGTCACGATCAACGCGCTGGCGCCGGGTTCGGTGTCGACCCGCGGCCTTTACGAGGAGGAGTTCAGCAAAGCCGAGTTGAGCGACTACGAAGCGATCTCGATCAAAGACATTCCGACTCATCGTCTGGGAACCGCCGACGAAGTCGCCGGCGTGATCTTGTTCCTCTGCTCGCCGGCAGCCCGTTACATCAACGGTGCCGCCATCATCGCCGATGGTGCGCAGTACCTCGGCAACTGGACGCCGATGATGGACCCGGAAGTGGTCGTCTGAGCCCGCGGCGGTTTCGTTTGTCGCATCAAGTTAGAGTTTCGGTTTTCAAGGTTCAGGTGGGATGAACGATCTGGATATACGGCTTCCCGACTCTCTCGAAAAGATCGAACGCGATACGGCCGCGATCGGCTTCGGGATGGCTTCCGATCGCCAGACAGGTGCGCTGTTGCGCGCCCTGGCGGCTTCGAAGCCGACCAGCTTCTTCCTGGAGCTCGGCACCGGGACGGGGCTCGCGACCGCCTGGATTCTCGACGGCATGAGCGCCTGCTCGACGTTGCTGTCGGTCGACAACGACAAGCGGTTCATCGATATCGCTCGGCGACATCTCAAGCGCGATTCGCGCGTGACGTTCTATTGCGAGGACGGCGCCGAGTACCTGCTCGGGTTGAAGGGCCGGAAATTCGATTTCATCTTCGCCGACACCTGGCCCGGCAAGTACGATCATCTCGACGACGCCCTTGGGCTTCTCAATCCCGGCGGGTTGTACGTCATCGACGACATGCTGCCGCAGCCGAACTGGCCCGAGGGGCATGCCGACAAGGTCGCCGCGCTGCTCGAAGAGCTCGGGGCGCGTACGGATCTCACGGTCGTGCGAATGAGCTGGTCGACGGGGCTGGTCATTGCCACTAAGCTGTCGGCAAGTGGCATCTAACGGCATGTTGTCAGAGGCGCGAGCGATGGGAGTCCGAAGTGAGCCAACACGTCCGCCGCAGGGCCTCCGGAGTGCGGGCGGCGAACGGGCGGATCCACGCGACAGCCGGGGCGCAGCCCCCTAAGCTCCGCGCCACGTGACACTCTTCGCCCTCGCTCTGGTTCTCGCTGCCGCCCTTCTACACGCGACCTGGAACTTTTTCGCCAAGCGTGTGGCCGGGCAGCTGCCGTTCATTTTCCTCGTCTGCCTCGTTTCGAGTGTGTTCTGGACGCCGTTTGCCATCGCGATTCTCGTCTTCCAGCAGCCGTACATCGGGCTGCCGCAGCTCGCCGGAATCGGCGGCACGGCACTGCTGCATCTCGGTTACTTCGTCCTTTTGCAGCGCGGTTATCGCGTTGGTGACTTCTCGGTCGTCTATCCGCTGGCTCGCAGCACCGGGCCGGCGCTGTCGAGTGCCGGCGCGATCCTGTTCTTCGGCGAACGACCTTCACTGCTGGCCGGAGCCGGGATGGTGCTGATCATCGCCGGCGTCTACATGCTGACGGCGCGCGACAAGCAGAGCGTTGCGCGGACGGTGAACGCCGGTTGGGCGGTTCGCTACGGCATCCTGACGGGATTGTTCATCGCCGCCTATACGTTGTGGGATGCGCGCTCGGTGCGCATGCTCGGTGTGCCGCCGCTGGTCCTCGATTGGGGCTCGAACATCGGCCGCGTGCTCGTGTTGCTGCCGTTCGCCGGGAGTTGGCGCGAGGAGATCGCCGTTCACTGGCGCGAGCATCGTGTCGAGATCGGCGCCGTTGCCATCCTCGGGACGTTCGCCTACATCCTGGTTCTCACCGCGATGCAGTTCACCCCGGTGAGCTATGTCGCGCCGGCAAGAGAGACCAGCATTCTCATCGGTACGCTCATGGGGATGCGCTATCTTTCGGAAGGGGGCGGGATGAAGCGAATCGTTGCCGCTCTGATGATGGTCGCCGGGGTTGCCGCTCTGGCTTTCGGGTGATGGGACTTTGGTCACGTCGATGGCGCATCGTTCCGGGACAGATATCGTGATTGCACTTGCAACGAGCGACGACGACATCCGTCGGTGCTTTCCGGTGATGCTCGAGCTGCGTACGCACCTGCCGGGTGTCGAAGATTTTGTGCGTCGGGTTCGCCGACAGTTCTCGGAGGGCTACGAGCTAGTATTTCTCGCCGATGCAGGCGAGGTTCGCGCCGTCAGTGGTTTCCGAATCTTCAGTTCCCTGGCCGACGGCCGCGTGATGCACGTGGACGACCTCGTGACCGACGATATGCAGCGTTCGCGCGGTTACGGCGACAAGCTGTTCGACTGGCTCGTCGCCCGGGCCCGAGCCGACAAGTGCGGCCGCGTCCGCCTCGATTCAGGCGTACAACGCTACGCCGCGCACCGCTTCTACCTGCGCAAGCGCATGTCGATCGTGGCGCACCATTTCGTTCTCGATTTATAGCCGCACCCCATCCTTCAGCCTAACCTACAACTCCCAACCTCTGTTGTGATGGCCAACGGGGATTTGTTTCGGATTGCACCGCCGTCTAGAAGAAGGCGATGACGAAGCGGCGCGGTGCATCTTCCAAAGGCGTACGCGGGTTAAGCCGCTTGGCTATCGACGCCACCATCGGACTTACCGACCTCGTCGAAGCCATGCACCTCACGATCGCCGGCGGCGCGTGGCCGCTCGGCACGCCGGTAGAAGGGCGGACCAAAGGCCTCACCGGCGTGGTGTACGGCACGGTCCGCGGCATCACCCGCGTCGTCGCCGGCGGCATCGATGCGGCTCTGACACAACTCGCTCCGGTGCTCGGGGAGGGCGGCTCCTCGCCCGAGCGTGAAATGTTGGTCGCCGTTCTGAACGGCGTCCTCGGAGATTACCTGGCCGCCACCGACACCCCCCTGGCGATACCGATGCGTCTGCGCCGGCAAGGTCAACCGCTGGAGCTGAGCACCGGCGCGTTGGCCGCCGCCATCCCCCTACCGACCACCAAGATCCTCGTGCTGGCGCACGGCTCGTGCATGAACGATTTGAGGTGGAAGCGGAGGGGTCACGACCACGGCGTGGCGCTCGCCCGCGACCTCGGTTACACGCCCCTTCATCTTCACTACAACAGCGGTCAACATATCTCCGTCAACGGCCGGGCGTTCGCCGCTCTGCTCGAATCCCTGCTCGCCGCCTGGCGGGTGCCGATCGATGAGCTTGCGATCCTCGGGCACAGCATGGGGGGACTGGTCGCACGCAGTGCGCGGCACTACGCCGATCTGGCCGGCCACACCTGGCCGCGTCACTTGCGTAAGCTGATCTTCCTCGGCACGCCGCACCTCGGTGCGCCGCTGGAGCGCGGCGGCAACTTGATCGACGTCATCCTGGGCGCCAGCCCGTACACGGCACCGCTGGCTCGGCTCGGCAAGATCCGCAGCGCCGGGATCACCGATCTGCGTTACGGCTCGTTACTGGACGAGGACTGGGAATGCCGTGATCGTTTCGAACGATCGCGGCGTCGACCGCGACCGTTGCCGCTGCCAGACGGTGTGCAGTGCTATGCGATCGCGGCGACGACCGGCAAGAAGGTCGGCGACTTCACCGACCGGCTGCTCGGCGACGGGCTCGTCCCCGTGCGCAGCGCCCTCGGCCGGCACAAGGACCCGGCCCGGGCCCTAGCGCTGCTGCCGTCGCACCAGTGGATCGGCTACGAGATGAGTCACATGGACCTGCTGTGGCATCCGGAGGTCTACGCGCAGATCAGGCAATGGCTCGCGTCGGAGCCGGTATGAAGGGGGTGTGGTTTCCCGATCTTCAGCTCCCTGTTCGCACGAGGCCTTGCGAATGGCTTGGCGCGCTGCTCGATCGCGTGCCCTCGACCGTACGGCTCAGCCGATCCTTGATTTGTCGAACCTAGACAGTAGAGTGCCGCGCGGACTCGCGCGCTAGACGCTCGTAGGACGCGACCGTAGTCGACCGGCGTCACGCGACGCTCAGCCGATGCAGAACCCGTTCAACTTGTTACCATCGAGATCGCGGAAAAAGCCGGTGCAAAAGCCGGGGCCGCGCTCGCCCGGAGCGCCTTCGTCCTTGGCGCCGAGTTGCATCGCAAGGGCGAAGGGCATTCCTGGCGCTCAGACCAATCCGTGGATCTTCGCGAACGGATCCCACGAGGCGTCGGTGTGGCGATCGTACTCCGTTCCGACCTCGAGGGCTTTGCTCATCTCCTTGCCGTAGAGGCGCTCGATGACGGCCAGCGCCATGTCCATGCCGGCGGAGACACCAGACGAGGTGGCGAACTTGCCGTCTTCAACCCAGCGCGCCTGTTTGACCCACTCGACCTTCGGCCCCTGATCGGCAACCCACTGAAAGAGCATCTTGTTGGTCGTCGCGCGGTGGCCGTCGAGGACGCCGGCCTTGGCGAACAGCGCCGTGCCCGTGCACACGGTCATCGCCAGCTCTGCTTCGGCAACGCGCGTCCGCAGGAAGCTCAACATCGCTTGATTGTCGATCTCGGTGCGCGTGCCCATACCACCCGGGACGAGGATGTAGTCGAGCTTCGGGCAGTCGGCGAAACCATGGTCGGCGACGACGTTGACCGCTTGTGCGCTGCGGACAGGGCCCGCATTCTCAGCGACCATCACTGTGTCGACCATCCCCGTGAGATTGGCGAACATCTCTACCGGTCCGAAGACGTCGAGTAGCTCGAACTCGGGAAAGAGGACGACTCCGAATTTCTTTGTCTGGCTCATGTGTGCTCCTCCGTGTCAGGCACGTTTGCGTTGCGATGGACGTTCAAAGCGTTTGCGGTAGTCATGCGGCACCACTCGCAGGTGGCGCTGAAAAGTGCGGCGCATACGTTCGGCGCTGCCGAAGCCGCAGACATTGGCGACGGACTCGAGCGGCACCACATCCTCCTCGAGCACGCGGCGGGCCCGCTCGATCCGGGCTCGTTCGACGAACTTGGCCGGCGTGATGCCGAGATCGCGTGTGAAGACACGCGCGAAATTGCGCGGACTCATCGCAGCGCGTTGCGCTAGGGCCTCGACTGAGAGATCGCTGTCGAGATGGTCGACGATCCACTCTGGCAAATCCTTCAGCACGCCACGCGGTAGCGATTGCGCCTCGAGATGGCTGCTGAATTGGGTTTGCCCACCAGGACGCTTGAGGAACAGGACCATGTGCCGCGCGACGGACAACGCCAATCGGTGGCCCAGGTCTTCCTCCACAAGTGCCAGCGCCAGATCCATGCCCGCGGTGACTCCGGCAGAGGTGTAGATGTTTCCTTCGCGAATGAAGAGAGCGTCGGATTCGACCGTGACCCGCGGATAACGCGCCGACATTTCATCGGCCCAGCGCCAGTGCGTCGTCGCGCGCCGTCCGTCGAGCAGGCCGGCTTCGGCGAGGGCAAAAGCGCCAGTGCAAACCGAAGC
>Ga0187892_10007563_pt1 | contig 15429 bp, 13 predicted proteins | sample MA1701073metaG_FD_139345 | JGI IMG/M metagenome (GOLD analysis project Ga0187892, IMG submission 139345) | Bio-ooze microbial communities from a basaltic lava cave in the Kipuka Kanohina Cave System on the Island of Hawaii, USA - MA170107-3 metaG ... | reverse complement strand
GGCGCGTCGAGCGCCGCACCCTGGCGCAGCGCCATGTTCGCGAGCACCTCGGCGGTGCAGCAGATGATCGGCGCGGCCGAGTTGATGCTCGCGTCGCCGGTGAGCATGCCGACGTTCTCGGCGCCGAAGTCCGCGCACAGCGCGAAGAACTTCTCGGAGACCAGCGCCTTCACGGGCGAGGTGTAGAAGGAGCGCCGGCCCTCGCACATGGCCTTGAAGTGGAGCAGCGCCGCGACCAGCGACTTGCCCGAGCCCGTCGGCGTGGCGAGCACTACGTGCTTGCCCGCGAGCAGCTCGAGGAACGCCTCCTCCTGCGCGGGATACGGCACCAGCCCGCGCGCGCTCGACCAGGCGACGAAACGGTCGAGGATCTCGCCGGGCGAGAGCCGGCCGATCGGGCTGGCGAGATCGACCAAGCGGGACGCGGCCGCGGGCTCAGCCACGCACGGCCCGCTTGCGCCGGATCACGACCACGCGGCCGACCAGCTCCGCGGGCGGCTGCGCGTCGGCGGGCGCGAGCTCGACGCGGGCGCCCACGCCCTGCACCACGCGCAGGCCCGCGTCGCTCGCCACGAAGCCCTTCGCGCGCAGCGCGCCCTCGGCCGCGATCCGGTGCAGGATCGCGTCGGGCGCGAGCCCGGGCTCGAGCTCGAGCACCGCGGACTCGAACTGGTCGTGGCCGTGCGCGTGAGCGTGTTCGTGGCCGCCGGCGGGCCGCGCGCGCCGCGCGGCGCGAACCGCGCCCGGCTCGGGCGGGAACAACAGCTCCGGCGACACCGCGCTGTGACGGGCGCGCAGGATCGGCGCCTCGGGCTCGATCTCGCGCAGCCGGCGCTCGATGTCCGGCAGCTCGGCCTCGGGCACGAGATCGATCTTGTTCAGGAGCAGCAGGTCGGCCGACGACACCTGATCCTCGAACGTGCCCGTCAGGTCGCGCCCGCTCGCGACCTGCTCCGCGTTCACCACGACCACGGTCGCGTCGTCGCCGAGCCAGCGCGACACCGGCTCGCGCCAGAAGTGGAGCTGCACGTCGTAGGGCAGCGCGACGCCCGAGGTCTCGATCACGATCCGGTCCGGATCGATCCGCTCGCGCAGCTCTTCCAGCGTCCGGACCAGCTCGTCCGTGAGCTGGCAGCACACGCAGCCGCCGCCGAGCTCGACCATCGTCTCGTCGCCGCCGCCGAGCAGCGCGCGATCGATGCCGAGCTCGCCGAACTCGTTCGAGACGATCGCAAGCCGCAGGCCCTGCGCGCGCGCGTCGGCCAGCAGGTGGCGCACGAGCGTGGTCTTGCCCGAGCCGAGGAAGCCCGAGACGAGCAGCGCGGGCACGCGCCGACGCTTGCGTCCGGTTCCCGTCACGTGCGGGAGGATGCCGGACCGGGCTAGGTTCCGCCGCCGATGGACGAGCTGTTCGAGGCCGTGCGCGAGGCGTGCGAGCGCGCCGTCTGGTCCCGCGGCGTGGAGCTCGTGCGCAAGGGCGCGGTGCAGGCGCAGTCGAGCTCGGAGTCCGAGGTGGTGATGCGGGTCGAGGGCCGGGTCGGACGCGCCACGCCCGCCGTACATCTGTTCCCGAGCCAGGCGGACTGGGAGTGCGACTGCGACGGAGCGGACGATCCGTGCGAGCACGTGGCCGCGGCGGTGATCGCGCTGCGGCGCGCGCGCGAGGCCGGCGACGCGCTGCCGCGCGCCGCCGCCCCGAGCGCCCGGCTCGGCTACCGCCTGTCGCGCACGAGCGCGGGGCTCGCGCTCGCGCGCGTGCTGGTGCGCGACGGGCGCGACGAGCCGCTGCCCGCATCGCTCGCCGCCTACGCCGCCGGCAGCGCGAGCGGACCCGCGCCGCTGGCCAGCGCCGCGGATCTCGCGGTCGAGCGGCTGCTCGACGCGCGCCGCCCCGGCGCGCCGCCCGCGCCGGCCATGCAACGCCTGCTCGCCGCGCTGGTCGGCTGCGAGAACCTGACGCTCGACGGTGTCGCCGTGACGGTGTCGCTCGAGCCCGTGCTGCCGATCGCGCGCATCGAGGACCGCGGCGACGGCTTCGCGCTCACGCTCGCGCCCGATCCCCGCCACGACGAGAGCTTCGTGAACGGCGTCGCGCGCTGCGGCGACGTGCTGCGCCCGCTCGGCGATCCGCACCTGTCCGCGCGCGAACGCGAGGAGCTGCCGCGCGGCCGCTTCTATCCACCCGAGTCCGCGAGCCGCCTGGTGTCGGAGGTGATTCCCGAGCTGCGCGCGCGCCTGCCGGTCGAGATCCACACCGAGCGGCTGCCGCGCGAGCAGGCGGAGAAGCCGCGCCTGCGGGCGCACGTTCACCGCGAGCACGACCGCCTGCAGGTGCGCGCGGAGCTGGTGTACGGCGATCCGCCGGTCGCGCGCGTCGAGCAGGGCCGGCTGGTCCCCCTCGGCGACGGCGCCGTCCCGCGCCGGATCGAGTCGGCGGAAGCGAGTCTCCAGGCGCGGCTCGAGCACGAGCTCGGGCTCGCGCCCGGCGGCTCGCTCGAGCTCGCGCCCGCACAGGCGATCCCGTTCCGCGAGCAGCTCGAGCGCTTCTCGGGCGAGATCGTCGGCCGCGCGCACGAGCAGTTCCGGCTCGCGCCCGCGCTCGAGCCGCAGCTCGCCGCGCGCGCGGAGCGCTTCTCGCTCGAATTCGTGCCCCGCGGTGGGAGCGGCCGCGTCGACGCCGCGCGCGTGCTGCGCGCCTGGCAGGAGGGCGAATCGCTCGTGCCGCTGGTCGGCGGCGGCTTCGCGCCCCTTCCCGAGGCCTGGCTCGAGGCGCACGGCCGGCGCGTGGCGGACCTGCTCGCCGCGCGCGCGGCCGACGGCCGCGTGCCCGCGAGCGCGCTGCCCGACCTGGCGCGGCTGTGCGACGAGCTCGGGGAGCCCGCGCCGCCCGGCTTCGAGCGCCTGCGCACGCTGGTCGAGGGCTTCGAGGGGCTCGGCGAGCCCGAGCTACCCGCCGATCTCGACGCCGAGCTGCGCGGCTACCAGCGCGGCGGCGTGGCATGGCTGCAGTTCCTGCGCGAGGCCGGGCTCGGCGGGCTGCTCGCCGACGACATGGGGCTCGGCAAGACGCTGCAGGCGCTGTGCGCGGTGCGCGGCCGGACGCTGGTGGTCGCGCCGACCAGCGTGTTGTTCGGCTGGGAGGAGCAGGCGCGCCGCTTCCGCCCGGCGCTGCGCACGCACGTCTACCACGGGCCGAGGCGCGCGCTCGACCCCGCGGCCGACCTGACGCTCACCAGCTACGCGCTGCTCCGGCTCGACGGCGAGGCGCTCGCGCGCGAGCGCTGGGACACGGTCGTGCTCGACGAGGCGCAGGCGATCAAGAACCCCGACAGCCAGATCGCTCGCGCCGCGTTCGCGCTCGACGCGGACTTCCGGCTCACGCTGACCGGCACGCCGGTCGAGAACCGGCTCGACGAGCTGTGGAGCCAGCTCCACTTCGCGAACCCCGGCCTGCTCGGAAGCTTGCGCGACTTCCGCGAGCGCTACGCGCGGCCGATCGCCGCCGGCGAGCCGGCCACGGCCGCGCACCTGCGCGAGCGCATCGCTCCGTTCGTGCTGCGGCGCATGAAGGCGGTGGTCGCGGCCGAGCTGCCGCCGCGCACCGACGCAACGCTGCACTGCGAACTCGACTCCGAGGAGCGAGCCGTCTACGACACGGTGCGCGCGGCCTCGCAGCGCCAGGTCGTCGAGCGTCTGCAGCACGGCGGCAGCGTGCTCGAGGCGCTCGAACTGCTGCTGCGGCTGCGCCAGGCCGCCTGCCACCGCGCGCTCGTGCCCGGGCAGCACGCGTCCAACTCCTCCAAGCTCGAGGTGCTGCTCGAGTCGCTCGACGAGGCGGCGGCCGAGGGCCACAAGGCGTTGGTGTTCTCGCAGTGGACCGCCTTCCTCGACCTGGTCGAGCCGCACCTGCGTGCGGCCGGGCTCCCCTTCGAACGCCTGGACGGGAGCACGGTCGACCGGCAAGGCGTGGTGGAGCGCTTCCAGGCGCAGGATGGCCCTCCGGTCCTGCTGATCTCGCTGCGCGCCGGGGGAACCGGCCTCAACCTGACCGCCGCCGATCACGTCTTCCTGCTCGACCCGTGGTGGAATCCCGCCGTCGAAGACCAGGCCGCGGACCGCGCGCACCGGATCGGGCAGGACCGCCCGGTCTCGGTCTACCGGTTGGTCGCGCGGGAGACGGTCGAGGAGCGGATCCTCGCCCTCCAGGAGAAAAAGCGCGCCCTGGCGGCTGCGGCCCTGTCCGGCGCCGATCGGGCAACCCCCATCACCCGCGAGGACTTGCTCGGCCTACTTGCGTGAGGCCCATCACAAAGCGCCAGCCGGGTGACTCCGATCACAGCCGGTATGAAGGCGGTTTGGTGGACTCGGCGCCGGCTAGAGGAATCCCGATCCCCCCTGGGTCGGGCGGAGCTCGGGCAAGCGGGGTCGGGATTGCGGAAGTCGGAGACGCAGACGGCGGTTGTGCGCACGGCGCTCGGCGCTGCTCTCGCGCTCGCGCTCTCCGCGTGTCAGACGCCGTGGACCCAGGCTCTGGTCGGCCAGCCGACGCCGATCGTTACGGCCGAGCCCGCGGCGATCGAGACCCCCGCCCCGAGCGTCGTGGTTGCGCCGGCCGTCGAGCCCCCGGCCCAGCCCTCGTTGAAGCACCGCGTGGCCGCGCTGCTGGTCGAGCGCGCTCCCGACATGCGGCCGGTGGATCGCGCGCGCGTCGCCGGCGCGATCGAGACCGCGCACCGCAACCATCGCGTCGATCCCGCGCTGATCCTGGCGGTGATCCGGCAGGAGAGCCACTTCAGGCCGCACGCCCGCGGCATCCGCAACTCGCTGGGGCTGATGCAGGTCCGGCCGTTCGTGGGCGCGGACGTCGCGCGCCGCCACAACATTCCCTGGGCGGGCGCCAAGACCCTGCTCGACCCCGCCGCGAACGTTCAGATCGGGTCGTGCTACCTGGGCGAGATGCTCGAGAAGTTCCGCGATCCGGGGCTCGCGATCGCGGCCTACAACCTCGGCCCGACCCGCGTCAGCCGCATGGTCGCCCGCGGGCACATCCCGAAGCCCGCCTACTTGGCATCCGTGCTGAAGCACTACCAGACCCTGACCGGGGAGCTCGGCGAGTTCGCACCCGACACGGTCGCGGACGCCGCGGCGGAGTAGCCGCCCTTCTCTTCTCGGGCCTAGCGTCGGATCATGGCGCGCATGGCCGAACCCTCCGTCGCGCTGCGCGGCAACACCTGTCTGATCACGGGCGCGACCAGCGGCATCGGGCACAGCTGCGCGCTCGGGCTCGCCGCGCAGGGCGCACGGCTCTTCCTCCTGTGCCGCAATCCCGAGCGCGCCGAGCGGACGCGCGCCGAGATCGCCGAGCGCACCGGCAACCGCGAGGTCGAGATCCTGCTCGCCGACCTCGCCTCGCTGGCGGAGATCCGCCGCGCCGCCGCGCAGTTCCTGGCCACGGGTTCGCCGCTGCACGTCCTCTTGAACAACGCCGGCGTCGTGCAGCTGGAGCGCGGCCTGACCGGCGACGGAATCGAGACCACGTTCGCGGTGAACCACCTGGCGCCGTTCCTGCTCACGAACCTCCTGCTCGAGCGCATGGTCGCGAGCGCCCCCGCGCGCATCGTCAACGTCTCGTCGGATGCGCACAAGTTCGGCGGCGCGCTCGACTTCGACGACCTGGGCGCGGCGAAGCGCTACTCGGGCATGGGCGTCTACGGGCGCTCCAAGCTCGCCAACCTGTACTTCACGTTCGAGCTGGCGAGGCGGCTCGAGGGCAGCGGCGTGACCGTGAACGCCGCGCACCCGGGCGCGGTGCGCACGGAGCTCGGCATGAACAACGACGCGCCGATCCTGAAGCTCGCCGCGCGCCTCGTTCAGCCCTTCCTGCGCTCTGCGGAGCGCGGCGCGGAGACCTCGATCTTCCTGTGCGGCGCGGCCGAGGTCGCGGGCGTGACCGGCCGCTACTTCGTGGACTGCAAGCAGCGCAGGCCGCACCCGCGCGCGCTGGATGCTGCGGCCGCGGAGCGCCTCTGGGCCGAGAGCGCCAAGCTCGTCGGCCTCGCGGTCTGACCGCGTTGACGGCACGGACCGCAACCGCCATAAACCCGTGCGGATCTGGATGAGGGCAACGGTGGCGGAGATCCCGGCCGAGCATCGGACCGCGGGACGGGCGCACGTCGAGGTGATCAGCGTGCGGCTCGCGTTCGCCGAACGGCGGGTCTTCGACGGCCTGTCCTGCCGCTTTGCGAACGGCAAGATCTCCGTGGTGCTCGGCGCGAGCGGTGTGGGCAAGAGCACTCTCCTGCGCATGCTCGCCGGCCTGCTCAAGCCGGACTACGGCGACATCTGGCTCGGCGACCAGGAGATCACGCGCATGCCCGAGCGGCGCCTGCGCGGCGTGCGGCGCGGCCTGGGCATGATGTTCCAGGGCGGTGCGCTGCTCGACTCGCTCAGCGTGTTCGACAACGTCGCGCTGCCGCTGCGCGAGCACACCAAGCTCTCCGAGCGCGAGATCGAAGCCAAGGTCCACGCGCAGTTCGAGGCCGTCGGGCTGAAGAAGGTCGACGCGCTGCTGCCGGGCGAGATCTCCGGCGGCATGAAGAAGCGCGTCGCGCTCGCGCGCGCGATGGTGATGGAGCCGTCCGTGCTGCTGATCGACGAGCCGTTCTCCGGCCTCGATCCGCTGGCCGTGCGGCTGATCGAGGCGCTGCTGGTCGAGGTGAACCGAAGCCGGGGCCTGACCATGATCCTGACCAACCACCACATCGGCTCGACCATGCGAATGGCCGACGAGATCGTGTTCCTGGTGGACGGCGTCGCGGTCACCGGCTCGGTGAAGGAGATCAAGGAGAGCATCGACCCGCGCATCCAGCGCTTCCTGGTCGCGGCCGGCACCGGTCCGGCGCTCGAGGAGGCGAGCTGATGCTCGAGCTGATCCGCGGCGTCGGCTGGCGCACGGTCGCGAACGTCCATCAGCTCGGCGGCATCGCGCGCTTCGGCGCGCGCATGGTGTACGAGACGTTCGTGCCGCCCTGGCGGCTGCGCCGGCTGATCGACGAGATCTACATCACGGGCGTGCTCTCGCTCGCGATCGTGCTGCTCTCCGGCGCGGTGGTCGGAGGCGTGCTCGGCCTGCAGGGTTACATCACGCTGGAGCGCTTCGGCGCGGAGCAGAGTCTGGGTGGCGTGGTCGGGCTGTCGCTGGTGCGCGAGTTCGGCCCGGTGCTGACGGCCTTGCTGGTCGCGGGCCGCGCGGGCTCGGCGGTCGCGGCCGAGATCGGCGCGATGGTCGCGACCGAACAGCTCGACGGCCTGCGCATGATGTCGATCGATCCGGTCGACTACGTGACCCAGCCCAAGGCGCTGGCGCTGACGCTGTCGATGCCGCTGCTCTCCGCGCTGTTCGTCGTGGTGGGGATCGCGGGCGGCTACGTGGTCGGCGTCGGCCTGCTCGGGATCGACGGCGGCACCTACATCTCGAGCGTCGAGGCGAACATCACCTTCAGCAGCGAGGTCGTGGGCAGCGTGCTGAAGTCGGTCGTGTTCGGCATGGTCGTGGCGCTGATCTCGACCTGGCGCGGCTACACCTCGGCGCCGAACGCGGCCGGCGTGAGCCGCGCCACGACCGGCGCGGTCGTACAGGCGTCGGTCGCGACGCTGATGTTCGACTACGTGATCACCGCGCTCTGGGGAGGCTGAGTTTGGGCCGATCGCCGATTCGAGATCTCTTGGTGGGAGTGTTCGTGCTCTCCGGTCTGGCCGCGCTCGCCTATCTTTCGATCCAGCTCGGCGGCTCGACCTACTCCGGCCCGGGGGGCTTGCACCTGTTCGCGAGCTTCGACGAGGTGGGTGGTCTCGCACCTCGCTCCCCGGTCGTGATCGGCGGCGTGAAGGTCGGCCAGGTGAAGACGATCGAGCTCTCGCCCGCGGGCGATTTCCGCGCGCGCGTGATGATCGACGTCGACAAGAACCTCAAGCTCCCCGACGACACGACCGCCTCGATCCTCACCCAGGGCGTGCTCGGCAGCCAGTACATCGGGCTCGAGCCCGGCGGCTCGGACACCATGCTCGAGAACGACGGCGAGATCGCCTACACGCAGAGCGCGATCGTGATCGAGCGGCTGATCGGGCGCGTGATCCAGAGTCTGGGCAACTCCGGCGGCGGCGAGAGCCAGTCCGGCTCGGGCGGCGGCGGCGACTGATGCGCGCGCTCCGCTCGGCCGCGCTCGCGGCGCTCGCGAGCTCGCTGGTCGCCTGCGCCTCGGCGCAGGGGCCGGACGCCGAGGCGCTGGCCGAGCCGCGAAACCCGGACCCGTGGCGCGGCTTCAACCACGCCATGTTCACGGTCAACGACAAGATCGACATCTGGCTGCTCGGCCCGGTCGCGCAGGGCTGGATCTTCATCACGCCCGAGACGGTCCGCGTCCACCTGGAGCAGTTCTTCGACAACCTGAACTTCCCCGGCTACTTCGTGCAGCCGCTGCTGCAGGGCGATCCGAAACAGTCCGGTGTCGCGCTGGCGCGCTTCGGCGTGAACACGACCGTGGGCCTGGCGGGCTTCTTCGATCCCGCCAGCCACTGGCTGGATCTGCAGCGCCGGCCCGAGGACATGGGCCAGACCTTCGGCGTCTGGGGCTCCGGGCCGGGACCCTACCTCGTGTTGCCCGTCTTGTTGCCGGCTTCCGACGTGCGCGATGCGTCCGGCTATCCGGTCGACGCGGTCTTGAATGTCGGCGACTCGCCGCTCATCTCATGGGTCGTGCCCGCGCTCTGGCCGGTGACGCTCGTGCGCACCATCAACCGCCGCGCGCTCGCGGACGAAGACCTGCGCGAGCTGCGCGCCGCCTCGTTCGACTGGTACTCCGCCGTGCGCGACGGCTACCTGCAGCGCCGCGAGGTGCTGATCCGGAACGATCGCGACGGCGCAAACGAAGGAGCAGCCGATGATCTGTACGAGCTGGAAGAGAGCGAGCCGCTGCCGGAGTAGCGCGTTCGCGCTCGGCCTGGCCCTGCTCGTCCTGGGCGGGGCCGCCCGCGCAGACGAGAACGTGGCCGCCGCGCGCGCGTTCATGACCACGACCGTGGACGACGTGCTCGCGATCCTGAACGACAAGAGCCTGGCCCAGCCCCAGCGGCTCGCGAAGCTCGAGACGATCGCGCTCGAGCGCTTCGACTTCCCGCGCATGGCCCTGCTCGTGCTGGGCAAGAACCGCAAGGACCTGTCGCCCGAGCAGATCGAGGAGTTCAAGACCGAGTTCAAGCAGAACCTGGCGAACACCTACGGCAAGCGCCTCGACCGCTACACCGCGAACGAGAAGATCGAGATGGGCGACGCGCGGCTCGAGCCGAACAAGGACGTGACCGTGAAGACGCGCGTGGTCGGCGGCAGCGCCGGCGACGGCGTGCAGATCGACTACCGGCTGCGCCAGATCGAGGGCAAGTGGATGATCATCGACGTGATCCCGGCCGGCGTGTCGCTGATCCAGAACTTCCGCTCGCAGGTGCAGGAGATCGTGACGCAGAAGGGCGTCGACAAGCTGATCCAGACGCTGCGCGAGAAGAACCAGCAGGCCCAGGCGAACCCCGCGTCCGCGACCAAGTAGCCCGCGCAGCGCGCGCGCGTCAGTGCAGGGCCGGCGCTGCGCGGCGCAAGCCGCGGGGCCGCGGCGCACGGCGCTGATCTGGCGCGGCCATTGCAACGCCGGCGGAGATCGACACCGCCCAGGAGATTCGCCGTGAGCGCCGACCCCTTCGCCAGCTGGAGCGCCGCCTCGCCGGAGTTCCAGGCCGATCCCCACCCGCTGTGGGCGCGGCTCCGCGCGGAACGCCCGGTCTACCCGCGCGCGCTGCCCGACGGCCGGCGCATGTGGACCGTGACCCGCCACCGCGACTGCGTGCAGGTGCTGCGCGACCCCGACTGCAGCGCGCAGAAGTTCCCCACCCACGTGCTCCACCAGCTCGCCTCCGATCCCGCGGCGCCCTTCGCGGTGATCGCACGGACCGTGCTCGGCATGCTGCTGGTCAAGGACGACCCCGATCACGGCCGCCTGCGCGGCCTGGTCAACAAGGCGTTCACGCCGCGGGTCGTGTCGGAGCTGCGCCCGCGCGTGCAGGCGATCACCGACGAGCTGCTCGCGGCCGCGGCCAAACGCGGCGAGTTCGACGCGATCGCCGACCTGGGCATGCCGCTGCCGATCATCGTGATCGCCGAGCTGCTCGGCGTGCCGCTCGAGGACCGCGCCAGCCTGAAGCGCTGGTCGGACAAGCTCGTGACCTTCCTCGACGGCACGCTGCGCGAGAAGGGCCTGGCCGACGCGGCCGACGCCTGCCTCGAGATGCGCGCCTACATGGATCGCGTGTTCGCCGAGCGGCGGAGCCGGCCGCGCGAGGACCTGATCAGCCGGCTGATCGCGGCGCGCGAGCTCGAGGACCGGCTCTCGGACGACGAGCTGTTCGGCACCGTGGTGCTGATCCTCGCCGCCGGCCACGAGACCACCACGAACCTGATCGGCAACGGCCTCTACACGCTGCTGCGTCACCCGGCCGAGCTGGCGCGGCTGCGCGCGCGGCCCGAGGCGATCGGCGCGGCGGTCGAGGAGCTCTTGCGCTTCGCGCCGCCGGTCTCGCTCACCTCGCGCACCGCCGCGCGCGACCTCGCGCTCGGCGGCGAGCGGATCCCGAAGGACGACGAGATGGATCTCGTGCTCGCCGCCGCCAACCGCGACCCCGCCGTGTTCGCCGAGCCCGACCGGCTCGACCTGTTCCGGGGCGACAACCGCCACCTTTCGTTCGGCTTCGGCGCGCACTTCTGCCTGGGCGCGTCGCTCGCGCGGCTCGAGGGCCAGATCGCCCTGGGCTCGGTCGTCGCGCGCTTCCCCGCGTTGAAGCTCGCGAGCGAGAGCGTCGCGTGGAAGCCCGGCATCGTGCTGCGCGGGCTCGTCGAGCTCCCGCTTCGGATCTGAGCGCGGGGCCTAGCTCCGCCGGCGGCGCCAGCCGTAGCCGATCAGACGCTGGGTGGTGACCGGGAGCAGGCGCTTCGCCCAGTCCGTCAGGTAGGACTCCGGACCGATCCGCACGCGCGCCCGCCGGCGCTCGATCGCGCGCACGATCTTGCGCGCCGCCTTCTCGGGCCAGTGCGCGAAGCGGTCGAACATCTCGATCGTGTTCTTCTGGTCCTCGACGTCGCCCGGGCCGGACGCGCGCGAGGCGCGCACGATGTTGGTGCGGATCCCGCCCGGGTGCACGCAGGTGACGGCGACGCGCGTGCCCGAGAGCTCGGACGAGAGCGCCTCGGAGAAGCCGCGCACCGCGTACTTCGACGAGTTGTAGGAGATCTGCGTGGGGATGCCGACGAAGCCGAACATCGAGCTGATGTTCACGATCGCCGCCTCCTCGGCGGCCAGCAGGTGCGGCAGGAAGAACTTGCAGCCGTACACCACGCCCCAGAAGTTGATGCCCATCAGCCAGGCAAAGTCGTCGAGCGACTGATCGGCGAGCGTGCCGAGCACCGACACGCCGGCGTTGTTGACCAGCACGTGCACGGCTCCGTGCGCCGCGATCACCTCGGAGGGCAGCGCCGCCATGCGCGCGCGGTCGGCGACGTCGGCGGCGTGCAGCGAGATCCCCGGCGCCAGCGCGCGCGCGAGCTCGCGCGTCTCGTCGAGCGCCGGCTCGTTGCGATCCACGAGCGCGAGCGCGCAGCCGCGCTCCGCGAGCAAGAGCGCGGTCGCCCGGCCGATGCCGCTGCCGGCGCCCGTGATCACTGCGACCCGTCCCTTCAGCGTGCGCACGGCGGGGCAGGATACACGCCCCGCCGGGCCGTTTGATTCGACCCGGGACCCGGGGCGTATAATCCGCGACCCGCCCACACGGAGACCGCCCCGATGAATCTCGACTTTTCCGAAGACCAGAAGCTCCTGCAGAAGACCGCGCGCGACTTCCTCGCGGAACGCTCGCCGCTCGCGGCCGACCGCGAGGTGCTGGAGAAGGGCAGCCACTGGAACGCCGAGCTGTGGAAGGCCGCGGCCGAGATGGGCTGGCAGGGCGCGGCGATCCCGGAGGAGTACGGCGGCGCCGGCTTCGGCTACCTCGAGCTCGCGCTGATCGCGCAGGAGATCGGCCGCGCGCTCGCGCCGATCCCGTTCGGGTCGTCGGTCTACCTGGCCACCGAGGCGATCCTGCTGTCGGGCAACGACCAGCAGCGCAAGAAGTGGCTGCCGCCCCTGGCGAGCGGCGCGGCGGTCGGCACGCTGGCGCTGGCCGAGGGCCCGGGCTTCCCGTCGCCGGCCAGCCTCAAGACGTCCTTCTCGGGCGGCAAGCTCAACGGCAAGAAGATCGGCGTGCCCGACGGCAACGTCGCGACGTTCGCGGTGGTCGCGGCGAAGAGCGGCGCAGGCGTCTCGCTCGCGCTGGTCGAGCTTTCGGGCCCGGGCGTCACGCGCAGCGCGACCGAGTCGATCGACCCGACGCGCTCGGCCGCGGAGATCACGTTCAAGGACGCGCCCGCGGAGCTGCTCGGCGACGACGGGCGCGGCTGGGATCTGCTCGAGCGCGTGCTCGACCGCGCGGCGGTGCTGCAGGCCTTCGAGCAGCTCGGCGGCGCCGAGCGCGCCTTCGAGGGCACGCGCGAGTTCACGATGGGCCGCTACGCGTTCGGCCGGCCGATCGCGTCGTTCCAGGCGCTGAAACACCGCATGGCCGATCTGTACGTGAAGATCGAGCTCGCCAAGTCGAATTGCTTCTGGGCGGCGTGGGCGCTGTCCGAGAACAACTCCGAGCTCGCGCTGGCCGCGCCGGCCGCGCGCGTCAGCGCGACCGACGCGTTCGACAGCTGCGCCGTCGAGATGGTGCAGATGCACGGCGGCGTGGGCTTCACCTGGGAATACGACTGCCACCTGTTCTATCGCCGCGCAAAGCACCAGGCGGTTGCACTCGGCTCACCCGCGCACTGGCGCGAGAAGCTCGTGCAGCGCTTGATCGCGAAGCAGGCGGCCTGAGAGGAGATTCGAGATGGACTTCAACGACACCCCGCAAGAAGCCGAGTTCCGCGCCGCTGCGCGCGCGTTCCTGTCCAAGCACCGCAAGCCGCTCGCGCCGGGCGAGGCGAACTCGATGCTCTCCGAGCGCGACGATCCCGCGACCATCAAGGCCGCGCAGGAGTGGCAGGCCTGCAAGAAGGACAGCGGCTGGGCGTGCCTGACCTGGCCGAAGGAGTTCGGCGGCCGCGACGCGACCGCGATCCAGTCCGTGATCTGGAACCAGGAGGAAGGCAAGTTCCAGGTGCCGCCGAACGTGTTCGGCATCGGCATCGGCATGCTCGGCCCGACGATCATGGCGCACGGCACGCCGGAGCAGAAGTCGGCGCACCTCGAGAAGATGGCGCGCGGCGACGAGATCTGGTGCCAGCTGTTCAGCGAGCCGGCCGCCGGCTCCGACCTCGCCGGCCTGCGCACGTCGGCGGTGAAGAAGGGCGATCACTGGCTGATCAACGGTCAGAAGATCTGGACGACCGGCGCCCACTTCAGCAAGTGGGGCATGATCGTCACGCGCACCGATCCGAACGTGGCCAAGCACGCCGGCCTCACCTACTTCATCGTCGACATGAAGGCACCGGGCGTCGAGATCCGCCCGATCAAGCAGATCAACGGCGGCAGCGGCTTCAACGAGGTGTTCTTCAGCGACGTGAAGGTCCCCGACTCCGATCGCGTCGGGAAGGTCGGCGACGGCTGGCGCGTGGCGCTGACGACGCTCATGAACGAGCGCGCGTCGATCGGCGGCGGCGGCGGCGGCTTCCGCGCCGAGGACCTGATCCGGGTCGCGAAGGGAGCGGAGCTGCACGGCAAGCCGGCGCTCGAGGACGGCGCGGTGCGCCAGAAGATCGCGGACTTCTACATCAAGTCGTCCGGGCTCAAGTACACCGGCTACCGCACGCTGACCGCGCTCTCGAAGGGCACCACGCCCGGACCGGAGAGCTCGATCGGCAAGCTCGTCGGCGCGCCGCTCAACCAGGAGGTCGCGTCGTTCGCGATCGAGCTGCAGGGGCTCGCGGGCTCTTCGCTGGGAGACGCGCAGGACGCGTACCTCGGTTCGCCGGGCCTACGCATCGCCGGCGGCACCGACGAGATCATGCGCAACATCCTGGCCGAGCGCGTGCTGCGGCTGCCGCCCGAGCCGCGGCTCGACAAGGACACCGCGTTCCGCGACATCCCGACCGGGCCGCCGTCGAAGTGAGCGCGCGCCCGGCTTGATCCTGATCGACGAGCGGGCGCGCACGCTCGCGCTCGGCGTCGAGGATCTGATCGACGCCGGCAGCGCGGGGGCGGCGTTCCGCGGCGTGGACCCGGCTCGCGCGCGGCTCGAGGAGCGCGCGCGCGAGCGCTGGGCCGGAACGTCTGCGGACGTGCCTCCGAACACGCGCCGTGACGTGCGGCTCGCGACCGAGCTCGACTGGCGCGGCTATCGGGTCTCGCTCGACGCCCGCGCCGACGTGGTGCGCGCGAGCCCGCGCGGCGCGCGGCTCGAGCTGCTGCGCTTCCTGCCCGACGACGACGAGGCCACCAGCCGCGAGCGCGCGCTCGAGCGCGCGGGCTTCACGGCGCTCGTGCTCGCGCTGTGCGGCGCGCGGGTGGCGAGCGCGGCGGTGGTCGCGCTCTCGCTCACGGGCGAGGCGCCGAAGCGCACGCGCGTGACCAAGTCGCACGAGCTGTGGGCGACGCGGCTCGAGGAGCGGCTCGAGCACATCGCGCGCGGCGCGCAGCTCGACGCCGAGCGCGTCCGCGAGCGGCGCGAGCTGCGGCCGCGCTTTCCGTTCGAGGCGGTGCGACCCGTGCAGGCCGCGATGCTCGCCGAGGTCGAGGGCGCCGCGGCCTCGGGCCTGGTGCTGCTGTGCTCCGCGCCGACCGGCGTGGGCAAGACCGCAGCCGCGCTCCACCCGTTCCTCGCCGACGCCCTGCGCCACGACCGTCGCGTGTTCTTCACCACCTCGAAGACCTCGCAGCAGGAGCTCGCGCTCGACACGCTGCGCCGCATGCTCCCGCCCGGCTGCGGCGCCCTGGCGGTGCAGATCTCGGCCAAGGACCGCGTCTGCCCGCAGGACGAGCTCGGCTGCGCGGAGCGGCCGTGCCCGTGGCAGCGCCAGTTCGGCGAGCGGCTCGCGGCCACGGGCATCGCGGATCGGCTGGCGGAGGAAGGCGTGCTGTCGGCGGAGCGGATCGCGTCGGTCGCGCGCGAGGCGCGGCTTTGTCCGTTCGAGACGAGTCTCGCGCTCGCGCAGCGCGCGAGCGCCGTGGTGTGCGACTTCAACTACGTGTTCGATCCGCGCGTGTACCTGCGCCGCTTCTTCGATGCGCCGGACGGGCGCGATCTCCTGATCGTCGACGAGGCGCACAACCTGGCCGAGCGCGCGCAGAGCTACTTCTCGCCCGAGCTCGAGCT
>Ga0187892_10007562_pt1 | contig 15433 bp, 18 predicted proteins | sample MA1701073metaG_FD_139345 | JGI IMG/M metagenome (GOLD analysis project Ga0187892, IMG submission 139345) | Bio-ooze microbial communities from a basaltic lava cave in the Kipuka Kanohina Cave System on the Island of Hawaii, USA - MA170107-3 metaG ... | reverse complement strand
GCCGTGAGCGACGGCTTCGACGTCACGCGGGACAGCATCCTGCTCGCCAACGGGGGCATCAGCGGGCGTTATGCCGGGCGCGCCGAGAACCTGCGCCTGAGCACCTCGGCGCGCTACTACCACCGCCAGGGCAGGTACATCCTTTACTACGCCGCGGTCGCGGGGGACGTCGCGCACAACCCGGACAGCCCCGGCCCGCTGCAGATCGGCGGCGACAGCGGCCTGCGCGGCTACCCGCTGCGCTACCAGGCGGGCGACTATCGCGCGCTCGCCACGCTGGAGGCCCGGGTCTATTCGGACTGGTATCCGCTGCGTCTGTTCCGGGTCGGCGGGGCGGTGTTCTACGACGTCGGCCGGGCGTGGCACGGCGAGAACACCAACCCCACCAACCCCGGCTGGCTGAGCAACGTCGGCTTCGGGCTGCGGCTGGTCCACGCCCGCACCGCCTTCGGCAACGTGCTGCACATGGACGTCGCGTTCCCGCTCAACCGCGAAGGCGACATCAAGTCGGTGCAGTTCGTGGTCCGGAGCAAGGTCGCGCTGTAACATGCTGTCCCTATGAAACTCCGCACGAAGGTATTCGCCGGCGCGGTGCTGCTGCTCGCAGCCGCTTCCGTTCATGCGCAGGGCAACCTCGTCGTCTACTGCGCCAACGTCGAGGACTGGTGCCGCGTCATGGTCACCGCGTTCGAGCGCAAGACCGGCATCAAGGTGGCGATGACGCGCAAGAGCTCGGGCGAGGTCTACGCCCAGGTCAAGGCCGAGGCCACGAACCCGAGGGCCGACCTGTGGTGGGGCGGCACCGGCGACCCGCACGTCCAGGCCGCCGAGGAAGGCCTGACCCTCGAGTACAGGTCGCCGAATCTCGATCAGCTGCACCCCTGGGCCCAGGATCAGTGGAAGCGGACCCAGAGCCGCACCGTCGGCATCTTCGCCGGCGCCATGGGGATCGGGTTCAACACCAAGCTGCTCGCCGCCAAGAAGATCCCCGAGCCCAAGTGCTGGGCCGACCTGCTCGACCCGCGGTTAAAGGACGAGGTGCAGATGGCCGACCCGAACTCGGCGGGCACCGCGTACAACGCCCTCGCCTCGATCGTGCAGCTGATGGGCGAGGACAAGGGCTTCGACTACCTGAAGAAGCTGCACCGCAACGTCAACCAGTACACCAAGTCGGGCGCCGCGCCCGCCAAGGCGCTCAGCCTCGGCGAAACCGCGGTCGGCATCAATTTCCAGCACGACCTGGTGCCCTTCGTGCTGGAGGGCGCGCCGATCAAGATCGTGTCGCCCTGCGAGGGAACGGGCTACGAGATCGGCTCGATGTCGATCATCAAGGGCGCGCGCAACCTGAAGGCGGCCCGGGCCTGGTACGACTGGGCGCTGACCCGGGAGGCGCAGGAGGCCGGGCCGCTCGCCAGGGTGTCCTACCAGGTGCCCGCCAACCGCAGCGCCAAGACCTCGCCCGAGGCCCCGGACTTCTCCCGCATCAAGTTCATCGACTACGACTTCAAGAAGTACGGGTCGTCGGAAGTGCGCAAGCGGCTGCTCGCGCGCTGGAGCACCGAGGTGAAGGAGCAGCCGAAATAGGAGAAACGCCCCGCTACATATTTCGGCGGTACTGGCCGCCGACCTCGAACAGCGCGTGCGTGATCTGGCCGAGCGAGCACACGCGCACCGCGTCCATCAGCACCGCGAACACGTTCTCGTCCTTGATTACGGCATCGCGCAGCCGTTGCAGCATGGCCGGAGCTTCCTTGGCGTTCCGTTTCTGAAAATCGCGTAAGCGCTTCAGCTGGGACCGCTTCTCTTCTTCCGTCGAGCGGATCAGCTCGAGCTTCCGCGGCACCGGGTCGGCGTGCGGGTTGCGGAAGGTGTTCACGCCCACGATCTCGTAGGAGCCGTCGTGCTTGCGGTGCTCGTAGGTGAGCGACTCCTCCTGGATCTTGCCGCGCTGGTAGCCGGTCTCCATCGCGCCGAGCACGCCGCCGCGGTTCGCGATCGCCTCGAACTCCTTCAGCACCGCCTCCTCGACCAGGTCGGTGAGCGCCTCGAGCGCGAACGAGCCCTGGTTCGGGTTCTCGTTCTTCGCGAGGCCCCACTCCTTGTTGATGATGAGCTGGATCGCCATCGCGCGGCGCACCGACTCCTCGGTCGGCGTGGTGATCGCCTCGTCGAACGCGTTGGTGTGCAGCGAGTTGGTGTTGTCGTAGGTGGAGATCAGCGCCTGCAGCGTGGTGCGGATGTCGTTGAAGGCGATCTCCTGCGCGTGCAGCGAGCGCCCCGAGGTCTGCGAGTGGAACTTGAGCTTCTGGCTGCGCTCGTTCGCACCGTAGCGCTCGCGCATCGCCACCGCCCAGATCCTGCGCGCCACGCGCCCCAGCACCGCGTACTCGGGATCCATGCCGTAGGAGAAGAAGAACGAGAGGTTCGGCGCGAAATCGTCGATCGGCATGCCGCGCGCGAGGTAGGCCTCGACGAAGGTGAAGCCGTTGGCGAGCGTGAAGGCGAGCTGCGAGATCGGGTTCGCGCCGGCCTCGGCGATGTGGTAGCCCGAGATCGACACCGAGTAGAAGTTCCGCACCTCGTTCTCGATGAAGTACTGCTGGATGTCGCCCATCACCTTGAGCGAGAACTCGGTCGAGAAGATGCAGGTGTTCTGCCCCTGGTCCTCCTTCAGGATGTCGGCCTGCACCGTGCCGCGCACCGCACGCAGGGTTTTGGCTGTTATTTCGGAAAGCTCTTTCTCGGTGGGCGTTCGGCCGAGCTTCTCGACCTGTTGATCGATCGCGGTATTGAAGAACATCGCGAGGATCGTCGGCGCCGGGCCGTTGATCGTCATCGACACCGAGGTCGCGGGATCGCACAGGTCGAAGCCCGCGTAGAGCGCCTTCATGTCCTCCAGCGTCGCGATCGACACGCCGCTGTTGCCGACCTTGCCGTAGATGTCCGGGCGCTCGTCCGGATCGAAGCCGTAGAGCGTCACCGAGTCGAACGCGGTCGAGAGCCGCTTGGCCGGCATGTCGCGCGACAGCAGGTGGAAGCGCCGGTTGGTGCGGAAGGGGCTCCCCTCGCCCGCGAACATGCGCGTGGGGTCTTCGTTCTCGCGCTTGAAGTGGAACACCCCGGCGGTGAACGGGAACTCGCCCGGCAGGTTCTCGCGCAGGCGCCAGCGCAGGAGCTCGCCATGGTCCTCGAACCGCGGCAGCGCCACCTTGGGCACGTGGGTCCCGGAGAGCGAGGTCTGGGTGAGCCTGGTGCGCAGCTCCTTGCCGCGCACCTTCACCACCCGCTCGTCGCCCGAGTAGGCTTTCACGACGTCGGGCCAGCCGTCCAGCAGCTTTTGCGCTTCAGGTCGAAGCGTCTTCGAGCCGAGAAGCGCTTCTATCTCGGGCACGCTATTGCCGAGCATCGCCTGGGCGGCGAGAAGCTGCTGCCGCTCTCTCGCCAGGCGCGACTGCTCGGCGGCGCTCCGGTGGTAACCGCGCACCGCTTCGGCGATCTCGGCGAGGTAGCGCGCGCGCTGCGGCGGCACGATGGCGTGGATCGCGGAGGAGACGCGGCTCGCGGGCCGCGGCAGCGCGCCCGGCTTCTTCTTCATGCCGAGCTTCTCGGCCACGGCGTGGTACAGCGCGGTGACCCCGTCGTCGTTGAAGCGCGATGCGATGGTGCCGAACACCGGCATCTCTTCGGGCGAGGTCCTGAACGCCTCGCGGTTGCGCTGCACCTGCTTGCGCACGTCGCGCAGCGCGTCCTCGGCGCCGCGGCGGTCGAACTTGTTGATCGCGATGAAGTCGGCGAAGTCGAGCATGTCGATCTTCTCGAGCTGGCTCGCGGCGCCGAACTCGGGGGTCATGGCGTAGAGCGAGGCATCGACATGGGGCACGATCGCGGCGTCGCCCTGCCCGATGCCCGCGGTCTCCACCACCACCAGGTCGAAGCCCGCGGCGCGGCAGGCGGCGATCGCGTCGCCGAGCGCCGCCGACACCTCGGCCCCGGCGCCGCGCGTGGCGAGCGAGCGCATGAACACGTTCGGCGCGTGGATCGCGTTCATCCGGATGCGGTCGCCGAGCAGCGCGCCGCCGGTCTTCCTGCGCGTGGGATCCACGGAAAGGATGGCGATCCTTGTTTCATCGCCCTGGTCCAGGCGAAAGCGTCGCACCAGCTCGTCGGTGAGCGAGCTCTTGCCCGCGCCGCCGGTGCCGGTGATGCCGAGCACCGGGGCCGGGTTGGCCTTTGCCCTTTCATGCAGGGGTTTTGATTCGAGAACGCCAAGTTCCAGCGCGGTAATGATCTGCGCGAGCGTCTTCGGGTCCTTGCGCGACGGATCGAAGTCGCAGCGCGCGAGCATGTCGTTGATCATGCCCTGCAGGCCCATGCGCTGGCCGTCCTCGGGCGAGTAGATGCGCGCGACGCCGTAGTCCTGCAACTCCCTGATCTCGGCCGCCACGATCACCCCGCCGCCGCCGCCGAACAGCTTGATGTGCTCCCCGCCCTGCGCGCGCAGCAGGTCGAGCATGTACTTGAAGTACTCGAGGTGGCCGCCCTGGTACGAGGACACCGCGACGCCCTGCACGTCCTCCTGCAGCGCCGCGGCGACCACCTCCTCGACCGAGCGGTTGTGGCCGAGGTGGATCACCTCGGCCCCCGAGGCCTGCAGGATGCGCCGCATGATGTTGATCGACGCGTCGTGGCCGTCGAACAGGCTCGCCGCGGTGACGAAGCGGATCTTGTGTCTTGCCTTGTAGACCAGCTTGGCGGAATCGGACAGGTCGGTCACGCGGCCAGCCTACTTTACGTTGACGTAAACGTCAATCCCGGTAGGACGGGTCCTTCGCGTCCGCCATGCGCACCAGCGCCGCGAACACGTCGTCGCAGGTGCGCTTCTCGTCGATGCTCGACTCGCGCACGGTCTGCTCGAACACCTCGCGCCGGATCGGGTTGGGCGCCCCGGCGGCCGCCGTGGCGATCTGCACGTCGCAGGCGCGCTGCATCACCCGCAGAACCTGGAACGCCTGCGACAGGCTCTCGCCCCAGGCGAGCAGGCCGTGGTTCCGCAGGACCACCGCCTGCTTGTCGCCGATGTCGCGCACTAGGCGCTCGCGCTCGCCCGGGTCGACCGTGATGCCCTCGAAGTCGTGGTAGGCGACGCGGCCGTAGAGCATCGCGCCGTAGAAGTTGTCGTGCGAAAGCCCCTCTTTCAGGCCCGCGACCGCGCAGCCGGTGGTGGTGTGGGTGTGCATCACGCAGTGCGCGCGCTCGATCGCGCCGTGGATCGCCGAGTGGATCACCAGCCCCGCCTGGTTCACCGGCCAGCGCGAGGGGCGCAGCGCATTGCCCTCGAGGTCGATCAGGATCAGGTTCGACGCGATCACCTCGCTGTAGAGGAGGCCGAACGGATTGATCAGGAAGCGCACCTCGGGGCCCGGCACGCGCAGCGTGATGTGGTTGAAGATGGTCTCGGTCCAGCCCAGCATGTCGAACACGCGGTAGCACGCCGCGAGCTCGAGGCGCGCCTTGCGCTCCGCATCCGACATCGGCAGGTCGGCGTCCTGGCGCAGGCGCCCGGTGTGGTAGATCGTCATGGGCCTAGTTTACTCTGCCGGACAGGGTCTCGATGATCGGGCAAACGATCCTGCCGCGGCGAACCTCGCAGCGCTCAATCAGGTCCTCGAGGGCACGGCGCATCCGCTCCAGGTCAGCCATTCTTGCCTTTACCAGCGCGAGCTTTTCCTCGGCCAGCGCGCGGGCGCTGCCGCAGCTCCGAGCTTCCTCGAGCGCAAGCAAGCGCCGGATCTCGGCGAGCGAAAACCCGAGCTGCTGCGCGCGCTTGATGAAGCGCACGCGGTCCACCGCATCCCCGGCGTAGCGCCGCACCCCGCCCAAGGGCTTCGCCGGCTCCTCGATCAGCCCGAGGCGCTGGTAATAGCGGATCGTCTCGACATTCACCTCAGCCGCCTTCGCGACTGCACCGATGGTCAGGCTTGAGCTCATAGGCAGCGCCTTGATTCCGTACTGAGATACGGAGTTTAGAGTAACGCAGCGATCATGGTCTCGATCCTGGTCACCGCATAGCCGCCGCCAACCTTCTCGGCGGAGAACCTGATCTTGTCGCCCGCCTTCACCTGGTCGAGCATCGCCGGATCCTTGACCCGAAACACCATCGTCATCGGCGGCATGTCGAGGCTGGGGATCGGGCCGTGCCTGATGATGAGCCGCTGCGCTTGCTTGTCCACCTTGCGCACTTCGCCGTCGGCAAGCGCAGCGCCCCCCTGGGCAAACACGGGCGCGACGAGCGAGGCGATGATCAAGGCGACCGCGAATCGCTTCATCGGACTTGCTTGGACGAGGCTATCCCGCGCAGCAGGAAAGCTGCTTCACGTCCTTCGTGAAGGTCTGCGCGCAAAGCTTCAGGCCCTCGACCATCGTGAGGTACGGGAAGAGCTCGCCGCCGAGATCGGCGACGGTCATGTTGGCGCGCAGCGCGAGCGCCGCGGCCTGAATGAGCTCGCCTGCCTCCGCCGCGACCGCGTGCACGCCGAGAAGGCGGCCGGTGCGCGCTTCCGCGACCATCTTGACGAAGCCGCGCGTATCGAAATTGGCGAGCGCGCGCGGCACGTTGTCCAGGGTGAGCGTCCGGGACTCGGGCGACAATCCTCGATCGCGCGCTTCCTGCTCGGTGAGCCCCGCCGACGCGATCTGCGGGGTCGTGAAGATCACGGCGGGCATGGCGGAGAGATCCAGCGCAGCATCCCCGCCGAGCATGTTGACCGCAGCGCGCGTGCCGGCCGCGGCGGCCACGTACACGAATTGCGGCTGATCGGTGCAGTCGCCGGCCGCATAGACGTGCGGCACCGAGCTGCGTAGGCGCTCGTCCACGATCACCGCGCCGCCACGGTCCGTCGCGACGCCGATTTCGGAAAGCCCGAGACCGTCGGTGTTTGGCCGGCGTCCGGTGGCGACCAGCAGTCTGTCGCCGGAAAGCTTCTCCGCGCCCGCATCCAGCGCGAACCGACCATCTTGGCAGGACACGCTTCGCACATGGGCATTGACGAGCACCCGGGCGCCTTCGGCTTCCAGTATCCGCCTAACCTCCTCGCCGATCGCGGAATCCATCCTGGGCAGCAGCGTGAGCAGCTCGACGAAGGTGACCCGGGCGCCGAGATGCAGGAACGCCTGGCCGATCTCCAGGCCTACGGCAGACCCGCCAAGCACGATCAGATGCTCCGGAATCTCCTCCGCTGCCAGCGCCTCGGCAGAGGTCCAGTAGGGCGCGGCCGCCAGCCCGGGAATCGGTGGCACGGCGGGGGAGGCTCCGGTCGCGATCAGGAATCGGTCGGCGCGAACCTCCTCTTCCCGTCCATCGGATCTCGCGACGCCGAGAGCCTGCGGGCTCTTGAAGCGGGCTTTGCCCTGCACGAAGCGAATCGCGGCGTTATTCTCGAGGACGCTCGCGTACTTCGCCTGGCGCAGCGCCTCCACGAGGCCTTGCTGCTGCGCGACCATGGCTGCGCGGCGGATCGCAGGACGGCGCCGCTCCACGCCCTCGAACGCGTGCGCCGACTGCAAGTGGGCGATATCGGCGCCGCGGATCATCACCTTCGACGGCACGCAACCGAGGTTCACGCACGTGCCGCCCAGAGTGCCGCGCTCGATCATCGTGATCCGCGCGCCGCCTTCGGTTGCGCGGATCGCTGCGGCGAACGCCGCGCCGCCCGATCCCACGATTGCGACATGAAGCGCCTCGCTGGGCGCGCCTTCTCTCTTGGACACGCTCGCGCCATAGCCGGCGGTCTTGACTGCCGCGACCAGCGCCTCAGGTTCGATCCCGCTCGCCTCCACTTGCGCGCTTGCTTCGCGCTGGGAAACCTCTACTTGCGTGACGCCGGGCACGCCGGTAAGCGCCTCCTTGACGTGCCGCTCGCACTCGCCGCAGGTCATTCCTGTGATGCGCAGCGCGACGGTGCTCATGCCAACCCTTTCGAGCGGTTCAGGGCTTGGGGGTGGATGGAAAGCCGGCGTTTCGAGTCGCCCTCATCAACGCCTCGACAGTGGTCTTCGCGTCGTCGAAAGTGACCACCGCCTCCTTGCGCTCGTAGTCCACCTCCGCCCGGGAGACGCCATCGACTTTCATCAGCGCCTTCTTCACCGTCGGCGGGCAGAGCGAGCACGTCATGCCGGAGACCGACAAGGTGACCGTCTTTGGCTCGGCAAGCGCCGGCGCGCCGAAGGCGCCGGCCGCAACGAGCGCCAGCGCAATGAGCAAGCCTTTCATTTCAGAAGAACAGGTAGCCGTAGTACGGGAACGTGAGCAGCGCCGCGGAGAGCGCCGCCACCGCCCAGAAAACGATCTTGTGTTGCATCTTGGTCTTCGGAGCCGCGCACACCTCGCCCGGCTCGCACGCCGCGGCCGGACGATAAATACGCCAGCCGGCAAAACCAAGCACGAGGAGCGTCGCCGCGATCAGATACGGGCGCAAAGGGGTGAACAGCTCGACAGCGCCCACGACCCAGGCGCCGCCGAGGCCGAGCGAGACGAGCACGAGCGGTCCCACGCAGCAGACCGAGGCGAGCAGCGCCAGGACCCCGCCCGCTGCCAACGTCCCGGTAGGAGCCTTCTCGGGGGCAGCGTCGCCTTTGACCGCCGCCGGACGGCTATTCTCGAGGCTAGGCTGTACTGCAGAATTCGATTCGAGCATGAGTTTCTCCTGCGGATCGGAGCTTAAGTCCGTAGCCAAGTACGGAGTCAAGCCCTGAGGATGCGAATACTTGAAGCTCCAGTCGCTGGAGGTTTTAGCGTTGGACAAAGAGGAACCACGCAATGAATGCACTGAGCGAACGCGTCACCTTCTCGATCGGCGAGGCGGCCAAGGCCGCCGATCTTCCCGTCAAAACGCTGCGGTACTACGAGCAGATCGGCATGATCCCGAAAGTGCGCCGCACCAATGGCGGGGCGCGCACCGGGGGCCATCGCCTCTACACCGAGGCCGATGTGGGTCGCCTGAGGTTCATCCGGCACGCCCGCCTGTTCGGATTGCCGCTATCGGATGTCCGCGAGCTCATGGCGCTCGCCGACGGCAAAGGCTGCCCCAGCGGCCAGCCGGAGTACCGCGCGATCCTGCAAAGGCATCTGCGGGCGATCGACGAGCGCATCAACCACCTACTCGGCTTGCGCAGCGCGATCAGCGGTCTTGCGTCGCCAGCGCGGCAAAACAGCGGCGAAAAATGCTCGTGGGAGACCTGCGCCTGCATGGACGAACGAGCGAATCGCGCGCCCGCGCGCGGATGAATGCGCCGCTGTGGGCGGCGCTGCGCTGGTGGATCCGCCTGCGGCGCGGGCGGATGCCGCCGGCGCGCTTGCCCGATCCCGTCTGGTATTTCGCCTACGGCTCCAACATGAACGAACGGCTGTTCCGCGAGCGCCGTCACATGAGCTGGCTGGAAGCGCGGGCCGGCCGGCTGCACGGCTACCGGCTCGCGTTCACCGTCGCAGGCGGAATGCGTCCCGGCGTATCGGCGCCCGCCAATCTCGTTCCCGATGCAGGCGGCGTGGTTTACGGCGCGCTCTATCTACTACCGCTGCGGAAATTCGCCCGGCTCGATAACAGCGAAGGCAAACAGTACGACTATCTTCTGACCGAGGCGGAGGATCTGGCCGGCAAGCGTTTACCGGTGGTGACCTACAAAGTGCCGCACGCCGCGCTGGAAGGCCGTCCCGGCAAGCGCTATTTCGACCTCATCCGCGAAGCAGCGCGCCAGCGCGGCTTGCCCGCCGAATACCTCGCCTTTCTCGACCGCATCGAAACGCGCGACTGAGAGCGCAGCGATGAAAGCGGCCATGAACCGCTGGTGGTCCTGGGGCGGCGCGCTGCTTGGCATCGCGCTGCTCGCCTACGTGCTTGCGCGCATCGATTACGCGCGCTTCGCCGAGACGCTTGCGCGGGCGCGCGGCGATTACCTGGCGCTTGTGCCGCTCGCCATCGCGCTCGAGCAAGTGGTGCGGGCCTGGAAATGGCGCCAGCTCCTGCACCCACTGCGGCCGGTGGCGACGGCTCGCCTTTTCGGCGCGATCATGGCCGGCTATCTCGGCGCGATGCTGGTGCCGGGCGCGAGCCCGCTCCTGCGCGCCTGGCTGGTGGCCAGGCTGGAAAGCCTCCGGATGAGCGCCCTCCTCGCCACGGTGGCCATCGACCGGCTGGTCGACGGCGTCGTGTTCACGCTCCTCGTCGCGACGGTCCTCGCCGCAGCGATCTTTCCCGATCCCGGCGGGCGCATTCAGCTCGGGCTCGCCGTCGGTGGCGCCGGCAGCCTTGCGCTCTTCGGCGCGCTGCTGTGGCTGCTCGCGCGCTACAAGCGCGCGGCGCGGCGGGCGGATGGCTGGACCGAACGGCTCGCCGTGCGGCTGCCGCAGCGGCTGCAGCCGACTGCGCGCAGAATCGCCGCATCGTTTGCCGACGGCATCGTCTGGCCGCAGGCGCGCTGGCGGCAGGCCGGCATCGTGGCTGCGAGCCTCGCCATGAAGCTCATCGCCGCCACGCACTTCCTCTTCGCCGGGCTCGGGTTCGGCGTGCTGCTCGCGCCGCTCGACTATCTCTTTCTCATCGTGTTCCTCGGCTTCATCGTCATCCTTACGCATTTCGTGCGCCTTGCCGGCGGCTTCATCCTCGGTGCGATCTTCGCCTTGGGCCTGTTCGGTGTAGCGGAGGAACAGGCGCTCGCGATGGTACTGACGGTGCAGCTGGCGAGCCTCGCCACGGTGGCTGCGATCGGCGCGCTGGCGCTGTGGCGTTACGGCGTCGCGTTCAGCGAGCTGCGGGAGCTCGCCGGTGAGCGAAGATAAGCGCCGCTTTCGCCGCATCGCGTCCGCCGGCGTCTTCTTCCAGGGCGGCGCAGCCGCGGTCGATCCCAATACTGTCGTGCCTGCGCTCGTACATGGCCTGACCGGCAGCGCCGTGGCAGTCGGCGCCGCGGTCGCGATGATGCGATTCGGCTGGCTCTTTCCGCAGCTCTTCGTCGCCTATTACGCGCAACGGCGCGCGTACCGGATGCCCTTTTACATGCTCGGCGCCTTTGGCCGCGTGGCTTGTCTCGCCGGCGTTGCGTGCCTCCTCTGGCTCGCAGGCAGCGATTCGGGCTTGCCGGCGATCGTCGGGTTCTTCGTCCTGTGGACGCTCTACTCCTTCGTCAGCGGCATCGTGGCCGTGCCTTACAACGACATCGTCGCGCGCTCGCTCCCGTCCGGCGAGCGCAGCCGGATGCTCGCGCTGCGCTTCTTCGGCGGCGGCGTTCTCGCCCTTGCCGTCGCGGCGGCTGCGCACCGGCTCCTGGAGGCCCTTTCCTTTTCCAGCGGCTATGCGGCCCTCGTGCTGCTGGGCGCCGCGCTGCTTCTCGTTTCGGCGCTCCTTTTCGTGACGGCCGGCGAGCCCGCGGCGCCGCCAGAGCCTGCGCCGGCTGCGGGTTTCGCGAGCTTTCTCCGCGGCGGGATCGCTACGATGATGCAAGATCGCCGCTTCCGGCTGTTCCTCGCAGCGCAGTGGCTGAGCGGCGCAGCGGCCATGGCGCTTCCCTTCTACATCCTGCAGACGCAGCGCTCGGCGCAGGAAATCGCTTTTCTGCTCGGCGCGCAGACGGCAGGGGCGCTCGCGTCGAATCCGCTGTGGGGCTGGTTGGGCGACCGGCGAGGCAAGCGCGAGTTGCTGGAGCTCGTCGCCGCGGCAGGCGCCGCGGCGCCGCTGCTTGCGCTTGCCTGGATCGCAGCCGAGGGTCGCTGGGACGCAGCCGCGCTGCCTTACTTTGCATTGGTGTTCGTCCTTCTGGGCGCGGTCGGCAACGGCAGCACCATCGCGTACCTCGGCTACCTCATGGAGATTTCGCCGGACGAGCGGCGCCCGGCGTACAGCGGCTACTTCAATGCGCTGGCGGCGCCGGCCGCGCTGCTGCCGATGGCCGGCGGCGCGCTTGCGCAAGCCGGCTCCGTGGCGGCGGTGTTCGCGGCAAGCGCTGCCGCTGCCGTGCTGCAATTAGTTACCGTATGGCGATTGCGCAATGCTGAATCTGTGGCGAAGGCTGCGTAGGCTGATCGCAGGCTCGTGGGCGCTCTCGTGGTGCTACTACCGCCTGCACGGCATCCGCCTCCTCGGTCCGCCGGGCGAGGAAGTCTGGTACTTCGCGTATGGCGCGAACATGCACGACAGCGCGTTTCGCGAACGGCGCGGCATGTGTCCGCTGGAATGGCGCCCGGGCCGCGTGCGCGGCTACCGGCTGCGTTTCAACCTGGAAGGGCGGCCGATTGGCAAGGCGGCACCGGCGAACCTTTGCGCCGATGCCGCGGCCGAGGTGTGGGGCGTGCTTTACCGGATCACGCGGCGCGATGTCGTGCGCCTCGACTCGACCGAGGGCGTGCCGGGGCGCCGGTATCGCCAGATCTGGGTCGACGCGATGGACATCGACGGCCGGCCTCTCAAGGCCGCCACGTACATTGCGCAGGGCAAGGAGACCGACGGCAATCCTTCGCTTCGCTACCTCACGTTGCTGCGCGACGGTGCCCGGGCGCACAACCTTCCCGAGCACTGGGTCCGGTATCTGGAGAGCGTCAAGCACGCCGAATGAATCGTCTGGTTTTGATCTTTGCGGTTCTACTCCCCGTGGCCGCGGCCTCGGCCGAAGAAATCGCGCTGCTGGATCCGGGCGCGCCGATCGAGGGCCTGTGGAGCCGCGGCGGCTGGCGCCGCCAGACCGAGTACAGCCGCGCCGAAATCGGCGGTGTTGCGGCGATCCGCGCGGTCGGCAGAAACTCGGGCTCCGCGCTGCACCGCGAGCTGCGCTACCGGCCGGCCGATTACCCGTGGCTGGAGTGGAGCTGGCGCGTCGACAAGCTGCAGGCGAGCGCCTACCTGCGCGACGTGAAGCGAGAGGACTTCGGCGCAGCCATATCTCTGTTGTTCGGCCGACCGAGCCTGTTTCGCCGGGAGGTACCGACCTTGAGCTACGTCTGGACCAACGCCAAGCTACGCCCCGGCGACGTGGTGGAAAGTCCGCATCACCGCGGCACCGTGCGCAGCATCGTGCTCCAGGCCGGGACGGAAAGGCTCGGGCAATGGGTGCGCGAGCGGCGCAACGTCGTCGAGGATTACCGCCGCGCGTTCGGCAGCGACCCCCCGGCCAATGTGGAGATGATCGCCATCTGGACCGACAACGACCAGACCGGCGAGCCGGTCGAGGCGTACTACGGCCGCATATCGGCGCGGAACCCTTGACTTTGGAGCACACTCCAAGCTTTACGCTTCTTACAGGCAAAAGCCATGTTGACCATCGGACAACTCGCCGCGCGCGCGGACCTGACCGCCGACGCGATCCGCTTCTACGAGCGCGAAGGGTTGCTCGCGCCGGCGGCGCGCAGCGCCGCGGGCTACCGGCTTTACGCCGCAGACTCGGTGCGCCGGCTCGGCTTCATCCGCCATGCGCAGAAGTGCGGCTTCTCGCTCGGCGAAATCAAGGAGCTGCTCGAGCTGCGCGCGAGCGATCGCGCCTGCTGCGATGACGTGTACCGCGTCGCGGTGGAGAAGAAGCTGCAGCTCGAATCGAAGATCCGCGCGCTGAAGACCATGTCGGTGGCGCTGAGCGGGCTGATCGACGCCTGCTCGCGCGATGCGAAGCCGCTCGACGACTGCCCGATCCTCGGCGCGCTCGAGTCGAGCCTCGCCCGCCATGAGGAAAACGCTACCGATGCCCATCCGCGCTGAAGCCTTCTACGCGCCGGGGTGCGGGCGCTGCGCCGGAGTGCTCTCGCCGCCCCCGATCGCGGTCGACGGCGAGCTGGTGTTTCCATCGCTTCCGAGCGCAGCGCGGCTGCGCGAGGAGCTGGCGCGCCGCCTCGATGGATCTTGACGCGCTTCGAGCCGCGGTCGAGCAGGCGACGCTCGGCTCGCTCGCCGTCGGCCTGCTGACGGGACTGCTTTTCAGCGTCAACCCGGTCGCGCTCGCCGCGATCCCCGTTTCCCTCGGCTACGTCACGCGCGCACGGGAAGGGGCGAGCGCATTCCTCTATGGCGCCGCGTTCGTGGTCGGCATGATCGCCACCCATGCGCTGCTTGGCCTGATCGCCGGGCTGGGCGGCGCCTGGGTGCAGAGCCTCTTCGGCCGCGGCTGGGGCCTCGCGCTCGGGCCGCTGCTCGTCGTGCTGGGGCTCGTCTGGGCGGGCTGGCTGCGCGTGCCGCTGCCGCGGGTTTCGCTGCGCGCCAGGGAGGCGACCAGCCTCTGGGGCGCGGGCGGTCTGGGCGCCGCCTTCAGCGTTGCGGTCTGTCCCTTCTGCACGCCGGCGCTCTACGTGATGCTCGGCGTCGCGGGCGCGATCGGCTCGCCGCTCTTCGGCGTCGTGCTAATGCTCGCGTTCGCGCTGGGACGAACGATCCCGGTGCTTGCCGGCGCCTACGCGATCGGCACCCTCAAGCGCTTCGCCCCGCTACAGCGCTCGCAGCGCGCCTTCGAGACCGTGGGCGGCATGGCGCTCATCCTTTCCGGGCTCTACCTCCTCAACGCCTATTTCCTGCTGATCCCGGAGCTGGCGGTTTAAGGAAGCGATGATGGCGCTTGACCTTGGAGTTTGCTCCAGGGTGCAGACTTGTTCTCATGGACAACGTGACATTCAAGGTCGAAGGCATGCACTGCACCGGCTGCGCATCGACCATCGAGATGCTTTTGCAGCGAAAGGAAGGTGTGCGCCGGGCTTCCGCGTCTTTCGATGCGGGCGAGGCCAAGGTGCTCTTCGATCCTGCGGCGGTTTCCGAAGACGCGCTCGTCGCAGCGATCGAGGAAGCGGGCTACCGCGTTACCGCTAAAAATCCCCCAGCATGACTGCCGCGAGCATCGGACCGGCACCGCGCCTGTGGAGCGAGGAGCCGGCCAGGCGTCCCGATCGGACGCGAATCCGCGCGCGCATCGGCGGCCTGCACTGCTCGCTGTGCACCGGGACGATCGAAAAGGCCCTCGGCGCGAAGCCCGGCGTGGACAAGGTCGCGGTGAGCCTCACGCACGAGCAGGCGCTCATCGAGTACGACCCCAAGGTCGCGCGGCCCGAAGAGCTGCTGCAGACGCTGCGCGACATCGGCTATTCGGTATCGGACCCGCGGAAGCTGCGGCCCTTCGAGGAGGAAGAGCGCGATCTCGTCCGCGAAGGCCGGCGGTTCCTGACCGCGACCGCTTTCAGTCTTATCGCCATCGCGCTGATCGCCCATCCCACGGGCATCGCGGCAGTCGCCTTGCCTACGGTGGTGATCGCCAGCCTGCTCGCATTTGTCTTTCTGGTCCTGCGCGCCCGCGGCCTCGCAACGGCTGTTATAGGCACGGTGCTGCTCGCGGCCGCGGCGTTCGTGTTGCTGCCGTTGAAACAACAACCGTGGTTCATTGCGGCGACGCCCTGGATCGTCGCCGGCATGGCGGC
>Ga0187892_10007561_pt1 | contig 15434 bp, 19 predicted proteins | sample MA1701073metaG_FD_139345 | JGI IMG/M metagenome (GOLD analysis project Ga0187892, IMG submission 139345) | Bio-ooze microbial communities from a basaltic lava cave in the Kipuka Kanohina Cave System on the Island of Hawaii, USA - MA170107-3 metaG ... | reverse complement strand
TCGGCGGCGCAGCGCGGCTCGGACTCGCGTCCTGACACCGGTCGCCAGATTCCCAACGTCGCCCCCGGGGGCCGGCTTCGGTCGTGCGCCCGTCACCATGATTTCTCCGACACGCTCCTAGGGCAGCCCGTGGCTGCCTGTCTCGGCCGCACGCCGCAGCACCTCGCGCACGAGCGGCAGGAAGAGCATGACCGCGAAGAAAAGCGTGGCGAGCCAGATCAACAATCGCACCAGGCGCATGCTGCCGCATACCCTAGTCCTCCGCGCGCGCATCGTCAAGCGCGGGGTCAGATCCCGTGGCCCCAGGACTTGAGTATGGGGGCGGGCGCGACTACACTGTCGAGTGTGAGCGAGACGTTCGGCGAGTTCGATGCCACCAGTCTTTTCTGCAATCGCTGCAAGCGTGCGACGCCGGTCCGGAAGAAGCTCCTGCTGGTCTTGCCGACGGGAAACAAGTACGACTACACGTGCAGCGTCTGCGGCTCCACCGTCGGGGGCAAGACCGACAGCGATAGCACCGATTTCTTCACCGCCGCCCGGCCACCCCGACCCGTGAACCCCGCGGCATCGCCCCGGAGAGCGTGGCCGCGCCGGCCGTTGCCGCCCGGCGGCCCTCGGTGAGCGGACTGGCCGCCGCGCTCCGGCGTCTGCTCGCGCTCGCGATCGTCCTGGGCGCGACGCTCCTGCCGATCGACATCGAGCTCGGCGGGTCGCCCATGCCGCTCGGCGCGCTACACTGGTGGCTGCTCGGAACCTCGAGCCTGCTGCTGCTCGCGTCGGGGCTCCTGCTGCGCCGCGACGAGATGATTCGTCCGCCGCCCGTGGCTGCGCGCGCGCCGCGCCTCGGATGAGCGTGTTCGGCGACCTCCTCCGGTATTTCGGCCTCGGGGCCGCCGAGGACGAGCCCCGCGCGCTCCGCGCCGCCGGCCGCAGCGCGCGACGCGAGGGCGAGGGCGCGGTCATCGGCGCCGGGCTCTCGTTCCGCGGCGAGGTCAGCGGCGACGGTGATTTCCACATCGGCGGAAAGTTCGAGGGCGAGATCAACGTGAGCGGGCGCGTGGTCGTATCCGAAGGCGCCCACGTCGACGCCAACATCAATGCGCTCGCGATCGTGATCGGCGGCACCGTGCGGGGCAACCTGTCCGCGTCGACGCGGGTCGAGATCCTGCCCAGCGGCGTGCTCACCGGCACGCTCAAGACGGGGAGCTTCACGGCGGCCGACGGCGCGTCGGTCAAGGGCGAGGTGTGGGTGGAGCCGGCCGCCGCGCGGGCGCCGGCCGGAGACCGGACGCCATGAACTCCTGGGAGCAGGTGGTCAGCTCGCACTGGTTCCGGCTCGGGTTGAAGATCGGCGCCGGCGCCCTCGCCGTGGCGCTCCTGGGCCTGGGCGCCTGGCTCTGGCAGTCGCGCCAGGAATCGCGCGGCCAGCTCGCGCTCGCGGAGGCCGGGCAGCTCGTGCTGCAGGTCGAGACCGCCCAGGGCTCGCCCGAGGCGCGTGAGAGGGCCATCAACGCGCTCCAGGGCGTAATCGAGCGGTACCCGCGGCTCGGCCTCGTGCCGCAGGCCGCCTACCAGCTCGGCAATCTCCGCTATGCCGGGGGCCAGTACGGCGCTGCCCGCGGCGCGTACGAAGTGGCCATCGGCAAGGGCGCCACCGGCAGCATGCGGACGCTGGCCGCGCTCGGCATCGGCTACACGTGGGAAGCCGAGAAGAACTACGCCAACGCCGCGACAGCCTACGAGTCCGCGCTCAAGGGGCTCGAGCCCAAGAGCGTGCTCGCCGAAGAAGGCCTCCTCGCGCTGGCCCGCGTCCAGGAGCTCGGGGGCAAGCCTGCCGCCGCCCTCGACACCTACCGGCGCGTGCTCAAGGACATGCCGGAGAGCAGCCGCGGCGAGGAGCTCCGGATCCGCATCGCCAGCCTGCAGAGCCGCGCCAAGCAGTAGCGGCGCGGCGTCCTTTTCTTGGGGAGCGGCCCGCAGCGGCCGGGAATGGTCCGCGCCATGTCCGATAAGGAACATTATGTTAACTTCACGATTCCCGCCCGCGCGCCGGGAAGAGCGATCCCGCGGTAGGATCGGGCCGTGGCCGACCGCCTGCCTGCGCTCGTCCGGGCAGCGTCGAGGCCAGCGCACGGAGGCGGTTCATGGTGGCGAACGAGGTGCTGCTGCCGGAGGTGCAGGTCATGTACGTCGAGTCGGCCACGGGCCTGGCCGGCGCGGCGGAGGCGTTCGAGCGGCTCGAGGCGCGGCTGCGGCGCTTGAAGGGCCGACGGTTCTACGGGACCTTCCAACCGCCGGACGGGCCGTATCGGGCGTGTGTGGCCATCGAGTTCGGCGAGGACACGGCGGCGCTCGGGCTGCCGAAGTGGACGATACCGGGCGGTCGCTATCGTCGCCGCAAGCTGCTCGACTGGGAGCAGCACCTGCCGGAGATCGGCCGGAGCTTCGCGCGGATGTCCGAGGGCGCCGAGCGGGACGTGACGCGGCCGAGTATCGAGTTCTATCGGAGCCAGAAGGAGGTGCTGCTCTTCCTGCCGGTCAAGTAGCGCACCCCTACCGGCGTGCCCAAGCCATGCTGCTCCGCGACCTCACGATCCTGAGCCTCGAGCAGGCGACCACCCTGCCCTTCCTCACCCATCGGCTCGCGAGCGACGGCGCGCGCGTGATCCGAGTGGAGAACCCGCGCCAGCCCGATCCCAACCGGTTCGTGGGCCGCCGGGTGCTGGCCGAGGACGGGATGAACAGCTACTTCCTGCCGAACAACTGCGGCAAGGAAGCGATCACGCTGAATCTCGGCGAGCCCGAGGGCCGCGCGATCCTGCATGAGCTGATCGAACGGCTCCGCGTCGACGTCTTCGCCTGCAACCAGCGGCCACGGAGCTACGCGCGGCTGGGCATCGACTACGCGACGTTGCGCGCCATCCGGCCGGATCTGATCTGGCTCGGCATCAGCGGCTTCGGGCCCGAGCACGACGAGGCGGCCTACGATCCCGTCCTCCAGGCGCGGGCCGGCTTCATGGCGCTCACCGGAGCGCCGGATGGCGCGCCGACGGTCTTCGGGCTCCCGATGGTGGATCTGGGGGCCGGCGAGCACGGCTACGGCGAGATCATGAAGGCGCTCTACCATCGCGCCCGTACCGGTGAAGGCGCGCGCCTGGAGATCTCGATGCTCCGGAGCGCCGTGTCGTGGATGCTGAGCCCCGTGATGCTCGCGGGCAGCCTGGGGGAGCCGGTGGCGCGGCGCGGGACGCAGCATCAGTTCTTCGCGCCGGTCTCCGTGTACCGCACGGGCGATGGCCACCTCTACATGGCCGTCGGCAGCGACCGGCAGTGGGCCGCCCTCACGGCCCTGACCGCCTTCGCGGCGCTGGCGCGCCCCCAGTACGAGACGAACAGCGGGCGCATCGCCGATGTGCACGCGCTCGATCGGGAGCTCGGGCGCTGCTTCGCGGGGCTCACGACGGCCGAGGCGCTCGCGCAGCTCCGCGCGGCGGGCATTCCGGTGTCCAAGGTGCAGACCGTCGCCGACCTGCTCGAGGATCCGCTGGTCGGCCCGCGCCTGGTCCGTGTCACGGACCCGCGCTCGGGGCTCACGATCCTGCTGCCCCCACCGCCGACGGGTCAGGCGCCGGCACTCACCTTCCCACCCCGGCTCGGCGAGCACAACGCGCGCGTCTACGGCGAGGCGCTCGGCTATCGGACGGAGCGGCTTGCAAAGCTCACCGAGAAAGGCATCATCTGAGGGAAGGAGGTCCGGCTATGCCCAGTCATGTGAAACCGATTCCTGAGGGATACCACACCATCATTCCGTATCTCGCCATCAACGGCGCGGCCGAGGCGATCGAGTTCTACAAGAAGGCCTTCGGGGCGACCGAGCTGATGCGCTTGGCCCAGCCCGATGGACGGGTCGGCCACGCCGAGCTACAGATGGGCGACTCCCGCGTGATGCTGGCGGACGAGTTCCCCGAGATCGGCTTCCGGGGCCCGAAGGCGCTCGGCGCAACGCCCGTGCTGCTGCACATGTACGTCGAGGACGTTGATGCGGTGGTCGAGCGGGCCGTGGACGCCGGCGCCAAGGTGGTCCGGCCCGTGCAGGATCAGTTCTACGGCGATCGGTCCGGCACGCTCGAAGATCCGTACGGCCACATGTGGCACGTGGCCACGCACAAGGAAGACCTCTCGGAGGAGGAGATCAGGCGTCGAGCGGCCGCCCAGCACAAGGGGTAGCGGACGGACCGCGCCGGCGATCCCGGGCGGCGTTCACCCGGGATCGCCGGCGCGGCCTAGCGGCCTTCGCGCGCTTCGTGCACCCGGCCGACCATCTCCGCGGAGGGCGTGAGAGTCGCATCCCCCTGCTCCTTCCACTTGGACGGGCAGAGTTCGTTGGTCTTCTCGACTGCGTGGATGCATCTCCCGCGGTTGACAATCCGCGTCCCCCTCCCTAGACTCCGATCGACCCCCACCGCCTGACCGTGCGCTCCTTCGAGGAGGGCCGATGCCGCCAGCGAGGCGTACGACCGGAACCGTGACTGCCTGACGCAAGATGCGCAAGTACGCGCTTCGGCGGCTCCTGCTGTTCGTGCCGACGCTGCTCGGCGCCTCGCTCCTGATCTTCGTGCTGCTCCGGCTGGTCCCGGGCGACATCGCCGAAATTCTTGTTTACCAGACGGGGACCGAGTCGAGCGCCATCCAGCAGAAGCAGATCCAGCAGCTCCGGCAGGAGCTCGGGCTCGATCGATCGTCGTGCAGTACCTCGACTGGCTGTGGAATGCCCTCCGGGGAGACTTCGGCTACTCCTACACCCAGCGCCGACCAGTGACCGAGATCCTGGTCGAGCGGTTTCCTCGCTCGAGAGACGAGCCGTGACAAGCGTAAGCAGATCTATCACGAGCTACAGCGCTACATCCTCACCAAGGACACGACGGCCGTGCCCGTGGGCTGGGTCGAGGGCTGGTTCTTCCGTGACAAGCGGGTGCGGAACTACAAGGTGTCGCCGACCATCTACGACCACAACACGTTCGCGAAGGTCTGGCTCCCGCAGTGAACGCTATATTCCCGAGTACACTCGGTGGGCGGTGGACACATCCAGGAGGACACCAATGATCGAGATGACGCTCAAGATCGCGGAGGAGGCGCTGCGGGCGGCGCAGGCCAAGGCGAGCGCGCTCGGCACCGCGATGACGATCACGGTCGTGGACGAGGCGGGACGACTCGTGCTGTCCGCGCGCGGCGACGGGACCGGCTTCTTCACGCCGGAGACTTCCCGCGCCAAGGCGGTGGCGGCCGCGGCCTTCCGGCGCTCGAACGCCGACCTGGCGCAGCTGGCCGCCAAGGGCGGTTTCTGGGCGACGGTGCCCGCGATCCTGCAGGGGCAGGTATTGCCGACGCCGGGCGCCGCGCCCATCGTGCGCGCGGGTCGCGTGATCGGCGCCATCGGATGCGGCGGCGGCACCGGCGAGCAGGACCAGGAATGCGCCGAGGCCGGCGCGGCGGCCGTCGCCTAGGCCGCTGATCCGCTGACGCCATGCTGGTCAACTGCGTCGTGTACCAGGACGGCAAGAAGCTGGCCGACATCGGTACCGAGGACATCCGTCACCACGTGAGGCGGCCCGAGCGCTTCGTGTGGGTGGCCCTCCGGGACCCCGAGGCCAGCGTCCTCGCTGACATGCAGCAGGAGTTCGATCTCCACGAGCTCGCCGTGGAGGACGCGCGGCAGGGGCATCAGCGCCCCAAGATAGAGGAATACGGCGACTCGCTGTTCGTCGTGCTTCACACGGTCGAGATGGCCGGGCAGGAGCTCACGACCGGCGAGGTGGACATCTTCATCGGCCCCAACTACGTGCTCTCGGTCCGCCATCGCACCGAGCACGGGTTCGCCAACGTGCGGGCGCGGTGCGAGCGCGCGCCGGAGCTGCTCAAGCAGGGCGCCGGCTTCGTCTTCTACGCGCTCATGGACGCGGTGGTGGACCGCTACTTTCCGGTTCTCGATGCGCTCGAGACCGAGCTGGAGCGGCTCGAGGAGCGTATCTTCGCCGGGGCCTCGGCGCGCGCGAACATCGAGGCCCTCTATGCGCTCAAGCAGCGGCTCATGACCCTCAAGCACGCGGTCGAGCCGCTCCTGGAGGCGACCGGGAAGCTGTGCGGCAGCCGCGTGCCGGCGCCGTGCCTGGGGACGCAGGAGTACTTCCGGGACGTGTACGACCACCTGATCCGGATCAACCAGTCGATCGACAGCCTGCGCGACATGGTCACGACCGCGATGACCGTCAACCTGTCCCTGATCACGCTCCAGGAGAACGAGACCACCAAGCGGCTGGCCGCCTGCGCGGCCCTCGTCGCGGTCCCGACGATGCTGGCCGGCATCTACGGGATGAACTTCAAGCACATGCCCGAGCTCGACTGGTGGCTCGGCTATCCGACCGCGATCGTGGTGATGGTGTTGATCGACGCCTACCTCTACCTCCGTTTCCGCAGGGCCGGCTGGCTGTAAAGGCGAGAAAGCCATCCGATTGTTTTGCGGTGCTGGTCACCCGGCCACCACGGGTTGGAGGATCCGCTTCGCACGCCGGCTTCTAGATCTAGACGGTGAAGAAATCGGCTCATCATGCTCGACGAAGCTGGCGTGAGGTAACGCGACGTTCGAGCGCCGGCTTTGCCGGCGCAACCGATTCCTTGGGTATGGGAGGGGGCCGCCGAGGCCCCCTCCGATTGATTAGATTAGCCGCCCTGGCGGCGGTCCACCACCCGGACCGCCTTCCCCGCCGGCCGCGGCAGTTCCCCTTCCTCGAGCACCGTCACCTCGGGGCTCAGGTTGAGAGTCTCCTTGAGGTCTCGCCGGAGCTGCGCCAGCCCGTCTTGGGCGAAGCCCGGTCCGGCCTCGATCAGCAGCGTCATGCGATCGCTCCCGCCCGGCCTGCGATCGAGCGCGATCTGGTACTCGTGCCCCGCCTTCCGCTGCCGCAGGATGAGCGACTCGATCTGACGCGGGTAGAAGTTCACCCCGCGGAAGATGACCATGTCGTCGGTCCGGCCGCGCAGACGGTCGAGCCGCAGGTGCGTACGACCGCAGTCGCACCGCCCGCGGCTGACGACCCGGGTCAGATCGTGCGTGCGGTAGCGGATGAGCGGCAGGGCGTGGCGCGTGAGCGTGCTCACGACCAGCTCGCCCTCCTCGCCGTCCGGCCGTGGCGCGCCGCCGGCCGGGTCCACCACCTCGCAGTAGTAGTGGTCCTCCCAGACATGGATACCCGCGCGCGCGGCGCACTCGATGCCGAGGCCGGGACCCCCCGTCTCGGTCATGCCGATGATGTCGTAGGCCGTCAGGCGGAGGCCCTCCTCGATGCGTCGCCGCAGGTCGTCCGACCACATCTCGGCGCCGAGGATCGCGACCCGCAGGCGGAGGCGCCCGAGATCGAAGCCCTCCTCGCCCGCCACCTCCAGGATCCGGAGCGGATAGGTGGCGATGCCGACGAGCACCGTGGTCCCCAGATCCTCCATCAGCTTGAGCTGGAGCCCGGTACGCCCGGCGCCGATCGGGATCGTGGTGAGGCCCAGATGCTCGGCGCCATAGTGAAAGCCGAAGCCGCCGGTGAACAGGCCGAACGACGGCGTGATCTGGACGACGTCCCCGGCCCGGGCGCCGGCCGCCGTGTAGCAGCGGGCCATGACCTCGCTCCACTGCGTGATGTCCTCGCGGGTGTAGGCGTTCAGGATCGGGTTGCCCGTGGTGCCCGAGGACATCTGCACGCGGACGATCGACTCGCGCGGGGCGCACGTCAGGCCGAAGGGATATGCATCGCGGAGCTCGTCCTTGGTGAGGAACGGCAGCCGCGACCAGTCGTCGAGCGATCGAAGGTCGCCCGGCTCGGCCGGACCGAGCCGCCGGCGATAGTCCGCGTTGGAGCGCGCGTGGGCCAGCGTCGCGCGGAGTCGCTCGAGCTGAAGGGCGACGAGGCGCTCGCGCGGCCGCGACTCCACCTCGGGCTGGAAGATGCCGGGTATCGCGCTCACGGGTTCCGGCGGGGCGGCTGCAGGCCCCGGCGCATCGCGCCGAGCACCCGCTCGGGCGTGAGCGGCAGCTCGGTCATGCGCACCCCGATCGCGTCCTTCACCGCGTTGGCCACGGCGGCCGCGACCGGGATCACACCGGACTCGCCGAGACCCTTCGCGCCGAACGGGCCCGCCTCGTCCACCGTCTCCACCAGCTGGACCACGATCTCGGGCATGTCCGCGGCCGCCAGCAGCGCGTAGTCCATGAACTGCGGGTTCAGCACGCGCCCGTCACGGATCACGAGCTCCTCGGACAGCGCGTACCCGAGTCCCATGTGGATCCCGCCGTGGATCTGGCCTTCCGCCGCCAGCGGATTGAGCGCGCGGCCCACGTCGTGGGCGGAGGCGATCTTGAGCACCGCGACCTGGCCGGTCTCCTCGTTGACCTCGACGAGCGCGGCCTGCGCCGCGAACCCGTACGTGGCCGAGACGTTGCCGCGCAGATCCTTCGAGAGCATCTGGCTCGGCGGATCGTAGAACGCCTCCGCCACCAGCGTGCGACCTCCTTCGCGGAAGTGGCCGGCTCGCACCACGCGCTCGTAGTCCATCGCGCGCTCGGGCTGTCCTTTCACCAGCACGCGTCCGTCCACCAGCTCGAGGGCCTCGGGTGGCTCGTCCATCACATCGGCGGCCAGGGCCATGAGCTTCTGCTTGAGCTCACGCGCGGCGAGGAGGGCCGCGTTGCCGGCCACGAAGGTGGTGCGGCTGGCGTGCGCGCCCACGTCCCAGGGCTTGAGGGCCGTGTCGCTGTTGATCACCTCGACCCGGTGGAGCGGCACGCCGAGCGCCTCGGCCACGATCATCGCGAGCACCGTCTCCGAGCCCTGGCCAATCTCGCTCGCCCCCGTCAACAGCGAGACCTTACCGAAGTCGTCGAGCTTCAGGATCGCGCCGCAGCCGTCCGAGCGGTAGACACGCGCGCCGCCGCCGACGTGGAACATGCCGGCGTAGCCGACCCCGCGTCGCCAGCCCGGTCGCCGCGCGCGGACCGGGGGCCGGGCGATCTCGCGCTCCACCCACTCCAGGCACTCGGGCATGGCGCAGGAGGTCACCACGTTACCCTGCGCGGTCACATCGCCGGTGCGGCTGGCGTTGAGCCGGCGGATCGCCATGCGATCCAGGCCGAGGCGCGCGGCCAGCTCGTCCATCTGCGCCTCGATGGCGAAGGTGCTCTCGAGGTTACCGTAGCCGCGCATCGAGCCCGAGTACGGGTTGTTCGTGTAGACGATCGTGGTATCGAAGCGCACGGCCGGGCAGCGGTAGAGCCCGGCCGTGGTGGCCAGCATCACGTAGGGAGTGGTCGAGCCCCAGGAGACGTAGGCCCCGTTGTCGATCAGCACGTGGGCGTCGCGGGCCAGGAGCCGGCCGTCGGCGTCGGCCGCCGTCCGCAGCCGGATCAGGCACGGCTCGCGCGTCGGGCTCGCGACGAACTCCTCCACCCGCTCGAAGGCGATCTTCACCGGCCGGTTCACGCGCCGGGCGAGCAGCGCCGCGATGATGTCGATCGGGTAGAGGTCGAGCCCCCGGCCGAAGTTGCCGCCCACCGGCGGCTGCATCACGCGCACGCGATCGCCCGTGATGCCGAGCGCCTCCGCCAGGTCGCGCTGGTAGAGGAACGGCACCTGACTGGTCGTCCACATCGTGACGCTGCCCTCGGGGCTCCAGGAGGCGATGGCGGCCATGGTGCCCAGGCAGGCGGTGGTGACGTAGTTGAGGCGGTAGCTTCCCTCGATCACCACGGCCGCGCCCGCGAACACCGCGTCCAGGTCACCGTGCGCGAACTGGTAGCGCAGGTTCACGAGGTTGGTGCCGAGCTCGTCGTGGACGAGCGGCGCGCCGGGGCGCAGCGCCGCCTCGGGATCGAAGACGGCCGGCAGCTCCTCGTACTCCACGGTGACGAGCTCGAGGGCCTGCTGAGCGATGTCCTCGCGCTCGGCCGCCACCGCGCAGATCTCGTCCCGGATACAGCGGACCTTGCGGCCGTCACCGGGGCCGCCCTTGAGCGCCCGATGGTCCTTGGCGAAGCCGAACGGATGCTGCTCGACGTCGTCGGCCGTGATCACGGCCAGCACCCCGGGCAGCGCCGCCGCGCCGCTGGTGTCGATGCGGTGGATGCGCGCGTGAGGATACCGCGTCCTCAGGATCGCGCCGTGTGCCATGCGGGGCAGCACCAGATCGTGGAGGAACTGCGTCTGCCCGGTGACCTTCTCCGCGCCATCGCGCTTCGGCGTCGCCCTGCCGATGACGCTGAACTCTCCTGAGTCGGCACCCATCTCGCTCGGCTTCCTCCTGGTCAAGATCGCCCCCTCCCCCTGCCCTCTCCGGGGACGAGGGATCTCAACGTTCCCTCTCCTCTCTGGGGAGAGGGCCAGGGTGAGGGGTGAGCTCTCAGAACGCGACCGGCTCCTTGTACTCGCCGAACACGTCCTTCATCGCGCCCGCGATCTCGCCGAGGGTGGCGTACGCGCGCACCGCCTCCAGGATCGGCTCCATGAGATTGCCGGGGCCCCGCGCCTCGTCTCGCAGCCGGTCGAGCGCGGTCCTCACCTGGACGCCGTCACGCCCGGAGCGGACGGCCGCGAGGCTCGCTCGCTGCGCCGCCTCGACCCGCGGGTCGAGGCGGTACAGCTCGAGCTGCTGCGGGGCGCGACCGCTGTCGGGCGCGACGTGGCGGTTCACGGCGACCTTGGGCACCTCGCCCGAGAGCAGCTTCCGCTCGAACAGATAGGCCTGCCGCGCGACCTCCGCCTGGAGCGACCCGGACCTGACGGCCTCCACGATGCCACCCAGGGCATCGACCCGCGCCAGCTCCTCGACGATCTTCTTCTCCATCTCGCCGGTCAGCCACTCGACGTAGTAGGACCCGCCGAGCGGGTCCACCGTGTCGGCGACGCCGGTCTCCTCCGCGCAGATCTGCATGGTGCGGAGCGCGATCAGCTGGGCCGACGGGGACGGGATGGTGTAGGCCTCGTCGTAGGTGGGCAGCGCCATGGTCTGGGCGCCGGAGAGCGCGGCCGCGAGCGCCAGATACGCGCCGCGGACGATGTTGTTCTCCGGCTCCTGCACGGTGAACGCGGATCCGCCGCCGCCGATCAGCGAGCGGAACATCATGCTGCGCGGATTCTGGGCGCCGAAGCGCTCCTTCATCATGCGCGCGTAGAGCCGGCGCCCCGCCCGGAACTTGGCGACCTCCTCGAAGATCTTCCCCCAGCAGGTGAAGTTGAACGACAGCCGCGGCGCGAACGCGTCGACGCTGAGCCCGCGTGCCAGCAGGAGCTCGGTGTACGCCGCCACGATGGCCAGGCCGTAGGCCATCTCCTGCGCGGTCGTGCAGCCCGCCTCGCGGATGTGGTAGCCGCAGATCGAGATCGGGTTTACCCGGGGCGCGCGCCGCGCACAGAACTCGGCGAGATCCACGACCAGGCGCAGCGACGGCTCGACCGGATAGATCCACGTGCCGCGCGCCACGAACTCTTTCAGGATGTCGTTCTGGGGCGTGGTGACGATGCGCTCCCAGGCGACGCCCTGCTTCTCGGCGGCGACCATGTACATGGCCTGGATCGGCGCGGCCATCGAGTTGATGGTCAGCGAGACGCTCACCCGGTCGGCGGCGATTCCGGCGAACGCGGTTTCGATGTCCGCGAGGCTGTCCACGGCCATGCCGACGCGTCCCACCTCGCCGTCCGCCCGGGGATCATCCGAGTCCAGGCCGAGCTGGGTCGGCAGGTCGAAGGCCACGTTGAGCGCGTCCTGGCCGCGAGCCATCAGGTACTTGAAGCGCTCGTTGGTTTCGCCCGGGGTGCCGAAACCCACGTACTGGCGCATGGTCCAGCGTCGCGCGCGGTACATCTCCGGATGAATGCCGCGCGTGAACGGGAATTCGCCCGGCGCGCCGAGATCGCGCTGCGGGTCGAAGCCGGTGAGATCGTCCGGGCCGTAGACCGCCTTCACGGGGATGCCGGCGTGGAGTACAGGGTCGTTCGGTGTGTTGTCCTCGCGCATGGCCGTCACCCCTCACCCTGACCCTCTCCCCTGAGGGGAGAGGGAACACGTGCGTCGTCATGGAGCGACTGGAAGGCGGCGATGATCGTTGGGAGCGGGGTACCGACGGGAAAGACCGCCCAGGCGCCGAGGGCCGTGAGCTGGCGCACGTCGCGCTCGGGGATGGTGCCCCCGATGGCCACGCGGATGGAGCCGGCACCCTCGGCGCGGAGCGCGTCGAGGACCTTGCGGCAGAGCGGCTCGTGGGCGCCCGAGAGCACGCTCAAGCCGATCACGTCCACGTCCTCCTGGACGGCGGTCTGGACGATCTCGTCGGGCGTGCGCTTGAGCCCGCTGTAGATCACCTCCACCCCCGCATCCCGGAGCGCCTGCGCGACGACCTTCGCCCCTCGATCGTGCCCGTCGAGCCCTGGCTTGGCCACCAGCACCCTGAGGGGCTTCATGCCAGATCTCGCGCGCTCACACCGGCTCGAACGCGACCAGGTGGCGCGCCGCGCCCTTGTGGTCGTCGGCGGCCCGGACCGGCTTGAAGCGGACGCGCGAGCCGACCGTCAGCACCGACGCCTCGGCGCCGACGATGGGCGCGAAGATCCTCAGGTCCGCGATCTTGACCATGGCAAAGACCAGCGGCGCTGCGGAGCCGGCCGGGCCGCCCGTCTCCTGGACCGTGTGAGCGTGGATCACGCCCTCGAGCGGCAGATCCACCCAGTCGAACACGTCGGCGACGCAGTCGGGACAGAAGCCCCGAGGCGGCCAGTCCAGCCGCCGGCAGCTCTTGCAGGCCGTCGTCACCAGGCGCCCCGCAGCCAGATACTCGTAGAACTCGTGAAGCTTGTTCTCGTCCGCGCTCTGGAGCGGCAGCGGATCGGTCGCGCGGAAGTAGGTCATTGTCCGTCAGGCCGCCTCGCGGCCATAGATCATCACCACGTGCTCGCCCATGCCGCTGTTGTTGTGGGTGAGGCCGACGCGGGCATTCGCCACCTGACGCGGGCCGGCCTCGCCACGGAGCTGCGTGAAGACCTCCGCAGCCTGCGCCACGCCGGTGGCGCCGAGCGGATGGCCGCAGCCCATCAGCCCGCCTCGCGGGTTGACGACCACGTCGCCGCCGTAGTCGGCGCGGCCCTTCTGCACGAACTGGCCGCCCTCGCCCTTCTGGCAGAAGCCGAGCTCCTCGTACGCGATCAGCTCGGCGATCGCGAAACAGTCGTGCACCTCGGCGAGGTCCACGTCCCGCGGGCCGACGCCGGCCATCCGGTACGCGGAGTCAGCCGCGCGCTTCATCGCCGGCCAGTGCGAGTAGTCCTCGGGCAGCGAGGAGAGCGTGAAGCCGTCGAGCGCCTGGCCGGTGCCGCGGATCCACACCGGATGCGCGGTCAGGTCGCGCGCCCGCTCCTCCGAAGCCAGGATCACCGCGGCGGCGCCGTCCGTGATCGGCGAGCACATGAACAGGCGCAGGGGCGAGGCGATCATGCGCGAGCCGAGGACCTGCTCGAGCGTGGCTCCCTGCTGGAAGTGCGCGTTCGGGTTCTGGGAGGCATGCGTGTGGTTCTTGACGCCGACCAGTGCGAGCTGCTCCTCGGTGGTGCCGTACTCGGCCATGTGGCGCTGGGCGGCCAGGGCGAAGCAAGGCGGCGCCGTCAGCCCATGGCAGGCTTCCCACTCGCGGTCCACGCCGGTGCCCATGTTGAGGATCGCCTCGTCGGTGACGGGCTGGTTCAGCTTCTCCACCCCGAGCACCATGACGAGCTCGGCCAGGCCCGCCGCGATGAACGCGTACGCGTAGCGGATGCCGACCGTGCCCGAGGCGCACATGTGCTCGGTCCGGGCGGAGAGCGCGTGCGGCTTGATCCCGAGCGCTTCGGCCGCCAGCGAGCTGATGTGGCTCTGGAAGGCGGTGCGCTCCGGCATCACGCTGCCGACCACCAGGCCATCGAGATCCCGCGGCTTCACGGCCGGCACCGAGTCCAAGCAGAGCTTGCCGGCCTCCCAGATGAGATCGCGATAGCTCGCCTTGCGCACTCCGAACTTCGTGACTCCCGCGCCGACCAGTGCGACGTTGTTCATGCCGCCCTCCTCGACTTCGCCCCCTTCACCCTTCGCCCCCTCACCCTTCGCCCCCTCACCTTTCGTCCCCTCACCTTTCGTCCCCTCACCCTACCCTCTCCCCAGAGGGGAGAGGGAACATTCTATTCGGGGCTCAGAGATCGCGGGCGATTATCAGGCGGAGGATTTCGCTGGTGCCGCCGCCGAAGAGCAGGAAGCGCGAGTCGCGCAGATAGCGCTGGACCGGATACTCGGTGGCGAGGCTGTACGAGGCGAAGATGCGGGCGGCCTCGTCGGCGACCCTCACTGCCGTCTCGGATGCGGCGAGCTTGGCCATGGCCGCCTCGCGCGTCGCCGGCTCCCCGCGGTCGAGCGCCGCCGCCGCCTCGTACGTCATCAGCGTGGCCGCGTGGAGGCCCGTCAGCATGTCCGCCAGCTTGAACCCGATCGCCTGGTGCTCGACGATCGGCTTGCCGAACGCGATGCGCTCGCGCGCGTACTTCAGCGCCGCGTCGTAGGCCGCGCGCGCGAGCCCCACCGAGAGCGCCGCGGTCATCACGCGGATCTCGGACAGGATCCCGCCGATCTTCTCCACCCCGCCGGTCTCGCCGCCGAGCAGGTTGGCCGCCGGCACGCGCACGTCCTCGAGCGCGATCTCCCCCGTTTCCGAGGCGCGCACCGCCATCTTGTCGATCTTCTTGCCCATCACGACGCCCGGCATGGCGCGGCGGTCCACCAGGAACAGCGCGATGTGCTTGAGCCCGCGCTCCGGCGACGTCTTCGCCCCCACCGTCAGGAAGTCGGCGATGGGCGCGCTGGTCACCCATGTCTTGGCCCCGCTCAGCACCCAGTGATCGCCCTCCCGGCGTGCCGTCGTCATCATGTTGCCGAGATCGGAGCCCGCGCCAGGCTCGGTGAGCGCGAACGTGGCGATCTTCTCGCCGCGGAGCGCCGGGATCAGGTAGCGCTCGCGCTGCTCCTCCGTCCCGTACTGGTAGACGAAATACGTCCCCATCAGCGACTGCATCATCGCCGTGGCCGCCAGCGACATCGAGCCGCGGCCGAGCTCCTCGGCCAGCAGGCAGAAGGTGACCATGTCGCACTCGGCGCCGCCGTAGCGCTCCGGATAGCGCAGGGCCAGGTACCCGAGGCCCGCCAGGCGCTGGAACAGCGCGGCCGGGAACTCTCCGCCGGCGTCGATCTCGTCCGCCACCGGGACCACCTCGGCGTCCACGAACTTGGCGACCGCGCGCCGGAACTCCTGCTGCTCGGCCGTCAAGCTAGGCACGTCGCGCCCTCGCCGTGGCCGCCAGGTCGACCGTCATCGTCGCGGGATCGAT
>Ga0187892_10007560_pt1 | contig 15437 bp, 16 predicted proteins | sample MA1701073metaG_FD_139345 | JGI IMG/M metagenome (GOLD analysis project Ga0187892, IMG submission 139345) | Bio-ooze microbial communities from a basaltic lava cave in the Kipuka Kanohina Cave System on the Island of Hawaii, USA - MA170107-3 metaG ... | reverse complement strand
TGGTCCGTGATGCTCCAGAAATCGAGCGCCGAACAGTACCGTGCGAAGTCGCACGCGTCCGCCGGTGGATGCGCCCCTTCGCCCTGCATGAACGGCAGCGTGCGCATGAAGGCGTCGACGGAGAACGTCGTATGCACGTGCAGGTCGCCGAAGAGGATCTCCTTCGGGGCGGGGTGCGCGCCGGGGTCGAGCCGGGTGACGGCCTCGCGTTGCGTGGTGGCGCGCGCCGCGACGTCGGCGGCGGGCACCGTCTTGCCGACGATCGTTCCCCCGTCTTCGAGCTCGCCGCCGCGACACGCCGCGAGCGAGAGCAGGGCCAGGAGCACGAGCGACGGGCGGCGTACGGGCATGGGAATCCTCCTCAGGCGAGGTACGCGAGACATCCGGTCTCGGCGAGAATCGGGTCCAACGTCGACCGGTCGTCGACGTGCGCGTAGCGCGCGCGAAGCACCGAGAGCGACTTCGCGTGATACTTCTGCGTTTCTTGGGAAAAGGGTCGGCCACCGACCTCGACGCTGAACTCCTTCTGCCCCGCCGCCAGCGCGCGGGCGTTGGCGGTGCTCCACGGCAAGAACACGTGTGCGACCTCGTCGTGCAGCAGCGGCTGCAGCGTCGGCGCGAGGGCGGTCCAGGGTTCGAAGGCGCCCGTGGCGCGCGGGACCAGCATGCGCTCGATCCAGGCGAGCACGCGGGGATAGCCCCGCCGCATGATGGCGCCGGGCGTCGGGTCGGTCGAGCATTCGTAGAGCTGCCCGAAGAGTCCGAAGTCGCCGAACGCCGGGCGGCCGCCGAACACGTACGGGCGGGCGGCCAGGTGCTCTTCGAGCAGGTCGAGCTGGCGGAGGAACGAGCCTTCGATCTGCTCCTTCGTCGCCGGCGACGAGCCGACGAACGCGAGGCGCGGCACCATGCGTCCCTTCACCGCCCCGTGGAGGTTCGCGAGCGCCTCACCGTCGATGCCGGGCTGCATGCTGCGCGCGATGCGGTCCGCTCCGGATTCGGCGTCGGCCTCGTAGAACCAGCGGTAGTGGAACATGGGCTTGTTGCCCCACTCGTCGCCGTACTCTTCGAGCAACGCCGACAGGAAGGCCAGGCTCGGATCGGGCGGATGGACGGACGGCTCGGGGTGCAGCGCTTCGAGCTGCTCGATGATGGGCGTCGAGTCCTGCATGCTGCGCCCGTCCGGGAACACCAGCAGCGGAATGAGCGGCAGCTTCGCGTACTTCGTGAACTCCGCCGTGGTGGTGGAGTCGCGGACCAGCCACTGGTGCGGGAGGTCCTTGTAGCGCAGGTACGACCGGACCTTGACGGAGTACGGTGACAGCTCGTTGCCGAACAGGCGCAGCGCCTCGGTCATGCGAGGACCCCTTTAGTCGTCCCGCGCCCGCCGACACAAGAGCCGGTTCCCCGGCCCCGGCGGCTCTGCTACGGGGACGCCGTGCGGATCGCCACCTGGAACGTGAACAGCGTGAAGGCGCGCGAAGAGCGCCTGCTCGCCTGGCTGGAGCGTCACGGCCACGACGTCGTGTGTCTCCAGGAGCTGAAGCTCGAAACGGAGAAGTTCCCGCTCGCCGCCGTGCACCGGCTCGGCTACGAGGCGGTCGTGCTGGGTCAGCGCACGTACAACGGCGTCGCGATTCTCTCGCGGACGCCGCTCGACGACGTGCAATGCGGCTTCGCCGACGACGACGCGGACACGCAGGCGCGCTTCATCGCCGCCACGACCCGCGACGTGCGCATCATGAGCGCGTACGTGCCGAACGGTCAGGCCGTCGGGTCGGAGAAATTCGCCTACAAGCTGCGCTGGCTCGAGCGCCTCGGGCGCTTCCTCACGGCGCGCGTGAGGGCGGACCAACCCGCGGCGCTCTGCGGAGACTTCAACGTCGCCCCCGAAGCGATCGACGTCCACGATCCGGCGGCGTGGGAAGGCCACGTGCTCTGCTCGCCGGAGGAACGTGCGGCGCTCGCCCGCGCCGTCGACGGACGGCTGGTGGACGTCGTGCGGCGGCTCAGCCCCGAGGTGCGCATGTTCTCCTGGTGGGACTACCGCCAGCTTGCCTTTCCGAAGAACCACGGGCTCCGGATCGACCACATCTTCGTCACCCCGGCGTTGGCCGCACGTGCCACGGCCGCGGGCATCGACCGCGAAGCGCGCAAGGGCAAGCTGCCGAGCGACCATGCGCCGGTCTGGGTGGCATTCGACGAGGGATCGTCATGATCGACCGCGCTTTCGCACTGCGCTTCGCCGAGGAATGGATCGCGTCGTGGAACGCGCACGACCTCGAGCGCATCCTCTCCCACTACGACGACGGCTTCGACATGACGTCGCCGCTGATCGTCGAGCGGATGGGCGTGGCGTCGGGCCGGTTGCGCGGCAAGGACGCGGTCCGGCCGTATTGGGCGGGCGGGCTCGCCGCGCGCCCGGGTCTGCACTTCACGCTGGTCGAGGTGTTGGTGGGCGTGGACGCGCTCACCATCCTCTACCGCTCCGAGCTGGAGGTGCTCGTCGCCGAGACGATCGTCTTCGACGGTCCCGGCCGCGCCGTCCGCGGCAGCGCACACTACGGGCCGCGTCCCTGAGCGGACACTAGGACGCGGGCCGGCCGGTGAGGCGCGCGAGGCGCAGCGCGGACGGCAGCGCCGCGGCGGCCAGGGCCGCTTCGAAGAAAAAGAGGCCGGTCGTGCCGAGCGGCTCGATCACCGCGCCCGCGAGCGCGATCCCGATGCTGCCGCCGAGGCCGAAGCCCGTGATGCCGTAGAGCGCCTGGCCGCTCGTGCTGCGCTGCGGTGGGACCAGGCGTGGCACGAGGTGGATCGCGGCCAGGTGCAGCGCGGAGAACGTGAAGGTGTGCCCCACCTGCAAGGCGATCAGCAGCGCCACGTCGCGTGTGACCGCCGTGGCGATCCAGCGCGCCACCGTGACCGCGATCACGAGCACGACGAGCCGCTCGGCGCGCACGTGCTCCACGACGAGGCGACCCCAGTGGAAGATGGCCACCTCGAAGACGACCGCCAGCGCGAACGCGGCGCCCGGCACCCAGTCGCCCATGCCCAATCGTTCGGTGTGGAGCGCGAAGAAGCCGCCCCAGGCGCCGCAGCTCATGTGCACGAGCAAGACGACCGTGAGGAATGCCGTCAGCGACGGCGTCAGCAGCCGCCACGGCGCGCCCCGGATGAGCGCGTGCTCGCTTTGCGGCCGGGGCATGCCGGCCAGCGCCAGCGGCAGGACCGCGTGCGACGGCAGCAGCATGGCCGGCACCAGACTCGGGCTGCCCAGCTCGACGCCGAGCGCGCCCAGCAGCGCGCCGAGGATGAACGAGATCGATCCCCACAAGCGCAGGCGTCCGTAGTCGCCGCCCAGATCCGGCAGATGGTCGAGGACGCAGGCGTCGATGGCCGAGATGAGCGGCCCGTGCAGCACGCTGATCGCGCTCAGCACGAGCAGCATCGGCACGAAGTCCCGCACCCAGAGGAACGGGACGAAGCAGAGCGCGCCCAGCCCCGCGTACACCAGGAGCAACGGATGGCGGATACGCCAGCGGTCGGCGATCTGCGCGAAGACGAGCGCGCTTCCCCAGCGCAGGATCGGCTGCACCCCGATCGCGATGCCGATCTCCCATCCACTGAACCCGACGTGCTCCAGGTAGCGCGGCAAGTAGGGCAGGGCGATGCCCGGGCCGAGGAACAGGAGAAAGTACACCACGGCGACGATGCGCCGTTTGGCCGCCGCGGCCGCCATGCTAGGGTCCGCGCCATGCTGCACCGTCGTCGTCATGCTCTCGTGCTCGCCGGGGCGGGCACTCTACACGCGGGCGAGAAGTGTCGACAGGTCGGCGCGCGCTGACGGAGGAACCATGCAGCTCGGACGAGTCGGTCTCTGGACGTTTCAGCTCGATCTGCAGCCCGCGGCGCGCGCGCAGGAGGCGGCCCGCGAGATCGAAGCCCTCGGCTACGGCGCCATCTGGGTTCCCGAGGCGCTCGGCCGCGAGGCCTTCACCAACGCGCAGCTCCTCTTGTCGGCGACGAGCCGCATCGTCGTCGCCACCGGCATCGCCAACGTCTGGGCTCGCGACGCGATGGCCATGGCCGCCGCGCAGAAGACGCTCGACGAGGCGTATCCCGGCCGCTTCCTCCTCGGCATCGGCGTGTCGCACGCACCGCTGGTCGAAGGCGTGCGCGGGCACCAGTACCGCAAGCCGCTCACGTTCATGGGGGCGTACCTCGACGCCATGGAGCGCGCGCCGTATCTGGCCGCGCCGCCGAGCACGCCCGGGGCCATCGTGATCGGCGCGCTCCACCCGAAGATGGTGCGCCTGGCATCCGCGCGCACGCGCGGCGTGCATCCCTACTTCGTGCCACCCGAGCACACCGCACGCGTGCGGCAGCTCGCCGGCCCGAAGGCGCTCGTGGCGCCGGAGCAGGCCGTCGTGCTCGAGCGCGACCCGAGCGCGGCGCGGGCCGTCGGCCGCGCCCACATGGCGATCTACCTCGGATTGCCGAACTATCGGAACAACCTGTTGTCCCTCGGCTTCTCCGAGGACGATCTCGCCAACGGCGGCAGCGACCGGCTCGTCGACGCGATCGTGGCGTGGGGCGACGTCGACGCGGTCGTGCGCCGCGTGCGCGCGCATCACGACGCGGGAGCCGACCACGTGTGCGTGCAGGTGCTCGACCAGAACCCGGGAGCGCTGCCGATGCCGCAATGGCGCGCGCTGGCGCCCGCGCTGTTATAGCCGACCCGAGAGGTATCTCGGATCGGATTCTGCGCGTTCGGCCTCGTGGAACGGACAGACCGTGGGCCGCACGCCGACGTGCGCCATGCACTGGTTGCACGGGGTGCACGGCGACGCGTCGAGGCTGCCGGCCTCCAGCCGTCGCACGAGATCGGGTTGCCGGATGAGCGCGCGCCCGAGCGCGATGAAGTCGAATCCTTCGTCCATCGCCCGTGTCATCGTCGACAGCTTGGTGACGCCGCCGAGCAGCATCAGCGGAAGCTTCACCGCCGCCCGGAAGCGGCGCGCCGTCGGCAGGAAGAACGCCTCCTCGAAGTCGTAGCTGCGCACCACGCGCGGCATGACCACCCGCATGACGGCCCGCTGAAACGCCGTCGGCTGGTTGGCGATCAGCTCGGCCAGCGGCGTGGCCCCGCGCATGAGGAACATGGGGCTCTTGGTCGTGTGTCCCCCGGTCAGCTGGATCGCGTCGAGCGCGCCGTCGCGTTCGAAGAGCCGGGCGACCTCCAGGCCGTCGTCGACCGTGAGGCCGCCGCCGAAGCCGTCTTCCATGTTGAGCTTGATCCACAGCGCGGCGCGGTCGCCGATGGCGGCGCGCACGGCGCACACGACTTCCCGCGGAAACCGACTGCGGTTCTCGACGCTGCCGCCGTAGCCGTCGCGCCGCCGGTTGTTGTACGGCGAGAGGAACTGGCTCAGCAGGTAACCGTGGCCAACGTGCACCTCGAGTCCGTCGAAGCCGGCGTCAACCGCGAGGCGTGCCGCACGCGCGAACTCGTCGCGCACGCGCGCGAAGTCGCCGGACGCGAAGGGGCGCGACCAGCGTAGCCCCTTGGGCGCGAACATCTTGGACGGCCCGAGCGGTCGCACGCCGGTGGCGTGGGGGTCGGCGAACCACCCGGCGTGCCCGAGCTGGATCGCGGCGCGCGCGCCCGCCGTGTGCATGGTGTCGGCGAACCGGGCCAGTCCCGGGGCCGCGGCGTCGTTCACCACGATTTGATCGGGAAAGGTGCGCCCTTCGCCGGCGACCGCGCAATAGGCGAGCGTGCACGTACCGGTCCCTCCGGCGGCGAACTCGCGGTGCCAGGCGATCAGCTCGTCCGTCACGAGCCCGCGCCGCCCGCGGGTCTCGTAGGTGGCGCACTTGACGAAGCGGTTCGGTGTCTGGATCGGCCCGAGGCGGACCGGGCTGAAGAGGCGCTGGCGAGCGTCCATCGCAGCTAGGCGGCGCGACCCCGACCCGACACGTGCATGCGCCCCCCTTACCACACGCGCCGCGGGCCGCTACATCCTCCCTCGTGCACTCGCAGCGCCGGACGATCCGTGGTGTGGTGGCGGCGCTCTCGCTCCTGGGAGCCACGACCACCATGGCACGCCCACCCCATCACACGGACGGCGGGTTCCGGAACCCCGAGCCCATCTCGCATGGTTCGGTCGGTGTGCAGCTCGGCTTCTTCGGTCGTCGCATCTGGTCGAACCTCGCCGGCCGATCGGGGGCGGCACCTGCCGTCGCGAACGACGGGGCGTTCCTGCGAGAGAACGCGCGGCATTCCGTCCCCACGGTCACCTGGATCGGCCACGCCACGGTGCTCGTCCAGATGGACGACGTCACGTTCCTCACCGATCCGGTCTGGTCGGAGACCGCCGGGCCGACCAGCTACCTCGGCGCCCGCCGCCTGGTTCCGCCCGCGCTACCGCTGGAATCCCTGCCGCCGATCGACTTCGCCGTCCTCTCGCACTCGCACTACGACCACACCGATCTGCCCACGCTACGCGCGCTGGCCGCGCGCGGCACGCGCTTTCTCGTGCCGCTGAAGCTCGGCGAAACGTTGCGCGACGACGGCATCGGCGCGGTGCACGAGCTCGACTGGTGGGACTCGACCGCGGTCGGAGACGTCACGGTGCACTGCGTCCCGGCGCGGCATTGGAGTCGCCGGGGACTGTTCGACGAAAACGCGACCCTGTGGAGCGGCTGGGTCGTGATCGGTCCGACGCGGCGGTTCTACTTCGCCGGCGACACCGGCACCTTTGACGGCTTCGGCGAGATCGGCGAGCGGTTGGGACCGTTCGGGCTCGCGGCCTTGCCCATCGGGGCCTACGAGCCGGCCGCGATGATGCAGACGGTGCACATGAATCCCGAAGAAGCGGTGGCGGCGGCCGGGCCATTGCGTGCCGAGCGAGTGCTGGGCATCCACTGGGGCACCTTCGATCTCACCGACGAGCCGATCGCCGACCCGCCCCGGCGGTTCCACGCCGAGGCCAGGCGCCGCGGCCTCGATGCGGCGCGCTTTCGCACCCCGGCGCTCGGCCAAACGCAGGACTGGTAGCAGCCGCCGCGAGTCGAATTCTGCTTGTCGGCCGGCGATGTGTACCGCTGAGGTCGAGACTTGTGTGCTGATCTGCTAGACGCTTCGCGCATGGCACGACGCGTTCGCTTCGGAGTCACGCTGCCGCAGATCAAACGGAGCTGGGAGCAGGCCCGCGCCGCGGCCGTGGCGTTCGACCGCCTCGGCTTCGACTCGGTCTGGGTGTGCGACCATCTCTACGGCGTGCCGTTCCCGACCCTGCCCATCTTCGAAGGATGGACGGAGCTGGCGGCCGTGGCGGCGGTGACCGACCGCGTCGAGCTGGGCACGCTCGTCTCGCCGCCGTTCTTCCGCAACCCGGCCGTGTGGGCGAAGCAGATCGCCACCATCGACCAGATCTCGAACGGGCGCACCATCGTCGGCCTCGGCAGCGGCTGGTTCGACGCGGAGTTCACGTCGTACGGGCTCCCGTTCCCGAACCCGCGCGAGCGGCTGCGCGCGCTCGAAGAGACGATCGTCATCATGAAGGGGCTGTTCACGCAGGAGCAGACCACGTTCGCCGGCAAGCACTTCAGCGCGAAGGACGCGTACTGCGAGCCGAAGCCGATCCGCCGCCCTCCCATCCTGGTCGGGGGTGGGGGCGAGCAGGTGCTGCTCCGCATCGCGGCCAAACACGCGGACATCTGGAACAACCTGGCGGTCTCGCAGCAGGACCTCGGCAAGAAGATCGAGGTGCTCAAACGCCGCTGCGACGAGGTGCGGCGCGATCCCGCCGCGATCGAGATCTCGCAGCAGTGCGTGGTCGTGATTGCCGCCGACGACGCCGGGGCCCGCGACGCGCTCGAGAAGGCCAACAAGATCTACGGGGGCCACATGGGCGGCAACCTGGAAGAGCACGGCATCTGGGGCACGCCCGATCAGGTGGTCGAGCGCATCGAGCGCTACGTGAAGCTCGGGTGCACGCTGTTCGTGATGGAGTTCTTCGGCAAGGACACGCGCGAGCCGGCGAAGCTCTTCGCCGAGCGGGTGCTGCCGGCCTTTCGCTGAGGAGGGCGTCCGTCAGCGGCGCGCCAGGTGGTGCAGTGCCACTGCGCTGGCCGCGGCGACGTTGAGCGAGTCCACGCCCGGCGCCATCCGAATGCCGACGGTGGCGTCCGCCAGCGCGAGCGTGTCCGGCCGCACCCCCGGCCCTTCGGCGCCGACCACCAGCGCCACCCGTCCCCCGTTCTGGACGACGAAGCGATCGAGGTCGGCACCGTGTGGGGTGAGCGCCACGAGGGTGAAGCCGGCCGCCCGCACGGTGCGCAGCGCGTCCGGCCACGGCGTCACGCGGGCGTGCGGCACGCGCGCCACGCTCCCCATCGAGACGCGCACGGTCTTGCGATAGAGCGGGTCGCTCGAGCCGGGGGACAGCAGGACGGCGCGCGCGCCGAATGCCGCCGCGTTGCGGAAGAGTGCGCCGACGTTGTCGGGATTGGAGATCTCGTCGAGCACGAGCACGACGCCCGGTTCGGTGCCGGCGTCCGCCAGCACGGCGGCGGCCGTGCGCTCGGGTCCGCGCTCCACGAGTGCCAGGCAGCCGTGATGCAACGCGTAACCGGCGACGCGCGACAGCACCGCCACGTCCGCCACGTAGATCGGCGGAGACTCTACGCATCGCGCGACGGCGCCTTCCACGCTCGCGCACGCCGCCTCGGTCGACAGCACGGAGCGCACGCGAAGCCCGGAGGCGAGCACCTGCTCGACGACGATCCGTCCCTCCGCGACGAACAGACCGGCGCGCCGCAACGCCGGATCGCGCAGCGAGGCGTACTCCGCGAGGCGCGGATCGTCGTCGGCGGCGATCCGTGCGGGGCTCAGTCGTGCGTGTGCCACCACGCCCACAGAGCGAAGACGGCCTGGAACGGCAGGCGCATCCACAGCGCGGCCGGCGTCGGCGTGCCCATCCACGCGGGGGCGTGCGCCGGATGGACCTGATTGATCGCCTGGTGCAGGTTCGCCGGGAAGACGGCGATCAGCAGCGCGATGATGCCCCACGCCGCCGCATGGCGGGTCGCACGTGGAAGGAGGAGTACGCCGAGCGCGATCTCGGCCACGCCGGACCAGAACACGACGGGGCGATGCCAGGGGACCCAGGGCGGCATGATCTCGACGTAGAACTCGGGGTTCACGAAATGTGCGATGCCGCCCGCGACGTAGAATGCGGCCATCAGTCCGAGCGAGACGCGCTTCGCGATCGACACGGTCACCTCCCTGGCGTCTCGTGGCGCCGATACTCGGCGACCACGGCGAGCGAGTCCGGACACACGGGCGCCCGGGCCGCGAGCGCGTTGAACGCCGGCCAATCGACAAAGCGTCCCTCGACGATCTCCTCCGGTTGCAAGCGGAACGGCCCCTCGTGGACGGCCGAATAGACCATGGCATGGACGACGGTGGCGGCATCCTCGTAGCGAAACGGGAAGAGCGGGGTGAGCGGCGTCTCGACGCCCAGCTCCTCTTCCAATTCGCGCCGCGCCCCGGCGTCGAACGTCTCCCCGGCGGCCAGCACGCCGCCGACCGCGACGTCCCAGTGCGACGGATAGACGTCCTTGGTCGGCGTGCGCAGGTGGACGAACGGCTCGCCGCGCTGGTTGAAGACCAGAATGTACACGCACCGATGCGGCAGGCGTCGCGCGCGCATCTCGCGGCGTGTGGCGCGCCCGACCGGCCGGCCCGCCTCATCGAGCACGTCGACCAGCTCGGCGCCGGGATCGGATGGCGTCACGCGTCCTCGAAGCGGCCGCCCACCGCGGCCAGCTCCTCGGGCGTGTTCACGTTGGTGAAGCTCGCGGCCGCCGCCGAGACGGCACGCAGCTCGCCCTCGCTCACGTAGTCGACCACGATGCGGGGGAGAAACTCGCGCATCGCGACCCGTCCGGCCGCGAGGCACCCCTCGATCACCGGCAGGCAGCGGGCCGCGTAGACGGCGTGCAGCGGTTCGATGTCGCCGTCCCAGCGCGGCACGATCGCGTCCGCGCTGCCGATGCGGTCGAGCAGCAGGCGGATGACGCCGGCGTCGAGGCCGGGCATGTCGCACGCCACGACGAAGGCGTGGGGATGGCGCGTGACCTCGAGCGCCGCGTGAATGCCGGCCAGCGGCCCGGAGCCGGGATACCGATCGGCGACGAGCTCCACTCCGAAGCGGTCGAAGTCGCGCGGCGCGTTGGTCGCGATGATCACCTGCGGAAAGACGTCCTGCAGCACGCGCACCGTCCGGCCGGCGATCGATTCGCCGCCTACCGCCGCGAACGCCTTGTTGCGGCCGCCCATGCGCGTCGCGCGTCCCCCCGCGAGCAATACGCCCGCGACGTTCGGGGTGGGGGCCTGCATGGCGAGGCAATGGCGTGGCCATCGCGGCTAGTCAACCGTTGACAGCGGCGCACGCCGCGCACGAAAGTGCGCGGGCGTGGCGGACGACCTCGGCGCGGCGATCGATCGGGCGACCGACGCGGTCATGCGCGCACGGCACATGATCGCGCTCACGGGGGCCGGCATGTCCGTCGAGAGCGGCATCCCGCCGTTTCGCGGCCCGGGCGGATTGTGGACCAAGCATGGGGAGCCGCCCATGAACGGCTTCCAGCGTTTCCTCGCCGATCCGAAGAAGGCATGGCAGGATCGTCTGGAGCCGCGCGGTCCGATGCGGGAGCTGTGGGAGGCGTTGGCCGCGGCGCGCCCCAATCCGGGCCACGTGGCACTCGCGGATCTCGAAGCGCTCGGCGTGCTGAAGGCGCTGATCACGCAGAACGTCGACGACCTGCATCGCCAGGCGGGCACCAAGCGGTTGCTCGAGATCCACGGCAACGCCACGCTGATCCGCTGCCTCGAGTGCGTGGTGCGTTTCGGGCGTGACGAGATCGCGCTCGACGAGCTGCCGCCGCGGTGTCCGCGGTGCGGCGGGCTGCTCAAGAGCGACACGGTGTCGTTCGGCGAGCCGATTCCCCCCGACGTGCTGCGACGCTGCCAGGAAGAATCGGAGCGCGCCGACTGCGTGATCGTTGCCGGCACCTCGGCCACGGTCTATCCCGCCGCGCAGTTCCCGATCTCGGTCCACGAGCGGGGCGGGACGCTCATCGAGGTGAACCCGCATCCCTCCGAGATCACGAGCCTCTGTGCCATCAGTCTGCGGGCCGAGAGCGGGCTGGCCTTGCCGCAGCTCGCGTTGCGGGTCCGGGCGCGGCTCGACCGGCACTGACCGAGTGGCCGCCGCCGCTCAGTCGTCGTCAGGCTCGTCGTCGAGCGCGCAGCCGGTGCGCGATGCCAGGGCTTCCAGCGACTGCCGGCCGGTCGCGCGCGATCCGTCGCCGAATTCCCAGGTGGGATAGGCGTGGATGTCCGCGTCCTTGCACTCGGTGTTCGAGCGGCGTTCTCCGTCGACCGAGCACTCGACGTAGGGCACGTAGCTCATGGCCGATCCCAGCACGCGTCGTTGCGCGTCGCACTGTGGGCACCACGACGTGCCGTAGAAGACGGCCCCTTCGCGCTCCAGGCATCGCCCGAAGCTCGCGAGGCCGCGCGCCGCGGCGGGCGCCGCCGCCGCGAGCACGAGAGCGAGGGAGATGACGAGACGGGCGGCTCTCCGCATGCCGCGATTGTACCGGTCGCACCCCCGGGTTGGGAGTGGGGCCGCCTGGTCAGAAGCTGAGACCGAACCCCGCCGTGACCTCGGCCCCCTCCTTCGAGAAGCCCAGGTCCACCCGGAAGGGGGCGCTGCGCTCGAGGGTGGCGCGAAATCCGATGCCGGCCGAATGCTTGGGCGTGGCCTGGAAGAGATCCCACCAGTCGTCGGCGACCGAGCCCACGTCGTAGAAGAGGGCCAGGCCGAGCCGTTCGACGCGGACGTGGGGTGTCCAGGGCGTGAGTGCGAATCCGCGTGGGACGACCCAGAAGCGGTATTCGGCCGTGGCCGCCCAGAGGCTGCGGTCGCGGAAGCGTCCTTCGATGAAGCCGCGCCCGCGCTCGCCGCCGCCGAAGGTGGGCAGAGCGTAGAAGGGAAGCTCACCCGCCGTGGTCTCGGTCTCCAGACGCAGTGCGATCGAGTCGGTGGGAGGATGCTCTTCGCTCGTACCGGTCCCGCCCGAGTGGAACAGGCCGGGAAGGGGGAAGAACTTGCTCCCGAAGAGGCCGAAGATCGCACCCGCATCGGCCTCCGTCTGCAGGAGGGCGGCGTTGATGCGCGCGCCCACGTCGAAGCCGCGATAGGGCAGCACCTGGCTGTCGCGCGTGTCCCAGCGCAGCTCGGTGCGCAGCCAGCCGAGCGCGTCGCGGTCGGCGTCGTCGAACAGGGAGGGAAACACGTCCTTGGTATTGCCCGCGTCGTCCACTTCGCCGTTGGAGAGGTTGTGCCACTCCGCGCGCACGCCGATGCCCAGCACGAGATCGTCACCGGGATCCGGGATGGCGAGATCCAGGCCCACGTCGAGGAGGCCGTACTCGTCGCTGTAGCTCGTCTCGTCGTGCTCCTCCGTGTCGTCGCCCAGGCCGAAGAAGCGCCGCGTGAGGGTGCGCTGGTAGCCCGTCGCGACGCGGACGCGGCTCCGCTCTTCCTGCAGCACGCCGCCGTCCGGCAGGTCGCGATGATGAAGCCAGCGCTGCCAGATGATGGTGTACGCCTGCTGGCCTTCCGCGCTGTACGAGAGGAACAGGCCCGCGAACTCGCGCCGCCGCTGCTCGCGGAAATCGATGTCCGTCAAGGCGAGGCCGCCGCCGAAGCCGACGTCGGTGTCCCGGAAGAAGAAGGGCGCGATGAAGCTCGAGATCATGAAACGCTCGAACACGTTGCCGGGCTTCAGCCGTCCCTCCGGAATGTAGCGCCAGCGCTCCGGATGCTCGACGGGCTTCTCGACGGCGGGGATGCGCCCGTCGCGTTCCATGCCGCGCCAGGGGTCGTACGCGTCGTCCGCGGGCGCGGGACCGGGACACAGCAGGAGCAGGACGGCGAGGTTCGTCGCGATGCGCACCGGCCGTTCCTCGTGGCACCACGCCGTGCGTCGGTCCAGCCTGGGTTGCGGGGCCCGAAGGACATCGCCTAGAAGCGACGCCCGATGAGGATGCTCCGCCACGCGCTGCGCGAGCTGGGGCGCCGCAAGCTCCGTCACGCGCTCACCGCGAGCGGCATTGCCATCGGGGTGGCGGCCCTCGTGCTCCTGGGCGCGCTCTCCGAAAAGCTGAGCCGGCTCATGCTCGGCGGCCGGCAGTTCGCCTCGGGACAGATCAGCGTGAGCAGCGCCAGCTCGCGCGCGGTGTCGGACGTCGTCCGCGGCGGGCTCGTGTCGGGCGAGCAGCTGCGCGCGCTGGAGCAGATCGCCGGCGTGCGCGCCGTGGCTCCCATCGTGATGTTCCCCGTGTCCGAGAGCCCGGGCGGCCTGCCGTTCTCGCTCGCACCGATCGTGTTCGGCATCGACATGCGGCTCCTGGCACTGAACGCGGCCACCGACCCGCTGGTGGCGCGCAGCGGCCAGCTCATTCCCGATCCGACGCGGGCCGAGATCGTGGTCGGCAGCCAGGTGGCCCGTGCCTACCACCTCGACGTCGGCAAGACGCTCGCCATCCGCGACAAGCCGTACACGGTGGTCGGGGTGCTCGAGACGACGTTTACCGGACCCGACAGCTTCGTCTTCATGGCGTTTCCCCAGGCGTCGCAGGTGCTCGTCGACAGCGAGCCGCTGGTGCGGCGCATGGTGAACGTGCCGGGGGCGAACGTGCTGCCCATCGCGACGGCGGCGGCCGTGTTCTGGAAGCCCGGCGAAGACCCCGAGGCGGTCGCCGCTCGCATCCGCGAGCAGATCCCGTCGGTCTCCCTGATCTCGCCCGCGGAGGCGGCGATCCAGGTGGATCGCTCGCTCTTCTTCCTGAACGCGGTGATGCTCGGGAGCGGGCTCGCCGCCCTGCTGGTCGGCTCGCTGGCGGTCGCCAGCACGATGTTCACCGCCGTGGTCGAGCGGCGGCGGGAGATCGGGCTGCGTCGCATCGTGGGGGCGACGCGGCGTCAGGTCCTGGGGGCGCTGCTGCTCGAAGCCGTCCTGCTCGGCGTGGCCGGCGGGCTCTTGGGGCTGCTCGGCGGGACGCTCGCGACCACGCTCCTGAACGACGTGACGGCGCGGCTGGGCGCACCCGTGTTCCTGGTCACGACCCGGCTCGTGATCGGAGCCCTGGTCGCGCCCGTGGCGTTGGCGGTGCTCGCCGGCCTCTGGCCGGCGTGGCGGGCGGTGCGTCTCGCGCCGACGGAGGCGCTGCGCTGGGTGTGATGACCGGACGTCGCGCAGTGATCACCGGGCGCGGCGCGATCTGCGCCCTCGGTCCCGACGTGGCGACGTTCTGGGACGGCCTCGTCGCGGGACGCGCCGGCATCGGGCCGATCACGGGGTTTCCGGTGCATGATCTCGTCCCACACATGGCGGGGGAGGTGCGTGCGCCCGCCATCGACGACCCCGATCGTGCCGGCGCGTTCGCGATGCACGCGCTGGGCGAGGCGCTCGGGGACGCCGGGCTCGACGTGGCCGAGTGCGCGCGCGCCGGCGTGGCGCTGGGCACCACGCTCGGCGGCATGCGGGTATTCGAGGCGTGGCCGGGTGGTCCGACGTCCGGACTGGACGCGGTGCCGTACTTCGCGCCGGCGATGCGCGTGGCGCGCGCGCTCGGCTGTCATGGTCCGGTGGCCACGACGCAGCTCGCGTGCGCGTCCGGTACGCACGCCGTGGCGCTTGCCGCGGAGTGGGTCTGTCGGGGCGAGGCCGACCTCGTCATCGCCGGAGGAACCGATCTGCTCTGTCGCTTCGTCGTGTCGGGATTCAACGCGCTGCGGGCCACGGCCGAGCAGGCGCGGCCGTTCGACCGGGCACGGCGTGGGCTCGTGCTCGGCGAAGGCGCCGGCATCGTCGTGGTCGAAGCGGACGAGCACGCGCGACGGCGTGGGGCGATCGTCCACGCGGAGATCGCGGGCAGCGGGGCCGCCGCCGACGCGACGCACATGACCGCACCCGATCGCGAAGGCAGGGGGGCCGCCCGGGCCATGCGGGCGGCGCTCGACGCGGCCCGGGTGGCGCCTTCCGGCATCCAGTTCGTTTCGGCGCACGGCACGGGCACCGTCTACAACGACGCCATGGAGGCCACGGCGATCCTGGCCGTCTTCGGGTCGACCGTCGCGGTGAATTCGATCAAGGGTGCCATCGGGCATACGCTCGGTGCGGCGGGTGCGCTCGAAGTGATCGTCTGCACCGAGGCGCTGCGCACGGGCATCGTGCCGCCCACCGCCGGACTCACAGACGTCGATCCGGCCTGTGCGGCGCTCGACCTGGTGCGCGGTTCCGCCCGCCGCCTTCCGATCCGAACCGCGCTGTCCACGTCGTCCGGCTTCGCGGGC